>Ga0326727_10025105_pt1 | contig 11205 bp, 8 predicted proteins | sample MB2enrmetagenome_FD_207643 | JGI IMG/M metagenome (GOLD analysis project Ga0326727, IMG submission 207643) | Lab enriched peat soil microbial communities from McLean, Ithaca, NY, United States - MB29MY | ecosystem: Environmental > Terrestrial > Soil > Wetlands > Peat | place: USA: New York... | reverse complement strand
TGGTTCGCCTCGAGCACGGCCGGCTCCACGCACAGGCTGGCGGCGATGGCGGCAAGCTGCTCACCGCCAGGGGGCCAGCTCTCGGGTGCGATGCCGCCGAGGATGACCATCCCTTTCAAGTCGCTGCGTGAACGGATCAGCCCGCGTGCGCAGAGCAAGCCCACTTCGCTGGTGCTATACCTGGGCTCCAGGGATATGCTCTCGGCCAGCCCCTGCCAGGTCTGCGTGCAGGCCGCGGCTCCCCCGGCCTTCTGGGTGGCTGCGACAAAGAACGGGCAAGGGTTGCTGACCTGCGTGATCGGCTGGCCTCGCATGTCGGTGATCACCAGCATCACGCCTAACATCTCGGCAAAGGCGTCCTGCATCAACTGCACACAGGCCAGGGGCAGGATCTCGGAAAGGTGCGGAGAAGCAGATGGGCCGGCGGACAGCGAGGTTGGTGCCTGGCTGGCAGGCAGAGCGCTGGCCGTTGGCGACGCCTGGGCCTGCAGCCAGCGCTCTATCTCTTCCTTCTCGAAACGCCATTGCTTGCCAACCCGGATCGCCGGCAGCCGGCCGCCCTCTACCATGCGGTAGATGGTGGTGCGGTCGACCCGCAGCAAGCCTTGCACCTGACCGGTTGTCAGCAAGTCCGCCATGCGATGCTCCTGCCCTATCTGTTGCATCTGAAAGCTGCTTGTGTCTTCCTTCGCGATATTGTGCGCAGCGTAACATACCTGAGCCGCATTGTCAAGTTCATGATGCAGCGATGCACCATACCCATCCGGTAGCATCGTTCGTGCTGCATATGCTGCGCCCGGGTTGTGGGGCAGCTGAGGGTCGCGACTCGCTGGACGTAGGCGCGCTGAAGAAGAACCCGACCCGCAGCGTGCTCGCTGAGTGGATGTGATGTGTTCCGCGGCCGAGGATGCGCAGTAGCGAGCGACTCTTCAGCCCGAGCGCGGCCAACAGGCCGGGCTTGAGCCGCACCCAGAGTCTAACTGAGCAGCTTTGGCAGATTGCCGCGTGGCAGGTACACGGCGAGGACAATCACAAACGCGGCGAACCCCCGGAACAGATCGAGCAGGAGATCGTTATCCTCAGCGGGAAGGGCCTTTCCTGATCGGCAAGCCGGCGCGCACCCAGGCCATCATGCCGCCATTCATGTTGGCGACCTTGAAACCGCGCGCAACCAGTTCGCCAGTGGCGTAGCTGCTTCGGCTGCCGGAGGCGCAAACGCAAATGATCTCGCGATCGGTTGGCAGCTCCTTCAAGCGCTGGCCGAGCTCGCCAAGCGGTATCAGCGGCCTGATACTCCTCAGGTTGGCGGACGTCCAGCACGAACGGCGCTGGTTGCTGGCGGAGCCTGGCCTGTGCCTGAGTGGCGTCTACAGCCGGCACAGACGATCCAAACAAATGCGAGAACAGACCCATTTCTGGCACCTCTACCTTCAACACTTCATACGCATGATCTTGTGGGTTCCTGGAAGTATATGATGCGCGCCGGCCCGCAAAGGTGACACGCCGCAGCCCTCGCTTGTCGCAGTTGGTCCTGTAAGCGTGTTTCCGAAATGAATGCCGCCCTTTGGCGTCATGGCGAGCATGGGGGTGCATCATGTAGTATGTTGTTGGGCTATCTATGGCACGTCGGCCGGAGACCGCTGCAGGCTGCGCGGCGGGACCAACTGCCTGTGCTATACTGTATAATGTCTGGCGCCCCGCTGGCCGGAAGCGGGGATTTACATGATTCTTCGACCGGCGCCATCTGGAGGTAGGAAATGCAGGTATTGATCGCTAACCAGGAACTGGTGACGGAGCTTCTGCCGATGGCGGAGTGCATCGACGTGATGGCCGAGGCCTTGCGCCTGCTCCACGACGGCGACGCAATTCTGCCGCTGCGCACCATGTTGGTCCTGCCCGGCACACAGAACCTGATGAGCCTGATGCCGGCGTACCTTGGCGGCATCCAGTCGGTTGGGGTCAAGGTCATCGCGGCCTTCCCCTCCAATTACGGCAGCGCTTACGATTCCCACCAGGGCGTGGTGTTGCTGTTCGACACAGAGCATGGCCTTTTGCGCGCCATCGTGGACTGCACGTCTGTCACCGCGCTGCGCACGGCGGCGGTGAGCGGCGTGGCTACCCGCCTGCTGGCGCGCCCCGACGCCTCGACGTTGGCGCTCCTTGGCGCCGGGACCCAGGCGCGCACTCACCTGGCAGCCATGCTTGCAGTGCGCCCGATCCGGCAGGTACGCGTCTACAGCCTGCCGGCCGAGGGTGCGCGCCAGTTCGCGGAACGAGAGGGACGGCGCTATGGCATCGAGGTTCGGGTCTGCGAGACGGCTGAGGCTGCCGTTGAGGGCGCGAGCATCATTTGCACCGTCACGACCGCGCAGGAGCCCATCCTCCGCGGGGAGTGGCTCGCTCCCGGCGCGCACATCAACGCCGTCGGCGCCTTCACGCCGGCCACGCGCGAGCTCGACACGGCCGCCGTCGCCAACGCCCGGCTCTACGTCGACCGCCGCGAGGCGGCGCTGCACGAGGCCGGCGAGTTCCTGATCCCCAAAAAGGAAGGCGCGATCGGCGACGAGCACATTTTGGGCGAGCTGGGCGAGTTGCTGGCGGGCAGTGTGGCGGGCCGCACTTCGCCTCAGCAGATCACACTCTTCAAATCGCTGGGGATCGCGGTCGAAGACCTGGCAGCTGCCCATTACGTGTGGCGCAAGGCCCAGGCGCAAAATGCCGGCACGTGGATCGAAATCGGCGGCAAACACTTCGGGAGCAGCTGAGGGTTCTACCTCCATGCGGCGCGGCAGGCACCCTGCCGGCTCTGTCACGGGCCGTCCTGTATGCACAAGGACGGCCCGGCCGAGGCAGCTTTCCGTTACGCCCCGGCATCGCCCTCGTGGGGAGGCGGCTCGATCTGGCCGAGCGCCTCGTCCGGCGCTGCCCCCACCACGAGTTGATCGGTCACCAGGACGACATCGCCGCCGGCCTGCAGCCGGACCTGGCAGCGCCCGTTTCCGATGATGCCCTCCCAGTAGCCGCCGAGGTCATCCACCATGATCCTCGCGTCGCGCAGGTCCCGAATGTAAAAGCGCAGGTCGCGCCCGGCCGAGAACCTGGCGCTCTCGCCGGCCAGCGTCTCGCAGTCCACATCCATCGTGCCGCCGGCGGAAACGTGGGCGAGAGCCCGGACGCCGCGTAGGCGGCAATCCCGGCCTGCGTAGACCGTCACACTTCCGCGCAGGCCTTCGGCCTCGGCGTTGCGCCCGGCGTATACCGTCACGGAGCTGTCGAAGGGGACCCTCACGACCGCATCGCCGCCCGCCTGCACCCGGATCGCGTCGTCGGGCACGTCCTGCTGCTGGCGCTCGAGCAGATCGGTGCTGACGTCGAACAGCACATGGTCGCCCACCTTGGCGCGGGCCCGGATGTGGCCGAGCGCCGGCGCGCTGCCCCGTTCGATCTTCAAGCCCCACCTGTGCTCCGTGCTGGCGAAGACGCGCTCCTCGCCCCAGCCCTCGACCCGCACGTCGGTGCCCGCGCTCACGATCACCGCCGGGGCCCTGCCTGTCTGAATGGACCGTTGCGTCATGGACCCTGCTCCTATCCCCATTCTGCTGTCAGCTGCCCGATTTCTCGAGCCAGATCTCGAAGCCGACGCCGCTGGTGTCAATCCGGGCTCCCGGGATGCCGGCCTGGGCCAGGAACCCCCGGATCTGCTCCTCCGTGTAGGCGTTCTTCAGCAGCACCTGGAAGAAGGTCCATTTGGTGAGCAGCGTGTTGGCCCAATTCTGCCCCATCCCTTCGACCTCCCGGTTGATCTCGGCGCGCGAAGCATCGCGCCGCAAGTCGATCACCAGCGCCTTGCCACCCGGCCGCAGCACCCGGTACATTTCGCCCAGCGCCCGCGCGGGGCAGGTGAAGTTCTTGAACGCCGCCGTGCAGATCACGAGATCGAAGCTGCCGTCGCCAAACGGCAGGCTGGCGGCATCCCCTTGCCGAAAGTCGATCTCTACGCCTGCCGCCCGCGCGTTGGCCCGCTCGATCTCGACGAAAGTCTGGCTGATATCCACTCCGGAGACCCGACACCTACCCATCTTCGCGATCTCCACGGACAAGAAGCCCGGCCCGGGGGCAACCTCCAGCACGCTGCCGCCTGCCGGCAACAGCTGCGCGACTCGCCGGGCCAGCTCGTCAAACCCCCGGCCCTGGCGAGTGTTCCTGGCGTACCACCGGGCAATCACGCCCTCCATCGCCACGCCCTTATACGCTTTTGCCACCCTGCACCTCCACTGTGTCCTTCTGCGGTCGGTCCCGCTCGTGAGTCAGTTGCCAGGAGGATACAGCGGCGCCGGGTGAATCGGCATCGCCCGGAGCGGGTGAACCGGTGGGTGATCCGCAGAGGTGAGGAAGGGCGATCGCGGATCGCCCCCTACACCAGCTTCAGCTCGCGCGCGACCTCGCCGGCTTCCGCGCGGCTGGTCACATTCAGCTTGCGGTAGATGCTCTGGAGCTGGGTCTTGATTGTGTTGGTGGAGACGACCAGCTCGCGCGCGATCTCGGGGTTGGATAGCCCTGCGGCGAGCAGGCGCAGCACGCGCCGCTCCTGCGGGCTCAGAGGCTCGAAGGGAGCCGCAGGCCGCGCTTGGCCGATAGCCGGCTTCGCCGCGCCCCTGGCCTGGTCGTTCGAGAAGGCCGCAAGGAGCCTGTAGATGTAAGCCCTCAGGCGAGGCGCGCCTTCTGCGACGTGCGCCCCCCAGCTCGCGATCGCCCTTCGCATCGGCTCGCCCTCGTCCAGGAAGACTCGTTGATACCCCTTGGGCCCGGCGATGGCCAGGGCGCGGCCGAGCGCGTCGCCTGCCACCTTGCCGGCCCCTGCCGCGCAGGCCAGCGCGGTGAGAGCCAGGGCCTCCACTTCGCTGGAGGTCCGCCCATGCTGCCGCGCGTCCGTCCGCCGCCGCTCGAGGAGCGCCAGCGCTGCGGCCGATTCCCCGTCCGCAAGCAGCATCCTCGCCGCTACCAGATCCTCCAGCTCCTGCAGGCTGGCCTGCTGGGCCGGGGCCCCCAGGGCGATGCCGGCATACCAGTGATGCACGGCCTCGCTGTCTCCGGCCGCGCAGGCCAGGCGCGCCTGCCAGGCCAGCACCTCGCGCCGCAAGCCCGGCTGCTGGATCTGAGCGGCCAGGGCGCGGGTCCGCTGCTGCGCCAGCTGCGTCTCGCCGCGCGCCTGTGAAACGCGCGCGAGCAGCAGCGCGGCGTGCACGGCGACCTGGTCGTTCCCGCGGCGCGTGCCCAATTCGAGGGCGCTGGCCGCCTCCCGTTCGGCGGCCTCGAGATCGTTGCGCTCGTAAGCGATCGCGCCGCGGCCGAGCGCCGCGGCGGCCTGATCGTCCAGCATGTCCTCGCCGCCGGCCGCCTCCGCCTGCACCTGTGCGTAGAGCTCCAGAGCCTGATCGAACTCACCCTGGCGGACGCAGGCGTCGCCGAGCAGGCCCGTCGCCGCGAGCTGGCCCTGCAGGCTCCCTGCCGCTCCCGAAAGGGCGCGCGCCTCGATCAGGGCCGCCTGGGCCGCGCCGGGACGGCCTGCCAGCAATTCCTCGATCCCCGCGATGATCAGGTCACTGCCACGCCAGAAGGCATCGCTCTCGGGGAGCAAGCCGAGCGAACCTCGCGCCAGCGCGAACGCGCGCTCGAGTTCGTCCTGCCACAGGGCGACCAGGGCGCGCAGCGCCAAAGCCTGGCCCAGGCTGGCGCCATCCTCGGCGCCTCGCCAGGCGCTTTCGGCCATGCTCAGCGGCGCCTCGAGCCGGGCCGCGGTCGTCGCGGCATAGCGGTCGGAGGTGAACAGCACGGCCACGGCGTATTCGAAGCAGAGCGCCGGGTGGGCCCCGAGGGCTTCGGGCGGAAGCTGCTCGATCCAACGTCTCACAGCGTGGACCTCACGGTGGCCGCGCCAATCCAGGCCCTGCTCGATGAGCGCCGCCGCGTGCGGGTACCCCTGTGCCGCCAGGGCCGCCTCGATCGCCTGGTCGAGCCGGCCATGTTCCTCGTGCCAGGCGCTCGCTCGCAGGTACAGCGCACGCAGCTCTTCCTCGCCGAAACGCTCGCGTGCGACCTTCCGCATCGCCTCCGCAAACAGGGCGTGATACCGGTACCAGGTCTCGCCGGCGTCGTCGCCGAGCGGCAAGACGAAGAGGCCGGCGCGCTCGAGCAGCTCCAGCGTGCCGGCGCCGTCGCTCCGTCCCGTCAGCGCATCGCAAAGGCCACCTGCCAGCCGGTCCAGGATGCTGGTCCGCAGCAGAAATTCCTGCAGGGGCTCGGGCTGCGCGTCGAGGACCTCGCCCGCCAGGTACTCGGTCACGTGCCGATGACCGCCGGAGAAGGAACCCAGGAACCGCTCGATCGCCGCCGGATCGTGTTGGCCGTCCAGCGCCAGCGCTGCCAGGCGCAGCCCCGCCGCCCAGCCTTCGATGCGCGCGTCGAGGCGCGCCGCCGTCTCGGGCTTGAGCGGCACTTGCACTACCTGCTCAAGGAAAGCTCGCGTCTCTTCAGGCGTGAACTGCAGATCGGCCGCGCCGATCTCGCTGACCTGGTTGTGGGCGCGCAGCCGCCCCAGGCTGAGCGGCGGCTCGGCCCGCGTGATGAGGACGAGGTGGAGCGTGGCGGGCAGGCGATCGATCAGGTACGCCACGCCGGCGTGGACCTGGGGGGACGAGATGGCGTGATAATCCTCGAGCACGAGGATGCCGGCCGTGGGTGCCGCCGCCAGGTCGTTGAGCAACGAGACGACGAGCGCATCGAGGGAAGGTAGCCGGGAGCTGCGCAGCGCCGCGAGCGCGGGCTTGCCCAGTCCCGGATCGAACGTCCGGCACGCCGTGATAACGTAAGTCCAGAAATGCGCCGGGTCGTCGTCGCCAGGGTCGAGGGACACCCACGCCGACGGCTCGCGGCGCGTGCCGAGCCATTGGGCCACCAGCGTCGTCTTGCCGTACCCGGTCGGAGCGGCGACCAGGGTCATCGGTCTGGCCATGCCCTCGTCGAGCCGCGCCAGCAAGGCCGGGCGGGGCACGAGGGGAGCAGGGAGGCGCGGCGGCACCAACTTCGTGCGCAGGAGTTGATCGGCCTTCGGACGGTGCTTGCGACTGGTCTCGGGCATCAGGCTTCGCACCGATTGTAGTGCGGGGCAGGGCGCCTGTCAATCGAATTGCATGGGCCTGGCCCTCGCCTGCGTTTGGCAAACAGGCAGGGCCAGGCGCGCCTCCCCCGCGCTACGCCGGAAAGATCTTCCCAGGATTCAGGATCCCGTTCGGGTCGAAGGCCGTCTTGATGCGCTTCTGCAGCTCGATCATGGCCGGGTCCATCACCAGCGACAGATAGCGGCGGCGCTTGTGGCCGATGCCGTGTTCGCCCGAGATGGTGCCACCCAGCTTTGCCACGATTTGGTACAGCTCCGCCAGCAGGCGCGGCAGCATCTCGTGCCACTCTTCCATCGACATCTCCGCCGGCTTGAGGGGCGTGGCGTGCAGGTTGCCATCGCCGGCGTGCCCGTAGGAGGCGATCAACAGATGGTACCTCTCTGCCAGCGCCTCGACCTCGGCTACCAGCTGGGGGATCTGCGCCGTTGGCACCACGACATCTTCGATGCTCTGCACCGGCGCGAACTTCTTGAAGGCGTCGGCAGTATCCTGGCGCGGTTTCCACATCTTCTTCACCTTGGCCGGCGTGTCGCCGACGAAGGCATCCAGGGCGCCGTGCTCCAGGCACACATCCACGATCCGGTTGTATTCGGCCTCGGCCTGTTCGGCGTTGAAGGCATCCACCTCGATCAACAACAGCGCCCCGAGCTTCTTGGCCGGCGGTGCCTCGCCCGCGTAATCGTAGATCGTCCTCACCGTCAGTTCGTCCATGAACTCCACCGCCGAGGGGACGATCTGGTTCCGGGCCATCAGCGGCACCACGTCGATGGCGCACTGCACGTCGGGGAACGGCACCAGCAACACCACCCGCTCGCCAGGCAACGGCAGCAGCTTGAGGATGACCTTGGTCACGACGCCCAGCGTCCCTTCGGAGCCGACCATCAGATGGACCATATCGTAGCCGGTGACGTCTTTGACGCGCTTGCCGCCCATCTCCACGATCTCGCCCGTCGGCAGCACGACCTCCAGGCCCAGGACGTAGCGGCTGGTGACGCCGTACTTGATGGCCCGGCCGCCGCCGGCATTCTCGGCGATGTTGCCACCTACGAAGCAGGTCTCGGAACTCATCGGGTAGCCGGCATAATACAGCCCGAATTCCTTGATCGCCAGATTGACGTCATTGGTCACCACGCCGGGCTCGACCACAGCCACCATGTTGGCCTGATCGATTTCCAGGATCTTGTTCATCCGGTCGGTGGCCAGGATCATGCCGCCGCAGACGGCCACTGCGCCGCCCGACAGGCCCGATCCCGCGCCGCGCGGCGTGACCGGGATCATCTCCCGATTCGCCAGCTTCAGCACTTGCGATATCTCCTGGGCATTGGCCACGCGCACCACGACTTCGGGCATGTGGACATATTCCTCGCCGGGAACTTCGTCATGAGCGTAGTCGGCCATGCGCTCCGCATCGCCAAAGATCACGTAGGAGTCGCCTACGATGGACTTTAGCTCTTCTACGATGGCCGGAGTGACTGGCTTGTAGGGTGACTCTTTTTCTTCGACGGTTACGGCTGCCATGATAGCTTCCTCCTGGCATGTTGGTGATGCTTGCCCAAAAAGCGGGGAGATGGATGCCGGCCGTGTTCGGCCGGCGCCTGCCGGAGATCAGCCCATTCGAGACGCACCAGGGCGCGCCATGCACAGGACCGGTGTAACGCAGGTGAAAAAACGGCAACGCCGGGCCGAGGTCCTTGACAGGCAAATTGTAATCTGCTATACCACCACAGGTGGCCTGCGCATCCGCATGGGGGACAATCTCTGGGATGCGCGGCCCCCGCCGGACAATTTGACGCCCGGCCCACCCGGATACTACTACAACTGACGCGGCCTGTCAACTCCTGCGGAATTGTCGTCTTGACTTGAGCTCCATCGAGAAACGACGACCCTGTGTAAATGAGAACACAGCAGCTACCACGACGGAGGGCCTGAGGAACCGGCCGGCGCGCTCCCCTGGCGGAAGGAGACGCCAAGGCGACGCGGCAGGACCATTCGCTCTCCTTTCGTGCGGTAACCCATTAGGCAGCCGTGGCAGCACTGCGTGCCGGTGTAGCCACGTGCCCCACCATCTCCAGCGCACTCCAGGAGGGCTATAATGGATCCCAAGGAAACGGCTGTGGTTCTGATCGAGTTCCAGAACGAGTTTGCGCACCCCAGCGGCAAGAACTACCCGGGGGTCAAAGATGTGCTAGCCAGTAACCAGACCATCCCGCACTCGCAAGACCTCATGGCCAGGGCGCGCGCCAAGGGGTGTTCGATCTTGCACGTGCCGATCGCCTACGCCCCGGGGTATCCGGAGTTGCCGGAAGATGCCTACGGCATCGGTTGCGTTGTGAAACAGACTGAGACCTTCGTGAAAGGCACCTTCGGCGCCGAGATCATCGATGAAATGAAGCCGCAGCCAGGCGACATCGTCATCGAGGGCAAGCGCGGCCTCGATGCCTTTGCCTCGACCAACATCGACTTCATCCTGCGGCAGCGTGGCATCAAGTATGTCGCTATAGCCGGCTTCCTCACCAACGTCTGCGTGGAATCGACCATGCGCAGCGCGTATGAGAAAGGCTTTCGCGTCTACACGATGACTGACTGCACGGCAGCGCTGTCGAAGGAGATCCAGCAGTTCACCGTCGAAGTCAACTTTCCCATTTACTCCTGCCCCATGACCCACGAGGAATTCCTGGCCCAGCTGGGGGCCTGACCCTCGCCAAACACCAACTTCCCGCTTTGTATGAGGCCATTTCCGTCGAAAGCGGGAAGTTGCTTCTTGGCCATGGCTCCCTCGTCTGCCCCATTCGTGGCGACTCCATCCCGCTTTCCGGGCAATTGGCTGCACGTCGACGCCGGGCGCTGGAAGCGTCTCGGCAGGCACACCAGGTGCCTACCTAAAATGTGGTAGGACCGGTCTGTCCGCATACCTATTACGGGTGAGCGGTTTTACCTAGATTGGATGTTGTGCGGCCCCGCGGGCTCTGGTATCCTGGCAGAAGGATTACTGCATCCCGCTGGCACTTTGCCCGGCGCGGAAGACTCGCTTCCCATCTCGTCGTACAGCCTGATCGGTGCCGGAGTTTCGGCGTGGCGGCCACGCCCGTTGCCTTCAGCCGTTTGCCGCTGTACCCGCCCCAGCGGGACAGGGCCTGCATCTTTTCGCAGGAGGTGAGCTCCCCACAGAATTTCGAAGTCGCATCCGTTGCCTTGCATGTTGTTACTCATGGAGGAGGACACATGAATAGGAAGTTGACCCTCGCCCTCGCCGCGATCATGGTGGTAACTCTCTTGGTGAGCTGCGGGCCGGCGCCTACCCCGGCCACGGTCGTTCAAACTGCTGCGCCTGTAGTGCAAACCGTGCAGGTCGCGCAGACGGTCGAAGTCCCGGTCACACAAGAGGTCGTGAAGGAAGTCCCCGTGACCGTCACAGTTGCCCCACCGGCCACCTCAGGCACGCTGCGCGTGGCCCTCACCGACGAGCCAAACTCCCTCTACCAGCCCAAAACCGCCGATATGATGGCGGACATTGCCGCCTCGCAGCTCTATGATTCCCTGGTATGGCAGGATGACAACGGCAAAATCGTGCCGGACCTGGCCGAATCCTGGGACGTTTCCCCCGATGGGACGGCCTATACTTTCCATCTGCGCCACGGCGTGGTCTTTCACAACGGCCAGCCTTTCACCGCCGACGACGTGATCGCGACCTGGCAATGGGGCCAGAAAAAGGACTCCTCAGCCTGGCCCGACCGCTTCTCGGTCGCCAAGACGGTCGAGAAGATCGACGATTATACCGTGAAGGTCACCACCGACGGCCCGAAGCCTGAGCTGCTGAACGATATGCAGCGCTTCTGGTCCATCATCCCGGCCCAATACATGGCGCAGGTCGGGGTCTCCGGTTTCGAACAGCACCCCATCGGCACCGGGCCCTTCGAGTTCGTGGAGTGGGTCAAGGGCGATCACATCACCTACAAGGCCAATCCGAACTACTGGCGGCCCGGCCAGCCGGGGGTTAGCACGCTGATCTTCCGGCCTATCCCGGAGT
>Ga0326727_10025104_pt1 | contig 11205 bp, 10 predicted proteins | sample MB2enrmetagenome_FD_207643 | JGI IMG/M metagenome (GOLD analysis project Ga0326727, IMG submission 207643) | Lab enriched peat soil microbial communities from McLean, Ithaca, NY, United States - MB29MY | ecosystem: Environmental > Terrestrial > Soil > Wetlands > Peat | place: USA: New York... | reverse complement strand
GGCGGCGTCCGCCTCGGCTTTCGTTTTGTGCACCGTCCCAGGCGGATGGTTAGGCGGAGAGTAGACGGTATACAGTTTCAATTGTTCCGTCTGGGAGGCGTTGATCACGTTGTGGAAGGTTCCGGCCGGAACCACGACCGCTTCTCCGTCGCCCACCAGGTGTTCCACCTTCCCGTTGAAGACGAACCTGGCTTTCCCCTGCTCGAGCCGGAAGAACTGATCGACATTCGCGTGCACTTCGTTGCCGATCTCCTCGCCAGGCTGCAAACACATCACGACAAGCTGGCAGTGCCGGCCGGTGAACAGCACTTGCCGGAAAAAGGCGTTCTCCAGAGTCTGCTTCTCAATCGGTCCCACGTATTCCATCATGCTTTTGTCTTCCTCAGCCACCATGATAGCCGCTCTGCGATGACCCTGAAGCATGAGCGACGCTTCCAGTTCCACCCCGCGTGTTCGGGTTACCGTCTATGGCGAGGGAGGCAAGACCCGGACCATCCGGTTGCCGCCGGCCTGTTGGGAATGCCTCCAGGGAATCCGCGAGGCAGCAGGACCGGACGATCCGGTGTTCCGGTCACAGAAGGGCGGACACCTGGACCCCTCTCAGGCCGCGCGCATCGTCTTGATGGCATAGCGCCTCGCCGGTCCTGGGCAGACAACCGCGAGCTGTTGTCTCTCTTCGTAGATGGGATGGCGGCGTTCCCGGGGCTGCGCGACCATGGACGCCGAACCACTCGGAGAGAGCTACAGTCCCGCAGGCCGGACTTCCCACGCACAAAGCGGCCGCCGGAAGGAGCATGGACCAAACGCGCAGGGCTGCCTTCGGCGAGGCGCCCCGAGCGCCAAAACGAGATTCGGCGTCAGGCGAGGCATTCGCTGCTCCGACGTAGTCGGGCCGATCCGGACAACGCCCAACGTCAGCGATCGCTCAGCCCCGCCCGCCTCGGACTATCTCCACCCAGGGAAACCTCCAAGACGGTTGGCGGAAAGCCCCAGCTACAATTCCGCACGCGAACCGGCACGGCGCTCACGTAATATAATACACATTCATGTCGGGTCTCGATTTCGACCGCATTTCCGATGGGAGAGCTTCGCGGCCGATGGGAGGCTACCGGATCGGCGGGCCGGCCCCTCCGACGGGTCTCGCCGAAAGCGACGTGCTCTTGCGGGAACTGGAGTCGCTGGACCGGCGAGTCGCCCAACTCGAGGCTATTTACGACCGCCTGAATCAGGTCACGATGCGGTTCACACGCCTGTATCGCCGGCTCGGTCACATGCTTCTGAGAGGCCCGTTCGCCGGCGCCGTGCAGCGATGGATGGGGTCTCTCGCTCCTCAGGAACAATACCGAAGATGGCTGGCGCTGCACCGTGCCGCGGACCCCTATTCGAGCCTGGGGGCCGCACCGAAAACACCGGACGGCTTCAGCCCCCGGATCAGCGTGATCGTTCCGGTTTTCCAGCCCAATCTCTCCTGGATGGAGAGCGCCATCGACTCCATTCGCGCACAGACCTACCCGCACTGGGAGATACTCGTCGTGCTGGATGGCCCGCCCGGGGAGGCGGTGCTGAGCTACTGCCGGTCGCTGATTCGGGACGAGTCGCGAGCGCAGACGATCTTGGGGGAACGCGGCGGCATTTCGTCCGCAATCAACCTGGGCCTGAACGCCGCTTCCGGCCTTTACACCGCATTTCTCGATCAGGACGACACCCTCGAGAGGTCCGCTCTCGATCACATCGCGGCCGTCCTCGGTGGCGACGATCCCGATCTTCTGTACACCGACGAAGACTACGTGGACCAGGAGGGACGGGCTCAACTGCCCGTGTTCAAACCGGGCTGGTCGCCCGCTCTTCTCCTTTCCTGCATGTACCTGAGCCATCTGCTGGTGGTCCGCACCGAAAGGGCGCGGGAGGCCGGCGGGTTCCGGTCGTTGCGGGACGGAGCCCAGGACTACGACCTGGTCCTGCGATTGACGGATACCCCGTGCAAGGTCGCGCACATTCCATTCGTGCTTTACCACCGCCGGCAGCATGCGGGGTCCACCGCGCTCAAAGCGTCGTCGAAGCCGTACACACAGAACGCCGGGCGGGAGGCTCTCGCCGAAGCGCTGGCTCGGCGCAAGATCGGCGCGGAGGTCTACGACCGGCCGCCCGCGAATACCTATGGGTGGGCCGACAAAAACTTGAGGGCGGACGAAGTCTCGATCGTGATCCCTACGCGAAATCCGGCCCTGCTTCAACGATTGCTCGGCTCCATCGCAGCGACGCGCGACGGCCGGGGCGCGCGGATTCGGGTTATTCTGCACTGCAGCAAACGCCGCGCGAACGAGGCCATTGCGAAGGTAGCCCGGCGGTTCGGCGCGGAGATTACGCCGTTTGCCGGGCCGTTCAACTTCAGTGCGATGAACAATCTGGCGGCCAGCCAGACGACGGGCGCGCTGATCCTGTTCTTGAACGACGACATCGTTGCACGGGCAGAGGGCTGGTTGAACGGCCTGTGCGCGCCGTTCCTCAGGCCGGAAGTGGGCATCGTCGGAGCCGACCTGCGCTACTTCGACGGCACCATCCAGCACTCCGGCATCGTGCTGGGAATCGGCGACGGGGTGGGACATGCCGGCCGCTTCCAGCTCGGAAGCCCATTCTGGCCTTGGCTCGGCGTGACACGCAACGTCTCGGCGGTGACGGGCGCCTGCCTGGCGATCCGGCGGACACTGTTCGAACAGCTCGGCGGGTTCGACACGCGGCTCCCGGATAATTACAACGATGTGGACCTATGCCTGAGAGCCCAGCAAGCCGGATTTGAAATCGTGCTCAGTTCCGCGTCGCTGCTCCACCATGAGGAGGGGCGGACGCGGAAGATGAAAACGCGTCTGACCGAGAGAATTGCACTGTGGACGCGGTGGGGCAAAACCCTCGGGGAGCCGGATCACTATTATAGCCCTCATCTGTCCCGGCGCTTCGAGAAAATCGAACTGTCGGCGGATTCGCCGGCGACGGACGGCATGCGGCAGCCAGTGAGCGAGCCTGCCGGTTCTTTGGAGAAGGGAGTTAAGCATGTCGATCCAACTGTTCGTCCCGAGTTACCGAATCGATGAATGCCTGAAGGAGATTCGCGAGTGCCTGGAGAAGGGTTGGACCGGTCTCGGCTTCAAGACGGTGGAGTTCGAGAAGGCATGGTCGAATTACGCGAAGCTCCCCCATGCGCATCTCCTTAACTCGAGCACGTCCGGACTTCACCTTGCCCTGCACATCCTGAAGACACGGCTCGGCTGGGACGACGACGATGAAGTCGTTTCGACGCCGTTCACCTTCGTTTCCACCAATCACGCGATCCTGCATGCGCGGCTTCGTCCGGTCTTCGCCGACATCGACGATTTCCTGTGCCTGGATCCTTCCAGCGTCGCTTCGCGAATCACGTCCCGAACCCGGGCGGTTATGTTCGTGGGTATCGGCGGCAATACGGGGCAATACGACAAGATCGTGGAGCTGTGCCGGCAGAGGGGTCTCCGACTGATATTGGACGCGGCGCACATGGCGGGGACGCGCGCCGGCGGGCGGCAGGTGGGTCCGGAGCCGGACGCGGTGGTGTTCAGCTTTCAGGCGGTCAAAAACCTGCCTACCGCCGACGCGGGGATGATTTGTTTCAAGGACCAGGAAGACGACGACCGCGCTCGAAAGTTGAGCTGGCTCGGGATCAACAAGGACACGTATACTAGAACGGTTGGCCCGGGCTCTTATAAGTGGATGTACGACGTGGAAGAAGTCGGATACAAGTACCACGGGAACTCAATCATGGCCGGCATCGGGTTAGCGCAATTGAAGTGGCTCGACCAGGATAACGCCTACCGCCGGCAGCTCGCCGCCTGGTACCGGGCGCGGCTTGGGGATTGTCCATCCGTTCGCGCCGTCGAGGTCGCGCCGGGGTGCGAATCCGCGACCCACCTCTTTCAGGTCCGCGTCAACCGGCGCGACGCGGTGATGGTGGCCTTGAACGGGCATCAAATCTATCCCGGCGTTCACTATCGCGATAATACCGAGTACCCGATGTATCGCCACGCCGCGGGGAGCTGTCCCAACGCCGCGCGGGCGAGCAGCGAGGCGATTTCCCTTCCCTTGCACATGAGCCTGACCTGCGGCGATGCCGATCGGATCGCCGAGCTGCTGATCCAGTACGGCAGATGAAGCCCGCGCTGCAAAGCTTCGGATCCGGCGGACTGACCTTACGGCCGATCGCCGAGGCCGACCTCGACCGGACCTTGAGCTGGCGCAACCGCGAGGATGTGCGGATCTGGTTCAAGACTGCCGACCGGATCGATCCCGGCCAGCACCGGGCGTGGTTCGCGCAATACTCGGCGGCGGACGACGATTTCGTGTTCTTAGTGGAATTCGAGGGGGCGCCGGTGGGACAGGCGTCCGTTTACCGCATCAACCGGGCGGACCGGACCGCGGAAGTGGGCCGTTTCATCGCGGCGCCGGAAGCCAGGGGACGAGGCCTGATGGACCTGGCTTGCGCGGAGCTGCTGCGGTTTTGCGCGGACACGCTGCAACTGACCTCCGTGTACCTCGACGTTAAGGAGGACAACGCAAGAGCGATCGGGCTGTACCGGCGTCAGGGATTCGAGGAAGAGGGACGGCGGGACGGGATGGTCCGAATGCGACGCTGGCTTACAGGGGGCGGATGATGGAGTTCATGGCGCAGGGCGAAGCGCTGGTATTCGCGTCCCACAGTTTCGATCTTCTCGAAAAGTTCTGCGAGCGGACGATGTGGCTGGACAAGGGCCGGGTGGTTGCCGATGGACCCACCCGCAAGGCGACGAGCATGTATCGCGGCGAGGTTTCGCAATAATCGCCGCTGATCGGGAGGACGGTTGCACGACGACGAGCTTTCGGTGTTGATGGTGATCGAGCGCGAAATCGCCACCACCCAACTGCTGGAACAGGTCTTGCAAGCCGGCCGGCGGTTGGGCATCGTGTACCGGAAAGTGTTTCTTTCGTCGCTCAGCATCGCGGACCTGGACCCGGGGACGGCGCCCTTGTTCGTCCGTTGCGGGGATCGCTCGCTCCGGTTTTGGATCAAGCTGCTGAACCACGCCCGCCACCCGTATCTGTACTACCTCGACGACAACTTCTGGGAGATTCAGGGGGATTCGCCGGTAGCGCCCTATTACCGGGATTCGGAGGTCCGGGAAACCCTGCGGCTGGCCGTGTCCCAAGCGCATCAGGTCCTAACCAACTCGGAGGTTCTCGCCTCCTATCTCAAACGTTTCACAGGTCACGTCCGCGTGCTTCCGACGTTCTTCGATTTCGGGTTAATCGAAGGCTGCGCCCGCCCGGCGACCGCCGAAATCCGGATCGGCTTTGCCGGAAGCATCACCAGGCAACCGGACCTGGAGCTGGTTCGCCCGGTGATACAGCCAGCCCTGGATCGCATTCCGGGGGCCGTTTTCGAGTTCTGCGGCACACTGCCGGCCGGCGTCGATCCGGGGCCGGGAGTCCGTTTTTTTCCGTATGTGGACTCTTACGCGGACTTCATCCGTTTCCAGGTGGGACGAAACTGGGCGATCGGTCTCGCTCCGCTGCGCGACACGGCCGCCAACCGCGCGAAGACCAACAACAAATACCGGGAGTACGGAGGCTGCGGCATAGCGGGCCTGTATTCGAACATCGATCTGTACCGGGGTTGTGTCGAGCACGGCGTCACCGGCTTTCTGGTAGACGATCGGCCCGAGTCCTGGCTGTGGGCTATGGAGCGGCTGGCGTTCGAAGGGGCGGAACGGCGGAGGATGGGCGAACGCGCGGCTCAGGACGTGCGGGCCAAGCACTGCGTGAGTTCCGTGGCGGGAGCTTGGGCAGAGTGTATCGGCAAGACCCAGCTCGAGCTGCGCCAGCGGCCGAGCCATCTGGCGCGCGCGTATTGGAACGGCGCCGCGATGGAGCAGACCGCCCGCAAGCTCCGGATTCTGGGTCTGCAGATTGAGGACGCCTACCGGAAAGGCGGCGTCGCGATGGTAGTCCGCAGAAGCGCGCGCCGCGCCGCGGAGGGTTTCGCGAGGATCATCCGGAGGCGCTGAAGCGCCGCCGGCCGATGCCGGAGCCAATGCCAGATCGCCCTACGGCTTGCGAAAGCAGAACACCTGGCGGAGGTCGGAGAAGTACGCGTTCTCGACTCCCTCCGGGAGCAACTCCGACAAGAACGCGTCGAAGCGGGCGAGCAGACGGTCGTCTCCGCGGCGCAGGCGCAATTCGAACTTGAGGTTTTCCTTCGCGGAGCGTCCATCTTTTTGAACGAACAGCTTGACGCCGATGTCCTCGGCAAGCTCCATCAAGTCGTACAGCGAATAGAGGTACTTGTCGCCCGCTCCAAACCTGCGCAGGAATTCCGGATCGGCCCGGCGCGGACCCGTTCGTTCGAGGATGTATTGTTCAACCAGGCGGACCTGCGCGGCGGCGGCCTCCGGGAATGGCACGACTCTCCCGAATAGGCGGATAGCGGTCAGGAAGAAAAGGTACCCGTCCAGGCAGGGCTCGCAGAAAATCAATACGCCGGGAGAGGCTAGCCTTTCGTAGAGCGCGCGAACCGCCGTGCGGTAGTCGAGCACATGGTGCAGGACCGAATGAGACTGGATGACGTTGAATAGCCGCGCTTTGAAGAGCGGCGGATCCTGCGGATCGAGGATGGCCGCGGCGACCGCGGAATCCGTCCATTTGGGGAGATTCCCGGCCAGCACCGACACGAGCTGCGGAAAGACGTCGGTCGCGACGTAGAGTTCGGGCCGGATGGTCTTCAGGGTTCCATACGCGAGTTGCCCGAATCCGGCGCCGATCTCGAGAATGCGGCAACCCTCGGGTTCGACGCCGGCTGCCCGGATCATGGGGAGATGAAACTGCCGGAAGAACGAAATGGACAACGGCTCCTCGGGAGCGCCGATTTGATTCTCGATATCGGGGGCGCCGAGGCATGGCCGGCTAACGGAAAGCAACGGCAGCCCCTCCCTGGAGAAGCCGACGCGGTCCGCGACCGAGGACCAGTCGAACGACGGATGTGGGTTAGAGTCCATATTCTTGAAAGAGGGCGAACGGCAAGTATTCTTCGACCGACGACAAGCCCGCATACCGGATCAACTCCCAAATGGCGACCGGGGCACACACATCCTTGGCGGACACGCGCAAACGCAACTCGCTCACGATTGCCTTGTCCGCGGCCCAATGGCCTGTGAACCGGGGGTCCCGGCCCGCCTCCCGCTGCAGGCGGCCGCTATCGTCATGCCCCATCGTTTCAGCATGTGCATGCGCCTGGCTGGGGCCAGATGTGCCGCCTCGGCACCGATCAAGGCTTCCAGGAATCGCTTTCGCTCCAGCGACTCCGGCGCGTTGCCGGCGGCCACCAGCGTCAAGACGCTGTCCAGATACTTACGGGCCATGGTCTGGATATCGTAAACCGACTCTGCGCGCCGTCTGCCGGCGAGTCCCATTTGCCGGCGCAACGCCGGGCTGCCGGCCAGGGTCAGCATCCGGTCCGCCAGCGCTTCGCTGTCTCCGACGGGGATCAGGAAACCGGTCCTGCCATCCTCGAGAATCTCGTCGGGGCCGCCGCAGCGAGTCGCAATCACCGGCTTGGCGTAACTCATGGCCTCGATTACGACCATGGAAAACGGTTCAATCTCCGATGCGACGACCGCCGCGCAGCAATGCCGGTAGATGGAGTCGACCTCCTGCTTCGGACGCACTACGACGTCACCCTGCAAGTTGCGCCGCCGGATCATTTGTTCGAGGAATTGGCGATAGCTCGGCGATTCGTCGCCGTAGACCAGAAAGCGAGCGCCGGAAGGACGCTTTGCCAGGAAGGAGGCCGCGGCTTCCAGGAAGACGGGAACTCCCTTGTGCGGCTCCAGGGTGCACAGCATCACGAACTCGGGCGGGGCCGGTCCCGCGGATTCGGTTTCGGGGCCGTCGATGGGCGGCAGTTCCGTCCCGTTGAACAACACCCGCAGGCGCGACCCGGGCACGTTGCAAACCGCGCTCAGGTGGTCGTAAACCCATTGGGAGGGCGTGAGCACCAAATCCGCCATGCAGGACTGAAGCACGTCGAGCAAGTGCCATGCCGCGATGTCGAGATTGGGATATGCGCGTGGCAAGAGCGGACCGTGGCAATGCACCAACAGGGGAACCCGGGCGCGCACGGCGGCAGCGGACGCCGGATAAACCACGGTCGTATTCACGACCACCGCATCCAACTCCAACTCGCGGTATAGATTCGTGAAAGCCGCCGTTTCCCCCTGCAACCGCTCGAGCCAGCGAGAGTCCCCCTGGGTGGGGATGGTGAAGCCGTACGGCAGCTCGAACATAGGGAACGGGAGCGTCTGCCTGGCCATGGCCTTCACCGGCCCCTCCACTGCGGGGAAGATAAGCAGCGGTTGTATCTCGCCTTTCGGGAGGTTTTGGAGGAGACCGAGCAGAACACGCTCGGCGCCAGCAATCCGTGGGGAATGAGAGACAAAGGCGACGCGAGGTCCGGCGTTCCGGGTCATCTTTGGACCGTTTTCTGGAGATGGAGCGCGCCGGATGCGCGCATTAGAAAGTCGAGGAACCGAGGGAGCACCACCGGCGTGTCGAAACGCGCCCGCACGTCGCTCTGCGCGTTTTCGAACATTGCGGCTCTGCGATCCGGGTTGTCGAGCAGAAAGGCGATAGCCGCTTTCCACGACTTGGAGCCGCTCTCGGCCAAAAGGCCGTTCTCACGGTCTTTCACATGGCCAACGTACGGCGCCAGGTTGGAATACACTCCGACGGCGCCGCCAGCGGTGATTTCCAGATACTTATTGGGGCACCGGGACGCATCCGAGCGGGTATTCTCAACGGGCGCCAGCAAGACGTCCGGCATGGCCTCACACAAGGCTACCGCATAACGGGAGTATCCGTGCACATATTCGCGGTGGATGAGCCGCTTCGCGGGAAGCGACGAGAGCGCGTTCGGCAGCGTCACTCCCATGACGAATACGTCGAAGTCGTCCCGTTCCTTCGCCAGGCTGGCAAGAGCCTCGAACGGCGCCTCCATCCGGCGAGGCGAGCCCATGTAACCGACGCGGAGGCGGCGGTCCGGCCGGCGTTCCACCCCCGGAAAAAGGGAGAGCCTGACGTTCACCGGAAGCACTTCGAGATTGCGGCTGTACGGCCGCAAGTCCTCGGCGAGAATCGGATTGTAGGTCAGCGCGTAGTCCGCCCGAGTCAGGCAGTACAGGAAGTCTTCATAGGTCTTCGCCCCGGGGGTGAAAACATCCGCATACTCTTTCCATTCTTTGCCGACGGCGAACCAGTTATCGTCCAGCATGTAGACTGTAGGGATTCCGAAGCGCTTACAGCAATCCATCAGGCGGCAGGCGTTATCCGACCGGGTACGGCTGAAAATCGCCAGGTCCGCTTTCATGACATCGAGCGGCTGAGCGGCCGTATCCAGAACGACCCTCCAGGTAAGCACGCCCTGTCCTTCGAGCAATTCAAAATAGTTGAAAAAGCAGAGCTGGTTGTGCGCCGGCTCGTCCATTCCGCCGAGAACGACGATCCGCAGCGGGCTCGAACCCGTGGAGGGGGATGAGTCCCAGGCGCTTTCGGCGGCTTCCGCGGGCGCATCGCCACCGCCCGCCCGCCATTGCCGCAACAATCTCCGGACAGCTTGCCGCGGGCCGGGGGAAAGGTCCGCAGCGAAGGCGGCGGCGTCAGCCCAGTCGCACGAGTCGCGAAGTTCCCGCGGCGAACCGGATCGCCGGACAACTCGACGCGCCACCAGATCGCCACTGAGACCGAGGTCGTTCGCCAGGGGAAAATCCGTGGCCGACCAACGGCACGCGGGGGGATACGAATTGAGCATGGCGATGGAATCGGTTCTGGCCGCCCGCGCGGCAAACTCCCACCAGAACGCCCGCTGCAGGAGAGGCGACGGCGAGAAGCCGCCCTTCTGAAAGAAACACTCCCGGGAGATAACCGAACCGGCCATGGGAACGTAGTCGAACATCTCCACCCAGCCTCCGTCGTACGCGGACGGGGCAGTCTCCGAGGCGGACCACTTCCAGCTCTGCAACGGATGGTTTCGCACGTTATCCGGCGATGGACGCGCAGCTACGAAGCCCGGTCGCGAACTCGAGGAACTCTCGTGGCGCCATCGACGAAGCCAGGCCAGCCAGGAGGCGAAGTCGATTCCGGGCCACGCGAAGGCAAGAAAAGACCCACGAGCCTCGCGCGCGCCGTGGTTGAACAGGAGCGCCGGAAGTTCCGGGACGCCGGCGGGCGAAGCGATGCGAACGCGATGGGCGGACAGGCTCCCGATCGGGAGGGCGAGCCGCCAGGGATCGCCGTGGGGCACGAGGATCAGCTCGATACCGCTGGAGGGGCCCGGGTAGTTTTCGGCTATGCAGGAAGCAAGCCTGTCCACCTCCGGAGATACAGCCACGTGATTGCCGAAGACCGCGATCACGGCCGACACCGTCGGAGGATCAGTGGGCATTAGGAACATTATAACTGCCGTCGACCTGGCCACCCGCACCGGATTGCGGCGGCGCGCCGGGATCGCCGGGTTCCTGAGCTACACACGCGAGGTGCTGGAAGGACGCGAGTCTGCGGGGATATATCCTGCCAAGCTCGACTCACGTCCAGCGGGCGAGTGACGGGGCACCCGGAAGTTGACGGGGCTGCCTGCGCTCAGATCCGCCCCGAGGTCGCGGTATTTAGGGGGCCATAGCTGTTGCGAAATACCCTTTCCGCCATCCAGCGCCCGAGAACTCCCGCCACCGGGCATTTCCGAGTGAGAGGCGAACATGCCGAAAACCTTACGCGGCAGGGCCTTTCGGTGTTTCCGTGCGGGACCAACAACGCCTCGCAAGAGCTTGCAATGAATGCGCTGGCCCGGGTGTTGGACCGCGGTGAGATTCGTACCCCGAACGATCCGGTTCTCAGCGCTGAACTGCGAGCCTATGGGGGCGAGCTGCTGCGCCGGGACATCCTAAGCGTAGTGCGGCGAACAGATCAACCATTATCCAGCACGGCGCGGGCGCGCTTGACCTTCTCCAGGATGTCGGCTGCCTTGGCTGTCCAAACGAATGGTTTGGGCTTCTCGTTGTCCTTGTCGATGTAATCGCCGATGGCCATCACCAATTCCTCGACATCGCGGAAGATCCCGCGGCGGAGCCTCTGCTCGGTGAGATCGCGGAAGAAGCGCTC
>Ga0326727_10025102_pt1 | contig 11205 bp, 7 predicted proteins | sample MB2enrmetagenome_FD_207643 | JGI IMG/M metagenome (GOLD analysis project Ga0326727, IMG submission 207643) | Lab enriched peat soil microbial communities from McLean, Ithaca, NY, United States - MB29MY | ecosystem: Environmental > Terrestrial > Soil > Wetlands > Peat | place: USA: New York... | reverse complement strand
GGAAGCGATTCGAGATAGTCCACGCCGCGCATCGCATCCCAGATCTCGTACTTGGCGAAGGTCTCGCCGATGAGCATGGGCTGCAGGCTGGCTTCGCCGTGTTCGCCGGTGGGGCCCTTGGCCAGTGAGGCGCCGGGCTTCGCGGGATCGGGATACTGCAGCCGCTCGCCCTGCCCGATGGGGTCGTAGGAAAGCACAATGAAGCCGTTGCGTGCAAAGGTTGCGGCCATGGGTGCATCGCCGACCTTCCCCGAAGCGGCGTGCCCGGGCGACATCAGGATGGCAGCGCGCTTGCCATCGGCGGCTTCGCCAAACGGAACGTAGAGCAACGCGGTGACAAAGAAATTGGGCTGGCTTTCAAACAGCACTTTGCGAATGCGAAAGCCCTCGGCCTGTGTCTCGCCTACGATCTTGGCGTGCAGCGGCGTGCGCTCGGGAAATGCGCCGATGAGCGCAAGAATCTGGCTGCGCACCTTCACCTGGCGCGCCTCGGCTTGTTCCCGCGTGCGAATGGCAGCGACAGTGGATGCGCGGCTGGCCGCATCCTGCTCCGCGATGCCGTCGAGGAACTCATCGAGCTGCAAGCGGCCCCGATTGGCGGGGTTGGCGGCCGGGTTGGCAGCCCGGTTGCGCGCTGCGGGTGCTTGGTTTTGGGCTGGAGCGGCGGGCGGTGCGGTTTGCGCGGCGGCCAGACCGGTCGATGAAATCGCAAAGAGGGCGAAAAGTACAGCAAAACTGGCTCGAATCATGACTCTGCCTTGATACTCCATCGGCGCGTGCCGGTCAACAAGTTTCCGGCGAAGAGAGCGCGCATTCGTTTAGGTCAGAGCGCGGTCTGGCCGGTATCCTGATCGAGAGATGGATGGACGCAAGCTGATCGATATCTTCCGATGGCTGTTTGACGCGCGCCGCGGCCCGCGCGGCCGGCTGGTTCCGCGGTGGATTTTTCTGCGCGCGCTCGCCCTCATTTACTTCTCCGCGTTTTATTCGCTTCTGTTCCAGATCAAGGGCTTGATCGGTCCTGAAGGGATTCTACCCGCGGAGCAATACCTGGCCGCCGTTGCGCAACAGCTTGGCGGGTTGCGCTTCTGGTACGCGCCATCGCTCTTCTGGATCTCGTCGAGATCGGGCGTCCTGATGGCGGTCATGTGGATCGGACTGCTGGCGGCGATCGCCGCCTTTTTCAATCTGTGGCCGCGGCTCAGCTTCTTCATCTGCTTTCTCTGTTTTCTTTCTTTTGTCGGCGCATCCCAGGTGTTTTCGGGCTATCAGTCGGACGGCATGCTTCTCGAAGCCGGTTTTCTGGCGCTGTTCTTCGCGCCGCCGGGGCTGATGCCGGGATGGGGCGCGAGCCACTCGCCCACGCGCGCCAGTTGGTTTCTTCTGCAGTGGGAGTGGTTCCGCATCTATTTCGAATCGGGCATGGTGAAGCTGGCGAGCGGCGATCCGCAGTGGCGCAACTTCACGGCCATGGACGAGTACTACCAGAACGGCCCGCTGCCCACGTGGATCGGCTGGTACGTGGAGCATCTGCCGCACTGGTTCCACGCGCTCACGGTGGCCGGCACGCTGGCGCTGGAACTGGGAATTGTTTTCATGCTGTTTTTCCCGCGGCGCGTGCGCTTGATCTGCTTTTTCATCGTCACGCCGTGGGAGATCGGCGTAATTCTCACCGCCAACTACACGTTTCTGAATTACCTGGTGCTTGCGCTTGGATTCCTGCTGCTCGACGACAAGTTCCTGCTGCGCTTCGTGCCTGCGCGTTTTCGCCCGAGCGAACCGGAAGTGACGCCGGAACCACGTTTGGAGCCGGGGGACGATCAGCCGATCACCCTGTTTGCGGCGAGTAACGCCGGCGCAGCGGCGGAGGAAACTCCGGCGCGCGAGACCGAATCACAACGGCCGGCCATGCAGAGCCGGCCCGTTTTCTACTGGTGGATTACGCGATTGTCGGTGACGGCATTCCTGCTGACGTGGATCGCTTACGACACCACCGTGGAGATGATCGCGATTCCGTTTCGCCACGTTCATCTGCCCGTCCAGCCCATCGTGGCCCTCGAGCCATTTCGCATTGCCAACCAGTACGGCCTCTTCGCGGTAATGACACGCGGCCGCTACGAGATCGAGTTTCAGGGTTCAAACGATGGTGTGAACTGGATGGCTTACCAGTTTCGCAACAAGCCGCAGGCGCTCGACGAAGCGCCGCGTATCTACGCGCCCTACCAGCCGCGCTTCGACTGGAACCTGTGGTTCGCGTCGCTGGGCGACTGGCGCGAGAACGAGATTGTTCCGCTCACGGAGGAGCGGCTGCTGCTTGGCGACAACGATGTGCTGGCGTTGTTCCGCGGCAATCCGTTTCCGCAGTTGCCGCCGCGTTACGTGCGCGCGGTGCTTTGGCAGTACTGGTTTACGTCGCTGGACGAGAAGCGCAGCACCGGCGACTGGTGGCGGCGCGAGTTGCTCGGCCTTTACGCGCCGGAGCTGACCATGACCTCGGACGGCAGCTTCGTCGCGGTGGAATGGCCCGAGGAATTGGCGCCGCACGATTGAGAAAGCAAGTCAGCAAGTCAGCAGGTCAGCGGATAGGCGGAACTCGCGAGGCTGGTGGAACGGGTTCAGCCCGCCGATTTCGTCGCTTACGTTTTGTAACAAGGGCACGGCTTCAGCCGGGCCGCAATGGGCGCAAAGAGAGACAGATGGCTTCAGCCCCTGAGCGATATCAACACGAGCCCATTGAACTACTTTTGAGAAATGCTCTGGCAATGATGACGCGCACTGGAGGACGATGACACAATGAGCCGCGCCTGCGTGATCGGATCGGGCCCGAACGGACTGGCCGCCGCCATCGCGTTGGCGCGGGCGGGGCTGCGCGTGGACGTCTACGAGGCGGAATCCGAGCCGGGCGGCGCCGTGCGCACTTTGCCGCTCACGCTACCGGGATTTCTGCACGATTTCGGCTCGGCCGTCCATCCTTTTGCGGCAGGCTCGCCCTTTTTCAGCTGGCTCCCGCTCGCGGAGCACGGATTGGAATGGATCCACGGCGACGCGCCGCTTGCGCATCCGCTCGACGATGGCACCGCCGTCGTCCTGGAGCGCGACCTGGCCGCAACCGAGCACGCGCTGGGCGAAGACGGCAAGACGTGGCGGAACTTGATGCAGCCCGCAGCCGATGATTGGCAGGAATTTGCCGAGGACACTCTTGGGCCGCTCCTGCGCATGCCGCGTCATCCGTTGCGCAGGGCGCGATTCGGATTGAGCGCGCTTGAGTCTGCGCAACACTTCGCGAAGAGCCATTTTTCGAACCAGCGCACGCGCGCCGTCTTTGCGGGCCTGGCAGGGCACTCCTGCCTCAGCCTCGACGAGCCGTTGAGCGCAACCATCGGATGGATGTTCGGCATCACGATTCATGCGGTGGGCTGGCCGATTCCGCGCGGCGGCGCGAGCGTCCTTGCGCAAGCGCTCACCAGTTATCTGCGATCTCTGGGAGGCGAAGTGCATACTTCGCGCCGCATCGATGCGGCGGCTTTCAGAGAGCTCGAAGCAGACAACGATCTGGTTTTCTTCGACACCACGCCAAGGCAACTCGTGGCCATTGCAGGCCACCGGCTTGGCGACGGCTACCGGCGCGCCTTCGAGCGCTTCCGGCACGGGCCGGGCGCATTCAAGATCGACTACGCGCTTTCGGGGCCGGTTCCGTGGCGCGCGCCGGAATGCCGCCATGCCATCACGGTGCATCTGGGCGGAACGCTCGAGGAGATTGCCGCCTCAGAGGACGCCGTGGCCCATGGAATGTGCGCGGAGCAGCCCTTCGTGCTGGCCGCCCAGCCCACGCTCTTCGATGCGACGCGCGCGCCCCAGGGCAAACATGTGCTGTGGGCGTATTGCCACGTGCCGAACGGGGCGACGTTTGATATGACGGAACGCATTGACGCGCAGATCGAGCGCTTCGCTCCCGGCTTTCGCGATTGTATTCTGGCGCGTCACGTTTCTACGCCGGCGGCGCTGGAGAGCATGGACGCCAATCTTCTGGGAGGCGACATCGGCGGCGGCGCATTGTCGCTGCGCCAGATGATTTTCCGGCCCACTCTGCGCGGCTACGCGACCGGCGCCAGGAATTTGTATCTGTGCTCGGCGTCGACACCTCCCGGCGGCGGTGTGCACGGCATGTGCGGCTATCATGCGGCACAGTTGGCGTTGCGGAAAAGCAGCTTCTAGCTGCTAGCTTCTAGCCGCTAGCTCATCTTCGATCGACGCAACGATTGCTCATATGTAGTGAGCGATCGGTTCGCCGCCGGAATCCAAGAAGGGCTCGCAAAAATGGCCGCCTGCTGGAAAGGCGCTGTGCCTTCCCCATCGCACAGCTCCAGCAAACGGCCCGTTGAGTCTTCTTCCCTTTTGGATGAGGTCTGCAGTTCTACCCGCGCGCGTAGCTCTCCAGTGCCACGCGGCTGGGGATGGTCAGCGTGCATCCGTGCTGCGCCACCAGGTGATGGTTTTTGAAAATGCTCAAGGTGCGCGTCACCGTCTCGCGTGATGCGCCGATGAATTCGCCGATCTGCTCGTGGGTCAGCGAGAGGCGGCAACGCGCCGGGCGTTCGGGCTTCTGATCGGGCTCGTCGCTCCACACCAGCAGCAAACGCGCCAGGCGCTCCGGTACCGAGGTCGAGAGGCCCACCATGCGCAGTTGCTCGCAGGCGGTGTGGTAGGTGCGGACCATCTCACGCGCCACCGACTGGTAGACGGCGGGATGGCGAGACATGAATTGCAGAAAAACCTGCTGCGAAATGTGCGCGATCTTTGAGGGATACAGCGTGTCCGCGGTCATTTCGTACGCGCCGCCGGAGAGCGCGGAGGAAAGGCCCAGCACTTCGCCCGCCTTGGCAATGCGGAAGCTCAGGCGGCGGCCGTCGGGCGAATTGATGGAGAGCTTGACCTCGCCTTCGAGAACCACGTAGATGCCCGAGGCCGGTTGCGTCTCACAAAAGATGACCATGCCAGAGGGATAATTGGAGGGCGCGAGCAGATGCTCGAGATCGGCCAGAGCCTCGGCCGGCAGCGCCTTGAAAAACTCGCCATTCCGATAGGAAGGAAGACTTGCCTGGTTCGTCGATTCGTATGCTGTGTGCATTTCAGACCTCCGTGCCCGCTGGTTGAGAGTTCGTGCTTGCCACTTCTTCGGCAAGATACTGGGTCCATGGTGTGCCGGCGAGGATTTCGGCTCCGGTTTGAGAGTAGATGGCTTGCAGAATCCGAATTCCGCCGGCATCGGCGAACGTGGTTTCCCGCAGATCGAGAGACAGTTTCTTCTGCGTGCATGCCGGAGCTCTTTCTTCCCAGAGGCGGCCAAGTTCGGCCGCCCATGGTCCGGCAACGCGCCCTTCCAATTTGAGAACAACTGCATCCGGTTTTTCTTCAAGAGTGATTCGCAGCACTTGCTGGCCCGTCCTGCGCCATGCCCGTGTATAGGCACGGCGCGTGCCAAACAGGTGCGGCGGCGCGACGAAGGCCGTGGGGCGCTGAAAGCAAAGCAGTAAAAGTTCTGAGGATTCTGCTGCGGAGGGTGACGACAAGCGTCGCGTGACGAAGTGACGACGACGCTATTTCGTCACGGTGACGTTGGAAAGTCGCGGAGCGACAGATTAAGCAACGAATTGCGCTTTGACGAGTTTCACTTGAGGCGAAGCGGCTCGCTAGTTTTCCGAGGGCATCTGCACGCTCTCGACGGACAGCGTTTCAACCTGCGCTTTCGTCGGGACCAGTCTCAACCCAAGCTGCTCTTGCAGCGCAGTGAATAAAGATGGCCCGGAGCTTTCGCTGCCATCGCGCGACCACGTGAGATCGATTTGGTACGCGCCATCCAGTCCCGTCTTGTCCACCACGAGGTGGCCATCGAGCAACGGCTGGTGGATCAGAATGCTGGCCAGGAAAGCCATCGACGCAGCTTTAAAGTAAATGTGAACTTGAGGAGGACCGCCCGCGCTATGCGCAGTTTCCGGCATAGACGGCGGCGGCAGCAGTTGCGGCGGTGGCGGCGGGATGAATCTGGGCTGCGGCGCCGAAGCAGTCGGGGCCGGAATAGTTGCCTTTGGGCACTTCAGGCCGCCCTTGGCTACAGTGAGTTCGTAGACCGTTTGCTCCTTTATAGGAAATGTAACTTTGAGCTTGAACCGCTCCGCCAGCAGCGCCTGTGTCATCGCTCGCATCTGGTCCATCCTCTGCTCGGGAGGAAGCTTGCTTAGCTCAGTAACTCTTGGCTCATCCACCTTGGCCTGAATATCGAATGTCACCGTTTCCATCCACCCCGGTCCGCCCGAGAATTGGGAATCGCTTGCCACACCGAAGGCCCACGGAATGATCTGTTTGAGGGGCGTTCCGCGCATGACAATGCCGTTGGCGAGTACTTGGATGCTGCCTACCGGCGCACTTCCGTTGACGCGCCTGATGCTGACCACGTCGAACGATGGCAGAGGTTGGGTGGCGTGGAAGATTTGTCCGGTTGGCGGAGCCGTCTGCGTAACGCCGAGCTGACCCGCTGCCATGAAGCAGAGGACCGCTGCGAGCATTGGCTTGAAAATGAAGCTCATTCTGATGTTGGCGACTCTCGTCACGCGTTCGACGCTCCGATTCAATTTCGGCAACGCGCCTTCATTCTACATATAGTCGCCGCGCTCGATGCCGAGCTTCTTCATTTTGGAGTTGAGCGTGGTGCGTTTCAGGCCGAGCCGCTCAGCTGCGCCGCCGGGTCCGCCGATCACGCCTTTGGCCTCGCGCAATGCGCGCAGAATGGTTTCGCGCTCGGCTGCCTGCAGCGTGGGATTGACGGATGCTGCCTCGTCTTCTTCCTCGTCCTGCATGGCTTCGATCTCGGCGAGCGGCACATACAGCACCGGCCCGCGTGAGAGAATCACGGCGCGCTCCAGAAAATTCTCAAGCTCGCGAATGTTGCCGGGCCACTTCCATTTGACCAGCGCATCCATGGCCTCCGGCGGGATGGTTTCGATGGTCTTGCCCATGCGTCGAGCGTGGCGGGAAACAAAATGGCGCACCAGGATGGGAATGTCGGCGGCGCGGTCGCGCAGCGGCGGCGCAAAAACCGGAAACACTTTGAGGCGGTAAAAGAGGTCGCTGCGAAATTCTTTTTCCGCGACCATTTTGGCCAGATCGCGGTTGGTGGCGGCGATAAGACGCACGTTGATGGGGATGGGACGCGTCCCGCCCAGGCGCTCGATCTCGCGCTCCTGCAAAGCGCGCAACAGTTTCGGCTGCAGGTCGAGGGGCAGCTCGCCCACCTCGTCGAGGAAGAGCGTGCCTTCGTGCGCCAGCTCGAGGCGTCCGATTTTGCGCGCGATGGCGCCGGTAAACGCGCCCTTCTCATGACCGAAGAGCTCGCTTTCGAGCAAGCCGGCGGGAATGGCCGCGCAATTCAGCTTGATAAAGGTGCGCTCGCTGCGCGGGCTCAGGCGATGGATGGCGCGCGCCAGCAGCTCTTTGCCGGTTCCCGTTTCGCCCTGGATGAGCACGGTGGCATCGGTGGGCGCCACGGTTGCAATTTCGCGCAGCACGCTGCGCAGGCCCGTGCTTTCGCCCACGATGTCTTCGAAGCGGTGCTCAAGATTGATCTCTTCTTCGAGATATTGTTTTTCCTGAGTCAGGCGATCGCGCAATTCCGCGATCTGCTTAAAGGCCAACGCGTTATTGACCGCCATGGCTACCTGTCCCGCCACCTCGGTCAGCAGTTCGGCGTCGTGCTCGGAGAAAGCATTCTCGAGGCGGCTAGCCACCATCATGGTTCCGAGAATTCTCTCGCGGTGAACGAGCGGAACCCAGATTCCGGACTGCATGCCCATGCCGGTGAGGTGCTGCACGGATTCAGGCGCGAAGGGCCAACGATCGATCTTGTTGAGAATGACCGGTCGCCGCGTGCGAAAGGCCTGGCCTGCGGGGGAAGCATCAGGATCGAGCAGCACCTCGCCCGGGTTGGCATCGGCGTCATCGGCGGCGAGAAATTGCACGCGCAGCTTGCCGGTGGGCTCGTCATAGAGCGCCAGCGTGGCGGCGTCGTGCGGCACCATCTGGCGGATACTCGCGGTGAACGCTCCGAGCAGCTTGCGAATGTCCACGTTGACCAGCAACAGGCTGCTGAGCTCGGCGATCACCGACTCCTGCGCCTGCCTGCGCTCGGTCACGTCGCGCGTGATCTTGGAAAAACCCGTAACTGCGCCGGCGCTGTCGTGGATGGCCGTGAGCACGACGTTGGCCCAGAAGCGGGAGCCGTCCTTGCGCACGCGCCACCCCTCTTCTTCCACACGATTTTTTTGGATGGCCTGGCGCAGAAGCTCGGTGGGACGGCATTGCGCCACATCTTCGTGCGTAAAGAAGCGCGAGAAATGCAGGCCCAGCACCTCCTCGGCCTTGTATCCCTTGATGCGCTCGGCGCCGGGGTTCCAGGTGAGGACGTGGCCGTCGCGATCGAGCAGATAAATGGCGTACTCGCCAATGCTCTCGACGATGGAGCGCAGGCGCGCATCGTTCAGCCGCAGAGCCTCCTGCGCCGCGCGTTGCTCCGTGGCGTCGCGGATGAAAGTCACCACTGCGGGACCGTCCGCGGTTTCGATCGGCTTGAGCATGATGTCGACAGGAATTTCCGTGCCGTCTTTGCGCAGGCCGTAGAGGTTGAGGGCCGCGCCCATCTGCCGCGTGCGCGGATGGGCGCTGTAGTTTTCGCGATGGCGCGGATGATTGGCGCGGAAACGCGCCGGCACCAGCATTTCTACCAGCTGGCCGATCAACTCTTCGCTCGCATAACCGAACAGCTCCTCGGCGCGCGGATTGGCGGCGCGCATGACGCCGTTCTCGTCGGAGACGAGGATCGCGTCCGGCGAGAACTCAAAGAGCCGTTCGATTGTGTCTTGGGCAAAACCCGGACGCGCGCGTTCCTGCGCACCCACGTGTTGCTCCCGGGAATCCGAGGGACCCATTCTGTGCTACCGACCTTAGCTGAAAGGTACCGCCGCGGACCATGTCTTTGCAACGCCGAAAGGGGTAATTGTGAAACGACCCGGACAATGAGGGCGCGGCAGGCTCACGCCGGTCCTGCCTGCTCCGCAAGATAAGCCAGCCACGCATCCATCCCCGCGCCGGTTTTGGCGGAGGTCTCGAAGATGCGGATACCCGGCCGGATCTCGTTGATGTTGTGCAGGGCCAGCTCGCGGTCGAAGCCGCAGGGTTCGGCGATATCGATCTTGGTAATCACTGCGGCGTCGGCGGAGTTGAACAGGCCCGGGTACTTGAGGGGCTTGTCTTCACCCTCGGTCACGCTCAGCAGGGCCACGCGGATGCGTTCGCCCAGGTCGTAGCTCGACGGGCACACGAGGTTGCCGACATTTTCGATGAAGAGATAATTGAGGCCGGCGAGCGAAACTTCCTCCCAGCCTTCGAGGTGCTTGGCGATCATCTCCGCGTCGAGATGGCAGATGCCGTGAGTATTGATCTGGCGCACCGGCGCGCCGCTTGCAGCCAGACGCCGCGCATCGTTGTCGGTTTCAAGATCGCCCACCAGGGCCGCCGCGTGTGCCCCGCGCGCGCGGAGTTCGCGCAGGGTTCGCTCGAGGAACGCGGTCTTGCCCGTGCCCGGACTCGAGACCAGGTTCAGCACCAGCACGCCGGCCGAGGTGAAGCGATTGCGCAACCCCGCCGCCAGTTCATCGTTCTTCTTCAGGATTCCCCGCCGCAACTCCACAATCCGCGTCGTCATACCTGCTCCTCAACCGGGTCCGGTTCTTCCAGTTCAATCGATTCGATTTCGAGCTCGCGTCCCTGGCGCAGATCGGCGGCCAGCTCGCCGCACCGGGGACAGCGAAAACTTTGTACGCCTGCGATCTCAGCATCGGCGCCGCAGGCATCGCAGTGCACAATCACAGGCAACATATGGATCACCAGCGCCGCGCCGGCAAGCGGCGAGTCTTCCGTGGCCAGTTCCCAGCAGAACTGGAGCGAGTCCTCGATCACCGAAGCTAAAGCGCCCACGCGCAGCCGCACTTCTTTCACGCGCGCGCCGGGATACGCGGAGGCCGACTCGGTCACCGACTCCACAATGCTGGCCGCGATGGAAAGTTCGTGCACAGATCTCGTTTCTTCCTGAAAGATACTACGGCGAAGGCAGCTTTGGCAGTAGGCGGGCGCACGGGATGCGACCCGAGTCGAAAAAAGATTTCCCTCAGGGGCTAAAGCCCCGCATTCATTTTGTAGCTTCCACGGCACGACTGAAGTCGTGCCCTTTCAAATTCCGGTTATCCAATGGCCTACGCAAAATGTAAGATGGAAACATAGGATCTTCCCCGTGTCCGGCATAGTCATGCACACTACCACAACTGAGTCCCGCCTTGCCCTCAGCACACTGGCGCCCGAGACGTTTCAGTCGGAAATCCGCGCCATGACCACCGAGTGCGATCGCATGGGCGGCATCAACCTGGCGCAGGGCGTTTGCGATACGCCGGTGCCAGCGATCGTCGAGGCCGCTGCCGCACAGGCCATGCGCGACGGGCAGAATATCTACACGCGTTGCGACGGCATTGCGCGGCTGCGCGAGGCCATCGCGGCCAAGCAACAGCGCGACTACGGCCTCAGCTACGATTTTGACCGCGAGGTCCTGGTAGCTTCGGGCGCCACGGCCGGGCTTCATGCCGCGACCATGGCGCTGCTCAATCCCGGCGACGAGGTGCTGGTCTTCGAGCCGTTTTATGGCTACCACGTGAACACGCTCAAGTCGCTGCGCGTTAGTCCGGTGCTGGTGGCGCTGGCCGAGCCGGATTTTCGGCTCGATGCGGACGACCTACGCGCGGCCGTTACGCCCAGGACACGCGCCGTCCTCATAAATACGCCGGCTAATCCCAGCGGCAAAATCTTTTCTCGGCCCGAGCTCGAAGAGGTTGCTGAACTTTGCCGGAAGTACGACCTCTTCCTGATCACCGACGAGATTTATGAATATTTCGTCTACGATGGCGCGCGGCATATCTGTCCGGCTACGCTGCCCGGTATGCGCGAGCGCACCATCGTGATTTCGGGCTTCAGCAAAACCTATTCCATCACGGGCTGGCGCATTGGCTACGCCACTGCCGATGCGCGATGGATGCCGGCCATGGCGCACTTCCACGATTTGACCTACGTGTGCGCGCCGGCGCCGCTGCAGGTGGGCGCGGCCGCGGG
>Ga0326727_10025101_pt1 | contig 11206 bp, 9 predicted proteins | sample MB2enrmetagenome_FD_207643 | JGI IMG/M metagenome (GOLD analysis project Ga0326727, IMG submission 207643) | Lab enriched peat soil microbial communities from McLean, Ithaca, NY, United States - MB29MY | ecosystem: Environmental > Terrestrial > Soil > Wetlands > Peat | place: USA: New York... | reverse complement strand
TGAGAGTCAGCCCTGCCCAGCGCGCTGTTAAAGAAGACTATGGACATGGCCATGAGCACCAGTTCGATGAAGTACTCCTTGGCGCTGTGTTGAATCGATTCCATGAACCTCGCCTGCCCGGATGCAAGATTCCCCAGAATTCGCCTGACAATCCAGAGCATCATTCCGCCGAGTAGAACCAGTACCCAGAAATGGTCGGCCTGGTCGATCGGGTATTCATATCCCACCGCATAAACGAAAGCCTTTGGCTCGACCTGGAACGTGAAGGTCATGAACTCGTGGAATCCGCCCCTGAGTGTAAGGAATACGATCAGCCACCCCAGGCCGAATCCCATCGCTCCCGATCCGAGGATGCCCAAGCGGAATGAACTCTTGTTCGGTGATGCGATCAGGGCAAGAACCAGGGTGAACACGTAAATCGCCATGAGATAAGCGCCCCGGTCGGTCGAATGAAGGAGCGCGAGCACTGATACGAGGCCGCAGAGTCCATTGGCGATCAGAGCGCCTCTGAGGTTCGGCTTATCGCTGGTGAGAGCGTTATACAGATACGCAACTCCGACCAGGAACACGGCCGGCAGCAACTCTCTCGGGAGCGTTCCGACGGGATACGCGACATTCCCATTGTAATAGTAGAGCAGGGGAGTCAGAGCGAAAAGCATGGCAAATGCGTATGCGAACTTGCCTCGGCAGAGTTTGAGGACGAACCATGCCAGGATCATGAAAACGATTATGCAGCAGATCGAGTTGAAGGTCCGGAATGCTCCGATCGACCGTCCGAATAAAGCGAAAGAAGTGATGACGCTGACCGGGTCCTGAAACCATCCGTGAACGAAAAGAGTGTCTTTGTAAGGAATTTGGCCGTGTAGCAGAGAAATCGCTGGGGCGAGCGCCGTGCCTTCATGGTGCGTGTCGAGCGGGACGACCGTCTCGATGCCTGTCACCATGGCGCATAACGCGGCGAAAATCATATAGCCTACCATGGTCAGCGCTCTGATTCGGGATTGAGGAGGCTCAGCTTCGTCATGGATTTGGACGCTCGGAAAGACGACTCGCCTTGCCCTGGAGCGAAGAATAATGTAGGCGACCAGCAGCAATACCGTGGGAATGAGAGGAAGCGGTGCGTGTTGGTTTTTGGGTTGAAGTGCTCCTGGGCAAGGACGCCGGCGATGTTCCATGGATTGCTGTACGGTACTACAATCTGATCCCAGAGCATTCGCCCGGCGACAACCGCAACGACGAAAATGCCGGTAGCAGCCAGAACTCCGATGGAAGATTCCAGTAAAGACCGCTTTTCTGGTTCTGCGTGAGTCGGTTGGGTGTCAGTGCGATGTCGTTTTGGCATTTTGTGATTTGTCCTCGCGTCGATGGTAGATGACCACTCTCTGCTCCAATTCTACAGTGCGGAAGTGGTGATCATCAAGGCTCTCCCGGTTTTCATACTTTGTATCAGGGTAGTCGAGGGTGATTTGTTCGTATTTGTTCTGGTCGATGTTATTGGTAAAGTACTTTCCAACTTTGATATCGTCGTCACAGACATAGTGCTCTCTCAGGATAATCCACTCGGCATTCCTTGAGATGGATAAATCCTCGCCTGTAAGCCCTCCAACCACTCTCAAGCCGGTATAGAATTTCACCGGCATGTCTCCATATGTCATGGCGACGATGTCCGTCTTCTTCGCGTGCTCATTAAGATATTTCACTATGCCGTCGATCGGTCCTCGATACTCATGCGTGATCTCGTATCCAAAGTCCTGGATCGGAGAGAGATACACGATCACCGCGATTACCGCAATTCCTAGAGCCACATGGACCTTCATCGCTGGCTCCAGGAGAAGAGCGATGAACATGCAACATATGGGAACAAGAGGCGCGAGGTAACGAAACATCGGATAGGCAGTCGGAGCAATGATGAGCATGGCAATCACGCTGAACAAGATCAAGGGCGAAAGGTTTCTCAGCGCCTGCGGATTTCTTTCGGGATGGCGTTTGAATAGCAGGAAATAGATCGCACCGGCGAGTATGGGCACGGCAAGAAGATACGGCGAGAGCACCCACGCGGCGATCTGACCGGCCTCGACGCCGAGGAATGTCATCGCTTGTGCAATCGATCGCGCATGTTCCTGTTGCGGGATGCGATAGAACCAGACAATCCATGGAAGATTGACGGCCGTTGTCACCGAGGCCGCTACGAGAACAGGTTTGAGCGTTCGGCGGTCGAAGATCAATGAGTCAATGATCATGGTCGCCGTTAGCGCGGCCCAGTGCAGGTAGTGGGAGTGAAAAACCAGAAACGACGCTCCGATGATTGTGGGCAGCGCGTACTTTTCACCTCGAAGCAGCCGGTAGTATCCCCACAACGCGAGCATAGAGAAGAAGATGCTCAGGCTGTAATACCTGCACTGGCGAACAAGCAACAAGTAAGGAACACAAGCGACGAGCAGCAGGGCTGACACAACGGCAATCCGGCAACTGCGCCAGATGTAAAGCGCAAGGGCATAAACCAGCCAAATAGAGACGATGCCGAAGAGCGCAAACGGAAGCCTTGCCGCAAAGGCGCTGCTTCCCAACAAGGCGAGGAACGGCGCCAGCGCGTAGCATTGGAGCCAAAGAGGGAAGCGGAGCAGGTGATGAGGTCCAAAATCTTTGCCCTGCGCCTGTGAGAACGAGTTGACGCCATCTGTCCCGAGCGGAATTCCATGGTGGATTACGGTCTTTGCAAGCAATGCGGTCTGAGCCTCATCCTGCCAAAGACTCTGCTGTCCGAGGTTGGCGAGGATAAGAATCGCCCCGACGACCGTGATTACGATGATCGGCCAATTGGCGCACAATCTGGCGACAACAGAACCTTCTGATGGGTCGGTTGAGGATTTGTCTAGATGAACGGTCATTCAAATCTCATTGGATGGAGGTTCAGGGCGGATCGACGATCCGCCCTGTTCATTGGATTATGATTTTTCAAGTGTAAGCGTCTTGGTCGGCGCGTCGCAGACCTCGCTTGGGCCGAAATACTGGATCGGCCCTGGGAACATGTATTCATCATCGAGCGCCCAGGATTCCCGGTTTTTCGCGAAGGTCTTGAACGGAGCGCCGTTCAGATCGACCAGCGCCTTTTTGATGACGGGGGTCGGTTTCCCTTTGCGAATCTCCATGTTCAGCATCATCGTTACCGGGATGCCGCCCGCGATCCATTCATCGGAGGGCTTGGTCATGTTCTGCACGTGCGCCGTGTATCCGGTAAGTCCTTCGCGAACGAGCTGAGCTGCAGAGTATCCTAGTGAATACGTATAATCCGCATCAAAGTTCGTCGGAGCGGCGCATCGGCCCTCATATCCGAAGAAATGCGAGAGAGAGCTGAACTTCACACCGTCGCCACCGTGCGCCTTCCTGAATCTCAGCTTCTCGGTGACGAGATCGATCAGGAGCCGCTCGGTTTCGACCTGAGAAAGCGGCACGTTCCCGTGGCTGTCACGCTTGAGGAGGACTTCCTGGATGTCTGTGGGCAGGGAGGCATAGACCTTCGCGCTCGCATCGCTCAACTCGGCGCTGAGGTACTGGACGCGCTGAGAGTGATCCGGCAGGCCGTGGATGTACTGCTCATCCTTGCCTAAGATGTTGCTCAGTTCATCGATCATGACCTTGATGTCTGATATAAACTCAGGGAGACCCTCCGGAACGAGAAGTATGCCGTAGTTCTTCCCTTGGGCGCTTCGCTTCTCGATGACGTCCACGATGTAGTCGATGATCTCTTCGAGGGTAGTGCCCTTGGCCTGAATCTCCTCAGAGATCAGCGTGATGTTCGGATGTGTCTGAAGAGCGCATTCCAGGGTCACATGGCTCGCTGCCCGGCCCATCAGCCGGATGAAATGCCAGTATTTAACCGCCGATGTCGCGTCCCGGCATATGTTGCCGATCAGCTCTGAGTAAACCTTTGCAGCCGTGTCGAATCCGAAGGAAGCCTCGATATACTCGTTCTTCATGTCGCCGTCGATCGTCTTCGGTACGCCGACCACAACCGCCTTCGCGCCGACCGACTTCATGTGCTCGGCGAGGACGGCGGCGTTGGTGTTGGAGTCGTCGCCGCCGACGATTACCATGCCGTCGAGGTTCATATCGGCGAAATTCTTCTCGCATGCTGCCAGGTGCTCCGGCTTCTCGATCTTGTCCCGTCCGCTCATGATCATGTCGAATCCGCCTGTATTGCGGTAGGCGTCGATCATCTCGGCGGTGATCTCCTTGTAGTTCCCCTTGATCGCGCCGATAGGGCCCTTCAGGAAACCGAAAAGCCTGCTATTCTCATTCGCTGCCTTGAGAGCATCGAAGAGGCCGGCGATAACGTTATGCCCGCCGGGAGCCTGCCCACCGGAGAGCACAACCGCGACATTCAGCGGCTCGGTGGTTAGGCTGTTGTGGCCCGGAAGGATGGTCGCGACCGGTTGGCCATAAGTCTTCGGGAAGAGAGCTTTGATCTCCTCCGCATGGGTAGCCGGTGCGCTCGGTGCTCCCATCTGGATGTGGACCTCGCCGTCCGTGAGGCACTTGGGCAGCTTTGGCTGGTACTTCGCGCGCGCATGTTGAAGCGCGGATAATTCTTTACTCATTGTGCTTGATAATTCCTCTTTGCCGTTTTTGAATACGTTCTTGTTGGGTTCGGATGGAGGCTGATGGCCGATCTCGGCTTTCATGCCGACATTATTATAATAGTTTCCGGTATCTTTGACAAAGCCTGAGCTTCTGGAACCGCTGAAAAGGAGGATATCCGAGAGTTTCGGAAGAAATATTGCTTGGTCGGTTATGAAATATTGATTCGGGTATCGCGGCACGGAGGGATTATGGCGCTTTGGAAAAGTTTGGTGGTGGTTGTTCTGTTAACTTTACCGATCAGCGGTTACAGCGCAAGGCAATACCAATGCGGTTTCATGGATACGTCGGGAAGAGTTGTGATCCCGGCTAAGTTCTCTCGTGTGCGTAATTACAGCGAGGGTCTCGCTGCGGTAGAGGTGAATCAGAAGTGGGGCTACATCAATAAGACCGGTCGTTTTGTAATCCGGCCGCGATTTGACTCGGTGATGGATTTCCATGAGGGACTTGCCGTAATGGGATCACGCCACAAGAACGCCTTGGCTCACGGGATGGCAGCCGCGGGCAGGCTGATAAAGGGCGATTATAAGGGTTACATGGACACGATACGCCAAGGCCCCTACGACTGGACGTGGGGCTGCATAGATAAGAGTGGGAATATTGTGATTCCTCCCGCGTTCACGGAACTTCATGACTTTTCGGATGGATTGGCCGAGGCCACGGTTATGCGAGGTGAGCGGAGATTCTGTACCTTCGTTGACAGCACCGGCGCTCAGGCTTTCTTGTCCACATTTGATCGCACATATCCGTTCAGAGATGGATTGGCGTTAGTTGAAAGGGGCGGATATTGGGGTTATATCGACAAGGCGGGTTCATTTGTTGTTCCTCTGCACTATACAGAGGCTTATCCTTTTAACGAGGGCCTTGCGGCAGTGATGGTTGACGACAAATGGGGTTTCATAGACACTACGGGGCGAACTCGCATTGAGCCGAGGTTCGATGATGGCGGGTATTTCCACGAAGGGCTGTGCCCAGTGGTTGTAAACTACAAGACCGGCTTTATCGACACCTCCGGAAGAATTGTCATACGTCCGCAGTTCTTCCACGTTGGTCCTGGATTTCACTATGGACTGGAGCCTGCCAGCATAAATGATCATTGGAGGGACAAGTGGGGTTTCATCGACAGGGATGGCAAGTTTGTCATTCCGCCGAACTTCTTCAAGGTGGGCTTTTTCACGGACGGGCTGGCTCCCGCCGAGCTGACGAGTACGGGGGTTGGCTTCATAAATACAGCCGGGAGATACGTAATCAAGTCGCAACCAATGTACGTCACAGGGTTCCATGAGGAGCTGGCCGCATTTTGGCTTGAGAAAAGGGGACCGGCAGGGTTCTCAGCAACAGCGAGTGTAACTCTATTTGTCTCCGTGGTCGTGGTCCTCCTCGTCTGGGCGGTGGTCTTCCTGTTATTTCGGCGGATGAGGAGACAAGCTGGTTGAAAAGCACTTGTCGCATGCTGATGATCAGGCGAATCGGAGGATTGAAATTGACTCGGAATGCATCCATGGCCCGTCTTCTTCTGCTCTCGTTCCTGGCAGTGATATGCTGCGGATGCGGGAAGACGAAATACGGTTACATAGACAAGACGGGAAGAATGGTTATTCCGGCTCGCTATGACGGCGTCCGCAACTTTAGCGAGGGGTTGGCCGCAGTCAGGACCGGGAAGAAATGGGGCTACATAGATTCCAACGGCGTGGTAAAGATTGAGCCGCGGATCGAAGGAGCCAGGAACTTCAGCGAGGGAATGGCGGCATTCACTGTTTATCACAAGCAGATGACCCAGGCTTGCATTGTCACGGCGATTAACCGGATATTGCATCGAGACAAGACCGGGGCTGTGAATGCCCTTGACCAAATGTTCTTGTATTCATGGTCGTCGGGGTATGTGGATACAACAGGACGGGTAGTGATTCCGCCGGTATATTCGGAGTGGAGCGACTTCAAGGACGGTCTGGCGAATGTTGAGATCGCGACCTCCGACGGCGGTAGATATGTTTACATTGACAAGAACGGCAAATTGGCCATCAATTACAGCTTCAAGGAGAGCGATGATTTTAACGAAGGCTTAGCGCCGGTGAAAGTCGAGGGCAAGTGGGGATTCATCGACAAATCCGGCAAAACGGTTATACCGTTCAAGTACGATTCTGCGTATGGCTATTATCAGGGATTGGCGTCAGTAGAGGTTGGGAAGAAGTGGGGTTTCCTGGACAGGTCCGGCAACATGGCGATCAAGCCTGCATTCGATGCCGGTTCATACTTCGACAAGGGACTGGCTCCCGTTCTGATAGGGAAAAAGTACGGATATATCGACATGATGGGTAGGCTGGTGATCAAGCCCGCCTACCATTACGCTCGACACTTTAGTGATGGCCTGGCTTGCGTTGACATGGGGGATGAGAAGATACACGAGTTCGGCTTCATCGACACGTCCGGAAGGTTCGCCATCGGGCCGCAATTCCATAGCGCCTGGGGTTTCTCGGAGGGACTGGCGCGCGTCCGCACCAAGAAGGAAGCTGAGGAGCGGTATGGATTCATTGACACGACGGGCCGATATGTAATTCAGCCGCGCTTTGATCTTGCAGCCGGTTTCCATGATGGCCGTGCGGTTGTGGGCATTTCGCAGGGAAAACAATCGGCCGCCGTGATCGTGGTGTTCATCGCGGGGATCATGATTGTGATTGTTTGGGGCCTTGTTGGAGTGGCCTTCTGGAAACTCCGCAAATCAGTGAGCTAATCGATAATCGAGTCGTGAGGAGGATATCTATGGCGATTCGCATGTGGCTGGAGGTCTTGCTCGGGTTTATCTCCTTTCTGGGCTGCTGGCGATGGAGTGTCAAGGGTTGCAAGAGAGCTTCGGTGGTGGAGAAACACGTTGGCTCATTTGGGTTTTTCCTCATCGGTTTGGCATTTTGGGCGTTGTCAGCAAGGCGATATCTTAATATACACGGCTGGATATTTGCTTTTTCTTGGTTGTGGACCGTTGTCCAAGTAGTGGCGCTGCCGGGCATCGTCTGCCTGTTTCGTGGCGCTATATACCCCCATCTTCGCCCACTACCTGGGAATATTCAGCGACTATTCCTTGCCTGCGCATACGGATCGTGTGTGCTGTTGTGTATTTTTTGGATCGCACGATGGCGATGGCATGAAACGCATTTGCCGTATGCTCTACTTGTTATGCAACTCTCTGCCATTGCTGGAATGGCCCTTGCGGTAATTGGGGGCATATTACTCATCTATTGGCTGGGCAAAACGGAAGGATGGGACATCGGCGACCTTTAGTCCTTGGCAGTTCGCCCTTTTCTGCTACCGAAATTCGGGGAACTTTGGGTGGAAAAGCGGCGGTATAACTGAATGTTATGGACCAGCTCTTTTTCCATTGGGTAGGCGTGAATACTCTGCTTGCCGTTATACCGGTGTTGGCTGCCTATGCTCTTAGGGCCATTGCGAGAAAGCGCGTGGAGATCAGTTCCGTCACATTCTGGACTGCGATGGTCCTCCTCGGCGCAATCTGGCTCGCATTCCTCCCAAACACCTGCTATCTGCTTTCCGAATGGCGACATTTGCCGGTCGCGCTCCGTTTCTCCTACTACCTGCCCATCGAAAAGATGGACTCGAAGGTCGCTCCGAACGTGATGCTTGTATCGCTCTTCTTCCTGTGCTACAGCGGGCTTGGCGCAATGACCTTCGCGCTGGCGATAAGGCCGATCGCCGGGATGATGAGGCGGGCAGGAGTGAAGCTGTGGCTGGTCGGCATTCCGTTCTTCATCCTGATGTCCGTGGGTGTCTATCTTGGACTGGTGCTCCGCTTCAATAGTTGGAATTTGCTCGATCGCCTGGGGGAGATCTGGGGCGCGGTGTCCAGCATCTTTTACAGGCCGATGCTGGGACTTTTCGTTCTCGGATTCGCCGGATTCCTCTGGCTCCTCTTCATTGTTTTCGATATCTGGATCGACGGCTTCGTCTATCGGTTTTTCGGACGCAAACCGGAGTGCCGACCTCGCAATTCCTAAGTTTCGGGAGGGCACAGACCCTCCCCACAAACAATCTCCTGCACAACGCCCATATGTTTTGCAACTGTCTGTGTTTGGCTAAAAAGAGATGGCTTTCCTGGTTTTTTGACAGGGAGCGGCCATTCGATTATAATTATATGGTATCCGGGCTGCCTGATTCTACTTTCAGGCATGCTTCCGGCACGGGGGTGACGGGTGACTGGTAGTTTCGATGCCGCCGTGAATGCCTCAGAGAGGGCGATCGTACGGCAGTTCAGGGGTCTGCTTTCATTTATCGGCGATTTTGCTATTCTCTTTTCCGGGACTTTTCGCCGAATCTTTGCAGGCGAACTCAACGTGCGCGACACCGTCTGGCAGATGGCTTCCATTGGCGTAAACTCCATCCCCATTGTTGTAATCACAACCGCCTTCTCAGGAGCCGTCTTCTCTTTGTATCTTTCCAAAACCCTTGTAATGTGGGGTGTGGGGAATTTAGTCGGCGGATTGACATCGATCTCCGTTGCCAGGGAATTGGCGCCCGTGCTTACGGCCATCGTGGTTGCAGCGAGAGCGGGGTCCGCGATCACAGCGGAAATCGGCACCATGAAGGTTACGGAGCAGATCGATGCTTTGCGATCGCTCGGAACCAGCCCCGTGGAATATCTGGTTGCGCCCCGGTTTGTGGCGCTGGTGATCATGCTCCCAATCCTGACTATGTTCGGAATGGTGATAGGGAGTTTCGGCGGATGGGCGGTTGCCGGAGCAAATGGAGTTTCACCAGGGTCTTATCTTATTTCCACGCAGACCTGGCTTGTTGTTTCGGACGTCACTAAGGGTCTGCTGAAAACGGTTTTCTTTGGGGCGTTCATCGCGATTGCCGCATGCCAGCAGGGACTCGCCGCTCGAAACGGAGCAGCGGGAGTCGGCAAGAACACGATGAACTCCGTGGTTATTTCCATGCTGCTGATCTACATCTCAAACTATATCCTGGCTGCCATTATGTTTGGGGGTAACGGGCCGGGCTACTGAGGTTGCGATGATTACAGTCAGACAACTCCAGTACAGTATCAGCGGCAAACGGGTTCTCGTGGATGTGAACCTTAACGTCAGCCAGGGCGAGACCGTAACTATAATGGGGATTTCCGGCTCTGGAAAGACAACCCTGTTAAAGATAATGTCCGGCTTGTTGAGGCCGACCTCCGGTCAGGTGATTCTGGAACATACGGATATTACCGGCTTGTCGGAGGATGATCTGAACAAAGTGCGCCATAGAGTAGGTGTGGTCTTTCAGTACGGCGCTCTTTTCGATTCTCTTCCGGTATATGATAACGTCGCTTTTGGTCTGGTTCGACGAACAAAGCTGACGAAGGAAGAGATCGACCAGATCGTTCACGAAAAGCTGTCGCTGGTAGGATTGCCGGGCACTGAAAAACTGATGCCGGCGGAGTTGAGCGGCGGCATGCAAAAGCGAGTGAGCCTTGCGAGGGCAATTGCGACCAGCCCTGAAATCCTGTTTTACGATGAGCCTACGAGCGGTCTGGACCCGGTGATGACCACGGTTATCGATGATCTTATCATGGATATGCGGTCAAAGCTTGGGGTTACATCGGTTGTGGTCTCGCACGATATCAAGAGCATTTTTCGAACGTCGGACAGAATCGCGATGCTTCATGACGGAGTGATCATCGCATACGGAACTCCGGATGAAATCCGTGGCTCTTCGGACGCGCGCGTGCGGCAGTTCATCGAGGGAAGATCGGAAGGCCCCATCCAGCACACGGGGTAGGGGACGATATTGGATGTTGGATATTACGTATTGGATAGGGAGTGGCGAATCGGATTGCACGCACATAACAGTGCTTTACGATCACCCGGAGCTGGCTCATGGGAAGTAATCCCGCAATTAGAGTTGGAATAATCGTTGTTCTTGCGCTGGCTGCGTTTCTGGCGGTCTATTTGTTCCTCACGGGATACAATCTTCGGAGCCGGTCATACGATATTCATGTTGTCTTCAAAGATGCCAAGGGGATAACGCCGGGATCGCAGGTCGATATGGCAGGCGTGCATGTCGGCCAGGTGGATACCGTCGGTTTGAACTACGGAAACAAGGCGGTTCTTACTCTGCGCATAGGCAAGCAGTTCAAGATACCTGAGGGCTCGAAGGTTCAGTTGACCCAGGGTGTTCTGGTTAGCCAGGTGACGGTCGATATTACTCCGAACCGCTCATCGCAGACATACCTCAAGCCCGAAGCCATGGTTCAGGGAACGAATCCAATGCAGCTTTCGGATCTGATTCCCCAGGCTCAACAGGTGCTGAGCAATCTTACCTCGGCAACGGACAGCATTAAGAAGCTGGTCGGCAGCAAGGAATTGCAGACCGGTATTAACGACTCATTGGCCAACATTGACCTCGCTTCAAAGAAGCTGGCGGCGAGCATGTCAGTCGTTCAGGAGGCCCTGACCTCCCAGAAAGGGAATTTGCGCCTGATAATTGCCAACGTCTCTGATGCGAGCGCCAGCCTGAAGAGCCTAACCGGTACCCTCGATTCCTATGTCAAGAAGGGCGGCGTTCAGTCGAACAT
>Ga0326727_10025100_pt1 | contig 11206 bp, 7 predicted proteins | sample MB2enrmetagenome_FD_207643 | JGI IMG/M metagenome (GOLD analysis project Ga0326727, IMG submission 207643) | Lab enriched peat soil microbial communities from McLean, Ithaca, NY, United States - MB29MY | ecosystem: Environmental > Terrestrial > Soil > Wetlands > Peat | place: USA: New York... | reverse complement strand
GCCTCGACGGCCACGACAGGGGGGCCAAGGTGGTGGCCCTCGCCCTCAAGGAGGCAGGCATGGAGGTGATCTATACCGGCCTCCACAGGACCGTCGACCAGATCGTGAGGATCGCCGTCCAGGAGGACGTGGACGTCATAGGCCTCTCGATCATGAGTGGGGCCCACCTCCCCCTCGTGGAGAAGCTCATGGAAAAGGCGGGCCGGGAGGGGGTCGGCGACAAAATGGTGATCGTGGGGGGCGTGATCCCGCACCAGGATATCGACCGGCTCAAGGCTCTCGGCGTGGCCGGTGTCTTTCCCGGGGGCAGCCCCTTTTCGGAGATCGTGGGCTTTATAGAGGAGCACGTGAGGCGCTCCTAGAGGAGGGTTCATGGGAGTTGCAAAATATACGAAAGACGAGAAGGACCGGATCACCGACGTGACCCTCCAGTCGGGGATCCACGTGAAGCCGGTCTACGGCCCCCGGGACCTGGAGGAGATAGGCTTCTCTTACGAGCGGGACCTCGCGGACCCGGGCCAGTACCCCTTCACGAGAGGCATACACAACCTCGGCTACCGGAGCAGGGCCTGGACCACGCGGCAGTACACGGGCTTCGGAACGCCCGAGGAGACGAACGAGCGGTTCAAGCTGATGATCGCCCACGGGCAGACGGGGCTCAACGTCGCCTTCGACCTTCCCACCCAGATGGGCTATGACTCGGACGATCCCATGGCCGAGGGCGAGGTGGGCCGCGTTGGCATGGCGGTCGACTCGCTCCGGGACTTCGAGGCGGCCTTCGCGGATATCGACCTGGCCCGCATAGGATCGGGCCTCACCATCAATGCGGTGGCCTCCATCATGCTCGCCATGTACCAGGCCGTGGGCGAAAAATTCGGCTACGGTCCGAAGGTGATCTCCGCAACTCCCCAGAACGATATCCTGAAGGAGATGATCGGGAGAGGCTCCTGGATTTTCCCGGTGGAGCCCGCGGTCAAGCTGATAGGGGACACCATCGAGTATTCCATGAACGTCCTGCCCCGGACGAACCCGGTGAGCGTCTGCGGCTACCACATCAGGGAGTCGGGGGCGACGCCCGCCCAGGAGATCGGCTACGCCATACTGATCGCCAACGCCTATATAGACAACGTGATCGCCAGGGGCTACGAAGCGGACGCCTTCGTGGGCCGCTTCTCGTTCAACTTCAATGTCTTCGGCAACATCTGGGAGCAGGTGGCCAAGTTCAGGGCGGGGCGGAAGCTCTGGGCAAGGAACCTGAAGGAGCGGTACGGCGTCAAGAAGGAATCGAACATGCATCTGCGGGGCCTTTTCGGCGGCGGCGGATACGGCCTCACCAAGGCCCAGCCCGAGAACAACATCATGCGGGGAGCCTATTACGCCCTCTCCGCGGCGCTGGCAGGGGCCCAGACCATTGCGCTGTGCAGCTACGACGAGGCCTACACCATCCCCACGCCCCATTCGGCCATTATCTCGCTCCGCACGCTCCAGCTTCTGATGGACGAGATAGGCCTCAGGGACACGGTCGATCCCCTCGCGGGGAGCTACTTCATCGAGACCCTCACCAAGGAGATGGAAGGGCGCATCGAGGAGGAGATGGGGCGCATAGAGCGGGCTGGCGGCATCGTGCAGGCCGTGGCGACCGGCACCGCCCAGAGGCTGGTGGCGGCCCAGGCCTACGAGTTCGAGAAGGGCATCCAGTCGGGGGAGCTCCTGAAAGTGGGCGTCAACATCCATACCGAGGGGGAGCCCATGGAAGTGGAGCTCCACGCCTACAACGTGGAATCGGCCCAGAAGCAGATCGAGGGGCTCAAGCGGGTGAGGCGGGAGCGGCACGACCGGGAGGTGACGCGCACCCTGGCGGCCCTCGAGAAGGTGGTGAAAGAGGGCGGGAACGTCATGCCCCCCCTCGTGGAATGCTGCAAGGCCTATGCGACGGTGGGAGAGATGACGGCGGTCTTCAGGAGTATTTACGGAGAATTTGAGGAGCCGGGCCTCTTCTGAGGCCCCCTTAGGAGCCCGTCGCACCCAAAGGAGGGATCATGAGAAAGAGCTTTATGCCCGAGCAGAAGACCGAGGAAGCCCTGCGCGCCCTCCAGCTCGAAGGACTCAAGTGGACCGTGGACCATGTCTATGGCGGCTCGCCCTTCTACCGAAAGAAGCTGAAGGAGGCAGGCGTCACCCCGGCCAAGATCAAGAGCCTCGACGACCTCAGGCGGCTGCCCTTCACCACCGCCGACGACCTGAAGGCGGGATACCCCTTTCCCCTCCTGAGCGTGCCCACCAAGGACGTCGTGCGGATCCACGCCTCATCGGGCACCACGGGGAAACGGAAGGTCCTCGCCTACACGGCCAAGGATATAGACGACTGGGCGAATTTCTTTGCCCGCTGCTTCGAGATGGCGGGCATGACCGCCTCGGACCGCGTCCAGATCGCGGTCGGCTACGGCCTCTGGACCGCGGGCGCCGGCTTCCAGGCCGGGTGCGAGCGCTTCGGCGCCCTCGCCATACCCATAGGGCCGGGCAACCTCGACATGCAGTGTGAGTTCCTCGTCGACTTCGAGACCACCGTGCTCTGCTGCACCGCCTCCATGGGGCTCCTCATGGCCGAGGAGGTGGAGAAGAGGGGAATCAACGACCGGATCAAGCTCAAGAAGGTGATATTCGGCTCGGAGCGGTCGAGCGAGGCCATGAGGACCAGGATCAAGGGCCTCCTCGGGGTGGACCACATCTTCGATATCCCCGGGATGACCGAGCTCTACGGCCCGGGGACCGGCCTCGACTGCACCTATCACCAGGGGATCCACTACTGGGCCGATTACTACATCGTGGAGTTCCTCGATCCCGAGACGCTGGAGCCGGTGCCCGAGGGCGAGATCGGCGAGATGGTCGTCACCACGCTGCGGAAAGAGGCCGCACCCCTCGTCAGGTACCGGACGAGGGACCTCACAAGGGCCATCCCGGGCAGATGCCGGTGCGGCTCGGTGCTCCCGAGGCACGACCGGCTCCTGGGCCGCTCGGACGACATGTTCATCTTCAGGGCGGTCAACATCTACCCCGGCCAGATCGACCACGTGCTCTCGTCCGTCCCGGGCATAGGTAGTGAGTACCAGGTGCACCTGTGGCGCGGCGATGACGGCAAAGACTATATGGCCATCAAGGTGGAGAGGGCGGAAGCCTGCGACCCGTGCGAGGACGTGCGGGTGTGCAAGCTGATCGAGGGCCAGGTGAAGAAACAGACCATGGTGAGCTGCGAGGCCCGGATATGCTCTTACGGCGAGCTGCCCCGCTCCGAGAGGAAGACGAAGAGGGTATTCGACACAAGGGACTGAGGAAGCCCCGGCCCCGGATCGCACCCCGGGACGGAGCCGAGCCCGCCGCAGTGCGAATGAGAAGGAGGAGGCGCTATGGTGAGATACGAGTACTACAAGCCGTCCACGATCCCGGAGGCCCTCGACCTCGCGGTGCGGTTCGGCGGTGACGCCCTCTACATCGCGGGTGGGACCGATGTGATGGTCTCCATGAGAGGGCGGAAGATCGCGCCCAAGGCGCTCATATCGCTGCGCCACGTGGAGGACCTCGCGCGGTTCGATCTCCCCGTCCTGGGCGCGGGGGTGACCCACAGGCAGATCCAGGAGAGCGACGCGGTCAGGGACCGCTTCTCCGCGCTCCACGATGCGGTCTCCCACCTGGGCTCGCCCCAGATCAGGAACGTGGCCACCGTGGGGGGCAATATCTGCAACGGCGCACCTTCGGCCGACACGGCATGCCCCCTGCTCGTGCTCAACGCCGAGGCGGACATCACGGGGCCGTCCGGCGACAGGCGCGTTCCCCTGGAGGACTTCTTCGTCGGGCCCGGCAAGACCGTGCTTGAGAGGGGCGAGATCCTGAAGGCCCTGGCCATGGGCGCCTTCGGAGCGAATACCGCGTCTGCCTACATCAAGCACACGAGGAGAAATGCCATGGACCTCCCCATCATCGGGGTCGCGGTGAGGATCACCGTGGACAGGACCGACGTGCGGTGCGGGGACGTGCTCTGCGGCACCGCGCCCATATCGGAGATCCTCGGCCATTTCAAGGACGAGGATCTGCGGTGCGAGGATATACGGATCGCCCTGGGCGTGGTGGGGCCCCGCCCCATGAGGGTCCCGAAGGCCGAGGCCGGCCTGAGGGGGCGGATCATATCCGAGGAAACCGTCGCCTCCGTGGCGGAGATCGCCGCCTCCGAATCGACGCCGAGGGACAGCGTGAGAGGCGAGGCGTGGTACCGCAGGGAGATGGTAAAGGTCCTCGTCCGGAGGGCCGTGATGAAGTCGATCGATCGCATCCTTCGTCCGGACGAGCGGATCTATCCGGACCGACTCTGGTAGGAGGGAAAGAATGGGAAGAGAGCTGTCCTTCGAACTGAACGGAGAGGAGATAAAGGTGGAGGTGGAGGCGCACTGGACCCTGCTCTACCTCCTTCGGGAAAAGCTCGGGCTGAAGGGGACCAAGGAGGGCTGCGGCTACGGCGAATGCGGGGCCTGCACGGTGATCATCGACGGGAAAGCGGTCAACTCATGCCTCTTCCCCGTGATGGAAGCGGAGGGCAAGCAAGTGACCACCATCGAGGGCCTCGCCACCAAGGAGGGCGGCCTCCATCCGCTCCAGCAGGCCTTTGTCGACCATGGGGCGGTCCAGTGCGGCTTCTGCACCCCCGGCATGATCATGTCGGCCTATGCCCTGTGCCAGGAGAAGGCCCTTCCCACGGATGAAGAAATCAGGGAGGGCATAGAGGGGAACCTGTGCAGGTGCACGGGGTATGCGTTGATCATCGAGGCCATACGCGCGGCCTCCCCGGGGAGGTGACCCATGGAGCTGAGTGCCGTAGGAAAGAGGATCTCGAAGAAGGATGCCCCCTCGAAGGTGACGGGGAGCGCCGCCTACATCCAGGACGTGACGCTGCCGGGGATGCTCTACGGCAAAATCCTCTACAGCACCGTTGCCCACGGGCGGATCACGCGCATCGACACGAGCCGCGCGGAAAGGCTCCCCGGGGTAAAGGCGGTGCTCACGGGCGCCCAGATCCCCCCCTTCAAGTTCGGCGTTTACAAGGACAACCCGCCCCTCAAGACGGGGAAGGTCTGCTCCCTCAGGGACGAGGTCGCCGCGGTGGCCGCCATCGATCCGGAGATCGCCCAGGAGGCCCTCGACCTGATCAGTGTGGAGTACGAGGAGCTGCCCGCCCTCTTCGACCCGCTCGCGGCCATGGCGGAGGGCGCCCCCCTCATCCACGAGGAGCATAAGACGAATATCCTCAAGATGCCGTGGAAGCTCATGACGGGCGACGTGGCAGAGGCCAGGAAGGCGGCCGCCTTCACCGTGGAGGACACCTTTCGCACCCAGTGGGTCACCCACTGCTGCCTGGGCACGAGCGGGTGCATCGCCCAGCTCGACGGCGCGAACAACCTCACCATGTACAGCAACACCCAGATCCCCTACCTGGCCCAGAAGGACTTCATCGAGGCCCTGGGGTCCTTCGGCATGAAGGGGAGACGGGTGAGGGTCATCCAGAGCGTGATCGGCGGCGGCTTCGGGAGCAAGCTCGACACCTACGCGTACGAGTATATCGCCATCCTCCTGGCCATGCGCACGAGAAAGCCGGTGAAGATCGTCTTTACGCGGGAGGAGGAGTTCCTCGCCACCTCCCCGAGGCAGTGCACCATCACCCGCATCTCCCAGGGATGCTCAAAACAAGGGAAGCTCCTCTTCAGGGAGATGGAGATGATCCTCGACAACGGCGCCTACACGTCGTGGGGCGCCACCACCCCCTCGGTCATGATGCTGCCCATCTCCTCCCTCTACCGGGTGGCCAACGTGAAATATACGGCAAAGTGCGTCTATACGAACAACACTTACAGCCAGGCCATGAGGGGCTATGGAAATCCCCAGGCGACCTTCGCCATCGAGTCGTCCATGGAGCAGCTGGCCGAAGCCGCGGGCTTCGATCCCTTCGAGTTCAGGCAGATCAACGCGAACCAGCCGGGGGAGCACACCCCCCAGGGCTTCAAAATCACCACCTGCGGCCTCTCGGAGTGCATGGAAGCGGTGCGGAAGGGCCTCGGCTGGAGCGGAAAACGGGGTGAGAAGCCGGGTCGGGGGTTCGGCATGGCCTGTCTCGTCCACGTGGGCGGCGGTGCCCGCGTCTATAAGTCTGACGGCTGCGGCACCATGATAAAGATCGATGACTACGGAAAAATAGATGTCTTCACGGGGTCCTCCGATATCGGGCAGGGCTCCGAGACCATCATCGCCCAGATCGTCGCGGAGGTGCTCGGTGTCCCCGTGGACGACGTCAACGTGATCAACAACGACACCGATGTCTGCCCGTGGGACGTGGGCGTCCACGCGAGCCGGACGACCTTCGTCGCGGGCAATTCGGCCCTCGGCGCAGCGCAGAGGATCAGGACGCAGATACTGGAGATCGCGGGAGCTGCCCTCGACGAGGACCCCTCGGGGCTCGACATCCGGGGCGGCACCATATTCGCCAAACACAACAAGGAAAAGAATATGAGCCTCACCAAGGCCCTCAGGAACGTCCACTACGCGCCCGGCGGAAAGGTGCTCATGGCCGAATACTTCTATGACCCCCCCAATGAGAACTTCGACCGCGAGTTCAAGGGCAACCTGTCGTGCACCTACGCCTACGGCGCCCACGGCGTGGAGGTGGAGGTCGACAAGGAGACGGGGCGCGTGCGGATCGTCAACTACGTCGCGGCCCATGACGTGGGCAAGGCCCTCAACCCCATGCTCCTGGAAGGGCAGATCACGGGAGGGGGCGCGATGGGTCTCGGCTACGCGCTCAGCGAGGAAATGATCTATAAGGAAGGGCGCCTGATGAACGGGAGCTACCTCGACTACAAGATGCTCACCGCAAGGGATATCCCTCCCATGCAGGCGGTGATCGTGGAGACGGACGAGCTGGACGGCCCCTTCGGGGCCAAGGGGATCGGGGAGCCGGGCCTCGTGCCGACCGCCCCTGCCATCGCAAACGCCATCTACGACGCGGTGGGCGTGAGGATAAAGACCCTGCCCATGACGCCGGAGCGGGTACTGTCCGCCCTGAAAGAGAAATGAGGTCGCGCACGCCCGCAGCCTCCGGGCCACGGGAAGAGCGGCAGGGGTCAATCTTACAAGGAGGAGGCCGAGGCCGATGAAACAGGGGAGCTCGCGCGGGTCGTCTCATGGTCGCCCCGGGGCACAGGACCGGGCGCAGAGGGAGGAGAGGCCCTTTCGGCTGGGCTGCGATATCGGGGGGACCTTCACCGACTTTGTCCTCCTCGACGACAGCACCGGGGAGATAAGGACGAGCAAGTGTCTCACCACTCCCAAGGACCCATCGGATGCGGTGGAGCAGGGGATACGGCGGCTGGAGGCGACGGGCGCGGCGTTCCTGCCCGGGCTCGACGAGGTGATCCACGGGACCACCCTGGTGATAAACTCCATCATCGAGCGCAAGGGCGCCAAGACCGCCCTCATCACCACGAAGGGTTTCAGGGACGTCCTCGAGATCGGCAGGGAGATGCGGTATGCCCCCTATGACATCTTCGCGGAATTCCCGAAGCCCCTCATCCCGAGGAAGTACCGCTTCGAGGTCGACGAGCGGGTGCGAAGCGACGGTACCATACTGAAGCCCCTCGACCCCGGGGAGGCGAGACGGGTCGTGGCAGGTCTCGTCGAACAGGGTATCGAGTCCGTTGCGGTCTGTCTGATCAATTCCTTCGAGAATCCGGTCCATGAGCTGATGCTGAAAGCGATCATCGAGGAGAAGGCCCCCGGCATGCCCGTCTCCATCTCCTACCACGTCCTGCCGCAGATCAGGGAGTACGAGAGGACGAGCACCACCGTGACCAACGCCTACGTAAAGCCCCTCACCGGGAGGTACCTGACGAAGCTCGCGGGGCGGCTCGATTCGCTCGGCTTCAAGGGCAAGCTCTTCATCATGCTTTCGAGCGGCGGGGTGACCTCCGTGGAGACGGCCGCCCAGTTTCCCGTGAGGATCATCGAGTCGGGTCCGACGGCCGCGGTCATTGCCGGCCAGTACTACGGCAGGCACTTCAACATCTCCGAGATGTTCTGCTTCGACATGGGCGGCACCACCGCCAAGTCATGCCTCATCCAGAAGGGGGTCGCCGGCGTGGTCCCCACCTTCGAGGTGGGTCGGGTCCAGCGGTTCATGAAGGGGAGCGGGCTGACCATCCAGGTGCCCGTGGTCGACCTGATGGAGATCGGCGCGGGGGGAGGCAGCATCGCGAAGGTGAGCAAGATGGGCACCCTCCAGGTTGGACCGGAGAGTTCCGGGGCCGATCCGGGACCGCTGTGCTACGGCAGGGGAGGGACCGATCCCTGCGTGACCGACGCGGACCTGCTCCTCGGCTATCTCGACGAGAACTACTTTCTCGGGGGCGAGATGACCCTCGACAGGGAAGCGGCACAGCGCGGAGTGGAGGAGCGCATTGCCGGGCCCCTCGGCGTCTCCTACGTCAAGGCCATCTGGGGCATCCACGATCTCATCAACGAGACCATGGCCGGCGCAGCGAAGACTCACATCGCGGAGAAGGGGGGGAACCCCCGGATCGTCACCATCGCCGCCTTCGGCGGGGCAGGCCCTGTCCATGCTTACGGCCTCGCCAGGAAGCTGGGCGCGCCGCGCCTCCTCATCCCGCCCAACGCCGGGGTGGGCTCCGCCCTCGGTTTTTTCACCGCGCCCCGGGCATTCGATGTGCTGAGGAGCCACAAGGTCTCCCTGCCCGACAGTCGCTTCGAAGAGATAGAGCGCATCTTCGCGGCCCTGGAGGAGGAGGCTGCCGCAACCCTCAAGAAAGAGGCGGGGGCTGAGGCCATCCGCTTCGAACGGTCCCTCGACATGCGCTTTGTGGGACAGGGCGCCGAGACGAACCTCCCCCTGCCTGCGGGCAGCTTCACCCGGCTCGATCGGGCCGGCGTGCGCCGCCTCTTCGACGCGGCCTACGAGAGGCTGTACGGCAGGACCTACCCCGATTCCGAGGTGGAGTTCATCAATTTCAAGGTGAGGGCGAGCCTGCCCGAGAAGCTCCTGCGCCTGCCTCGCGTGCGGAAAAAGCGGGGGCAGACCCTGACGGAGGCGATCAAGGGCACGCGGAAGGCGTACTCACCCATTGCAAAAGAGTTTATCCCCTACACGGTCTACGACCGGTACAGGCTCTTTCCCGGCGCCGCCTTTCGCGGCCCCGCCATCATCGAGGAGAAGGAGTCGACGGCCATTGCGGGCGAGGACGCCCTAGTGCGGACCGACGAGTTCGGATTCTTGTGGATCGATTTCGAGGAGGCGTGACCATGGGAACAGCGTTCGACCCTATTACCCTGGAGATCCTCTGGCGCAGGCTGATCTCGATCGTGGACGAGGCGGACGGCACCGTGGCCCGCACCGCCTTCTCGAGCCTGCTCCGCGACGCCCATGATTACACCTGCATGTTCACCGACCGGAGGGGCCGCGAGCTGGCTCAGGGCTCCTTCGCGACCCCGGGACAGTCCGGGGCCATGGCCCTCGGCATCAAGCGTCTCGTCACCGGCCTTTCCCCGGACGCTTGCGCGCCCGGGGACGTCTTCATCACCAACGACCCGTGGGCCCTGGCAGGCCATCTCAACGATGTCTGCGTCATGAGCCCCGTCTTCTATGAAGACAGGCTCGTCGCTTTCACCGCCTGCGTCTTCCATCATTCGGACATCGGCGGCCGCGTCTCCTCGGACAACCATGAAGTCTTCGAGGAGGGCCTTTTCATCCCCCTGGTCAAGCTCTTCGAGAAGGGCGTCGCCAACGAGGCCGTGCTGGAGATGATCCGCTGGAACGTGCGGACACCCGAGGAAGTGATCGGCGACATCAGGTCGCAGATCGCGGCGAACCACGTCTGCGCCGAGAAGATATGCCAGATGCTCCGGGAAAACGACCTCGAGGACTTGGACGATTTGGCAGACCAGATCATCAGCCGCACCGAGCGGTCCATGAGGGCGGAGATCGAGAAAATCCCGGACGGCGTCTACGAGGCCCAGGGCGTTGTGGAGCAGATGAAGGACCGGGGGGACGTGCTCATCAAGGCGCGCATCGAGGTGAAAGGGAGCGATATCCAGGTCGATCTGGCGGGCTCCTCCCCGCAGGTGGACTGGGGGGGCAACGTGGTATTCAATTTCACCTATGCCTACGTATTCATGGCGATGAAGAGCATGTTCGGCCCCGACATCCCCAACAACGAGGGGTGCGCGCGGCCCATCCGTCTCGAGGCCCCCGAGGGGAGCGTGATCAATTGCCGCTTCCCCGCAGCGGTGGCTGCCCGGCTCGTGATCGGCCACTTCCTCACCGAGATCATCTACCGGGCCCTCGCCAAGGCCCTGCCTAATAAGGTGATCGCCTCGAGCGGCGGCACACCGGCGGTGATGAACGTCTTCTACGGAAAGCGCCACGACGGAAGGCCTTGGCACTCGGTCATCATCAGGGGCGGAGGCATGGGCGCGGGAAGCAGCAACGACGGCAACTACGTCTATATCTTTCCCGCGAACGGGGCGGGCACGCCCGTGGAGATCTTCGAGAGCGATACGCCCCTGATCGTGGAAAAGAGAGAGCTCCTCGCCGACTCGGGCGGCCCGGGACGGATGAAGGGCGGCCTGGGGAAAACGGTCGTCTTCCGGGTCCCCGGGGACCGCTACGCGCCTTCCGGACCCGTCAACCTCGCCATGCAGTCGGGCAGGTACGCCTATCCGCCCGAAGGGCTCTTCGGGGGCGGGCCCGGCTCCAGGGCGCGGTTTCTGGTCAACGAAACTGAGGGGAACCCCTACGGCATGACCAGGCTGTCTGCGGGTGATGTGGTCACCATCGACGCGCCCGGGGGCGGGGGCTACGGGGACCCGCTCGCGCGCGACCCTGAGATGGTGGAAGAGGACGTTGCCGAAGGGTACGTGACCGTAGAGGAGGCAGCGCGGGCCTATGGGGTGGCCATCGATCCGAAGACCATGAAGGCGGATCCGGAGGCCACGGGTCGGCTCAGGGAAAGGATGAGACGGGAGCAGTGAGGGCCGCCGCGCTGCCACCCGAATATGTGGTATACTGGGAGGTCGAAAGGTAAACCGTGTATCGAAGCCTCTATGAGCTGATACTTCCCTGCTCCCCCCGCCTTGTCTACACGGCGCGGGGGGCTGA
>Ga0326727_10025099_pt1 | contig 11206 bp, 5 predicted proteins | sample MB2enrmetagenome_FD_207643 | JGI IMG/M metagenome (GOLD analysis project Ga0326727, IMG submission 207643) | Lab enriched peat soil microbial communities from McLean, Ithaca, NY, United States - MB29MY | ecosystem: Environmental > Terrestrial > Soil > Wetlands > Peat | place: USA: New York... | reverse complement strand
CGTTCCTGTGACGACGAATGCGGCAACGAGCTTATCTCCCTCAGCGAGTGTTGGAGCAGCGAGCGTAATCCCGTTGAGAGGAATGGCTACAACCCGCAAGCGGCCCGCCGCATCTGCCAGCGTGGTCTTTGGTCCGCCATACGGCCAGCCGCTGCCCAGCGTTAGATCGACGCGTAGTCCCAACGAGTGCGCGGTCAGATTGGTGAAGCGCACATCATCAAGAAACTCCGGCGACAAATAGGCTAGATTCTTGATGCCTTTGCTTTCATCGTCGAGCATCAACGGATAGACGGGCTGAATCTCCACCCCGCCAATGCCCGCCGCGCGCATGGTTTCAAGCTCTTTTTGCAACTCCGGCTTGGTGACGGCGGGGCCAAACCACCACCAGCGCATCATCGGCCGCGCATCGTCGGGAGGGGCTTGAAACTGGCGATAGAGAGCGGCGATTGTCTCGGGCGGAATGGGTGTGGGAGGAAGATGGAAGGCGTCAAGCGAATCCGGGTGCGATGGATCGAAGTCCGCGACATCCTCGTTAAGAAACTCGACCAATGGTAGTTTCGCGGCGCGAATGCCGTGAAGCACGCAGCGCGCCAATTCGTAGGCGCCGTAACTGTTGAAGTGCGTGTCATCGCTGATGGCGTTGGGTTGATTCGGAAAAGCATTGGCAGGGTAGTGCATGAACGCCTTCAACGATGCTTCGGGCCCCATCGCCTCGAAGAGAGTCTTGCTCATCGCATTCAGGTCGATCAGCGCGACGTGCTGCGCGGCGGCGATCTCCCGCACCGCCTCAGTATACGGAGATAGCGAGTTGGTGATTTTTCCCGCGCCGTCGAAGGTGCGGCGATTCATGCTGGTGACCAGAACCGGCGTCGCGCCTTTAGATCTCGCCTTGCCGATGTAATCAACCAGCAGGGTCTTGTAGTCAGCCAGAGAAACAGCGTTGGGTTTCTGGTCGTTGTGGCCGAACTGGATGAAAAGATAATCTCCCGGCCGCATCAACGACAGAATCTTGGCCAAGCGCTGCTCCTCGACAAAGCTGTGAATCGTTTCGCCGGATTCGGCATGATTGGCAATCACCACGCCGGGACGGAAGAAGCGCGGCAGCATCTGACCCCACGCCGCCCAGGGCTCAACGTCCTGATCGACGACTGTGGAGTCACCGGCCAGGTAGATAGTAGTCTCGTGCAGGGGCTCAATGGTAATGGAATGAATACTGGGATGGCCGCCGTTGAACTCCAGCGTGAGCTTGTCATCCCAATCCAGGTTGCCGATCTCGCGCGGCTTCAGCTTTACGAGATGGTTGGGGTCGCCGGCAATCTGTGGCACGCGGAGATTGACGTCGAAGCTCCGCGTCATCGGCGCGCCGGGAGTGACCGCAACCTGCTCGATCATGAGGCGGCGCGCTTCGGCGCGCACTGTGGTGGAGGACGGCTGAATGGAGCCGAAAAGGACGGTAACGCGATAGCTTCCCTCCGGCAGCGCAGCGGAAAAAAAGAAGGGCTTGTCGCTGGAGCAGAAGCCTGCCTTCACCTCGGGAACCGTATTCAGATCGAAACCGGGAGTGGCCGGTGAGTAAACAGAGGACGCGGTCAGTTGCACCGCTCCGGCCTGGGCTGCCTCGGGTTGACCGCAAACGAAGCTCTGGGCCTGGGCGGCGAGCGCCCCGCCGGCAAGAATCAATGCAAAAAGACGCTGCATGACTGCCCCCGATTCAAATTGAATTCCGTCCATCCGGCAATTTCAAACAATTATTTTGAGTTCTGAGACTGCAAGTAGCGGGTTGCCAGCTCCGGCGTCGATTGAATCTCCTGCGGGCTGGGATTGGCCGCCTTGTCCACTTCTACGGCATAGACATAGCTGCGGCCGAACATGTTGCTGGTAAAGATCACCAGTTTCTTGTCCGGAGAAAAGCGAACGTTCGGTTCAAGTCGGTAGTTGTGATGCGACATATTGACCAGGCGCTCGGCATGGAAGACGCCGGGCTCCCACATCCCGGGCCTGTTGATGCCGGTGACTTTCAGCATCTGCGGATGGAAGAGCTCGATCCACTCGCCGTCCTCAGCCTTGGCCACTTGACCGGGATCGCCGCCATCGCCGGCAAAGAGCGTCTCCCCCTGTGTCAGGTTGAAGTGAATCGACCACTCGTTGCGCTGCAGATGATAGGCGATGCGCTGTCGCGTTTGCAGCTTATAGCCGGCAACAAAGAAGTCCTCGCCCTTGGGATATTGCCAGTCGTACCAGATGGTCTTGCCGTCCAGACCCCAGAACTCGTGGCCGGCAATCTCCATGGCCATGGTGCGCTTGTGCATCAGTTGGTTGTGCGTGCCGTCGGCATGAATCATCCAGATGCGGTCGACCTTATGCCACGGACCTTCGTGGCAATACATCAGCAGGTTGGGATCGGTGGGCGAAAAAAGCATGTGACCGATCCAGTCGGTGGAGTGCAGCAGCTCAGTGACCTTGCCGGTCTTCAGGTCGATGGAAAACAAGACAACGGGAATGCGCGCGGCCAGGCGGCGCTCCATCATCTCTCCCTTGCCTTCGGGCTGAACCAGGAATCCGGCTTGCGGCGCTGGCGTGTTGGCGGAGCTGCTTGGCGGAGGCGGATTGCGCCCGTACTCCTGATTGGCGCCCGCCTCGGTTTCATCGTAGGTGCCCACGCCCAGCGTCTCGTCGGCGTTGATGGTCGCCACGCTGGCCCGTGGTGGAAGCGTAACCAGCTTAGTGATTTCTCCATTGTCGAGATTCGCCTTGTATAACGTGCTCAATTTGCTTGCGGCGTCGAATCGTGAGAAGAAGACGGAGTTGGTCTTTCTGCCCGCCATGATGGCATGAACGCCGTTGCGGAAGAAGGCGCGGCTGCCCGGCGGGGCGTCCGCGGGAGGCGGCGGATTGGGCACCACCAGCCGGGTCTTGAAGCTGGCCAGTTCGAGCGCATGAATGCCGTCGGGAGCGTTATAGACCATCTGCTTGCCGTCGGGCGTGTACGCATTGACGTTGAAATAAAAACCCGACGATCCCGGCTCAGCGGTGAGCCGGAGCACGCGATGGCCGGTATCCTTGTCCACCCAGGAGGCAGGCGGATTCTCGGCGCAGGCACACTGCGTTAGGGCAATAAATATCCCAACTGTGGAGAGAACTGTTCGTTTCATAAGCATCGCTGCGCTCCTTTTGGCTTGCACGCCGAACCGGCGCAGAGGACTTCTCCTGCTGCTTGCGGAGATCGACATCTTCCATGTACCACTTACCTCACGCCCGTCACCTCAAAGCTATACGTGCCCGCCGCTAGTTCATAGCCTGTCTTGCCATCCTTCACCGCCTGCTTTTCTAGCGGGTTGCCGTTCAATTTGTAGGTTGCGGCCTCGGCTGCGGAGAGTGGCAGCCAGCCGCTGGCGTTAGGCGGAATGGTGACCGTCCAGTGCGCCCGGTTGCCGTCCACGCTCCAACTGGAATGAATTTCACCGTAGGGAGACTGGTAGCGAAGATCCAGGCTGCCGAGCCTGCGATCAAAGACCGGATGCAAAATAACCGTATGGAAGCCGGCGTCGAGCGGTGTGGCATCGATGCCCGCGGCATAGCGGTAAATCCAGTCGGCGACCGCGCCATAGGCATAGTGATTGAAGGAGTTCATGCCGGGGTCGGCCATCATCTGGTCGCCGTTCCAGCGTTCCCACATGGTCGTCGCGCCGTGCTCCACCATATAGCCCCAGGATGGATACGCGGTGTTGAGCAGCAGCTTGTAGGCAAGCTCGGGGTAACCGGCTTTGGTCAACTCCTCCAGAAGATAGGGAGTGCCGAGAAAGCCTGTGGCCAGCAGCGAATGATTGGCCTTGATTTTGTCCACTAGTTTTTGGGCTGCCGCGGCGCGCAACTCGTCGGGAAGCAGATTCATGTGCAGGGCCAGCACGTAGCCGGTCTGCGTGTCTCCTCCGTGGCTTTTCGCATTCGGATTGTTGATCGCGCCAAAGGGGGACGGGCTATTATCAGCCCCGGCCACGAAGCCGTCCTCAAGCACAAACTGCTTTTCAAACGCGGCGCGAATCTTCTCGAAGAGAAGCCGGTACTTCTCCTCTGCTTGAGCGCGGCCGGTGGCGCGCGCCATCTCGCGCATCAGCGTGGCGTCATATGCCCAGTATGCTGTGGCGATGAGAACGATGTCGGTCCTGCCCTCCGGGGAGAGCCAGTCGCCGAAGGGGATTCCAAATTCGTGCCGCCATATTCCGTCGGGGTTGGCGGCTGCAATCGCATCCAGGTACGTTTCCATCGCTACCCAGTTTTCTTCAATGATGCTCTTGTCGCCGGTTTGCAGCCACGAAGTCCAGGGAATGATGACGCCCGCGTCGCTCCAGCCCGGGGCGTAGCCCGCATTCGGAGAGACTGTTCCGGGCGAGTAGATGCCGTAGTAGGGCGTCCCAATCTGCGTACCGCGCATATCCGAGGCGAACTTGCGCGAGTAGGCTGCCAGGTCCATGTTGTAACTGGCTGCGCGCCAGAAGACCTGCGCATCGCCCATCCAGCCAAGACGCTCGTCGCGCTGCGGGCAGTCGGTGGGTACGCCCACGAAATTTGACCGCTGCCCCCAAAGAATATTGCTCCACAACTGATTGATGAGCGCATTACCAGTCGCTAGCTTCGCCGTGAACGGCGCATCGGTGTGAATGACTTTCGCCGTTACTGCATCTTTCCCGAGCGCTGACGGCAACCCGGTCACCTCAGCATAGCGGAAGCCGTGGAAGGTGAACTGTGGCGCAAGATCATATTGTGCATTCGGGGAGCTGCGCAGCGTGAAGGAATCGGTCGCTTTCGCGGTGCGCAAATTGTCCGTGTAGATTGTGCCGTCCGGATTCAGGACCTCGGCATACCGGATCTGCACATTCGTCGCAGCCGGATTGTGTAATTGCAGGTGCGCCATGCCGGAGAAATTCTGTCCAAAGTCGTAGACGAAAACGCCGGGCTTGGGTTCGGTGACGGTCTTTGGCTCGAGCGCGCGCTCCACGCGGATCGGCGGAAAATCCTGCGCCACGATCTTCACCGGAGCAGGATGGATCACCATCGCTCTCTCATGCCACAGATCATCGGGGAATGCATCGCTAGACCATCCCACGTAAGGATCCCGCGTGAAGTCCACACTCACACCGTCGTAAAGCTCAGAGTGATAAAAGCTCGACGGGTCTGTCTGCCAGCTCGCGTCCGTCGCCACCCACTCCACGCTACCGTCGGTGTGCTCAATGCGCAATTGCGCCCGCAGCGCTGGCGGCGTCTCGCCGTAATTGTTGGGCTGCTGGAACCACTCCAGCGGCGTTGCGTACCAGCCCGGCGCCAGCAGTGCCCCAATTGCGTTGTTCCCCTGCGCAATCAGGTCCGTCACGTCGTAGGTCTGGTAAACGACACGCTCGCGATAGTCCGTCCATCCCGGCGCCAGCTCCTGGTCGCCGATACGCTTGCCGTTGAGATACATCTCATAGGCTCCCAGCGCCGTAGCATACAGCCGCGCCGACTTCACCGGATCGCTCACCGTGAACGCACGCCGCAGCCTTTTCACCGAGTCCGGAATCCAGGGATGGCCCAAGGGTCCGTCTCTCGTTCCCAGCGCAGGTTTCCATGCCACGGCGTTTTTCCAGCCCACATCTTCAAAGCTCTTCTGCTGCCAGCCTGGAGCGGCCTCCAGCGAACACTTCCAACTCGTTCCGCTGGCAAGAACCTCCGACCTTCCGTCCTTGTACTCCACAAACAGCGTTGCGATCATGGGAAGGGAAGCGGCATTTTCGCCGGGCTGAGCGTAATGCACCTGTTCGATGGCGATGGCGTTAGAGCCCGTCGTCAGTACCCCGGTCGCATCCGCACTCACAAACTTTTTCCACGGAAGCTGCCTCCAGGGCGGGTAAGGGCTGGCAGCCAGCACCTGCGCGCCATTGATCCACGCGGAGACAGCATCCTGCGCGGTAGCGTAGAGAGTGGCATGAAGCACGGGCTTGGCCAGCGTCACCGTCTGCCGGTAGGCAACGTGCTGCTCAAGGGGTTTTCCGGCGGGCAAAGCCTGCGCCTCCGGCTTCGCGATCCGATCCGGAGAAGCAATCCAGGCTGCCGGAGCCCGGCGCACCGCGGCCTCCTCCGCCGTTTCAAATCCAATCCACTGCGCGCGCCACCCCTGCTTCAGCAGTCCCGACTCCCACCAACTGACCGGGCTCTCGGGCGCTGGCTTGCCCTCCTGATCCCACACCAGAACCTTCCAGTAATACCGTGTCGAAGGAGCAATCGCGGCTCCGGCATACGGAACCTCAACTGACTGCCCGCTGGCCACGCGTCCGCTGTCCCACACGTCCGCATGGTCCACGCTGAGCAGCTTCGGCTGGGAGGCTACCAGCAGCCGGTAAGCTGATTGGCGCGCGCCCTGGCGGCTGTCGCGCAATTGCCACGAGAATCGCGGATGCGTATCGTCGATGCCCAGCGGCGTCGCCATCTCGTCCACGCGCAAAGCGGCCGGACTCGACGCTTGCGCGCCCGCCGCGGCGGGGCAGATCGCCATCCCCACTCCGAGGTAAAGTGCAATTCCGGCAAGCCGCGCGCACGCGCGGCCAATCTTCATCTGCTTATTGATCATCACGCTTGGGCCTCAACCCCTGACGAGCGTCTCCTTTTCGTAGCCGCGCACCGTCTGCAGCCATCCGATCCCCTCGGGAATTCCGTGGCTGGCGCAATAATACTCCCACACCGCTGACCAGGGCATCGATTTCTGCTCCTCGAAGAGCGCCATGCGGCCGGCGCCGTCCATGTTCTTTTCCGCGGCCAGTTGCAGTGCCGCCGGCTCCAGCAGCGCCAGCAACAAGGCCTTGCGCATATTGCGCGCACCTATCACCCAAGCCGCGATGCGGTTGATGCTGGCGTCGAAAAAGTCCAGGCCGATGTTCACCCGCGAGATAGCCTTGCAACGCACGATCTCCTGCGCAATGGCCAGCGTGGCATCGTCCAGCAGCACCACATGATCGGAATCCCAGCGCACCGGCCGCGAAACATGGAGCAGAATCTCGTCCAGAAAGCACAGCGCCGTGGAAATCTTGTCGGAGACGTTCTCGGTGGGATGGAAGTGCCCGGCATCCAAGCAGAGCAGCGTCTTGCGCGTGGCCGCATAGGCCAGATAAAAGTCGTTGGAACCCACCGTGTAGCTCTCCGAGCCGATGCCGAAGAGCTTGCCCTCGACGGCAATTTTATGGTGCTTGCCGAGAGGAGCCCATACGATTTGGTCCAGGGCCTCGATCAATCTTTTCCGTGGCCCAAGGCGATCCGCGGGCAAATCCTTGTCTCCATCGGGAATCCAGATATTCATCACCGCCGGGGCGCCCAGTTGCTCTCCAAAATACTCGCTGATGCGGCGGCAGGCCAGGCAGTGATCGATCCAGAACTTGCGCACCGCGGCATCCGCATGGCTCAGCGTCGCCTGTTCGCTCAGAGGATGAGAGAAGCAGGTGGGATTGAAGTCCAGGCCCAGTTCATGCGCCTTGGCCCACTGTACCCAGCGCTCGAAGTGCCGGGGCTCAATGGCATCCCGCTCCACCGGCGCATTCGATTCGAGATAAATCGCATGAAGATTCACGCGCTTTTTGCCCGGAATCTGCGCCAGGGCAACTTCCAGGTCCGCGCGCAGCTCGACGGCGCTCCGGGCACGCCCCGGATAGTTGCCGCTGGTCTGAATGCCGCCGGTCAACTCGCCCTCTGGATTTTCGAAGCCGCGAACGTCGTCTCCCTGCCAGCACTGAATGGAGATGGGAATCTGCTCCAGTTGTGGAAGAACATTTTCGGTGTCCACGCCAATCTCCGCGTAGCGTTCACGGGCCAGATCGTAGGCCGTTTGAATCTTCTGCGTTACGTTCATCGATCAACATCCTTTCTCATCTCTGGCGTTACAAATTGCTGAAATTTGTTCCACACGGAGTCCGGGATCGGCTCCAGGGGACGATACTCGTCGATCTCGAAGGAGCGCCGGATCAAGGCGCGTGCCGCATCAAGGTTGGGGATTTCACCCAGGGCGATCATCTGCGCGCAAATGTTGCCCAGCGCGGAGGCCTCCGCCGGGCCGGCGCTCACCGGCAGTTGGCAGGCATTGGCGCACAGTTGATTAAGCAGGCGATTTTTGGTACCGCCTCCCACAATGCGGATTCTGGTCAAACCTTCGCCGCGCAACGATTCCAGTTGCTCCTTGACCAGCCTATAAGTAAGCGCCAAGCTCTCCAAGGCGCAGCGCGCAAATTGCGCCGGCGTTTCGGGCGCGGGCTGCCGGGTTTCAACGCAGTACTCCGCGATGGCTTGCTTCATCGAAGCCGGGTTCAGAAAGCGCGCATCGTCGGGATTCACAATCGAACGCCAGGCAGCGGCCTCCGCCGTGGCGTTCAGAAGGGCATCGTCGATGGGAATCTGGAACTCCTGCGTGATCCGCTGCAACAGCCAAAGCCCCATGATGTTCTTCAGCACACGGTAGCGGCGTCCGAAACCGCCTTCGTTGGAGAAGTTCCACCTCATGGCCTGCTCGGAGGCATATGGAACCAAGCTCTCCACGCCCATCAGGGACCATGTTCCCGAACTGAGGAAGGCTTCCGTTTCCGCCCCGAAGGGAGTTCCAACCACTGCCGATGCGGTGTCGTGGGTTGTCCCCGCCACCACCTTGGCGGCGCTGTTGCCGAAGCGCGCCTCTCCAAGAACCGTCCCTGCCTGGACCGGCGGCTGCATCCAGATCTGCTTCAGGCCCGCGGCGGCAAACAATTCCCGGTCCCACGTTCCATCCAGGTTCAGAAGCTGCGTGGTGGTGGCGTCGGTATATTCGTTGGCCATCACTCTGCATAACCGGAAATGCAGGTAGTCGGGAATCATCAGCAGGTGGCGCGTCTTGGCAACCCACTCGGGCTCCCGCGCGGCCACGGCCGCCAGTTGATAGAGAGTGTTGTAGGGCTGAAACTGAATGCCGGTTCGCCGGTAGATCTCAGCCCGTGAGATGCGGGCCGTCACCTGCTCGATCATCCCTTGCGTCCGGTCGTCGCGATAGCAGACCGCCTGGCCCACGCGTTGCAACCGGGCATCGAGCAAAACATAATCCACGCCCCAACTGTCAACGCCGATGCTGGCGATGGGCGCTAGCTGCGCAGCCTCTTCGATTCCATGACGGACGCTTTCTTCGATCGCGTCGATTCCCCAGCACGAATACCCGCTGTTCTGATCCTTACTAAACGCGATGGAAAACCGGCTCACTTCTCGCAGGCGCAGAGTTCCTTCGCAAAGTTGCGCGGCAATCACGCGTCCACTGCTCGCGCCCAGATCAACCGCGGCACAACAGAGGCGCCGCATATCAATTTCGTCTGCTGCGTTCATCTTTCTTCCCTGATTCTCAATCTACGTGCTGCCCCCCAAAAAGAACCGCGAACGGTTCGGTCTTCTTGTCTGTTCCGATTCCATTTACGATGGTCGGGCTTCGCTAAGAACGTAGAATTCTCATATGAAACATTGTGCCTGTAGAAATAATCTATGCCGAACCTGCTCCACTGTCAAAGGGTGATATTTGAACCAGGACCATGTAGCCGAAAGCCGAAGAGGAATGTTTGCATGGAAACCTACCGCGCGGAGCGCATCTCCAGACTTTTATGGATTTACAAAGGGCTCGTCTGCACAGCGTTGCCGGGACGGATTGCAAGGGAAGATGCCTGCTCGATGCCCAGGGTTTCCGGGGTGACCACGCGGTGGTGCACGTAGTTGTAAGGAGGAACGGTGTACCCCCGCATCAGCGAAATGCCGAGCTGGATGAGGCGCGGGCCGTAGCTTTCGGCTTCATGCGAAACAGAGCCGATGATGGCGCTCGTGCCGGTGCGCATCTCTTCGATGACTTCCGGGATGCAGTCCTGTCCGGCGATGGCGATGTCGTCCTCAATGCCGAGCTGGCGGGCGGCATCCAGGACGCCGAGCGCGCTGGAATCGGTGGCGGCGGCGATCAGGATGCGTTCTCCCTTGCTGCGGCCGGCGAGGAACTTGGTGATGGCAAGCTGGCTGGGCTGGCGCATGCCCCGTCCTTCGATCTGCACGAAGCGGTCAGGGGAAATGTAGCCGATCCGGTCGCGAATGCCGTCGAAGGCGCCGGAGATGCGGCTCTGAACAAAGCTGCCTGCTTCGGCGAATCCCACTCCCAGCACCCAATCGACTTTTCCCTTCCACTTGCCCTGGGCGTGCTGGGCGAGCAGGGCGCCGGCTTCATAGCCGGATTCAAAGTTATCCACCCCGAAGTAGGTCGCGTTAGGGTGGGGTACATCGATGGCGACCAGGGGAATGCCGGCCTTCTTGAAGATATGGGCCACGCGCGGGGCCACGGCCTCCTCCACCTGGTACTCCAGCGCCAGATCCACCTGCTTGGAGACAAATTCTTCCGCGTTCTGGATGGCAATGTCAGGATCGTAGCGGTTGTCGAGCAGGATCAACTCGACGCCTGATGCCGCCGCCGCCGCGGTAACACTCTGCGTCACAGCTACCGGAAAGGGCATCTCGCCGCTCAAAGTTGCGAAGCCGAAGCGCAGCCGGCGCGGACGGGAGACCAGGCGATACTGGCCGTCCTGCGACTGGGCGACATAGCCTCGATGCACCAGCGTTTTCAGGATGCGATAGACGCTGGTCTTGGAGATCTGGGTCTTCTGATAAACGTCTTCCAGGGTGACCGGAGCATGGTTCTCCTCCAGTTGCTCGATCACGTCGAGAGCCTTGGAGAGAATGGGGATCAGATAGAGCCTTTTGGTCTTAGCCTTGGGCAATCGTTTGCCTCCCTGTCTTCAATTCCCGTTCAGCAGCTACTCCACCGCGTAGACTGCCTCTCAGCAGAGCTTGCCGTTATAGCAGGTGACAAAAAATAATCTCCTCATCCTGTACAGCAAATTCCAGAGTGCGTCGTCATGAACTGGCCGAGCCCTCCATATTATTTCGTAGAGACAGAATTTGTCTATTGTAATTTCTCCTCTCCCTTTCTGAGGATGCTCCCGTATGGCGGCGGACGGGCGTGAAGCCAACGGCTCCTTACGGCGTGAATAAGCGCAGCCGCACGTGCCACGTGGTTCTTTGCCCCGGCTTCAGCGTCACCATGCCGGTGTCCATCTCGCTCCACTCCTTGCCGAAGGGGTCGGCGAAGTTGTACTGGTGCTCGATGGCTACAAAGTTCTTGGTGGGCGGCGCGTACATCTGGATG
>Ga0326727_10025096_pt1 | contig 11207 bp, 11 predicted proteins | sample MB2enrmetagenome_FD_207643 | JGI IMG/M metagenome (GOLD analysis project Ga0326727, IMG submission 207643) | Lab enriched peat soil microbial communities from McLean, Ithaca, NY, United States - MB29MY | ecosystem: Environmental > Terrestrial > Soil > Wetlands > Peat | place: USA: New York... | reverse complement strand
ATCAATGCTTCAAGCGCCGCCTTCGTGCGGTTTCTCCCCTCGTCGTTGTGGTAATACGAATTGATCCCGCTCAGTTCGTAACCGGCAACAAAGGCCCCCGTCGTTCTGACGATTACGTCGTGCAGAATGTCCCGCACGGGCAGTAGCTCGCAGAACGCCGGCTGGTGCAAGGACCTCTCACGCTGTTCGATAGTCGTGGGCATTCATGTCCTCTTCCGTCAGGTAGTTAAGGTTGATTTGAGAGTCTGGTTCCATGCCGCAGTAGATCCGCGGCTTGGTGTGCCAGGCCAGAAAATCCCTCAGGTAGCCGTGTGGCTTGCCATACTTGAACAGCATCAGGAACGGCACGCTAAGCACGGGCACGATGTACTGCAGGAATACGTTCATCGGGATGCCGAAAATGTTGCGGTCCACCCAGCGTCCACAGATGTTCGTCAGGGCCGCCAGGCCAATCACAACAAACCAGTCCTCGAATTCGAGGTGCAGAAAAGTCACCCGCGTGTGCAGGTTTCGGTGAACAGGGCTGATATTGAGTGCCATGGACTGTTCTCTTCAGCTAATGCCCCCAAGTCCCTTCGTTATGAACCATTCGGCGAGCCTAAGCAGTCCCGACAACGAAAGGCACATAGCGGCAGCGGCAAAGTGCCGCATCCATATGCCACCGGCGTAGACGCGGTGGCCGACACCGGAATACTGCATGAGCCCCTGAAGCAGTTGCAGCACTGCGTACACTGGCAGAAAGACGTTGCAGGTCCAGTTCACGAGGCCGCGTAGGGTGATCCAGATGAGGTCCGGATTGTTCCACGCAGCCTGGGCGGCGAACTTCTCGATCCCGCGCAGGACGCCGGAAACCATGAGGCACAAGAAGCCAGCCCAAGGCGTGTAAGTGTGGGCTTGGCCATGGGCAAAGCGCAACACCGCGAGTGCAAAGAACAAAGCTGCAAGGGTGGGCATGATGACGTTGCCCATCCAGTCCGTCAAATTCGTGATTCCATTGAGAAAATTCATAAAGCCTCGCGTATCACATCATCGAAACAACGAGCTTCCAAAGAGCCGCCACGGTGAGAAATGCGCCGGCACAGCCGATGAGCCGAATCGCCGGTCGTCCGACCGCGAAGTTGATGATGGCGCCGATCACCGCCAGACCCGCTGCGATCGGCATAATTCGACTTGCCGTATACGTCCAGGCGCCTTCGAGGACCGCAGCCGTGCCGAATCGCGTTCCGTCGTTCCAGCCTTGGAGAAGCGCCGCCGTGGCCGGTATGGCTAGAAGGAACATCGCGCCGAGAATCGAAGCGAGGGGAGTGTATCCTTCGCTGAAATCGATTACGGAACGTAACACCATCCATGCGGCAAGCACGGGAACGAGACGTCCTATCACTAGGGTGTTCACGAGGATGGTCGCATCATTGGAGAACGTCGACATCCAACCGTTCCCGATTCCGCCACTCGGGAGTTGAGCCCCGACGCCCCAGAAAGCGAACCATCCGAACACCTGGGGAAGGGTGATCATCACGATCGCCCAGAACATCCACTTCGAAAACCCACCGCCGCCGACTGAGAACGACGTAGTCCCCTCTCGCCGTAAAGCGATCCCCGCAAGAACCAGGGCGACGAGAGAGGCCGGTGCCGCCAGTGCCAGTAAGAGGCGGCAGCCATCCAGGATGAGCTGTGGAACTCCCATTCTTTCCCCCAGACAGTTGGTTCGCAGGCCGGTTTGACCATGTCGCACCGGCCTGCGTTCATTCGGCTACTGGAGCGAGGGCGGCTTAGGAAACGCCGGCTCCGCCTTGCGCAATCCAGAACTCGATCAGTCGGGTCAGACCCGAGATCGCCAGGAGTCCTGCCCCGGTGGCTAGCCACCGGAATACCCCTCTCCCGGTGGCGTAACTGCCGACGGCGCCCAGTACGGCAACGCCGGCGCCAACCGGCGCGATTACGTTGCCGACCCAGTTGACGAAATTCAGGAACGCGCCTTCCGGTTGCGCCCCAGTTTGGCCCTGCACGGCGACGTTCACCTGAGGGGCTGCTCCGAGGTTTTGAGCGATCGCCACGCTTTGCGCGATGACGAGGCAGATGGCAAGCGCAACGACCACTCGTTGTGCAAATTGATTCATGGTGCGATTCACCTCCATGCGATGACGTTGCGCCCTGGTGACCGCGCCTCAGCCGGACTCAAGAGGCCGGTTGTGATGCGCGGCAACCGGAGCGTGAAGGCAGAATAGAGCAAGTCGAACGGACTTTTCAAAAGTCTCTCAGTGCGTGCCGGAAGGCGATGCAAAGAGGCGCAAGCCAGATGAGAAGACAAATTGCAGCAGAAGAGGGAGGCGTTAGAACTGGACCTGGACTCGCTTCATTGCTTCGGTGAAGTCGTTCCAGACGAGAGGCGGCAACTCATCCTCGTCATGCACCATGCGGCGCATCGCCATCCGCTTGGCGCTATTACAAATGGCTTCGAGATCGGCCGGTGAAACTCCACTCAGCCTTTCAGCCAGAAGTTCTTCTGAAAGACCATCTGTCAGGCGGATACCATCCAAGTGCTTTTTCAACAACCTCTTATAGCCGGCTTGATCTGGTGTTCCGATCTCTAGTTTTTCGGAAAAGCGCCCTCCGCGCAGAATAGCGGGATCGATACTATCGAGATGGTTCGTGGTCCCGATCAGAAATACATTGTGCTGTGGTTCAAGTTCACTGATCAGACTGCGGGCTTGCTCGACCAACTGAATGTCGTGCTGCGACTGAGCTCCCGTATTTCGCGGAAGGAGGCCGTCGATTTCGTCGATGAAGATGATGGACGGATTGTTCTCTTTGGCGCGGGCGAACAGATCAGCCAGCTTTTTCACGGAAGCCCCCGCGGCACCGCCGAGAACATCCGCCGCCGTAATTGGATAGAAGCTGCGCTTGGTCTGAGTCGCAATCAGGCGGGCGATCGTCGTCTTGCCGGTGCCCGGCGGGCCTAGAAGCAACAATCCGGATGGCATCGGGAACTTGAGCCTCTCGCTATATGCCGGATCCATGAGCCGAACTAGGTTTCGCAGGTCTACCTCGGTTTCCGGCGCCAGAACTACTTCACTCCACTCGACTTCCTTGAACGCTGCTCGGTCCTTGCCGCCAGTTTCAGCGAGTGCGCGGCCCAGATCCTTCTCTTCGATCCTTCTGTTTTCCTGGGCTGCGAAGAAGGCGGCTCGATCAACCAAACCACTGATCTTTGCGGCGCTCCAGCCGGGTGTGCGGCGCGCAAGCGGCTGAATATCAATTCGCTGGGCCGGCCGTTTGCCCAATTGCGCTTGAAAGATCTGCGCGCGCTCCTCTTCGTTGGGCAGATCGAGGCGGATATGCAGATCGAAGCGGCCTTCGCGGATCAAAGCACGATCCAGTCCGTCATAGAAGTTCGTTGCCGCCATCAGGACCAGTCCGGAGTTGGAGCGAGCCTTGTCGATGCAGCTCATTAGCTGGGTGGTGGCGGAGTTGTACCCCCTCGCCGCCCCGCCAGCATCGTCTCCTTCACCGAGCTGTTGACGCTTCGCCCCGAGTGCATCCAATTCGTCGATGAACAACAATGCAGGCCTGTTTGCGATTGCTTCCTCAAAGAGCGTGGTTATGCGGTTCTCGGTTTCGCCAACCCACTTGTGGTGAAGACTTGCGCCTGAGACGACCAAGTACTTTAGTCCGAATTCTCCCGCAAGAGCCTCAGCCAGGAACGTCTTCCCGGTCCCTCGCGGACCGTGAAGCAGGATTCCGTTGCGCGATACGCCGTACTGGCCGAATCTCCTCGCGTCCAGATTGGCCTGGATCAACTCCCGAATTTGTCTCTTTGCCTCTTCCAGACCTCCTACATCAGCGAACGTCAGCGCCGGTTTCCTCAACTCGCATCCTTGCGCGGCGCCGCCACCGGCGATCCCCATAATCGTCTGGCGCGGCCTCATGGACAGAAGAGCAGGAATGAGCAGGCAGAGGACGGTGAATAGACCCACCCCGATTACTTTGGCTACCAGCGGGTATTCCTTTTCGAGGGGCACAATCACGATGAGACCAGCGCCAATGAAGAGTATGAAACCGCACAGGAAGTATCCGGCGAACAGCGCCAGCCGATGAACGAGAGTTCGGCCGTACACGATCATCAACACGCAGCCAACTGCCAATACGGCGACCGCGGGGTGGATCTGCGACGCGATCACGGTAACCGCCAGCAGGGCGAGGATCAGCGCTAACACGCTTCCAGTGAAGACTTTCTTCAGGTTGTGGGGAGTATTGGATGAGATGAGCCCACGGATCTCCCGATAGCCATCGCCCAGAAACTGACCGAGTTGGGTTACGACCCAAGGGACCGGACCCGTTGCTTGCCGTTCGGGACGCAATCCAGACTCCTTGGGGCCTAATTTACCGCATCCCCGAGCCGCCCGCTACCCGAGCAAGCTACCTAAGTGTTCCTTCACACCACGTCTTCTGGCACAATCCAATCCGCAACACTTCGATCCCGGCCTCGCGCAGCGCTGCTTCATTGCGGCGCACGTAGGCCGAATCGTATGGCGTCTCGAGTGACTCGCCCATCTCCTTCAAAGGCGCCTCGACCACGGCAAGCGCTTCCTCGATGGGAACCTCCCGGAACTCATCTCTTCCAAATGCTCGGTACGCCCGTCCTTCGTCGTCGAGAAGCAGGTATCGGCGGCTAATGCCGTGCTTGTATTGATTGATGCCATTCACTCGGCCCATGAACATGAAACCGGCACACCGCGCAGGGCCGAGTCGCGCTTCCAGAGGCTTCCAGTTTGGTTCCATCGCGCCCGCTCACTGTTGGGGTGGCGGGGGTTCAGACGTTCGGGTCGCCGCCACTTCCCGGTACATGCGATTGAGCTCGTCCTTCAGCGAAATCAGTTCCCGGAGTTCTGCCGCAGTGGGGAGCGATCCTCCGTCCGCACTGGCGATGTTCGTGCGGATGCCAGCTCCCGCCGCCGGTGTGAGGTCGGATTGCCTGACTGCCGCCGGTTCTTGAAGAACGATGTAGAACCTGGTGTTGCCCGCGAGTGTGACGACAATGTTCTGGTTATACGCGAGCCCCATCAACTCCTGCTCGCCGGCCAGCCCGATATTGGAAGCGATCCGCTCCCGCAGAAGAACGCTTTGGTCGACCGGACCCGTGAGACCTCCGTATCCGGAGCCGCCTACAAGATACGCCGCCATCGAACCAACACCAGTCAGAGATCGAACCAATGCACGTTTCGCCCCATTCCGGCCGTTGACGGTTCCTTTGAGCGGGCCGTAATCGAGGGTGACGCCACTGCCTTCGATACTCTCCGTGCTCCCGTCGGGCATTTGGAGCGTCGTGAATCGCAGCCCGACCTGGCCATTCTGATTGGCCTGCGTCAGTTGGCCGATCGCCTTCGTTCCCGCTGGAATGACGATCTCCCCGTCCCGCTCGTAGTTGTATTCGATCGCGGCGATCACTGGTGTTTTGACAGCGCTGCTCACCGCAGTTTGAAGCCTCGCCACGAGCCGGCTGCCTGTCGGCAAGAGGGACCGCTTTCGCTCGATAAGAACCTGCTGCTGAGCGGCGGCCGAGCGCACACTTGCATTCGCCACCGCACCCGTCGTCGTGTTCCGGACAAACACGAGGGAGGATTTCTTCAGTCCATCGGAGTCATTCGCCGGCTGCGCTACGACCGACGGCGCAGGTGCCGACGGAGGAGGCGGTGGGATATAGACCGCGTTCTGTCGCCTATACGCATCGAGGGCAGGGTCGTTGAAGGTCGGCGCATTGCTCAGCGCGTACTGGTCGGTGCCCTTCGGTGGCTCTTGCGCCTGCTGCTGTGGCGCCTGACCGCGGCGGGATGTTGCCAGGATGTCGTCCGGACTCAATTGATCGCCGTTCTGATCCGCGCCTGTCTGATCGGCGCTGAGGAGTGGGACCGTCGAACCCCTAGCGCCAGCCTGTTGGGTCGACGTTTCGGGCCTTCCCAAGCTCGGTTTCGTCCGCCTCTCCTGCGCCCGTTTCTCCGCGCCGGAAGTGGAGAACAAGGCCAGGAAAACGAAGCCGATGAGCACGACTGCCGTGCCGAGCACCAGTAACGCTTTGCTGCGATCCATGTTGTTCTGGCCGCGCGTATTGATCTCGACCCGCTTCGGTCGGCTTCGTTCTTCCTGGATTCGCCGCCAGAACTGTTGCACGATTCCGGCAGAGACGGGCGGTGTCGCTACCTGGCTCGCCTCAGGCACCCGATCCTCGTCACCAGGAGCCTGCCGAGGCACGCGCTTGGTAATACTGGGGTCGTCCAGTTCCGTTTCATCCCGCCCCGGTTTCTCGTCGCGAATTCCCTTATCGTCCGTCATAAGCCACCTCTCGAAAACTACTAATTCCGAAACCAATTGGAGCCAAGGCCGGCCGGTCCACCGCACCTGACTCAGCCATCTGCAGAAACAGCGTTTCGTTCGACTGCTTGAACGACGGGCGCTGGAACACCACCACCCCATCCGCCCGCTCACCCGGCCCGAGCCGTCGGCGGCTCATGCGGAAGTCAGTTACGGGAAGCTGCTCCGCTGTTGTCCACCGCGACTTGCGAATTAGTTTCCCGGTCTTCCGAACGCCACCGAGTTGCACCTGCGGTGGCATCAACTCGATCGCATGGTCCTCAGCGTTCAGCGCCGAGAACAGCACCAGGACTGCCGTCCCCTGGTCGATCACTTCGCTGACGCCCGCCCGAATCAGTTCCTTGCCAGGCGGCGCAACGCCCGGCTTCTGCCCATAGAGCGTCGGTAACGGAGCGCGTCTCTGCCGCTCGAGAAGATCATCGAGAGTCGCGGGCTCCGCCTTTGTGGCGTTGGCAGCGACCAACTGTGGGGTTGCACGATCCCGTCCTGAGACTCCCGTTCTGAGCGCATTGGGCATAGCCGGGTCGGACGCGTTCGCCGAGGCACTTGTCACCGAAGCGATGGCGAGGGTGGCAGTCTGAGGGACAACGGCTGACAGAGACTCGGCTGGCTGGATGATGAATTGCCCTGACGGCTTGTAGCGCATCAGGAAATCGATATCGGCATCCCCGTCGCCTTTCGTCTCGCCACGACTGACCAGAAGCAGGCTCACCTGCAGCCCGCGCGTGGTGGAAATCAGGAGGTTGGTTTGCGCGGGCTTTGGTGTGATTGGCTTGACGAACACCAGTTGCGGCTCCCGGTCTGAATGTTCTGCTGAAAATGAACCCGGGTCACCCACCACCACGGAATTGACCGGCTCCGGCATGCGAATCGCGGTAGCGTAGCGAGGAGCCAGATAAACAGTCGTCACTTGGCCGTCCCGAATTGGGCGGCCCACGACCTGTGGGCGCACTTGAATCGGTATGGCTTGCTGAGTTTGGCCCGCCAGCTCGATGGCGGGCAGGAATAGAAGCATCCATCTGAAGGCGATCACGGCGAACTACCTCCTTTGAGTGTGGTTTCGGCGGCTGGCGCCATTAGCATCCGTTTCTTTCGGTACCGCTGGTAGAGTCGCGCTACCCTGCTGACATAAGCGAACACCTCGGCGTTCGAGTACCGTAGGCCTACCGGGAAGACCCGTTCCTCACCAGCCACGTAGGCCGCCGTCACCAGGCGCAGGTCTCCGTTGAACAGTCTCAACAGACTAGCCAGGTAAGCGACACCGCCGCGGACATTCTGCTCGATTTCAAAGCGGTTCGTAACGCCGAAGTTCGCCGCGGTCGCGGGCATCAACTGCATCAAGCCGGCCGCTCCTTTGTTCGAGACCGCACGGGGTTGCCATGCGGATTCGACCTCGATGATTGCGTGGACGAGTTCGGGAGGTACCCTGTACACCGCTGAGTAGTAATCCGCCCACTGCATGGCTGTGATACGCTCGGACTGTCCCGCGCAGAGAACTCCCCCGGATACAAGCAACCAGGACAATTTCGAGCTGAGTGGCGGGGCCATATCCTCCCTTCGGCTAGCGATTTGCTGCCTCTGCCAGATCCCCAAGAACTTCCTGTGCATAGCGGTGCGAATCGTGTACCAGCGAGGCGAAGCCGTCTCGGAGTAACAGGCGCTTGCGGTCCGACTCAGTCTTCGCCAGCAGTGGAAGCAGGATGTCCCGCATCTCGGGTGTAATATCGTCCAATCCCAGAATCTCCAGCGCTTGGGCTAGTTCGAGAATTTCAGCGATCGAGACCGGCTTCTCCATCTGCCAACCGCGCAGCGCGTGTGCTAATCCGGCAATCAGGCGTCTCAGGGGCGCATTGGTCGTCGTACTGCGAACCTGCAGAATCTCGGCTTCCCTGGCGACTGTCGGGAACTCCACCCGCAGGTAGAAACTGCGGCGCCGCAGGGGATCGCCAAGACGCCGGACCTCATTGGAGGTGAGAATCACGAATGGAATTGTCGTGTGTTTGATCGTTCCGAGCTTTGGGATCGAGATCTGCCATTCCGACAGAATCTCCAGCAGCAACGCCTCGAATCCCTCGTCCACCTTGTCGACCTCGTCGATCAGCAAGACGCACGGTTTCTCATACAGCAGAGATCGCAGCAGCGGGCCTTGCACGAAAAAGTCGAGGGTGTGTAACGCATCCCGGATCGCTTCCCAATCCCGCTGAAGGTGGTCCGCCTGTGTATCGAGGAACAGCTTCTGGAGGGCGCTATCGAACTTGCCTATGGCCTTCTCCTCATTGATGCCTTCATAGCACTGCAGGCGCTCGATGACCGTATTCCCAGCCGCCGCGATCGCCTGAGCCAGAGCCGTCTTTCCACATCCGGGTGGCCCCTCGACGATGACCGGCTTCTGCATGCGTGCAGCGAGGTAGACCACCTGAAGGGTAACCGGATCGATCACGTACTTCGCCGCTTCCAAACGACGTCCGAGATCATCGATCGATGAAAACACGCGATTCCTTTCGCCCCGATTCTATTGAAAACCGCGCCGCACGCTGAACTCTCATACACTGCTTGACACCCGCCCACCAGCGCTCCTGATCTGTCTTTGGGAGGTTGTTCCACCAACCCGAAAAATGTTCTTGGAGCCATCGCGGGCGATCTTGTGACGACGTCTCAAAATGCCCACCCGGAAAATGTTCATGGACCTATCGGGCTCTGCTAGTAGTTGCGCTCAGCCCGAAAAATGTTCTTGGACCTATCGGATGTGAGCCGGCTCCGCCGAACAGTGCGACGAACCTGAAAAATATTCCTGGACCTAAAATCCCAGACTCCCGAGTTCAGGCAGCGCGAAAAATGTTCTTGGACCTATCCACAAGTTGGAGGTCATGGGCGATACGTCCGCCGATTCACGCATGTGCACCAGAAGTCTACGTGCCCAGCCGGAGATGCGCGAACCCAGGCAACACATCGAACGGCACGACCTGCCGCGGCAGTCGTTCCGCGATCAAGTCGATGCGCCCAGGCGAGCCGTTCCCGAGAAAATGCGATGCATGATCGAGGTGCCAGACCAGGCTTGGGTTGAGCCCCATCAGTTGCGCACACACGAAGTCCGCCGCAACGGGATCGTCGGCGAGTACGATCTTGCCGAGGTGCCGATGCTTTCCGTGCAGGGGTCCGTTGCCCTCCATGGCAACCACGCCATCCGCGATCACGAAGTGAATCGGCGCCGTGGCGCAGATGTCGAGAATACTGCGATGGATTCCTTGCCAGTGAAGAATGTTCTTCGGCCACCCATACTTGGTTCCCGGCACAATTCCGAACATATTCTTCATGCTGAGCGTGACTCCGGCCCAGTGGTGCGTTTTGATCTTGGGCATGGACACGACGAAATCCGACGCAAGCACGGTTCGAGGCAACCACATATGTTCGAGCCCCGTGTAATTCGCACGTGTGGCCACCTTGATCAGCTCGTCGCGGTTGAGATCGACGAAGGCGAGCTTCTGCCCGCGCAACTGAGCGTCGAGCCCACTCTCGGCGAGAACGAGGTACGTGTCCCGTTGGTGACCAGGACCTTCCGCGACCACAACGCTGCGAGCGCCCAGATGCCGAAATGCCTCCGCCGCCGCACCCACCAGCACCGGATTCGTATTCACCTCGATGCCGGCGATGTACTCGACAAAGTTAGGCTTGAGCAAAACGCACTTGCCGCGGAGGTTCAACCCGAACATGCGCAGCGCTCCTGTGAGCAAATCGGCCAGTCCTTCGGAGTACGCAGCAGCGGAGATGACAGCGACCCGTGATCGCGCCGGTCGGCGATCGCGTAGGAGCATCTCTTCAGGTAGCAGCTTGACGGTCGCCATTCCGCCCACAGCAAGCCCAGCCCCGCTAATCAACGCTCGGCGCCGATCGAGTTCGATCATGCCCGCACCTCGAACACGTTATCGCCTTCGACCGCGTCGAGCGCCAAAGCGCAGACAGCGACCGTGCAGACATCGTTTGCGCCCGCATCCCTCTCCACGAGGGCCAATAGCTCACCTGTGGTGTGCTCCAATGTCCTTTCGACTTCGCGGTCCACCGTTCGATATGCTGCCAAGGCGAGAAGACCCCACGCCAAACTATAAGGAGATGGACATCCCGGCAACCGCTTCACCAGCCAAGCCAATGAAGACCGCACGCATGGTTCCTTTTCGTGCCCAGCAAGTGCAAGTAGCGCGATTGCGGTGGCATCGATGTAGGCGGCATAAGGCACACCAAACGCCTTGCTGTTGCCGGCATTCCACCCACCGCTGGGGCACATCCGGTCGAGGAGCATGCTCACTGCCTTCTCGATTCGCTCAACCACGGCAGCGCTCTCGATGAGACCGCGGTTCTTAGCCTGCCGGAGTGCGATCAAACTGAACGCGGTTGGAATTACCCAACTCGTCGTGCCCTGAACCCAACTCCACCCGTACTTCGTCGGATCGAACTGCACGCTCTTGTCGATGGCGTGGAACCTCCAACGCCAAAACCAATTCGCCTCGCGCCCTTCTGTGTCGAGTAGCCAGCGGATCGCCGACTTGAGGCACTTGATGTCCCGTCCCGTCGCCATCAAGCTGAGAACGGCAATGGATGTAGTCCAGCAACCTTCCGCGTCGTCCCCAAAGAAGGCCGGCCAGCTTCCGTCCTTGTTCTGCGAATTCTCGACGGCGTGCAACGCTGGTTTGATGTCAGCGGTTTGATCGTTTCGGAGCGCCAGAATCGTCAGACAGGTCGCCTCAATAGCCTGTTGGCCGACGTCAGCGCCCTGTCCTCGACGGTCGGCCTGTACGGCCTTAAGTAATCTGTGGAATCTCGCCGTCATCTCCCTGGATCTCATTCGC
>Ga0326727_10025091_pt1 | contig 11209 bp, 11 predicted proteins | sample MB2enrmetagenome_FD_207643 | JGI IMG/M metagenome (GOLD analysis project Ga0326727, IMG submission 207643) | Lab enriched peat soil microbial communities from McLean, Ithaca, NY, United States - MB29MY | ecosystem: Environmental > Terrestrial > Soil > Wetlands > Peat | place: USA: New York... | reverse complement strand
TTGGAAATTTGCGCGTTCCCCTGGCATGAATCAGAAATCAAGGAGGCTGTAATGAAAAAGTTTTGTGCGGCCACAGTTGTCGGCTTATTGCTTCTGCTTTCGTTCGGCTGTTCTTCTACCCCTTCCGGAACCGTTGCGATTAAAGATCTCCAGCAAAACGCAGCGACCCGGGTTGGCCAGAATGTGGTGGTGGTCGGAATGGCCGAGATGAACACTCCCAACGCTCCCACTAAAATGTTCCGGATCTACAGAGACAACCGCTATTTCTGGGTCAGCCTCCCGGAATCAGCGCCAGAGCCTCCGCAAGGTGCTGACGTTCGCGTTTCCGGAACGCTTCAGCAGAAGGAGTTCAGTCTGATCGGGAAGGTCTACTACATTCAGGCGGACAAAGTGAGCCTGGAATAGTCGCTGGGACTTGAGATTCGAAATCGGGATTATTCCCGGATCTCCAATCCCGTATCTTGGGCCAGATAACGAGAAAGAAAGCGACTCAGACGTTCCTTGGCCACGGAGGAGTGTTCTTTCCACTCGCGGTATGTTTCCATCATTCCCGTTCCCAAAAGCTGCATGGCACGGGCCGGGATCCCGGCCGAAGGATCGTAGGAGAAGGGAATCAGAAAGGTATCTGCCGCCTCATCGCTGATGACGCGGATACAACTGAGGGAAATCGCTTCGGATTGCGCCACCCTGGCGAGCGATGCCGTTTCCATGTCGACCATCGCCGCACGAAACCTTTCGTAGAGCAGGCGTTTGTGCTCTGGCTTTCCCAAGACGTAAGAGGAGGTCAAGGTATCTCCGGAGCAGGCGCTGAACCCTGCGGAAATGGCTGATTGAAGGAGCGATTCGCAATTCGCCAACTTGAATTCGCCTTCTATCCGGACATGTTCCCATGCGGGCGGATTCGCATCCAGGCTGAAGGCCTTAGCTTTCTCAACCGCAACCAGGCTGCCCAGCTTCAAAGCCGGATTCAGGGCGCCGGCATAACCGATCACGAGGATATGCGAAGGTCGGGTAACTTTCAGCGCCTCCTTCAGCCTTTCCGCGGATCGCCGGGGGCCGACCCCCGTTTTTAAAAAGTCGATCGTTCTGCCATCCCGGACCGCTCGCCAGAGCTTGAGCTTCTCTCCCTGAATTCTCTCTGACTCGGGGAAGAGCGACTTCGCGGTTTCGAGCTCTTCCTCCAAGGCCGCCGCAATCATGAGCATAGGCATCGAATGTTGTTTGGCTTCGTTTTCGCTACACGCATTAGCATAGGATCGCGAAGCTGCGGAGTAAAGACCGTTTCAGGTTGCCGCAACGGAATTTTGAAATAAACCCCGGCCAACTTCATCCAATGACTGACGATACTGTTGATCCGAGAACTGGCTCTCGGATATATTCTGTTGGAGGCTGGGAGGATAAATCAAGCCCGCAAGAGACAATGCTGTCACGGAAAGGATTTCGAGTCCTCGCAGATGCGAATGTTAATGTTGCTGTTTCTCCTGGTTTTGCACCCGATCCCCATGCCGGCAGAAGGCTTGGATGAGGCGATCAGGTTTTACGAAAAAGGGGAATTCAAACAGGCGGTAAACCTGCTCCTCAGGTTGAAAAACCTTTCCCAGGACGATCCTGATGTCAGGCTCTGGCTCGGAAAATCCTACCTGAAAACCGGCGATTGGGATAACGCCGTTCGAGAATTCGAGAAATCCACCCAGTTGAAACCCTCGGACGCGCACAGTCGCCTTTGGCTTGGCCGCGCCTGCGGCGCCAAGGCGGCCCATGCTTTTGTCTTGATAGCTCCGCGCTGGGCGCACCGGGTTCTGACGGAATTTGAAACCGCGAGGAAGCTTTCACCGAATGACGTGGACGTCAGGTTTGACCTTCTCGAGTTCTACCTCGAAGCTCCGGGCATCATGGGCGGAGGAAAAGACAAGGCGCATGCCGAAGCGCTGGCCATCGAAAAACTGAATCCCAAGAAGGGCTACCTCGCGCGCTCGACGATTCTGAGCAAGGATAAGAAAATGGATCAGGCAAAAAAGGAGCTAATCCAGGCCACCATTGCTTATCCCAATGATGCCAATGCCTTCAAAGATCTGGCGGATTACCTTCTCGATCGACGGGATTTTGAGGGAGCCCTCGAATACTCCAGGAAAGCGCTGTCGCTCGATCAACAATCGAAAAGGAGTTTGCTGATCATGGCGGCGGCGCAAACGATGCTGCGAACCGATCTCGATCATTCGATGCGAATTCTTCTCGATCTTGTTTCGGGCCCGCTCACCGATAATGATCCGACATTCGAGGAAGCGTACTACTGGCTGGGAGAGTGTTACCTCGCTATGGGGGACAAATCCAAGGCTCAGCAAGCCTTCCTGTCGGTGCTCACCTTTAATCCGGACTATGATAAAGCAAGAGAACACGTTTCTGAATTGAGATAGTATGGGCAGATCGGGGACGTTTGTCGGCGCCCCGGTTGAATCCGGATACTGGCCGGTGTCCCCGATTTAAACTTGAGGCGCTCAGACATGAACAAATCTCTGGCTATATTTTTCTTGATAACCATTGCGTCGCCGGGATCTGCCGGCAGACTCGGCGCGGCCGAACAGGACGGACTTGGTCCGCAGCCTGAAACCAGGGCAATCACGGTTCAGGAAGCCGTCCGCATGGCGGTCTCTCGTTCCCCGGAGGTGCTGCTCGCTGAGGCCCAGGCCATGCGCAGCCGCGATGCCGTGAGCGAAACCCGGTCTCTGAATCGTCCGCAGGTGTTCGCGGGCACCGGAGCCGCTTACAACAACGGCTATCCCCTCAGCATGGAAGGCGCCGCACCGTCGATCTTCAACATCACCGCCACTCAATCCCTATTCAGCAAAAAGAATTCCAATCTGATTCATGAAGCCGAGGAATCGGGGAAAGCAAGCCGCTTCGGAGCGGAATCCGCGCGCGAGGAACTCGCATCAAAAACGGCACTGGTCTACTATCAGCTTCACGAGGCGCGCCAATTGATTGAGCTCGCATCCGGCCGCTTGGACGAAGCACGGCGAAACCAGGCTCAGGTTGAGACGCTCGTTGAGGCAGGACGAGTGAAAAAGGTTGACCGGGCCGTCGCCCAAATGGCCACGCGGAATGTGCAACAACAACTGGAGGAAGCCCAGGAGCAGGCAAGGTTTGCGGCAATCGAACTTCGGGAACTGACCGGTCTTTCCGAAGCGGTCTCGATCAAAACCCTGGAGCCGCAAATTGAAAATCCCATTTTCACCCTTCCGCCGGAGACGCTCTTCCAACAAGCGCTCGAGCGAGCTCCGGAAATCCTTCAAGCGGAAACGAACTTAAAAGCCAAGGAACTTCATGTCGAGGCCGAGCGGGGGGAAAGATTGCCGCAAATTGATTTCGTCGGCCAGTACGCCGTCTTCAGCAAGGCAAACCGCTACGCCGATTACTTCAACACTTTCCAGCGCAATAATTACCTTTTCGGGCTTTCAATCCGGATGCCGGTTTTTGACGGCTCTCGCACCGGCTCAAAAGTGGCTGAGAGCCGCGATGAGGTCGCCGAAGCCCGATACCGCCGGGACGCATTGAGATCGAACCTGAAGATGAACATCGATCGGTGCCTGAGCGCTTTGGGCACCGCCAACAGGGCGTCCGATTACGCCCGTCAAGATGCGGATCTGGCCCGAGAGATAGTCCATGTCAAAGAAGCCCTCCTGGAAGGCGGAAGGATAAGCCCGCAGGAGATGGAAGAATCCCGTTCCCTGCTGCAACAAAAGGAGATGAAAATCCTGGAGACGTCCCAGCTGGTATTTCAGCGAAAGCTGGAATTGCTCCGCGCGGTAGGATCAGTTTCTTCGGTTCTCGAGTAGGGGCGAGCGGCCGGCCGCCTCAGATGCATTCGTGAAAATCCGCGGTTTGTTTCGGACTGACTTCGGGGCAGGCTCGGCACGCTCGTATTTCCTCAGAAATGCTTCGGCTTTTGTCGCGGTGGCTCTTCGCCCGTTGTCCCTTTGACGCCGGGCGAAATCGAGAACCTCCTTCCAGTCACCGGCCGGATTCAGAAACATCGTCACTGCCAGAATAGCCTTGCCGATGGCGATATTTCTGCATTCATCCGTCTTAAACTTTGCGTGCTCGATTTCGAGGAGTCGTGCAGTGATGCGCTCCTGCTCTTCCGGGAAAGCCCGCCCGAGCATCCCGGGCGCCGCGATCGTGTTGTTGGCGGTTATCAATTCTCCTCCGGACAGGCATTCATAAAGCTTCGGCAACAAGGAACGGATCCGGCGGTCCCGGTCGACGGCGGCGAGGTTCCCCAGGATTCCAATCGCGTTCCATTTCAGTATCCGATTCTCACTTCCAAGAAGCGCAAAAAACCTGTCGATTTTGGGGTACAGCAGATCGGGACGTTTTTCAGACAACACCAGCAGTCCCCTGGAGCAGCCAAACTTGACATGGGGAATTCTGCTGGAGAATCCATGGAGAAGAGAGTCAATAAGTTTGTGCTCCTTCAAAACGAGGGCGACTGCATTCTCAGCATTGACCTTCCGGCTCTCCAGTCCGATCAGCAAACGTTCTTTACGGTCCATGGGCAATCCCTTCGGGAGGAATTTGGGGAGCTGCTTTGGAGCCGATGCGGCCCACTTCTTTATTTCATTGCGTTGCTCCGGCTTCAGACGTGACGTGCGGCGCATGATCGAGTAGTACCACGGCAGGCCTATCGCCGTCCTTCACTGCCTCGGCAATCCCCTTCATCTTCCGCTCGTGAACGCCGCCCGCGCAGGCACCCCACTCCGAAAAGTTCAGGTTCCGGCGCCCCGCGTTCACCCTGCTTCCGACCAGCCGCGAAACGGGCGCGCTGGCATACCATGGCCAGACGGTCTGGTCGGAGTGACCGTCGTAACACGCCCGTTTCAGGAGATGCTTGATCGCGGGATCCGCCGGGATCTCCGGATCGCCCGGGGCTATCACGAGGCCCGCGACCAGGACCAGAGCCCCAGTCATTGGGTCCTTTCGGAAGTTTCTCATGGCGCATCCTCTCTTGACGGCGCCTTTGATTTCGAATGGCAGTTGGGTTGCCCCACAAGCCAAGTCCCGGCCGGTCGCCCTCAACGGATAGCATCAGCCCGGAGCTGACAAAATATGATAAACTTTGCGATTCCTGTGGGGGGACGATGGATTCCAAGCAAACCAAAATCGTATTGGGCCTCCTTGCCCTTGTGCTGCTCGCCTGGATTTTTTCTCCCTTGTTGTTTTCCTTCCGTGAGCAAGGCTTGCCGATATCCAGAACTCCACTTTCTTTCGATGAGGCCGAGTCGTATCGGCTTGTTCAGGATTTTGTAACTCAATACCCCACACGGGTTCTTGGAAGCTTGGAATCCCGCCAATCGACCGGATATATTCACGAACACCTTGAGGAGCTGGGATACTCCATCAGCTATTCCCATTTCGACGCACGCATTGCAGGGCACAGGCAGGTTGGAAGAAATGTGCTGGCGTACAAGCAGGGTAAAACCCAGGAGATGATCGCCCTGGTTGCGCATCTGGACACGGCGAGAACCACTGTGCAGGGAGCCATGGATAATGGCTCGGGTGTTGGGGTGCTGCTGGAATTGGCCCGCATTTTTGCCGCAGGCCCGACCCAGCGCAGCCTGCTAGTCATCTTCTCCGATGGGGAAGAATGGGGGATGCTGGGGGCAAGGGACCTGGCCGGCAGTTACCCGGAACGGTTTCGACTTGCAGCCGTGCTTTCTCTGGATCATGTTGGCGTCGGCGATCTCGAAGCGTTCTGCCTGGAGGAAACCGGTCAATTGAAAGGATTTACACCTCCGTGGCTTCGCCAGCTCGCCCGCCAGGCGGCTGAATCCCAGGGGCTCCGCGTCATCGGCCCATCGGGATTTTCGGAATACCTGGAGCGGGCATTCCTCATATCCTGGGCAGATCAGGGTCCTTTTTTGAGCGCAGGCGTTCCTTCCATTAATTTGGGAAGCGAATCCAAAGAAGCGACCCGTGAAAGAGAAATCTATCATTCTGCCGGGGACACGATAGAAAAGCTCAAGCCGGCCAGCGTCGGAGCTTACGGACGCGCCGCCGAGCGGATCGCGCGCACACTCGACGAAATGCCCGTAATCCCTGTCGAGTCGTCAGAACCTTTCAGGGTTTGGGATGCGCTTTTTTTGAGGGCTCACGCCATTTCAGCGCTTCAACTCTTGCTCTTCCTCCCGACGGCGCTCGTCCTCGCTGCCCACGTGAAAAATCACCGTCACCGGTTAAGGCCGATTCTTGTCGGCCGGGAAATCCTGGCATACGTTGGGACCGTATTGCCCTTTTGGGCCATTTATTTTTCGATTGCTCTCTTTCGCGCACTGCGCCTGATTCCTCTGTACACGCTTTACCCTGCCACGATCAAAGACCCCGTGCTTGAAACTCTCCCGTGGGGAGTTCTGTCCGGCATTGCCGGCACGGCTCTTTTTGTTGCCGCGGCCTGCTACATTCTCGCCAAATTTTCCTTCGCCGACCTGCCCCGGCCTTCTTTTTACGTTTCAAAGATTGTGCTGTTGGCCCTTCTAGTAACTGGAGTCGGGTTCTCGTTGTGCTACAACTCCTACTGGGCTTCACTCTTTTTTGTTTTCCCGGCGTGGATTTGGGCGCTGGCCGACCCCCAAGCTCAGGGACGCGCGACGAGTAGAATCCTCATCGTCGCCGCGGCAATCCCTTATTTCGGTTTGGCGTGGGTCTGTTCGTCCAGGCTGGATTTGGGCTGGGATTTTGCATGGTATCAGGTCCTTGCGTTGAGCACTGGACTTTTCACGAAGGCCGCCTATTTTCTTGCAACCGGTATCATCGCCATCGGAATACGGTTCCTCGTCATTCAATCCCACGAAAACCTTTCTTGACGAAGCATTGCGAAAAGCGGGTTTGCTCGGATCCGTCCGCGGCTCATCAGCGCTGCCTGGCCCCGATCAGTTGGCTTCGCAGACAATATTGCGAAGCATTATTATGTGTTTTTCAATATAGGAACGGTCTTCGGGGGCAGCCGAATTTCTGAGGTAAGACTCCAGGTCTGAAATCGCTTTTGCAAAAAGACTGGTCTGCATGTAGAGCAATCCCCGGTCGCGCACTTCGGAAGGAGTTGACGGGTTCAGGATAAGGATTGCATCGATGACCGAAAGAGCCTTTTGGTACTGTTCCTTTTGCGTGTAGATGCCCTTGAGGTTATAGAGCATGCGGGTGATGATCGATCGCTTGTCCATCGGCTGCAGCAGCGAAGTGTGCATCGGTACCGCACCGTTGTGGACCTTGTCCAGAAGCTCCTGGCATTCATTCAATGTGAGCATGCGGCCAAGATCGAAAGGGTCGATGATGATATCCCGGTCGGCGGCGACGTGCTTCACAAGGAAGTGTCCGGGAAACCCGACCCCCTTTATAGAGAAACCGATCCTTCTCGCCACCTCGATATAGATCACCGAGAGCGTAACCGGAATTCCCAGCCTGCGATCGAGAACTTCATTGAGATAACTGTTCCGAGGGTCGTAGTAGTCTTCGATGTTTCCCCTCAGACCCTCCTGCACAAAAAGGACCTCATTCACGCTTTCAATGACGTTGACGGGATTGCGGTCTATTCCGACAAGTACTTCCGCGCTCGCCGCCAAGGCATCCAATTTTCTCAGGTAGGCCTGAATACTGAGTTCGGGATATTCCTCCAAAGCAACGACCAGGGCGGCCCGATCGAGAGGAAACGCCTCTTCGTCCAGCGCAACCAACTCCATGAAGGCCTGACGAGATTTCATGGCCTCGATAATCACATTGGCTCCTCGAACAGTCCTTGCAGGCCATCCAATTTCACTTCTGCAAGAGAATTCACAATTCGCTTTGCCCCCTGCAGCATTTCACGGGGATAGCTGTTCGTCACCGCCAGACAGGTCATTCCCGCGGCTCTAGCCCCTCGGATTCCTCCGACTGAGTCTTCCACGACAAGGCATTCGCTGGGGTGAATTTGAGGCGAATCAAGGATTTCATTGAGCCGATCCAAGGCGAAAAGGAAGCTCTCCGGATGCGGTTTCCCTCGAATGAAATCTTCGGCGGCCACGATAGATACAAAATAGCGCCTTAGACCCGTTGATTCCAGGGTAGATTCAATTTCCTGGCGACGGGCCCCTGAGGCAAGCGCCAGAGGATAGAGCGAAGCGGCAGCCCGGATGAATGCCGCCGCGCCGGGGAACAACCGGAAGTCGTCTCGAAGCAGTTGGCTATAAAGCTCGGATTTGCGCATCAGCGCCTTGGTGCGCTCCGCCTCGCTCAAATGGGCGGAGTGATCCCGGCAGATGGCCTTCAGGCATCGCTTGTCATCGAGGGGCAAATACTTTTCCCAGTATTCCTCTCGCTCGAGATCGATTCCAAATTCGGCCACGCTCTCCCTCATGGCTGCAAAATGGAGCGGCTCGTCATTAAGAATGACCCCGTTAAAATCTAGAATGATGGCTTTCAACATGCTTAAAAATACGCCGACCGACTTGACCATAAAAAGTGTGGCACCGGGTCTGGACTGCCGGCCCGGCACATTTTATTTTGCGTCAGTCGCGATTCCCCGAGATTCAGGGAGCATCAACGGGCATAGGTGACTGCAGCCGAAATTCCAGTATCGTTTCGGCGGGGATTTTCAAAACCTGCCCCTTGGTCATTACCTGAACCCCGGTTCCGACCGCGGCGCCGGATGCAGCCCCGACGGCCGCACCGGTCCCGTGTCCTGCGATCGCGCCGATGATGGCGCCAAGTGCGGCCGTCCCACCCACGGTTGCAGCCGTTCTGTTTCCCCTGTTCGCGCCGGCCTCGGTGTAGTCCGACGTCCTCAAAAAATAGGATTTGCCGTTTGCCGCTATTTCCGTCAGTTCGAGGACCAGCTGGTCCTGTCCGGTCAGTTTCCCCGCTTCCTGGGCATAGGCAATTCTGCCTTTAACGGCCGTTCCCCGGGGGAAGATTGTCTGATTTCCCCACACGAGCGGCTGTTCGAGTGTTGCATCGAAGACATCACCCACACGGTTGCGATCCGTGTCAATGCCGGTCGAAGTTCGGATCGTGATCGGTGTCTGTGGTGGCAAGGTGATACCCGATCCGGGGGCAACAGGAGGAGGAGCCGGCGCAGGTTCGGATGGCGCCCCGTCGCGTTCAGGCGTCAAAGGAATCTGGGCCGGTCGCGCTGGAGCCCTGATCGTCCGAGCTGACGAGCTTTCCAGCTCAGGTTCCTTAAAAACGATCTGCGCAATATCCGCAATCTTGAAGCTCTCGACCCGGCCGAGAATTCGAAATTCCACCACGTTGGAATCCCCGCGGACGAACTTGCCCGAATATACAGTTCCGTCCTTAAGAACGATCTGGTCAGCCCACGCGATTGCACCCATGAGCATAAGTGCTATAGCGGCAAGGTATACAGGGGATTTCACGCTCATTGCCATCCTTCCTTATGTCGCAAGAAGTTGCTCCGACCCTTTTCATTCGATAAAGGCAGCGCCTGTATGTTTCAGATTCGAATCAACTACCGGCATGTTCGACAACCCTCCCCATGCTTGCTGCAGGACACAGCCTGCGTCATGCATCGATGATGGGGATTCCCCTGAAATCAATCCTCGGATGGCTTCGTTTCTGAGGAATCGTCGTCGAATCCATATCGGAGAACCTTTACCTTGACCAGCCGCCGGCCGAACTCCTTACAGGCTTCATAGCTGGGAATGAAGATATCGATGATCTTGCCCCTGATCAGCTCGCCGGTGTCCATAACCTGGTAAATACCACTTCTTAAAGGAGTTTCCACATAAATCACAGAGCCCAGCGGGATGACTTCCGGATCGGCAGCCGCATACCCGGGAGCTGCGGGAACCCCGGTAGTCGTGAGGCCCGTGAGGCAGTAGGCAGTGGCGTGGAATTCTTCCGAGCCTTTTGCAGGCTGCGTCCCATCACCGATGGGACCGGCGGGGGGAGCCATCTCCCGTACAGGCCGGTCGGCATTTGTTGAGCACTCTCGATGGGTGACATGGATGATACAGGCAAACCCGACTACGATAGCGGCGCTTCGTGCCAAACCCAGGCGCCTTCGATTCATGATACATGCTTGATCCAGCACATTCCCTCCTCGGGAAAGATCTCCACCCAAGAAATCCGGGCGGAAGAAGCAGTGTTCGGTTCAGGCTAAATCGAATCTAGAGGCGGAAAGAGACGTCAATAGGCTCGAATGAAGGTTTCCGGCAATCGTCTCTCGGTAGTCGTGCAACATGGGCGAAAGGTTACCACTTTCGGGCTATATTGATCAACTACTATTCTAGTGGCTCAAGCTTAGGGGGGGATGGGACCATTGTTTGCTCAAGGCTTTGCTGAACCGGAGCCGAGAAGTTTATCGATGCCGGCCTGGGCAACTTCCCGGTCCTGCTCCGGGCTGCCGGAACTGCACCCAACGCCTCCGGCGATCATCCCGTCATAAAAAATCGGCAGCCCGCCCCCGACAATCATGAAACGGCCCTGGTTCGAGACATGCATCCCGAAAGCAGGCCCCCCGGGCCCGGCAATGGCGGCATAATCGTGGGTGGCTCGCCGGGCGCAAGCCGCCGTAAAGGCTTTGTTGATCGAAACGTCGATGCTGGTCAGACGCGCCCCGTCCATGCGGACGAAAGCGATCAGGTGCCCTCCATCGTCCACGACCGCAATGTCCATATCGACTCCGATTTCTCTTGCTTTGGCCTCGGAGCCTTTCAATATTGTCTTTGCATCGTCCAGGGTCAATCTGGGAGACATGATCATGGTAGGTACCTCCCTGGAGGATTAGCTTATCACCTGACAGCACGATAGTGCAGGATGGAAGATGCAGGATACAAGGTCCCGGATACAGGCCATCTTCTTCGATGCTGCCGACACCCTGTTTGAGGTGCGCGGTAGCGTAGGGCAGGTTTACAGCCAAATAGCTCTGCGTCGTGGGATCCGAATCGACCCGGAAAGACTGGACCAGAACTTTCGAGCGGCCTTTGCCAGGTTGTCAAAAGGTTTGTTCTCCGAGTCCTACACCGAATACCTGGGCGCCGACCGGCGTTGGTGGTTCGGAGTAGTCCGGGAGGTGGTCGGGGCCCATCTGCCGGTAGAAGGGTTGAAATCCTATTTCGACGAGTTGTACGAGTTCTTTCGCACTCGGGATGCCTGGCTTGTGTACTCGGATGTCAGGGAAACCCTGACTGAACTGCGAACACGGGGTTTCAGGCTTGGCGTC
>Ga0326727_10025090_pt1 | contig 11209 bp, 10 predicted proteins | sample MB2enrmetagenome_FD_207643 | JGI IMG/M metagenome (GOLD analysis project Ga0326727, IMG submission 207643) | Lab enriched peat soil microbial communities from McLean, Ithaca, NY, United States - MB29MY | ecosystem: Environmental > Terrestrial > Soil > Wetlands > Peat | place: USA: New York... | reverse complement strand
CGCCTTGAGCATGATCGTGCCCCCCGGGGTTTCGTAACACCCACGGTTCTTCATGCCGACGTAGCGGTTTTCAACCAGATCCAGCCGGCCGATGCCATGCTTGTTGCCCAGCCGGTTCAGCTCGGTGAGAACGGCGGCCGGACTCATCGCATGACCGTTGATCGCGACGATATCGCCATGCTCGTATTCAATCTCGACATACTCGGGCGTATCCGGCGCATTCTCCGGGCTGGTGGTCCAGAGCCACATATCTTCTTCGGGCTCGACCGACGGATCTTCCAGCACTTTGCCTTCATAGGAGATATGCAGCAGGTTGGCATCCATCGAGTACGGGCTGCCGCCCTTGCGCTTTTTGGAAATATCGATGCCGTTGGCTTCCGCGTAGGCAAACAGTTTTTCCCGCGACAGCAGGTCCCATTCCCGCCACGGCGCGACCACCTTGACGTCCGGCTTGAGCGCGTAATAGCCCAGCTCGAAACGCACCTGGTCGTTTCCCTTGCCGGTGCAGCCATGCGATACGGCATCGGCGCCGACCCGGTTGGCGATTTCGATCTGGCGTTTGGCGATCAGCGGCCTGGCGATCGAGGTGCCCAGCAGATACTCACCTTCATAGATCGCGTTGGCGCGGAACATCGGGAAGACGTAGTCCCGCACGAATTCTTCGCGCAGGTCGTCGATGTAGATATTGACGGGTTTGATCCCCAGAGCCAGGGCCTTGGCCCGTGCCGGCTCGACTTCTTCACCCTGGCCGATATCGGCGGTGAAGGTCACCACTTCGCATTGATAGGTGTCTTGCAGCCATTTGAGGATGACAGAGGTATCCAGGCCGCCAGAGTAAGCCAGTACTACTTTATTTACGTCAGACATGATTCATTCTCCGCTAAGAGTAAAGCGCGACCATCACGGAAACCCGTGAGTAAAACCGACCTAGTATCAGAAAAAGGGGCGGGTTTTAGCGGCTTCGTCGCAGCGCGTCGCAAGACAGCGCGGCATTGCAGAGATTGAACTGGACATTGGAGAGGATCTCGCCCAACAAAGCCATCAGCGACAGAAGCCGGTTGTATCGTCGCAGCAGCACCTGACGTCGCACGGAGAGAACGGCGTTCTCTGCGTGGGGCGGGTTGCTGTTGAACTGATACTGTTTGGTTTCCGTCATGATCACTTTCCAAAAAGACGCCATCGCACATGTCGGTCATCACGTGCAACGGCTCATATATATACGCTGGTCTCGTTTCCTTCTTATCGCTTTGTTTCTGGTCGCGCCAGAAACGTACAAATTTGCGACATGGAATATTTGTAACTTAATTCTTCTCCGCTGGCAAGAACCAATCTGGATATTTTCTGCGTCGGCACGAAAAAAATTCCTGCTCCATCCGCGTCTTGTCGGCTTACGACAAGATTTCGGGGCGCAAGTCCGGTAGAATTCGATCCATGCTGACCGATGACGAAAAAAACGCAATCCGCGACCACTACCGTACGCTGACCCAGCGGCTGCCGGGCTTCCGCCCACGCCCTGCTCAACGCAAGATGCTGGCCGAAATCGCCAATGCCTTTTCCCGCTGCAAGGAAAAAATCGGCGATGCCACGCCCGATCGCAACGGCGAAAGCATCGCGGTAATCGAAGGCCCGACGGGTGTAGGCAAGAGCCTGGCCTACCTGCTGGCCGGGGGTGTCATGGCAAGGGCCCGCAATAAAAAACTGGTCGTGTCGAGCGCGACCGTCGCCTTGCAAGAACAGCTCGTCAACCGCGACCTTCCGTTTGTCGTCGCCAACAGCGGCCTGCCGCTGACCTTCGCCCTGGCCAAGGGCCGCAGCCGTTACCTCTGCCCGTATCGCGTCTATCAGCTGACTTCGGATGCAACCCAGGGCGAGCTGCTGGCGCCCGACCCTGCGGTTCTGTGGGACCACAAGCCACGCCAGGAAGAACTCGACACCCTGCGCAGCCTGGCGGATGCCTTTCATCGGCGAACCTGGAACGGCGACCGCGACATCTGGCCCGAAGTCATTGACGACGGACTATGGATGCGCGTCACCAACGATCGTCACGGATGCCTCAAGGCCTCCTGCCCCAACCGTCCCGAATGCCCGTTTTTCCTTGCGCGCGACACACTGGAAACGGTCGACGTGGTGGTCACCAATCACGACCTGATGCTGGCCGATGTCGGCATGGGCGGCGGCGTCATCCTGCCCGCGCCGGAAAACAGCTTTTACTGTATCGACGAGGCGCACCACCTCGCCAAAAAAGCCATCAACCAGTTCGCGGCCGAGCACTCGGGCCAGCAGGCGCTGGCCTGGCTGGACAAGGTCGCCCCCGCCGCCACGCGCGTCGGCACACTGACCGGCAAGGATACGCTGGCGGGTCATGCCTGCGATGCCGCCGCCGCTTGCCAGGAGACCCTGGGCGAATGGCTGTGGATTCTCGAAGGCGAAAAGGCGCTGGCGGTTTCAAGCGACAATCTTGAACCGACCTGGCTGATCGAAGACGGTGTGCTGCCCGAGCATCTGCGCACCCCCGCGGCCAATATGGCCATGGCCAGCCGCATGATCTTCAAGCACCTGACCCAGCTGACAGAAGCACTGGCCGATGCGCGCAAGGACAAACAGGCCGACCTGCCCGCCTTCGACAAGGCCGCCAGCGATCTGGGTTTTCTCGAAGCACGCGCCGAGCAATTGATGGCGTTATGGGATCTGTTCGAAAAACTGCCGGGACAGGACGAACCGCCGATTGCCAAGTGGGTGACACGCAAAAGCGAGGGCAAAGGCGATTATCTGTTCAGCGCCTCCCCCGTCAGCGCGGCGGCCAGTCTGGCCTCGACGCTGTGGCGCCGCGCCGCCGGTGCGCTATTGACCTCCGCAACACTGCGTTCGCTGGGCGCTTTCGATCTGCTGCTGGCGCAGACCGGCCTGAAATGGCTACCCGAAGTCACGTGCATCGCACTGGATTCGCCGTTCAATTTCACCGAACAGGGGGAACTGTACCTCCCGCCGCTACTGGCCAGTCCGAAAGATGCCACCGGACACACCCGGGAAATCGCCGAATGGCTCCCCAAGCTGATCGATGCCGCCGAGCCGGTCGGTACGCTGGTGCTGTTTTCTTCGCGCAAGCAGATGCAGGAGGTCGCGGGCCTGTTGCCGTCCGCCCTGCGCGAACGTCTGCTGGTTCAGGGCGAGATCCCGAAGAGCGCCCTGATCGCCGAACATCATCAGCGACTGCAAAACAGCCAGTCCAGCGTGATTTTCGGTCTGGATTCGTTTTCCGAAGGGCTGGACCTGCCCGGGGAAAGCTGTGTCCACGTCATTATCGCCAAATTGCCGTTTGCCATGCCCGACGACCCGGTAGGTCGCACCCTGTCGCGCTGGATCGAAAAGCGCGGGGGCAATCCGTTTACCGAACTGACCGTGCCCGAAGCGTCGATCAAACTCATTCAGGCCGTGGGTCGGCTGATTCGCAGCGAGTACGACTACGGACGCGTCACGATTCTTGATAATCGTCTTGTTCGTCAGAGCTATGGCAAGAAAATGTTGGCTTCGCTACCACCATTCAAGCGTATATAGATTATGCTAAAATCGGCGTCGGCGAAGACGGTCACACAATGCCGTCTTCGCCGCTGGAGACATCTAATAAAAACGCACTGCGTAAATTAAAGAAACCATGATCTGCAATCCTTATGAAATTGTTATCCAGGGTCTGACCGAAGAAGGTCGAACCTTCCGACCCAGCGACTGGGCCGAACGCCTCTGCGGCATTCTGGCTTCGTTCGGCGATAAAAAACTGGCCTATCACGCTTACGTCAGGCCCATGCTGCTTGAGGGCGTAAGATGCGTTGCCGTCGATAAGAAACTGGAAAAAATCAACCCACAGGTTTTTCAGTTCCTCACCGACTTCGCACACGACAACAAGCTGCGCATCGTCGATTGCCGAACGCTCATCGACGAAATCTACCCCAACAAATTCCTCGGCTGATGGCCCTTGGCGCGGCCAGCGCCCCCGGTCCGCCCCCCCCCCCCCCCCCCCATTGCCATTCCGTCACGCCCCCTTGGGGCGTGATTCAACTGTTGCTCTTTCACCTCAAAACACCCCAACGCTGTTACCCACACAACACAATCAGTCAAAAACCCCCGACAGAATCACCATTTGATGTTGCATTTTCAGCAACTAGAATGCCGACATGTTGCGTTCTCACCCATCTAAACAGAACTTAATAAATTGGTAATGAAACCCATCGATACTGCACGTGCTTAAACCGATCCACATCTGGTTCGATGACAGAATTTATTTCCCAACAGGTATTTGGAGTTCTTGATGAATAAGAAAATTCTCGCAGCCGCCCTGGCAGCTTCTTTTGTAACTTCGTTCGCCATGGCCGACGTAACGCTTTACGGCTTCATGAGCGGGAGTGTCGAGTCCGTCAAGGCTTCGGGCGGCAGCGCCACCTACCCGTCGCAATCGCGCGTTGAAGACGAAAACTCCCGCATTGGCTTCAAGGGCAACGAAGACCTGGGAAACGGCACCCAGACCATCTGGCAGATTGAAAACAGCCTGAAGAACTTTGCCAACGGCGGCACCAACGACAAGGGTCAAGCCGCTACGCTGGCAACCCGCAACACCTTCGTGGGTCTGAGCAACAGCAGCTACGGTACCGTCGTGGCCGGCTACTATGATTCCGCGTACAAGCGCCTGACCACGACCAATATCGGCACCAACATCATGGCCGACACCACGGCCGACACCAACGCCGCCAACGCCGTGGTCACCCGTGGCGACGCGCGCCTGGCCAACTCCGTGCACTATCTGTCTCCGGTATGGAACGGCCTCCAGGCCGCGGCTTCCTGGGGTGCGGACGAAACCTACGTAGGCAGCGGCAGTCAGCAACATGACTCATTCGCGGTCAACTACACCTACAATGCCTTGCTCGTTGCCGCCGGCTACGACCACCAGGGCAGCACCTCCGTCACCTTCTCCAGTGGCGTACCGAGCTACGGCAAGCATGTTGTCGGCGCGGACACCCAGTTCAGCAAGCTGGCCGCTTCCTATAAGTTCGAAACCGGCACTTTCCTGGCGGGCCAGTTCGAACACGCCGAGTATGGTCAGGTGGGCGCGTCCAACATGACCCAGGACGACTGGACCATCGCCGTGAGCCAGATGATTGGTGACCGCGCGACCATCAAGCTGTCGTACAACAAGCTTGAAGATCTGAAAAACGCAGCCACCCCGGGCAACTACGATGCCAAGCAATGGGTTCTGGGCGGCAGCTACGCGCTGAGCAAGACCACTCTGCTGCAGGCCTACTACACCCAACTGACCAACAACAGCCTGCAAAACGCCGACTTTGGCGTTGCGCCGATCTACACCTCCGGCCTGGGCACCTCCAGCGCCGCGCTGGCCGCAGGCAGCAAGCTGACCGCACTGGGCGTCGGCCTCAAGGTCTCCTTCTGATCGTACCGAAGTCCTTGTCGACAGACGGGCACTCTCTGGAGTGCCCGTTTTTTTCGCAGGGGGATCCGGCATTCAAGCCCAAACCGGGAACCGTCACGTAACATTCCAACGGAATGCCCATTTCGATGGCGAATTTGCTAGAATACGCCTTTAGACCGAGCAAAGAACATTCGCATGGCCGTCCAGATCAAGACTCCCGAAGATATCGAAAAGATGCGCATCGCCTGCCGACTTGGCGCAGAGGTGCTGGATTACATCACGCCGTTCGTCAAACCCGGTGTCACGACTGAAGAACTGGATCGCCTTTGCCACGACTACATGATTCAGGTGCAAGGCACGATCCCCGCTCCGTTGAACTATGCACCCGATGGCTTGACCCCCTACCCGAAATCGATCTGCACTTCGATCAATCATGTAATCTGCCACGGCATCCCCAATGACAAGCCGTTGAAAAACGGTGACATCATGAACATCGATATCACCGTCATCAAAGATGGGTATCACGGCGACACCAGCCGCATGTTCTATGTGGGCGACGTCAACCCGCAGGCCCGCCGCCTGTGCAAGATCACTTACGAATGCATGTGGATCGGCATCGAAAAAGTTCGTCCTGGCGCACATCTCGGCGATATCGGCTACGCCATTCAGCGTCATGCCGAAGCCAGCGGCTATAGCGTGGTTCAGGAATTCTGCGGCCATGGCATCGGAACCAAATTTCACGAAGAGCCTCAGGTACTGCACTACGGACGCCCCGGAACAGGCCTCGAACTCAAGTCGGGCATGATCTTCACGATCGAACCGATGATCAACCAGGGCAAACGCCACTTGCGCGTCATGGGCGACGGCTGGACTGTCGTCACCAAGGATCGCAGCTTGTCGGCGCAATGGGAACATACCATTCTGGTCACGGAATCAGGCTATGAAATCCTGACAACCTCGGATGGCACACCGCCCAAACCGGTGCTGCAAAAGTAACCCGAGGCCATAGGCACCCTTTAAAAACATTACAAATCAAAGCATTACCATTCAGTCTGCTTGTACATTTTTTCACGGCAGCCTAAATTTAAAGCAACGCCCTCTCCGGAGAACAAGATGCTGAGCGTCAATACCAATAATGCATCGCAAGCAGCACAAAGCGCTTACGCCAACAAGCAACAGGCGGTAAACCAGGTACTCGCTGAGCTGGGGTCGGGATCCAGCATCAACAGCGCGGCGGACAACCCCGCCGGGCTAGCCGTTTCCGAGGGGCTGACGACGCAGATCAATGGCGATCAGCAAGCCGTGAACAATGCCAATACCGGCATCTCGCTGGCCCAGACCGCCAGTACGGCCCTGAGCCAATTGCAGAGCAATACGGAACAGCTTCAGCAATTGGCCGTACAGGCGAACAATGGCACCCTGAACGACACCGACCGCGCAGCCATCCAGGATCAGGTGGATCAGTTGACGCAGGCCAACTCGCAGATCGTTCAGAACACCCAGTTCGATGGCACACCGCTGCTGTCCGGCAATACTTCGATCACCTTGCAGGTCGGTGCGGACGGCACTCCGGTCGACCAGATCACGCTCAACGGTACCGGCCTGGACAACCCGCCGGCCAGCGGTGGCCTGAACGGTTACAACGATAACCTGACCGCGACCAAAACCATCGATGTGTCCAGCCAGGCGGCGGCGCAAAACGCCATGACCCTGCTTGGGCAGGACATGCAGACCCTCAGCGGCGCCCAGAGCGAACTCGGCGGCGTCACGGCCAGCCTGGCGGATACGGTCAACAATCTGCAGACGTCCAGCATCAACGAACAGGCAGCGCAAAGCGGCATCAGCAGCACCGACTACGCCGCCGCATCCGCCGACCTGGCTCAGCAACAGATACAGGGCAATGCCTCGACCGCCACCATGGCACAGGCAAACATGTCGCAAGCCGCGGCGCTGGCGCTGCTGCAAGGGATCTGAGCCAAGACGCAGCGTCCCGGGCAATAGCGCAGGCCGTAAGCGACAAATGCCGCTCACCTTTACAGGTGAACGGCATTTGTCACTCGGTTGACGGAAGAATGATCAATCGCGCAATTCGCGCCCGGTCAGACGCAAGAAGACATCTTCCAGGTTGGCGGGGCGCAGCACGTAGCGCAACGTGCTCTGTTCCAGCTCACTCAGCAGACCGTCCATTCCGCGCCCGTAGAAAAAAGCGGTTTCACCGCTGATTTCGAGTCTAGCCATAGAGGCACTGCGAGCCTCGGCCCACTCCACCGCACCATCGCCGTAGACTTCGATCACGTCGTGTTCGATCAGGGTGTCGATCAATTCGCGCGGCGTCCCCTGCGCAATCAGCTTGCCGTTGTCGATCACCGCCAGACGGCTGGCCAGCCGCTCGGCCTCGTCCATGAAATGCGTCGTCAGTACCAGGGTTTTGCCCTGGCGGATCAGCCGGCGCAGCCGTTCCCAGATGAGATGGCGCGCCTGGGGATCGAGACCGGTCGTCGGTTCATCGAGAAAAATGATATCCGGGTCATTCACCAGCGCCCGGGCCAGCGTCAGGCGCCGTTTCATTCCACCGGAAAGATCGCCCACCCGGGAGCGCTCGCGCCCGGACAGACCGGCAAATTCAAGCAGTTCTCCGATATTGACCCGGGTAAGCCCGAAGTAGCGCCCCCAGATCAGGAGATTTTCTTCCACGGTAAAATCGGGATCGAGATTATCGAACTGAGGGACGACCCCGACCCTTTGACGCGCTTCGCGCGACCGGGCCGGAATCGGTTCCTGACACAAGCGGATACCCCCCCCATCGGGGATCAACAGCCCGAGCGCCAGGCGCATGGTCGTTGTCTTTCCTGCGCCATTCGGGCCGAGCAAGGCAAAGCATTCGCCTTTATTGACCGAAAAACTGATGCCATCGACGACGTTACGCCCATCGTAGCGCTTGACCAGTCCGTCGATACGCAGCATTACAGGCAACGCCTGATGCAGTCAGAAAGCAAGATGAGCTTGCCATGGAAAAAATGCCCCACACCCGGGAAAACAATGACCGGAATATCCTGCGGGCGCAGCCAGTCGAGCACATCGGCCAGCGGGATGACTTCGTCGGCTTCACCATGAATCACCAGGGTATCTGCAGGAACGGCCGGCATGGGGATGGCGTATTTACCGACGGCCACGCCGATCAGCAGCAGCTTGTCCGATTCGATCCGTTCTCGTGCCCGTGCGGCCACATAGGCGCCAAACGAAAAACCGGCCAGCAGCAAGGGCAAGCCACCATGCTCGCGATGCGCATACTCGGCAACCGCCAGCACGTCGTCCACCTCGCCGACGCCGTGGTCGTGCTGCCCCGCGCTCGATCCAACCCCACGCAGGTTGGGGCAATAACACACATACCCCAGCTGGGTCAGCGCGCGCGCGGCGGTCTGTACAACCTTGTTGGTGTGCGTTCCGCCCTGCAGCGGATTGGGATGGCAGACGACAGCGACGCCAATGCATTCGCCTTCGGGCTCCAGCATCAGGGTGTCGAGCACGCCGGCCGGCCCGTCGATATTGATTGTTCGGGGTTGCTTGGGCATCAGACTTTCAACCTTTCGACGATATGTCCCTGAACCAGGTGCTGCTCCACGATTTCGTCGATATCTTCCTGATCGACGAAGGTGTACCAGGTTTCCTCAGGATAGATCACCATGACGGGCCCTGCATCGCAACGCCCCAGGCAGCCGGCCTTATTGACCCTGACCTGCCCTTCTCCAGCCATCCCCAAGGCCTTGACCTTGTCCTTCATATAGCCAAGCATCTGGCTCGACCCGCAATCATTGCAACAGGTTTCCCCCGGGGCACGCTGATTGCAGCAAACAAATACATGGTGGCGATAGTAGCTCATGGCGCTCGTCTCTTTGTGTCTTGTGCGTTGACTTATTCGTTATCCGCCCAACCTGCCGCACCGTGCAGCGCCGCATTCTCGAACTTGGCATAGTGACCGACAAATGCCAGGCGCACGGTACCGGTCGGACCGTTACGGTGCTTGCCGATAATCGCTTCGGCCAACCCCTTGTCCGGAGAGTCCGCATTGTAGTACTCGTCGCGGTACATGAAGATAATGATATCCGCATCCTGCTCGATTGCACCAGATTCCCGCAAGTCGGACATCATCGGCCGTTTGTTCGGGCGTTGCTCGACGCTACGTGACAGCTGCGACAGCGCAATCACCGGCACCTGCAATTCCTTGGCCAGACCTTTCAGGCCCCGGGAAATTTCACCGAGTTCGGACGAGCGGTTATCTCCCCGGCCGGAACCGGACATCAACTGCAGGTAGTCCAGCACGATCAACCCCAGCTTGCCGCCATGCTGACGGGCCAAGCGTCGCGCGCGCGCGCGCACTTCGAGCGCGGTCAGCGCCGGGGTTTCATCGATATACATCGGAGCTTCCGAAAGCTTGCCGATGGCGAAGGTCAGTTTTTGCCAGTCTTCATCGCCCAGCTTGCCGGTACGCAGCACGTGCTGATCGAGGCGGCCTACGGAACCCAGCATCCGCATGACCAGCTGGGCGCCGCCCATTTCCATGGAGAACACCGCCACCGGCAGATGGGTCTCAACCGCCACATGCTCGGCAATATTCATCGAAAAGGCGGTTTTACCCATGGAAGGACGTCCGGCAACGATCACCAGGTCCCCCGGCTGCAGGCCCGACGTTCTGGCGTCCAGATCGGTAAAGCCCGTTGGCACCCCGGTCACTTCGTCGGGATTATCGCGGCTGTACAGCATGTCGATGCGCTCGACCACTTCTTTCAGCAGATTGGGCATTTCAAGAAAGCCCTGCTTCGACTTGGCCGTGCTTTCAGCGATCTTGAAGACCTTGCCCTCGGCTTCATCCAGAAGCTGGGCGGCATCCCGCCCTTGCGGCGCATAGGCGGATTCGGCGATCTCCGCCCCCACCTGCGCCAGTTGGCGCATCACCGAACGTTCGCGCACGATTTCGGCATAGCGACGGATATTGGCGGCGGAAGGCGTGTTCTGTGCCAGAGTGGCAAGATAGGCCAGACCGCCCACCTCTCCCAGCTCGGCGGACTTGTCCAGGCTTTCGGAAACGGTCACCACGTCGGCCGGGCGCGACATTTCGACCAGGCGTGCGATATGGCGATAGATCAGGCGGTGGTCGTGCCGGTAAAAATCGGTTTCGCCAACTACGTCGGCGATCTTGTCCCATGCCTGATTATCCAGCAGCAGGCCGCCCAGGACGGACTGTTCGGCCTCGACAGACTGCGGCGGGGTGCGGATGCTGACTGAAGGGTCATCAAACGTCGGGTTCTGTTCATTCATTGCTAGCGACACATCATCGGACGAAAGCGTAATTCTACCAGTTTTAACCCCCCCATCCCCAGACTATCCTTACACTTTCCCGAGCATAACGGCGGCATGCCATATCGCCTATTGGCATGTCATGTCAGCATACAGTACACTTGATGGCACAAAGGTTTAAAAACCATGCCAAGGAGAGCGTGATGGAACACAAATTACCTGAACTGCCGTATGCGCTGAGCGCACTGGCGCCGATGTTGTCGCTGGAAACCCTGGAATTTCACTACGGTAAGCACCACCAGACCTACGTGACCAACCTGAACAACCTGATCAAGGGCACCGAGTTCGAACAGGCGTCGCTCGAAGACATTATCAAAAAATCTTCAGGTGGCATCTTCAACAACGCGGCCCAGATCTGGAACCACACCTTCTACTGGTTCGGCCTGTCGCCCAACGGCGGCGGAGAACCGCAAGGCGAGCTTGCTGCGGCGATCAACG
>Ga0326727_10025089_pt1 | contig 11209 bp, 4 predicted proteins | sample MB2enrmetagenome_FD_207643 | JGI IMG/M metagenome (GOLD analysis project Ga0326727, IMG submission 207643) | Lab enriched peat soil microbial communities from McLean, Ithaca, NY, United States - MB29MY | ecosystem: Environmental > Terrestrial > Soil > Wetlands > Peat | place: USA: New York... | reverse complement strand
CGAGCGCCTGCGCGAGGCTTAGTCTCGACGCGATGTAATCCGGCGCCTGCGCGATGTTCTGTTGCCATAACTGCACGGCTTCATCGAAACGACTGGATCGGGAAGCCAGGAGCACCGCCAGATTCTGCCGCGCGGCGACGTAGCTGCTGTCCTTCTTCAGGGATTCGCGGTAATACCGCTCGGCGTCCGCGAACTTTCCCTCGGACGCCTTCAGCGCTCCCAGCGCGTTTGGCGGTTGCGGCTCATCCGGTGCGAGGGCCCGCGCCTTCAGGTAAGCCGCCTCGGCATCCCTCCGCTTCCCGATCCTCTGATAAACGAAACCGAGGTTGTAAGGAAGATAGCTCAGGTCCGGAGAGAGCCGCATGGCATCCTGGTAAGCTCGGATGGCGTCCGAGTAATTACCGGATTCCATGTAAGCAAGACCGAGGTTATGAAGCGGGTAAGACCAGTGCCGCGCGCGATGGGCGGCGTCGCGGAATGCGGGGATGGCTTCGCTGAACCTTGCCTGCTCGAGGTAAGCGATGCCCAGCGCGTTGTAAGCGTAGCCGGCCTGCGGATCGATCCGTATGGCGCTTTCCAGCAGCCTCGCCGCTTCGGGAAAGCGCCGGTCGAACAGGAGCGCTCTGCCTCGAAAGAAGTCCTCGCGTCCCTCGAGGAAAAGCGACTCCGGCGTGAGCCGCAGCGCCGCCTCCATGTAGCGCGCCGCAGTTTCAAAGTCGTCGCGGGTCTGCGGAATCTCGTCGCCTTCCAGGTATCGCAGCAACTCCGTCTGGGCGCGATCTTCCAGCAGTATCCGCAACTGGTTCTCTTCCTCGACATAGCGTTCGGAAGACAGCAGAGGCTTCAGACTGCCGAGTTTCTCGAACGCGCTGCCCGGTTGGTCCGGCAGAACGCGGTTCCCGGCGAGCGCTTCGTGGTAGTCGGCGAGCGCCTGGGAAGCCTGCGGCGTGGTGACGATCTCCGGGGCCGCCGAGGCCAGATACAGAGGCTCGCCCGAACGCGAGTCGTAGAGGATCCTCCAGTGCGCGATATCCACCCCGGGTTTCGTCGTATCGGATAACTTCATCGAGTTATCGTAAGTTCCGAATTCGCGCGGATGCTGTTTGTCGCCGCTGGCCGCGGCAACCTGGTCGCCGACGTACTTGATTAACTCCGACGCATCCACCTTACCGTCGTGATTTGCGTCGGCCGCTCCCATCAACCCTTTCAGCACGAAATAGCTGAAGAGACCATGTCCGCCGCCGAATTGCGGTCCTTCGAGCGACAGCTCGCGAGGACGGCTGGCCATCAGGCCGAACAGATCGCCCTCCGCTTCGCCGAGACGTTGCACATCCGAGTTAATGGCGGTGTTTTTGATGGTGCCGATGGTTCCGGACTTGCAGACATCCACGAACAGGATCACCCGGCCCACTCGGGTCAACTGCTCCTCGAAGAGCGACTGAAGTTCGTCCATGGGAAGCGCGGTGGTGTTGAGGTCCTGCGGATCGGAGTCGTAAGTCAGGATGAACCCTTTCCTGCTCCCCGGCACCTCCACGGTTCCATGCCCGGCAATGGCGATGATCACCGTGTCGCCCTTGGTCGCGCGGCGTTTGAGAAAGTCCTCGAAGCCGTTGCGAACGGCCGCGGTGGTCGCCTTCTCATCGGTCAGCAGGAGGATGTTGCCGGGCGGAACGCCGCCGCCGCGAGGACTGAGCAGCACGTTGTCGAAGTCGGACGCATCGCGATCCGCGAACTGGAGCGACAGCTCCTTGTCCTTGTATTTCGAGATGCCCATCAAAAGCGCGTACGTGTTTCCGGTGGAAGGAGCGGCGGCCGCGGTGGCCTGTTCCGTTGCGGCGATCGATTGCTGCAGCTCGAAGATCTTCGCCTGGACCCAGATCGCGTCGGGCGCGAGTGCGCGGACCTTTTCGTAGGTATCGAGCGCGTTGACCGGCAGGTTGTGCTTCTCGAACACCGCGGCCATCCCCACCAGGGCGGACGCATCGCCTGCGTCGGCGGCGAGCGCCGCATCGAAGGGCGCCAGTTCCTGTCTGACTTCGGGAGGCAGCTTGTCGTGAGCGACCGGAGGAGTCTCTGGTTTCTCGAGTCCGCGCGTCATGCTCACGCCGTAGTGCTGCTGGCTGGCGACAGCGAGGCGAACCACCTGCGGCAGAAAGCACGCCTGCACCGGCTTCTGCTGGGTGATCCTGCCGGCTTTCACGTGTGGCTGCTTCGCGTCGATGCGGACTTCACCCGACGGCCCCAGAGTCTGGATGGATTTCGCCGGGCAATAGAGGAAGGTGGCCGGAGCGCTTGCGGTCCGTACACCGTCGCCCGCAAACAGAAGGTCGCCGGCGCGTGCATCGAGCGGCGTTTCGGTATTGGCGCGGAGCAGTTTCGCACCGCCGGGCGTCATGATAAGCCCGAGTGGTTCTTCCCGTGCGTCGGCCGCCAGCGCGAGCCGAGCGGCGACGAAGAGAAGAAAAAGCGCCTTCCTCATTGCGCAACCTGCTCTACCGCCACCAGCGCGGCAACGGTGTAAAGATCGATGGGGACCGACTTGCCCCGCACGGGCGCCGCTCCCAGGTGCCGGGTCTCCACCTGCTCTCCCAACTGATCGTGCGTCGTTCCGCTCATCAGCAGTTTTGTCTTGTTTTCCTTGTTGAGGCTCTCGAGGCGCGACGCGAGGTTCACGGTGTCGCCCAGCACGGTGTACTCCATTTTGTCCTCGGAGCCCACGTTGCCCACAATCACCGGGCCGGTGTGGAGCCCCGCTCCCGTCTGGAAGCGGCCCGGCGCAGTGACCATTTCCGTGGCGCAGCGCACCGCGCGCACAGCGTGATCGCCCGCTGTGCATCCATCCTCGTCGGAGAACACGGCGAGAATGCCATCGCCGATGAACTTGTTGACGCTGCCGTGGTGCCGGACCACGATGGCCACCATGGTGCGCATGTACTCATTCAGGAGATCGACCACCACCGCGGGGTCCTTTTCTTCGCAGAACGCCGTGAATCCGCGAATATCGGTGAAAAGAATGGTGACGTTCTGGCGCGAACCGGTGAGGGTGATTTGCTGGGCGTCGTCGAGCGTGGTTGCCACCTTCCTGCCGACGAAAAGCGATACCGCCTGGCGGAACAGGTCGCGGCGCTTCTCGGCGACAACGAACCGATACGCGACGGTGGCCATCAGGCAGATCAGCCAGCAGAGCGCGATCTCGGCCCCCGACACGATCCAGCCCGCGCGGAACAGCAGTTGTGCTCCATACCATGCCGCCAGCAACAGCACCATCGCCAGGCCCGCGGCGCGTGCGGCGTTCAGAGCCACCGCCACCGTCACCGTGGCGAGCGCGACCAACAGGAGCGCCACGAATCTCGCCCACCGGGGCGCGGGCAGCAGGTAGTCGCGCCGCAGCAACGTCTCTACGGTGTTCGCGTGAATCTCCACTCCCGGCGTGGTCCACTTCGCGCTGCCCAGTGCGGCGAAGAAGGGAGTCGAGTAGCGGTCCTCCACGTCGTCCGGGCCGATCAGTACGATCCTGCCCTGCATCCAGTGCTTCAACCGGGCCGTGTCGCCAGCCCGGTAGGCATCGACGACATCGCAAAGGGACAGGCGCGGAAACGTGCCGGCCGGGCCCGCGTAATCGATGGCAATTGATCGGTCCGCATCCAGCGGCACCTCGCGGCCAGCCAGAGTCATGCTGGCGCCCGCGAACGTGGCGTCGCCGCCGAGGTACTTCTCGGCAATTCGCAGAGCGAAGGAGCGCGCCAGCGGGGCGTCGGTTCCCGACGGCGCTTCGATCAGTTCCTGACGGCGGATGAAGTCGTCGCTGTCGGCGGTGAGGTTGGAAAAGGCGGCCAGGCCCAGGGCGGCGGCAATCATGTTAACCGGAATGGGCCAGTCCTTTTGTTTCGCCAGAAGATCGGGAACGTAACCGATAACCGCCGGAGTGGGGGACGCGCTGACGGCCTCGGCCATCGCCTGGTCCGCGCCCGGCGCCCATTTTTCCACGGGAACGCCAAAGGCCACATCGAGCCCAACCACCTTCGCCTGGCCCGCCGCGGCCGCGCGAACGGCGTCGGCATAGTAGGGATGCCACAGCGCCAGCAGCTCGGGGTACCGGTTCTTGCTCTTCGCATCGATTCCCACCAGCACGATGTCCGACGTGGGCCGGGCGCCGCGAAGCAGAAACTGGGAATCGTATGCCTTAAGACTTAGAAGCTGGATGAAGTGCGTGGCCGACAACAGCTCGGAGGCGATGACTCCTCCAACGGCGATGGCCACGCACCAGATCGAGCGTTTCCAGTGTTTCGTCATCGCTTAGAACGTCACCCTCAGCATGAGCTGGATCTGCCGCGGTGTTTCGTCGAGGGGTGTGGTGGACGGGAACCCTGTCACCGAATCCTGGCGCCCGTAAGTAGCGATGCCGAACGTGCTCTGCGCGAGTGTCTCCGATGTCAGGAGGTTGCTCGGATTGTTCAGATTGGCGTGGTTGAAGACGTTGAAGAAGTCGGCGCGAAGCGCGAGGCGGCCAGCCTCACCGAGCCAGGGCAACGCGAACGATCGGCTTAGCGACAGATCGGCGCTGGCCAGACCGGGGCCGCGGAATTCGTTGCGCCCCGTATTGCCCACGGTGCCGTCGGCCGGAATCTGAAAGGCCGCCGGATTGAGAAGCTGCACACCGCCGGGAACGTTGGTTGTTACGTAGGGGTTGCCCACCAGATTGGTGCGGTTGTTGTAGAAAAGGCCGCCCGATTGTTCCGGAACAAAGACGCTGTATGGGAAGCCGGAACGAATCGCACCCATGGCAGCCACCTCCCATCCGCGCAGCGCCGGCGCAACGCGGGATGTTCGCGATAAAGCGGGGACCGCGTACGTCGCGTAGCCGACCAGATTCTGCCGCTGATCGAAATCGGAGTTCGCGCGGTCGGCGTGGCTGTTGCCCTCCTGCGTGAACGCCGCCACGGGACTGGGGATGTTGCCCTCGAGCAATTGCTCAATCAGCGAGCCGGCCAGCGGCTGGCCCAGATCGTTCTTCCCGCCGGTAAATGCAAAATCGAAAAAATCGCCGGAGAGAGGATCGCTCTGATTGTCGATGGAGTGGCTCCACGTGTAGGCCGCCTGGAACGCCAGCCGGGAGGAATGGTAGCGCGCGGTTGCCGTGAAGGCCGTGTATTGCGAGGTCCCCTGATTGGAGCGGTATTCGATGGGAGGCAGGTTGGGGTTTTCGGTCGGGGTTCCGAACGCGCCTGGCGTACTTGCCCGATTCAGCACATCGGTGGTGATCAGATCGCGGCCGAGCGCGCCGATTCCGTTGAGTTCGAGGGTGACCGAGTTACTCAGCTCATGCTGAACGCCCAGGAAGAAATGCTGCACGTACCCGTTCCGCAGGCCGGGCTGGTAAAGGACCAGGTTCGGTACGTTCAGTTGCGCGCTGGGGCTGGCCAGCAGCTCCGGAAGGATGGTGTTGAGCGGCGCCAGATAGTTCACCCCGAACGCGTTGTACGCTCCCAGCACGAAGCTGTTCGCTTCCATGGAAAGCCAGAGATTGTCGAAGGGCCGGTCGAAAAAAACGCCCCAGGAGCCGCGAAGCACCGTTTTGCCGCTATCGCGAAGGCTGTAAGCAAAGCCCGCGCGCGGCGCGAAATCGCGGTTGTCCGTCGCATAGAGGGGCTGTTTCCCCTGGCCCATCTGCAGCGTGGCGTTCGCGATCTGCTCCGGGAGGGCGCTGCCCGGGCCGAGCTGGACGGTGAGGTCCTTGTTCACGCCCGTGTTGACCGGCGCGCCGAAGCGCTCGTATCGTATGCCGTAATCGAGCGTGAGCCGCCGAGTGACGCGAAAGCTGTCCTGAACGAAACCGGCGAACTGCGTATATCGATAGTAGCGGTCGAAACTGGTGTCGAGCGCGGCCGGGTTGAGCCGCGAAGACGGAGCGAAGAAGTACTGCGTCTGGTCGGTGTAGAACCCAAAGTAATTCTGGAAGACCATGAAGTCGCCGGGGTCGACGTTCTCGTGGATCTGCCGCGTGAGCGCGGAACCGCCGAACTTCAGCGCGTGCCGGCCATGCACGCGCATCACGTTATCCTGAAACTCCTGGTCGCGCGTGTTGTTGTAGAAGCCATAGAAAGCCGGGCTTCCGGGCAGCCACAGACGGGTGCCCGCGGGATCGAAGGTCACCAGGCTCGGCATATTCGGCCACCGGCGCTGGAAATCGAGGAGATCCGAATCAAACGCAAAACGCGCTTCGTTGGTGAGGCTCGGCGTGAGCATGCTGGTTCCCGCTACGGCAAGCCCCAGCGCCTTCTGGTCCAGGGGCGTGATGAATTGTTTGTACGGCGACCAGATGAAATCTGGCAGGTCGAGCTTCGCTACGGATTCACGCACTATGACGCGGTGCCTGCCGCCTTCGATGAGATAGTCGAGGCGCGGAAGAACGAGCAGGCGGTTGAGGTCGGACGGCCGGGCGATAGTGGCCACTTCCGTTCCGGTGGCCTGGTCGATGGGCGCGGCGGGCGCCGGAAACTCCTGCATCAACTGCCACGCCAGGCTGTTGGTCGTGGGCAAGCCGAACAGACTGAAAAACTGTGGAGCAGGCAACCGGAACTGCGCGGGCGCGGTCTGGCTGGTGGAGAGCAGATACTCGGCGGAGAGGCCGAGGAAGAGCCGGTTCTTCAGCAACGGCCCGCCTATCGAGAAGCCGGTCTCGTCGAGATGGTCCTGCGCGCGCGGCAGTCCCGCAACGTTTCGCTCGAGGTCGTTCGCGTTCAGCGCGGTGTTCTGCAGATAGTAATAACCCAGGCCGTGCCACGCGGCGCCACCCGCTCGAGTGATGGCGTTCGCGATGTACCCCGACGTATTCCCGAATTCCGGGGAGAAGCTGCCGGTCGAGATGCGGTACTCCTGCACCGCTTCCGGCGCCACCACGTTGAGCGGTCCGGTTACCAGCGCGTTGTTGTTATCGACGCCGTCCAGCAGGAAATTCGAAGCCGTCGGCCGCTGCCCGTCCACCGAAACGCCGAGGCCGCGGCCGGTGCTGGTACCCGAAGCCACGCCCGGCTGCAGCACCAGAGTGGCGTAGACATCGCGAGCCTCCAGCGGCAGCGCGTCCACCTCTTCGGGCGACACTACGTACGAGATGGAGCTCTGCAGCGCGCCCTGATCGCCGAGGTGATTCTCGATCTCGGCGGACCGGCTCTCATCCATGTCGGGGCCGTAGTAGGTCACGACAACATTGGAACCCGGCAGCACGAGGCTGTGATACTGGCCGGCTTCCCAGATGTCGCTGATGGGCCGGAGGCGGAAGTTCATCTCCAGCCTCTCCGCTACCGTCACTTCCACGTCGTGCACTTCCTGAGCCTGATGGGTTGCCGCCTCCACGCGCAGCACGTACACTCCCGGCGACAACAATGGCAACGCGTAGTACCCGGATACATCGGTCGAAGCCGAGCCGGTCAGGTGCTTTTCCGCGTTCGAGAACTCGACCGTCGCGGCGGAGATGGCGTCACCGGACGACACATCTGTAACCCGTCCCGCGATCAGGCCGTCGGTAGTCTGACCAATTAATGGGAGGGCGCAGGCGAGCCAGATGAAGGCAAGAAATACTTGCGTTTCTCGGGTTTTCCTGTAAGCTACTAAATGATCCGATGTCACGCTTAAACCCTTTTGCCGTTCTTCTGGTGATTTGCGGTCTCGCGGCTACCGCCGCCCGGGGCGATACCATCACCTACGGGCAGCTTGCGATCACCAGTCCCGGGCTGGCCTTTAGCGCCAGCGACAACGTTGTGGTGTCCAACGCCACGTCGGCTCTGTATCCCGGCTACACGTTCTCCGCCGAGTTTTGCGAGAACAGCGCGTGCTCGAGTCCGATCGCCAGCAGTTCGGATTCGCTGCTCCGTTTTACTGACATGACCCTGACCTGCGCGAGCGCCGAAGGCTGTGGGCTGATCGACATCCGCTTTCAGGCGACGAACGCGATGCTGGATGACAGTCCATCGCCGGCGGGAACAGCGACCGTCGATCTTGGTCTGGATGGGACCGCGACCGAGGCGGTCGTTGGATCCGCCACCATCTGCATCACCGGTCCGCACGCCATTTGTGCGCCGGATCTGAGCGGGACCCACTCGTTCTCCACCAGCTTTGATGGCGCGTTCAGCGCTTCGACGAACGGTGCGGTGCCGGTATCGTCCGGCTTCTCCGTATACGGGCAAATCGAGATCTTTCATCTCGACAATGGCAATTCCGTCAGCCTTGCCAACAGCCTCGACATCGACGCGGACATCGAACCGGCACTGGGAGCGGAGCCGGTGCCGGAGCCGGGCACGCTCGCACTGACCGTTCCGCCCCTGTTGTTGCTTCTCGGCGTTGGGCTTCGGAAATCCCGCAAACTCAGAAGCATCGCTTAAGACAATGTTGCGTAAGTTCGGTGGCGTATGGTGGAACCGCTTGCTGACGCGCGCGGCTCGGAACCGAGCCACGACCGCGAGGAAGTGGTTGCGCAGGAATACGCGTCCGAATTTCTGAAACGACGTAATTAACACGCGGCCGTACACATCCTTTCCGGGCCGGGCGCGGTGACGGCCAGTCCGCACACCTCCGCCAGCAGGGTCAGTCCGCGCATCCGCTCCTCAAACGAATCGTACAGCGGGATGAGCACCAGTTCGTCGCACTGGTATTGCTCGAAGATCTCCTCCATCTGCCGGCGGCATAACTCGGGCCGGCCGCGAACGCGAGCGGTCAGCGTCCCATCGAGCCAGCGGAAATAAGTCAGCAGCCGTGCGGCATCGCGGTTGGTTTCGGCGCAGGCGACGGTGGCGGCTACCATGGTGAAAGGCTTGTCCAGTTTGTGGACTGGCCGGAACTCGCTTCGATATCGAGCGACGATCTCGGGCCCTCGTTCGGTCTTCCCATGGGCCAGCGAATAGCAGAACGCTTCGCCGTATCGCGCGGCCAGGCTCAGGTTCCCGACGCCGTAACCCGCTCCCAGAAAGATCAGCGGGGGACTGGCGCCGCCGGCAGGCGTTGGCAAACGGAAGCGAGGGTCGGTCTGCGGAACTTCATCGCGAAGCCAGGCGACGAGTTCCTCAACCTGTGTGCGATAGAGCTGAGTAGCGATGGCCGCCGGTTGATCGAAACCGTGGCGCAGGGCCTGCTGAATGTTCGGCGTGCCCGCGAATCCCGACGCCACTCCCAGGTCGATTCTCCCCGGGTACATCGCTTCCAGCATGCGGAATGCACTGGCGATTCGCAACGGGCTGTGGAAGTTCATCAGCACGCCGGCGCTGCCGACGCGCAGGTGCGTGGTCGCGGATGCGACCGCCGGGATGAGGATCTCGGGGCAGGCGTAGGCGAAATGCCGCTCGTAGTGCTCCGCCAGCCACAGGCGCGAGTAGCCGAGCGACTCGATAACCGGCGCGCTGCGCACGATATCGCGCAGCACCTGGGAGGAGTTTTCTCCGGGAGGCACGAAACCGGCATCCAGAATACTCACTTTCATGGCCATTATTCCCATAAAAGAATCGAGTTAAGCAGATCCTGTCTGGACATTCGCAGGAGTTGATAGCCAATTCCGGCCATTCCCTGATGAAATGACGGAATATACGGTCCCGAGGTCCAGCCGAGTCCATATCGTCCGTTCCGCCGCGCCCGCCTGACCACGGTGGACGTGAGCCGGTACGCCTCGTTGGTCCAGTCGTCGCGTCTAAGCTTCCGCCCCGCGCAGAACAAAGCCTCCGCACGGCCCAGATTTCCGCAGCAGAGGTGATCGAGGCCGCCAAGCGGTTCCTGCATCGTGGTGGCCGCGGCCTGCTCGATGTCCGCGCAGCCGTCGGGGCTATCCAGCCGGGCCATGGCTATGCCGGGAGCGCCGTGGCACCACGAGTTCTGAAAGGCGTGCCCGGAGCGAGTGGCGGGGAAACGCAGGTCCGGCCAGTTACCTCTCTCCGGCGAGAACAAAGCGGCCTCGTACGCCCGGCCTTCCTCGGCAGCGGCGTGGAATTCGGGGCAGCCGGTGGCGTGATACAGCCTGTCGAGCGCAAGCGCGATGCCCGCCGCTCCGTGCGACAGGCCGGCGAGCAATGCGCCGTTGAGAGTGGCCCACGCCCGCAGCCCCTGAGGACTCACCGTGCGGTGTTCCACTAGGTGACGGCCGCACTGTACGGCGCGTTCGAGCATCTCGCCGCTCGCCCGAACATCCGCCAGCGCGAGGAGAGCGACGATGGCACCGGCGCTTCCGCCCAGCAGGTCAAGCCGGCGGTCCTCGGCGATTCGCTCCGGGGTGATAAGCCGCGCCGCGCGCTCCGCTTCGTCGAGGAGCGGCTCTTCGCCGAGCAGCATCGCGGCGCGCGTGAGCGCGTAAACCAGCGAGGACCCTCCAAGACCAGCGCCGATCCCGGCCTCGAACAGTAAACGCCCCGATGCCGCGCCATCCAGGTAGCTGGTAGCGGTCCTGAACCCGGCAAGGGCCAGCGAGCGGAAGCCGGCGCCACCGGTGGCCGCCTCCACGGCAGCGAGGAACAGCGAGGTGCCGCAAACGCCGTCGTACAGGCGCGGCGCCATCGGCTGAATCTGCCAGCGCTGCGCCTCGGCGTAGTAGGCGAGCGTGATCCAGGTGGCGCTGCCGTCCGGCGAAGAGATGGCCGCCTTGCGGATTTCGTCCGCGATGGAGAGCGCCTCGTCGAGAAGTTCGGCGCTGGAAAGAACGGGAGCGTCGGCGGGCTCGTCCGTGCCGGCGGAAGCCGGAATCGCGCCCGTCTCGAAACACGACTTGACGTAGCTGACCTGCAGTTCCCGGTCTCGCTCAGTGAGTTTCGCGAAGCGTTGCCTGAGCAGATCGAAGCTCGGTTCCGCGAAAAAGCCTTCAATGGATTCGCCGTCTCCGATGCGCAACGCGGTGGAATCGGCGCTCGCGCCAAAGAGCGGGATATCGCCTTCGAGCAGCGCGGTCTCCTCCGCGCCCAGCATGCGCCAAAAGGGATGCCGTTCCTTCGTATGAAGCAGAGGCCGGCTGAGCACGTCCACCTGAATGCTGGTGTCCATGCCGTCGCGCAGGTACTGCGGCAGCAGGCAGGTGTTCAGGATCGCGGTGTAGATTTTCGTGTGCCGGTAAATGAACCGCAGCGGGAGGCCGTGCATGCGCGCCAGAGGCGCATCCGCCGCGAACAGCGCGTCGCGCGAATCCATCAGGAAAGCGTACATCCGGCGGAAGCCGTCGACAATCTCGGCGGTGAAATCGCCA
>Ga0326727_10025087_pt1 | contig 11210 bp, 9 predicted proteins | sample MB2enrmetagenome_FD_207643 | JGI IMG/M metagenome (GOLD analysis project Ga0326727, IMG submission 207643) | Lab enriched peat soil microbial communities from McLean, Ithaca, NY, United States - MB29MY | ecosystem: Environmental > Terrestrial > Soil > Wetlands > Peat | place: USA: New York... | reverse complement strand
CGCGGTCATGGGCACGGCGGTGCGCTCGGGCGAGAATCGAGCGGTCGAGGCAGCCCAGGCTGCCATGGCCTCGCCTCTGCTCGAGGCCGGGGCCATCGACGGCGCGCGCGGCATTCTCATCAACATCACCGGCTCCAGCTCCCTCAAGCTCTCTGAAGTCAACGAGGCCTCGTCGCTCATCCAGTCCGCTGCCCACGAAGACGCCAACATCATCTTCGGCGCGGTGCTGGACGAGAAGATGGGCGAAGAGGTCAAGATCACCGTCATCGCCACCGGCTTCCGCGACCAGATGCCGGAACGCCGCGCGCGCATGTTGAGCGTGGAAGAGGCGCCGGTGGTTTCGGTGCCCATGCTCTCGGTGCCCCCGGCTTCCGTGCCCCTGGTGGCCACCGACAACTGGTTCGACGAACCTGAACTCGTTTCCAGGCCCGCTCCCGCACCGGCGCGTTTCCTCTCGCAGGACGAAGAAGACGCGCAGAATGCCGTTCCTGAGGACGAATCGGAAGAAGATACGTTTTTCTCGGCTTCGGCTCCCGTATCGGACCCGGCCGTGGTTGCAGCCCCGCTTGCCGATGCGGCTAGATCCTCTGAGCCGGAACAGGGAAATGACTCCTCCTCGCCCGCCTGGCCCAAGTTTGCCGAACTGTCAGAGGAGCCGGTCTATACCCCGCTTCCCAGGGATTACGCCCTCGATTTCGGCAGTGGGCGTAGCCCGGCGATGCCTGACGACCGCCGGACCGGCCCCGCCGGCGCGGTCTTCTCCGAGTCTGCGGAAGAGGCTCAACAGGATCTGGACACCCCGGCCTTCATGCGCCGGATTCAGTTTTAGGAGGACTGTCGCGCCGGGAAAGCGCGTTTCAACTCAGGAATCAGGGCTGTATAGTCGTAAATAGCCCCGAAAAAATGCGATTCGTTCGAAAAAAGACTGCGCTCGTGCCGGAGTTTCCGGTATTGTGTGAAGAATCAACGTTTGGTTTGGACAGTGATTCGAGTCACTCCGGGGCCGAAGCTTCTGAAATAGACTGAGCCTTATCCGCGGCAACAGCCGAACCTGTCTGCGGATTGGCCGATAACAGAAAAGTGCGCCGCCCCTGGGCAGACGTACGGCAAAAGATCCATTGTTGAGAGGATGCTGACTGGATGAGGTTGTCTTGGGTTTGTGCACTGGGAATGTTTCTGGTCGGTTCCGGCGCGGGCGCCGGGGGCGCGTCGGCGCTGAACGCGCCGCACACTCTGCACCATGCGAAGGCGGCTGAATCCCATTTGTCTGAGCCACATCGCACTGGCAGCCATCGCGCCGCTACCGCCCATGAGGCCCGTCCGGCGGCCAGGTCCACCGCTCGCGCCGGGGCAGCCCATGCCGCACCCAGAGCGGCGCGCACCGGGCAGCATGCCCGCTTGACCACCAGGGGCGCCGCGCGAGCCACTGCGCGCCGCGCATCTCTCGCCACCCGCCGCCATCGCTTCTCCGAGCACTTCACCGCCAGTTCCTTTGCCAATGGGGACATCTTTTCAGAGGATGTCACAGCCGGAGAAGACCCGGTCGTCCGCCAGGCGGCCATCGATGCGCTGGACGGCATGAACGGTACAGCCGTGGTTATCGATCCGTCCAACGGGCGCATCCTGGCCATGGTCAACCAGAAGCTGGCGCTCTCTCCCGGCGCCGAGCCCTGCTCCACCATCAAGATCACCGTGGCCATGGCCGCGCTTTCCGAGGGCCTGGTCACACGCGACACGCCGGTTCAGTTGGCCGGCTTCCGCATGAATATGACCGAGGCTCTGGCCCACAGCAACAACCTCTATTTTGAGGAACTGGGCAGAGAACTGGGCTTTGAGCGCGTACGCCACTACGCCAACCAGTTCGGACTCGGCGAGCTGGCCGGCTACAACATTGCAGGCGAGCACCTGGGCGTCTATCCCGACCATGAACTGCCCGCCTCCGAAGGCGGCGTGGGTCGCATGTGCAGCTTCGGCCAGGGCGTTTCGCTCACCCCCCTGCAACTGGGTGCGTATGTGGCCGCCATCGCCAACGGCGGAACCCTCTATTACCTGCAGCACCCCACCTCCCCTCAGGAGGCCGCGGCCCTCAGCCCGAAGGTCAAGCGGACCCTCGACATCGCCCGCTTTGTTCCCGACCTGCAGGATGGCATGGCCGGTGCGGTCGAATACGGAACCGCCCGCAGGCTGCGCGCCAGCTTCACCGAACTCCCCGTTTTCGGCAAGACCGGAACCTGCTCCGACAAGGGAACCCGCTTCGGCTGGTTCGCCTCTTACTCCGACTCTCCCCAGGGCAGCCTGGTGACGGTCTTCTTCCTGGAGGGCGGAAGGCCCACCTTCGGCCCCCGTGCCGCGGAGTTGACTGGCGTCTTCTATAAGAATCTCTGGGACCGCAACTACTTCGTCCCCAAGGGCCAGCAGACAGCCGAGGTCCTGCCCCCGGCTTCCGTTACGGAGACTCAGCCGTAGGAAAAAGCAGACCTGCTTCTCACTTTTTCAGGTGAACGCAGAAAGGCCGCCTTCGGGCGGCCTTTGTGTCGTGGGTGCGCCGGCGAGTCTTGGTTTGCATGTCCCAATCAAGTTGCTATAATTCTCGGCACTCTATGAAAGCCCTCATTTTTGTTGCGCTTGCCGCCTGCCCTCTTCTGATAGCTGCCCAACAAACCTCCTCGACGCCGGACTCGAAGACGATCTTCGAGCACACCAAAGCCGCCACTGTCATCATCCTCGCCGGTGAGGGCGCAGGCCGCCTGAACTCCATTGCCACCGGAGTAATCGTATCGAAAGACGGGGTTATCCTCACCGCCCTGCACGCCGTCAAAGGCGCTGCCGAGGTCCAGGTGCGCATGGCGAATGGCGACGTCTTCGATCGCGTTGTGCTGCTCGGTTCCGATGAGCGCCGCGATGTGGCTGCGCTGAAGATCTCTGCGGGTGCATTGCCGGCATTGGCCCCTGGAAGCACTGCGGCGATATCCCAGGGAGACCCCGTTTACGCCGTCACGAACGCGAACGGGCTCTCCTGGTCGGCCACGGAAGGCATTCTCTCGGCCATTCGTCCTGCCGACGAAGTCCCCGGGGCCGGCTCGGGCTTCCGGCTATTACAGTTCACTGCACCGGTTGCGCCCGGCGCCAGCGGCGGCGCTCTGGTCGATCGCTCTGGCTCCCTGATCGGCATCATCACCGGCGGCAAGGGTTCCGCGGCTTTTGCCGTTCCGATCGAAAACGTCCTTGGGCTGCCAGACGCCGGCCTCCACCGCGCTCTGGGTTCCGGAGCCTCGCTCCAGATGCCGGCTCAGCAGGCTGCCGAAGTCCCACAGTCAAGCGCAGCCATCGCCGGATCCGACCACAAACAGATTCTCAGGAATGCGCGGACCATTTACATCCATTCCAAGACCTCGTTCCTTACCGTCGATACGCTGGATCGCGCCCTGATGCTTGAAAAGGACTGGGAAAAGCTGGGCCTCACTATCGTTTCAGACCCGCGCGTTGCCGACCTGTTCATCGAAATCGACCGTCCGCTGTTCACCTACGTCCACACCTTCGTCATCTCCGATAAGAAGACGACCATCGTCCTTGGTTCTGGCAAGGTTACGGCCTTTGATGGCACCATCGCCTCCGCCGGTCTGGCCAAAGACATTGTGAAGATCTTCGCTGCAGCGCGTCTTCCGGAGCCGCCCAGGAAGTAGCGAATGTGAGACCGCCGAGCTCATGTCCGAGCCGGTTAAGGTGAAACGCGCAGGGAGCAGAGCGGTTCAAAACCGATGAAGCGAATTGGCCCTGGAAATCATCGGATAGGATGAGGCCTCTTGCGAACCGCTGCGCCTGACTCGCAGCCGTGAGCGAGCGGTCTGAATTCCATCAATTGAAGGCAGGCCCTCCCTCATGGCGTTACCAACTCACATTCTCCTCGTCTACGGGTACCTGCTGCTCTTTGCCTGGGTTCTAGTCGAGCAGTTCGGCATCCCGTTGCCGGCCACGCCGGTCCTGTTGGCCGCCGGGGCCCTTTCCGCCGAACACGAACTCAGCTTTCCCCTCGCCCTGCTGGCCGGCCTGGTCGCCACGCTGATTGCCGACACCGCATGGTTCCACGCCGGCCGCCGCTATGGGCACCAGGTGTTGCGACTCATGTGCAAGCTGTCGCTGGAGCCGACCATCTGCGTTCGCCGCACCCAGGACTCCTTTGGCCGCCGCCGCGAGATCACGCTCATGATCGCCAAGTTCGTGCCCGGCCTGGCCACGCTGGCTCCGCCCGTCGCCGGGCAAAACGGAATGGCGTATGGCCGGTTCCTGTTCTTCGACGCCATCGGCGCCACGGCTTGGCTGAGCGCACTTCTGGCCGCCGGCCGCTTCTTCGGCGACCTTCTCAAGCGCGACACCAGTGTGCTGGACTGGGCGGGCAGGTTCTCCGGGGCCCTGCTGGTGCTGGGCATTCTCGGCTTCCTGGTGGGCCGCATCGTTCGCCGCCGCATGGTGATCAGGAACCTGGTTGCCGCGCGCCTGGAGCCCGTGGAGTTGAAGCGGCGGCTCGATGCCGGCGAGTCGATCTACATTGTGGACCTGCGCCACCCGCTGGAACTGTTGCCAGACCCGTTCACTCTTCCCGGCGCGCTCCATGTCTCGCCCGAAGCACTGGCCTCGCGCCACAACGAAATTCCCCGCGACCGCGATATCGTGCTCTACTGCACCTGCCCCAGCGAGGCCACGGCCGCCAAGACGGCCATGACCTTGCACAAGCTGGGCATTGAGCGCGTACGCCCCCTGCGCGGCGGCTACGACGAATGGAAGCGGCTGGGATTTCCGCTTCAGGCGGTCCCGCCGGTCTCTCCCTTCGCCGTGTTGTCTCCCCAGGTTGCTGCCGGGAAATGATTCTCAGGACGACCCCAGGAGGGCTACGTCACAAACAGGGCGGCGATGCTGATTCCGATCGGCGACCCAATCCCGCTGCATGGGTCCGGACCGGGCTCAGCGCTATAAAATCCGTTGTCGCCTACCGTGATGTCGTTGAAAGCTCCCTGGTTTTCCCATAGAGTGGGCGTCACAAAACCCAGCTTGGTTCCGAACGAGGCAAACAGGCCCGCGAACAGTGGCGCGTCCGCGCTGGTGCCCCCCACCACTGCCTGCGCGCCATGAACGATAATCTCGTAGCCGGTATTGGGGTCGGCGTCCGCGGCCACGTCCGGCACCATCCGTCCCGAGCCATAGGAAGTGCTGGCGGGCGCCAGCGGCGCGCCAATCTGAAAAGCCTGCACCGGGAAGATGGTCGAATAGCCGCCGCCCGTGCCCTCTCCGCTGGTTTGGCCGGGATTGTCGTTCCAGACGGTCTCTTCCGAAGCAGTCTTGTAAGTCCCTCCGCAGCCCACCACATGCGGGCAGGAAGATGGACAATCCACGTTGGCCGGGGTTGGCCCACCGTCGCTGGAGTCGTTATCGCCCGCCGCGGCAAACACGATCATACCCGCGGACGTAGCAGCCTGGGCGGCCGATTCCATCTGTTCGGCGGCCGTGTTGCCCCAGTTGGCTTCGTCCGAGCCCCAGGAGATGGTGCATACATCGCAGCCGTCGGAGGTTGCCAGCTCGACGGCGGAAGCAATGTCCTGCGACCAATAGACGCGGATGGTGGCCGCCAGCCCGGTCGCCGCATAGTAGGACGCACCGGCTACCTGGATGTCGAGAGCCACTTCATAGTCCGGGTCGTCCGGTGAACCAACGCTCTGATTGGGGCTGTTTTGCGTGCCGTCCACCGAGACGTCGGTGATCTGCGGCGAGGGCTGACCGATGGACTGGAAAAATGCATCGATGTCGGATTGCACCCAACCGCCACCCAGCTCGACAACAGCAATGACCCCGCCTCCGGCTAGGCCGCCGGGCCAGTTGTAGGCAGCGCACAGGTCGGGCACGGCCCACGGGCCCGCGGCTGGGGCTGCTGCTGCTGCGGCTTCCACGCCTTTGGGGGCTGGTTTGCGCAGCTTGAAGTAGGGTACGGATTTGAACGTGGTGGTATAACTCGACGGGGAATGACTCATTGGCCTCCTTTTGGCTCGACGAGCGTCGTTCGCGAAGTATGCCACAGGCCCCCTCGGCAACGCAAAGCCGCAAGCAGCCTCCCAAGCCGTAGTATGAATGGGGAAAGAATCGATTTCCCAGGAGTTTGCCCCCTTGGCCTACGACGACTTGCGCGACTGGATCAAAACCCTCGAAAAGCACGGCGAATTGAAGCGCATCCGCGAAGAAGTTTCGCCGGAGTTGGAAATCACGGAAATCACCGACCGTGTTTCCAAAATCGGCGCAAAGTCCCACGGCGCAGGTGCGGACGCGCAGGGCAGTGCAGGGAACTACTTGCCCGGCGGCCCGGCCCTGTTGTTTGAGAACGTGAAAGGCCATCCCGGCCACAAGGTCCTCATCAACCAGTTCGGCAGCGAGAGGCGCATGGCCCTGGCTCTCGGTGTCGACCGGCTGGATGAGATCGCCGATCGGATCAAAGGCCTGCTGAACCTGAAGGCCCCGGAAGGCCTGCTCGACAAGCTCAAGATGCTGCCGCAGTTGGGCGCAATCACCAGCGCCTTCCCCAAAACGGTCAGCGCCAAGGACGCCCCGTGCAAGGAAATCATTCTGCGCGACAACTTCGACCTCAACCAGTTCCCGATCCTCAAGTGCTGGCCGCTTGACGGCGGCCGATTCATCACTCTGCCCTGCGTGCACACCCGCGACCCACGCACCGGCAAGCGCAACATCGGCATGTACCGGATGCAGGTCTACGACGGCCAGACCACCGGCATGCACTGGCAGCGCCAAAAGGTCGCCGCCGAGCACTACCGCGAAGCCTTGCGCTCGGCGGCCTCGGCCAACGCCAATGCCGATCCGAGCGTTGCCCGCGTGGCCGTCATGGCGGAGTCGGCCGGCGGTGCGGTGGCCATCCCAGACGGTCCCATTGGCGGTCTGCCCCAGGTGGGCATGGGCAATCTGAAGGGTTCGCGCCTCGAAGTAGCCGTGGCCATTGGCACCGATCCGGCCACCACATTTGCGGCCATCGTGCCCGCCCCGCCTGAGGTTGAGGAATTCATGATCGCCGGCTTCCTCCGCGGCAAGCCGGTCGAAATCGTCCAATGCGAAACCGTCGATCTCCAGGTCCCGGCGCACGCCGAAATCGTGCTCGAAGGCTACGTCGAGCTGAATGAGTTGCGCAGCGAAGGCCCCTTCGGCGACCACACCGGCTTTTACACCATGACCGACGAATATCCGGTCTTCCACCTCACCTGCATCACCCACCGCAAGGACCCCATCTACGCGGCCACCATCGTGGGCAAGCCGCCCATGGAAGATGCCTGGATGGGCAAGGCTGTGGAGCGCATCTTCCTGCCCGCCATGAGGATGCAGATTCCGGAGCTGGTCGACATTCATCTGCCCGTCGAGGCTGTCTTCCACAACCTGATGCTGGTTTCCATCCGCAAGAGCTATCCCGGCCAGGCGCGCAAGGTGATGCACGCCATCTGGTCGCTGGGCCAGGCCATGTTCACCAAGTGCATCGTGGTGGTGGACGAGGACTGCGACGTGCAGGACGTGGGCGAAGTCGTCCTGCGCGTGGCCAACAACATCGACCCCGAGCGCGACATCCAATTTACCCTCGGCCCTGTCGACTCGCTCGACCACTCCTCCCGCCTGCCCAACTACGGATCGAAGATGGGTATCGACGCCACCCGCAAATGGAAGGCCGAAGGCTTTGACCGCCCCTGGCCCGCCATGGTCGAGATGGATCGCGCCACCAAAGCCAAAGTAGATGCCCTATGGGCCAAGCTGGGGTTGTAGCTGATTCGTGGATTCTGCGCTATGCTGGCAATGAGAGAAGCTGCATGATTCTGCACGATTTGTTCGACTGGTCGAATGCAGGGGTTGGTGTAGCCGGGTTGGCACTGACGATTGGCGCGATCTGGCAAGCAACCGGCGCGAAGAAAGCGGCTCGGGAGGCCCGGCAGGCGGTATTTCATAAGAATTCAGCCGAGGATTTGGGCAGTATCCGCGACTTGGCCTTCGATCTCTTGAGCGCTCTCCTCACAGAGCGGTACGAGCTGGCACTCCATATCGCGGGGAGATGCATTTCGGCCTGCAGCACTGCGCGCGAACGCCATCGTGGATTTTTGGGTACTGAAGGCGGTAAGCTGGAATTGGCAGTCGATTTGGTTGCCACGGTGTCCCAGAAGATGCAGCCTGGAGCTGACCGAACGAATCTAATTGCCGATGCGCAAAGGGTTGTAAGACTCTTGAGCAGTGTTAAAGGCGTTCTGGACCGTGATCTCGAAGAGGAAGAACAATGAATGCAGAGAATGCAGAAGCGACGGCAACTCGGCTTGCGGGAAAGCTATCCCAGCTAACCTCTGCGGGAAAGGTTAAATGGCTCGATGCCGGACAATTGGGTCCATGGGGCGAGGGGCCGGGCCAGGCATTCAAAACTGAAGTAGAGGATGGATCCTTCGCCCAGATTGCGGAGGTTCCTGTCCCAAGATCGCTGATCACCTCCTACTATTTTGGTGTGCTCGAGGGGAGCCGCGAGGTCTTCGAGGTCTTTGCTGAGGGCCTTCCAGCGGAGCCAACAGCGGAACAGCGAGAACTGTGGCGCACCTTAAAGAATCTGTATCTGGCTGCCAAGGATAGTGCCAGGGGAACTTGGCAAATCATAGAGAGATTTGAGCAAGGTCTGGAGCGGCGGCTGGCTTGAACTTGCGGCGATTCGGCTGGTTACTCTTTCTTTGTGGTTGTTGGGTGGCCCAGGCCCAGCAGGCCCCCGAGCCGTTTCGCTGGGTCGATTTCCACTCTGCCAAAGAGGCCGATACCATCGTCTGGGTAACGCGCTCCCTGGCCGCCGAAAAATGGACCGCCATCCGCGAAATCGGCGTCGAGTACGACGCGGCGCTGGTCGTCACCACGCTGCGCCCCACCCCGCAATCGGCGGCCGGCATGGACACCTTCACGGTGTGGAGCGCGTCGCTCACCAATCATGGAATTACGCCCCTGCTCAAGGGCGTAAACCTGCGCCTGCTCGACACCATGAACTTCGCCGAGGGCGCGCCGCCTGAACTGGGCGCCATCTACGACGATTGCAACCAGTGCGCGGCGTCCACGTTCTTCACGTCCTTTCACTACGACTTCTCGCAGCACACTTGGGCGGCGCGCTGGATGCGCGGCGGCCAGGCCGTGCCCATCTGGACCGCGAACGTCCCTCCCGGCGTCTCCTTGACCCAGGTCTACGCAGTGATGGCCGAGCCCAACGGAACTCAGTTCGTGGGCACCTGGAGCCACTTCGATTACGGCCAGATTAAGCCCCCCGAGGACTTCGTCTACCGTTACGATCTGGACCCGTTCCACGGCCTGGAGCGGACCCAAATCCTCAGCGGCAAGGAGGTCGACCCCTTCGAGCAGCGGCTCTGCCATGCGCAGGATGCCGGTCCGGCGCCGGGTTTGGCCTTGGCGCGCGGGCAAGATTCCCCGCTCTGCCAGCAGATGCTCAAGCCCCGCTTCGAGCGCAAGCCCGTCACCACCCCTCCGGCCAACAACCACGGCCGCTCCGTGCCGCCCGGCTCCCGGCCCTAGGCCTGATTCTGTGCCGGTTACCACGGCGCCCCAGTAGACGGTTGCGGCCCAAACCGCATCCAAGTCTGCTGGAGAGTGATATGAACCATTTCCCAGGACTTGCACGTTTGCTGCTGCTTTCTGTTGCGGTAGCGTTGAGCGCCGCTGGATGCCAAAAGAGTCAGACCCCCGCAGCCAACCAGGCGGGCACACAGGATCAGGCTTCCGACCCTGCGGCCTCCAACCTGGCCCCTGTTGAGGCAGCCTCAAACCCCGCCGCACCCGGTTCCTCTTCGGCTGGCGCGCCCAGCGCTGCCCCAGCGGCACAGAGCTCCAGCGCCCAGCAGAGCGCTCCCCCGCCTCCTGAGGACAACACTGCCGTGCAACCGGTGGCTACCGCTCCGCAGCCGCCTCCGCCGCTGCCAGACTACGAACAGCCTCCCGCCCCCGGCGACGGCTACCTGTGGACCCCCGGTTATTGGGCCTGGGCTCCGATGGGCTACTACTGGGTGCCCGGCGTGTGGGTCCAGGCTCCCTATGTGGGCGCACTGTGGACCCCCGGTTACTGGGGCTTCTGGAATGGCCGCTACGGCTTTTACCACGGCTACTGGGGTCCGCACATCGGCTTCTATGGCGGCGTCAACTACGGCTTCGGTTATGTTGGCTTTGGCTACCAGGGCGGCTACTGGGGCGGCGGCCACTTCAACTACAACCGCGAAGTGAACCACATCGACATCACCGTGGTGCACAACGTCTACAGCCACACGGTCATCAACAACGTCAACAACACCCGCGTGAGTTTCAACGGCGGATCTGGTGGCGTCCAGGTGCGTCCGCGGCCAGCGGAACTGGCAGCTCTGCGTGAGCCCCATGCCGCGCCCATGAAGGCGCAGCTTGCGGTTGAGCACGCCGCCAGCACCAACCGGGCCCAGTTTGCTAATGTGAATCACGGCCGACCGGCCACCCTGGTCGCCAGCAAGCCGCTTGCGGCAGATCGCAATGTGAAGCCCGTCGCTGCGCCGCAGGTTCATCCAGCGGCAGCCCAGCGCTCCGCGGCTTCCGCGCGTACCCCTGCGGCTCAACCCGCCCGCGGCAAACCTGCGCCACAGACGGCTCCTGCCCGGCAAGCACAGCGTCAAGCTGCTCCGGAACGGTCGACGTCGCGGCAAGCAACTCCACAGCGGTCGGCGCCCCGCCAGCAAGCAGCCCCGCAGCGGTCGACACCCCGCCAGCAGGCGGCTCCGCAGCGCTCCGCGCCCAAACAGCAGGCAGCTCCCAACCGGCCTGCGTCGCATCAGAGCTCCAAGCCGGAGGAGCACCCGCGCTAGGGAGGCTTCGGAAAACCTATCGCTTTCCTACCCCAGCGGCGAAGGCCTGCCGCTGGGGCCTCTGTTTTGAAAGAGCACGGCTTCAACTAAACAGGACAAAGGATCCCTGGCTCTGCCCTACTCCACGCTGAGCACCTTGATCGACACGGGGTTGCGCACCCAGCGCGATCGGGCTTTGTCCCCGGAGTCAACCAACTGGAGAGACCCCTCGCCCGCAATCTGCTTGCCTTCAAGGCTGTCGGCGACGATCACGGTGGAGCTGTTTATGGAGGGCGTGACCTCTCCCAGCGAGTAGACCACCTTGTAACCGTCGGACCCTTGAAC
>Ga0326727_10025086_pt1 | contig 11210 bp, 6 predicted proteins | sample MB2enrmetagenome_FD_207643 | JGI IMG/M metagenome (GOLD analysis project Ga0326727, IMG submission 207643) | Lab enriched peat soil microbial communities from McLean, Ithaca, NY, United States - MB29MY | ecosystem: Environmental > Terrestrial > Soil > Wetlands > Peat | place: USA: New York... | reverse complement strand
CCCGTCAAAGTCGACGAGCTGCACAAGCTCCTCTTCGCCGTCTCAAGCTTCGACCAGATCTACGACGCCATGCACGAGGCCGAACGCCGCGCCATGCAGGGCCGCCTGTGAGGGGTACAACCATGACCATGGAATCCGCGTATCAATCCGGTTTCGGCAACGAGTTTGCCACTGAAGCAGTTGCGGGAGCTCTGCCCGCCGGTCAGAACGCGCCGCAGCGTCATCCTCTCGGCCTCTACACCGAACAGTTCAGCGGCACGCCCTTCACCGCGCCGCGCGCCGTCAACCGGCGCACCTGGACCTATCGCATCCGCCCCTCGGTCACGCATCGCCCCTACGAAGAAGCCCCGCCCGGCCTCATTCGCAGCGGCCCGTTCAACGAAACACCCACCACGCCCAACCAGCTTCGCTGGGATCCGCTCCCGCTGCCCGAAAAACAAACTGACTTCATCGACGGCATTATCACCCTCGGCGGCAACGGCGACCCCGCCATGCAGACCGGCATCGCGATTCACCTCTACGGCATCAACGCCTCGATGCGCGACCGCTTCTTTTCGAACGCCGACGGCGAGATGCTCATCGTCCCGCAGATGGGCACGCTGCGCTTTCACACCGAGCTCGGCATACTTGAGGTCGCGCCCGGCGAAATCTGCGTGATTCCACGTGGCCTCAAGTTCCGCGTCGAGTTCGCCGAGCAGCAGGCCCGCGGCTACATCTGCGAGAACTACGGCCTTTTCTTCCGCCTGCCTGAGCTTGGCCCCATCGGCGCCAACGGCCTGGCCAACGCACGCGACTTCAAATCCCCCGTCGCGGCTTTCGAAGACCGCGACGGCGATTTCCACATCTTCACCAAGTTCCTCGGCCGCATGTGGCGCGCCTTCATCGATCACTCGCCCCTGGATGTCGTCGCCTGGCACGGTAACTACGCGCCCTGCAAGTACGACCTCTCGCTCTTCAACTGCATCAACACCGTCTCCTTCGACCATCCCGACCCATCGATCTACACCGTGCTCAGCGCGCCCTCCGGCGTTCCCGGCACCGCCAACTGCGACTTCGCCATCTTTCCGCCGCGCTGGATGGTCGCCGAGCACAGCTTCCGGCCGCCCTGGTTCCATCGCAACCTGATGAACGAGTTCATGGGCCTGGTCTTCGGCGCCTACGACGCCAAGGCCGAAGGCTTTTTGCCCGGCGGCGCAAGCCTGCACAACTGCATGGCCGGCCACGGGCCTGACGCCGAAACATTCGAGCGCGCCTCGGCCGCCGAGCTCAAGCCGCAGTTCCTCGGCAACACGCTGGCCTTCATGTTCGAGACCCAGCTCGCCATCCGCCCCACCCAGTTCGCCATGAACACGCGCATCCTGCAGCACGAGTACTTCGAGTGCTGGCAGGGATTGAAGAAGCACTTCGCGCCCGCCGGATCGAACCCGGAGCTTGCAAGGCGGTAAACAAAAACGGAGGGAGCAGTGGCCTTCAGGCCTCTGAATTGAAGCGAGAATCAATTTGGGCTTTAGCCCCGGAGAGAAATGAAGGCGAGTCAGATCCCAGCCAACGCGACGCACCCGGAGGCACACCAATGCCCCTGACCAGTTGGATCGAATCGGCAAATGATCCCGCCTCCGATTTCCCCATCCAGAATCTTCCCTACGGCGTCTTTCTCCACGCCGGCCGACAGCGCATCGGCGTCGCCATCGGCGATCAGGTCCTCGACCTCGCCGCCTGCGCTCACGCCGGCCTGCTCGCCAACCTTCCCCGGGATCTCTTTGCCGCCTGCACCGCTGAGTGGCTCAACCCCCTCATGGCTCTCGGGGCGTCGAACTGGGCCGAACTCCGCGGCCATCTCACCGCTCTCCTCAGCTCCGAAGCCGCCGCCGGGGCCCGGGAGCGCCTCGCGCCCTGCCTCGTCCCCATGCGCGACGCCCAGATGCAGCTCCCCGCGCAAATTGGCGACTACACTGATTTCTACGCCTCCATCCACCACGCCCGGCGCGTCGGCGCGCTCTTCCGGCCCGACAATCCCCTGCTCCCCAACTACAAGCACATCCCCATCGCCTATCACGGCCGCGCCTCGTCCATCGTGGCCAGCGGGGCCGAAATCCGCCGCCCTCACGGCCAAACCAAATCCGTTTCCGGCAATCCAGGCTTCGGCCCATCGTGCTCGCTCGATTACGAACTTGAAGTTGGACTCTTCATCGGCCCCGGCAATCCGCTCGGCAGGCCCGTCCCCATCGCAGAGGCAGAGCAGCACATCTTCGGCCTCTGCCTGGTCAACGACTGGTCTGCCCGCGACATCCAGACCTGGGAGTACGAGCCTCTCGGCCCGTTCCTCGCCAAGAGCTTCGCCACCACCGTCTCCTGCTGGGTTGTCCCGCTCGCGGCACTGGCGCCTTACCGTGTGCCCATCCCAGAGCGCGAGCCCGGCGATCCCGAACCGCTCCCCTATCTGCGTCCGCCCTCCGCGCAATGTGGGGCCATCGATCTCACCCTCGAGGCTTTTCTCCAGTCGCGGCTCATGCGCTCCTCCGGCGCGCCCTGCATGCAATTGAGCACGGCCAGCCTGCGTCATCTTTACTGGACGCCCGCGCAGATGCTCGCTCACCACACCAGTAATGGCTGCAACCTGCGCCCCGGCGACCTGCTTGCAACCGGCACCGTCTCCGGTCCTGAAGAAGGCTCCGAAGGCTGCCTGCTCGAAAAGCGCCACAACTCCGAGCCCTTCTGCCTGCCGAGCGGCGAGTTGCGCACTTTCCTCGAAGATGGAGACCGCATCACCCTTCGCGGCTACTGCCATCAAGCCGGCCTGCCCCGCATCGGCTTCGGCGAGTGCACCGGAACCGTCGTCCCAGCCGCCGGCGAAGCCCCAGGGTGACACAAAGATTTGAGTTGAGTATTGCGCTCCAGGACACACCAGCAGTTCGACGGCGCTGACGCGCCGCCAATTCGCGCAAACTGCGAGAAACGCACCCCCCGGCGGTTCCAGAATTGCTATACCCCGGAACCACGGCTCCAGAGTGGCATTTTCCTCAAGAAAATGCCACCTTTCACGATTATCAAAAGCGCACTTGAATTCTGGAACCGCTCTAGAGGTTAAAGTCCACGCTGATGGTGGTCTGAACCTCTGTTGGCTGATTGTTGAGCAGGTACGGCTTGTACTTCCAGCTCCGTACGGCGTCGAGGGCAGCCTGCCGCAACATGGCCGGCCCGCTCACCACCTGCAGATTCTCAACCGTCCCGGCCTTCGTGATTGTTGCCGACACCACCACCGTACCTTGCACGCGGGCTGACTTGGCGATGGACGGATATTGGGGTGGAGTCTTCCGAATCAGCATGCCGCCTGCAACGCCGGCCGATACGATCACCGTGTTAGGCTTCACTGTGACCCCGGACTGGCCTTTGAAGGTGGGGCCTGTCGCCCCGTTGTCGCTGGTTGCATCCATACCGGCGACGCCAAAACCAGACGGCGGCGGCCCCTCCACCGGAGCCTTTTCGTGTACGCCCTGCGGCAGCCGTGAACCCGCGGCCAATTGCTGGTTCATCATGTCGGGCGACACCGGAGCCTGAACCGTACCGTCATCGGAGTAAGAAGCCTCCTCCGTCGCGGCTGACGGCTTGGGTTGGGTCACAGTCGCCGCCGTCGTGGCTTTCGCTGGTACCGCAGGAGACGGCTTCAACGCACTCCCACCCTCCTCGATGCCAAGGGCCTTGGTTGGCAAGGCAGCGGGATGAGGCACGTCGGTGCTTCTTCCGCGCGTGACCACTGGTATTGCAATGGCGAGCGCAACCCCGACGACGCCCGCGGACACGCCCGCAATCAAGCCCCACTTCGGTTGTCTCTCCTCGTCCTGCTCCGTTCTCCCCCTTTTTTGGTACCCGGATCGGAACACTTCGATAAGCTCTTGTTCTACCCCTTTGTCTGCTGCGGGCAGCGGTTCCTGGCGCACCGCTGCGCCACCCTGGCTCTGCGGATAAGGCGACCACTGCTGCACCGCTTCGACGGGCTCTTGCCGGCGCGCCGGGGCCAGATCGGCGTTCACCTCATTCAGCCGCTTCAGAAATGCGTCTACCTCCGCATCGTGCTCCGATGGCTCCCGTGACTGCAGGACTTTGACTTTTTCCGCGCTCCGCGGCGTCGGCATCATCGTTACCGCGGCCTGTGCGCGCTCCGTTGCAGCAGGCACATCGCCTCGTGCTCCGTATCCCAATGAATCCGCAGGCAGAGCAGCGGTAGAAGACTCTTCATCCCACTCGCTGAAGTCCTCGGGAAGCGTGTCCGGCAATGGTTCCGGCGTTATTCGATTAGTTTGTGCCATTGGCCATCCTCTCCTCTCTCGTAGACTGCACCCCTGTAAAGGCGTCTCTCGCGCTGGTTCTCATGGATGAATTTGGTGGACTCGTCTTGCATTAGTTCGCGCTCCGCGCTTGTGACTGCAAAATAATCCGGCGCGATAGCAGGTGTCGATGGCACCTTTGTGGGGGTAGTACCATGAGCAGCAACTCCGGCGGATCTTTCGACCACCAGTGTTACTGAAGCCTGCGCTTCCTCGAACCACTCCGTATCCTCAGGAGTAAAACTGACCGAGAGCGAATATTGCCCCGGCGCCAGCACGCATCCCGCGGCGGGGCTGTAGACAAAAGTCCCCGGCACTGACGCGACAGCGTTTAACTGGTCGGCGCCGAGTTGCGTTCCGTAGGGAATCGGAGCCGGATCTCGCCACGTGATCGTAGTTGGCGATATCTCGCTTACCTCAAGCGGGACTGTAGCCTCCACCACCGTGTAGTTGAAGGCGTCTGCCGGAGTGAAGATCGCCGAGAGTGTGTGCCTTCCCGGCGGCAGCACTTCGCCGCGCCGCGGAGTATACGTGAAGGTTCCCGGCACCGATGCCGTCGCGTTCAGTTGAACTCTGCTCAGCGCGGTGCCGTGGCGGATTCGCTCCGGCCCCGGCCAGGTCACCGACGGCGTGGCCTTGGCAACGGTCAGCTTCACTTCGCTCGATGTTGGCAGGTACCTCGTCGATGCCTCCGGCGCGTACGTCGCTGTGATTGTGTGCTCTCCCACCGCCAGCAGGGCGCCCAGGCCGGGCGTGTAAGTCAAAGTACCCGGAGCATTCACCTCCGCATTCAGCTGGATGCCGCTCAGGCGAACTCCGTAGGTGATCGCGGTGGGCGTCGCCCAGGCGATCTCCGGAGTCGCGCTCACCACGGTAACTTCCACCGCGGCCTCAGCTTCCATGTAGTTTCTGTCGTCGTACGGGGTGAAAGTCACGGTGAGCGTGTGCTTGCCCTCCGCGAGCACTTCACCGGCCTCGGGGGTGTAAACGAACGTCCCCGGTATGGAAGCCGCGGCATTCAGCTCGGCGTCGCTCAGCGCACACCCTGTCAACATCACCTCGGGCGGGCGCCAAACGATCGTTGGCTCTGCCTGCAGAACCAGGATCGGAACCTCGATTTGCACCACCGGGCCGTCGCTCGCCTGCGCCGGGGTGAAGGTGACCCAGATCGAGTGCGTGCCCGCCAACAATTCATATCCCGGCGATGGGGTATATACGAACTTGCCCGGGACCAATGCCTTCGCATTCAGCTGGTCCTCTCCCAGCGCCGTGCCGTAAATGATCGGATCGGGCTTGGACCACTGCACCGGCGCCAGCTGCCTGGCATTTGCTGGAGCCGGATTAAGCAGGTCCAGGGGCTTATCAAACATGGTCTTTTTCTCCGTCTGTGTTTTGTGACTTCTAAAGCTCAATACCCTCTTCTTCTCTTCGGGAACCGGCCGCCCGGTAGCCGAGCCGGCCATCTCCAGAAGCATGCGCGAGATTGCCGAATTCGATTGCGTGAGGGCCGACGCCCGGTTCTGAATTTCGCGCGTGGCAGCATAATCGTCGGGAAGCTTCCATCGCACAGGTCGTTCAATTGCCTTGTCGATCACATCCTCGGTCATGCCCGGGGTGCCCGGCTGAAACCGGTTGATCACGACCTCAAGGTTACGGCAATCCCCGCTGAAGAACCGTGAAATTACACGATTCGAGTTGCGCAGCTCCGAGATTCCCGCTTGTGTGACCAGGAAGATGACCCCGGCCTCTTTGAAGAGGCTTGTCTCCATCAAATCGAGTCTCGATCCAACATCGACCACGACATTGTCGAATGCCTGCCGCGCCACCGCAATCAGCCTGTCGATTGACCTCCCGGTGGCCTCGACCTCGGGAACTTTGCTGGGAGCCGCAAGCACCGAAACTCCCGAATGATGCTTGACCAGGAGCTGGCGTAGGTTACCCTCTTCCAGCTGTTCCGCGTTCCCCAGGGCGTCGTCGGTTGAGTATTCCGCGACAATCCCCAGGTTCAAGGCTGCATCGCCCATCGGAAGGGCGAGGTCGATCAACAAGGTGCTTTCGCTCTCATCCTGGGCCAGTGCGATGGAAAAACTGCACGCAATCGTCGTTACCCCGGACCCGCCCTTTGCACCCAGAAAGACCAGCAGCCTGCCAGGCTTCTTCTGCTGGGTGCGCGCCTCGGGATGTTGAGCGGCGCCAGCCCGCTCCAAAGCCTCCGCCAGGGCGTCTTCGTCGTACGGCGCCGTCAGATACTCCCGGGCGCCGGCGCGCATCGAGCGAACTACCAGGTTCGGATTCGGCGTCGCCGAGTAGACCATCACCGTCGACGCATCGTTCACGCTGATGCTGTCGACCAGGTCGAGGGCGAACTCCGTATCGCTATCGAGGTCGATGATGATGACGTCGAAAACCTGCTCCAGCAGCCTCGGCGCGTCATTGATCGATGTGGGATAGGAAGAAAACTCCCGCACACTCGCGCTCGCACATCTGGTAAGGGCGCTGACCAAAGCCCAGCGTTGTTTCTCGTTCGGGCCGATCACCGCGATCGACAGGCTGCCGCCTCCGAATGGATCGGAGCTCTCCGTGCTTCGATTTGGAGAAAAGTTCGGTTCCACGGCGCTTCCCCCCGGCGGCTCCATCGTCTCTGCCGATTTGTCTTAACTCGTTCGGCTGGACGGGAATCAGGGTCCATCGATTCTTCCGCGTCAACTAGCTTGCGCGGAGCACTTACCCAGATCCAGGAATCCCACGGCGGAAGAAACGTCCATCCGTTCCTTTCATTTCTTCTGCGAACACGCAGTGAGAGCAAAGACACCAACGCGCTGTGGCGTACGGCATTACCGCCCAGCTATTCTTGGCGTCGGAGACTGCTTTGTTTAATGGTTATAACCTTGATTTGACCCGATGTAAATTAGTGTATGAAGGTAATACATTACTAAAGTTTAGTCCATAGTCATCGCTTGGTTACCAAAGCCGCTCCAGCGCCGCCTTCGACAGCGCTTCAGTAACCCCTTTTCCCACCACCGATTCGTAAAGCCAGTCGTATGCCTTTCGTCGTACTATTGCGCTGTACGCCGCCCGAACGCATCAACCAAATAGGCGAAGGTTCCACTACAACACCCCCAATGGCAGAAAATCTGACTCTCGACAACCGCTTGCGCTCGTCCCTCGACCCCGCATCTCGGCGCGCCAGGTCCAATCGCACCGCCATCGAGTCGCTCCTTGCTGCTCTTCGCTCCACCGAAGACACCATTCGGCAGGGCGGCGGGGCAAAAGCTGCCGAGGCCCAGCACTCCAAGGGCCGCCTTACGGTCCGGGAGCGCCTCAGCCTCCTCCTTGACAAGAACTCGTCATTTCTCGAACTAGGCCTCTGGGCTGCGCACGGCATGTACGCTGATTACGGCGGCGCTCCCGGCGCAGGCGTCCTCACCGGACTCGGCCGCGTTTCCGGTCGCCTATCGATGATCATCGCCAACGATGCCACCGTCAAAGCCGGCGCATTCTTCCCCATGACCGCCAAAAAAGTTCTCCGCGCCCAGACCATCGCCATGGAGAACCGCATCCCCACGCTCTACCTCGTCGACTCCGCCGGTGTCTTTCTGCCCCTCCAGGAAGACGTCTTTCCCGACACCGACGACTTCGGCCGCATCTTCCGCAACAACGCCGTCATGAGCGCCATGGGTATTCCCCAGATCACCGCCATCATGGGCATGTGCGTGGCCGGCGGCGCATATCTCCCGGTGATGACCGACACCGTTCTGATGACCGAAGGCTCCGGCCTCTTTCTAGCCGGTCCGTCGCTGGTGCAGGCCGCCATAGGCCAGAAGACCGGCGCCGAGGAACTCGGCGGCGCAACCATGCACGCTGAAATCTCCGGCACCGTCGACTTCAAAGAGCCCAACGACCACCTTTGTCTCGCGCGTCTCCGCTCTCTGGTCGAAAAGATGGGTGAGCGCACGCCCGCTCCCGAACTCTTCCGCCGCCGCGCCTTCGTCCCCGCATCCGACCGGCCCCTCTACTCCGGCGAAGACCTCTACACCCTGCTCGATCCCGCGCCCGGCGCCAGCAACATCTACGACATGCGCGAGGTGATCGCGCGCATCGTCGACCGCAGCGAGTTCGACGAGTACAAAGCCGGCTTCGGCCGCACGGTCCTCTGCGGCTACGCCTGGATCGGGGGCCACGCGGTGGGCATCGTGGCCAACCAGAAGACCAACCAGATGCAGACCGTCGCCATGGGCCCCTCGGCCGGCGCATCGCGCATCGAGGTGGGCGGCGTCATCTATACCGAGGGCGCGCAAAAGGCCGCGCGCTTCATCATGGACTGCAATCAGAACCTCGTCCCCCTCATCTTCCTCCACGACGTCAACGGCTTCATGGTGGGCAAAGACGCTGAGTGGAGCGGCATTATCCGCGCCGGCGCAAAAATGGTCTCCGCCGTCAGCACCAGCGTCGTTCCCAAAATAACCGTCATCATCGGCGGCAGTTTTGGCGCAGGCCACTACGCCATGTGCGGCAAGGCTTACGATCCGCGCTTCCTGTTTGCCTGGCCTACGGCCCGATACGCCGTCATGAGCGGCGCTTCGGCCGCGGCCACCCTTGCCGAGGTCCGCGCCAAACAACTCGAGCGCAACGGCAAGCAACTCACCGACGCCGAAAAAACCGCCATTCACGACCAGATTCGCGCCGACTACGATTCGCAAGCCGATCCGCGCTACGGGGCTGCCCGCCTCTGGATCGACGCCATCATCGACCCCGCCCAAACCCGCGATGTTCTGATTGAAGCGCTCGATGCCTGCGCGCTCAATCCTGAAGCGCCAAAGTTCAATCCGGGAGTTCTGCAAACGTGAAAAAGCAGCTTTTAGCTATTAGCCATTAGCTTTTAGCTTTCAGCTCGATCAGTGGCAACATGAGCAAGAGAGAATGAACGGAACGATTGAGGGCCGCATCTTAATCAACAAAAACAGACCGGGCGAATCGAATTCCCCTCGGAGGAGCCTGAAATGCAAATCGCACTGGAACAGGCGCAAAGCCTTTATCCATTCGTACTGACTGAAGAGCAGGAACACCTGCGCCGCGAGATTCGCGACTTCGCCGCGCGCGAGATCGCGCCCAACGTCTCCGCGTGGGACGAGGCCAGCGAGTTCCCGCTCGCCACCATCAAGAAACTCGGCGCAATGGGCCTGCTGGGCGTCATCTTCCCGCACGAGTATGGCGGCGCAGGTCTTGGCTACGTCGATTACGCACTGGCCATCGAAGAACTTTCGGCGGTCGACGGCTCCATCGGTCTTACTGTCGCCGCGCACAACTCGCTCGGCACCAATCACATCTTCCTCGCCGGCAACGACGCGCAAAAGCGCAAGTATATTCCGCTCCTCGCCGGCGGCGAGTGGCTTGCCGCGTGGGGACTCACCGAGCCCGGCTCCGGCTCCGACGCCAGCAGCGCGCGCACTACCGCTGTCAAAAAAGGCAACCGCTACATTCTCAACGGCAACAAGACCTTCATCACCAACGGCCGCTACGCCGACGTTTCGGTCATCATCGCCGTCACCGACAAAGACAAGGGCACCCACGGCCTCTCGGCCTTCGTCGTCGAAAAAGGCACAAAGGGGTTTCGCGTCGGCAAGAAAGAAAATAAGCTCGGCCTGCGCGCCAGCGACACCAGCGAGCTCATCTTCGAGGACTGCGAGATACCCGAAGAAAACCTTCTCGGCAAAGAAGGCGAGGGCTTTATCGACGCCATGCGCGTCCTCGACGGCGGCCGCATCTCCATCGCCGCGCTCTCGCTCGGCATCGGCCGCGGCGCGCTCGACGCCGCACTCAAATACGTCAAGGAGCGCCGCCAGTTCGGCAAGGCTATCGCAGAGTTTCAGGGAATCCAGTGGAAGATCGCCGATATGGCCACTGAGCTCGACGCCGCCCGCCTGCTCACCCAGCGCGCCGCGGTGCTCAAAGATGCCGGCCGCAAAATCACCCGTGAGTCGTCCATGGCCAAGCTCTTCGCAAGCGAAGTGGCCGTGAGCATCTGCGAACAGGCGGTGCAGCTTTTCGGCGGCTACGGCTTCATCAAGGACTACCCGGTAGAAAAGTTCTATCGCGATGTCAAGCTCTGCACCATCGGCGAAGGCACCAGCGAGATTCAGCGCATGGTCATCGCCCGCGAGATACTAAGGGTGCATCCGTCGAGAGGCTAGTTTCTAGCTTTTAGCCGTTAGCTGTTAGCGGTTAGCGGTTCCCGGGTCATTCAACGCTTCTCGCACCAGCAGGAATGAGCTAAAAGCTAACAGCTAATAGCTAATAGCTCTCGATTCAAATGAACGATCCAGTGAAAATCGTCGAATGCCCCCGCGACGCCTGGCAGGGCCTGCCGCGCCCGATCCCACCGGAGATCAAGGCCGCGTATCTCGGCACTCTCATCGGCGCCGGCTTCACGCACATTGACGCGGTCAGCTTTGTCTCTCCCTCTGCCGTTCCGCAGATGGCCGACTCCGAGCGAGTCCTCGAATTGCTCCGCCCTCCATCGAACGTCGAAATCATCGGCATCGTCGTCAATCAGAAAGGAGCCGAACGCGCAATCGCCACCGGCGTCGTCACCACGCTCGGATTTCCTCATTCGATTTCGCGCGAGTTCCTGCGCCGCAATCAGCATCAGACGCCGGAAGAGTCGCTGCGCATCCTGGGCTCTGTCACCGATCTGGCCGAAGATGCAGGAAGAAGTGTGGTCGCCTATCTTTCCATGGCCTTTGGAAATCCATACGGTGATCCGTGGAGCGTAGACGCCGCTGCTCACGCCTGCAGGCAACTGACCGGACTTGGCATCTGGCAGATTTCTCTGGCTGACACCGTGGGACTCGCAACAGCTTCGCAGATAGCGGAGACCGTGAAAGG
>Ga0326727_10025085_pt1 | contig 11212 bp, 11 predicted proteins | sample MB2enrmetagenome_FD_207643 | JGI IMG/M metagenome (GOLD analysis project Ga0326727, IMG submission 207643) | Lab enriched peat soil microbial communities from McLean, Ithaca, NY, United States - MB29MY | ecosystem: Environmental > Terrestrial > Soil > Wetlands > Peat | place: USA: New York... | reverse complement strand
CTGCCCATCGAGGTGCTGGCCCGCCGAGGCCGCGACACTCTGCGATTCGGTCCGATGAAGCCGGTGGGTTTGCGCGACCCGCGCACCGGCCGGACGCCCTGGGCCGTCGTGCAGTTGCGCAAGGAGAATCTGCGCGCTGACAGCTACAACCTGGTGGGCTTTCAGAACCATTTGAAATTTGGCGAGCAGGCGCGGGTGCTGCGGCTGATTCCCGGCCTGGAGAACGCGCGCTTCCTGCGCTACGGGCAGATTCATCGCAATACTTACATTCAAGCGCCGCTACTGTTGGACGAGACGCTGCGTCTGAAGAAAGAGCCGCGAATTATGTTCGCGGGGCAGCTCTCCGGAGTGGAGGGCTACACCGAGTCGATTGCAACCGGGCTGCTGGCGGGGATTTATGCGGCTTCGCTCGCACGCGGTGAAGAACCAGCGCCCGCGCCGCGCGCGTGTGCCCTCGGCTCGCTGGTGCATTACATTACGCACGCCGATCCGAAGAATTTTCAACCGGCGAACGTCACATTTGATCTGCTGGAACCGTTGGAAGAGGAAGTGCGCAAGAAAGTGCGAGACAAGAAGGAGCGGCACAGGCTGGTGTGTGAACGTTCGCTGGCGGCCTTCGATGCATGGTGGAACGCAATGCCGCAATCCGCAGGGGAACTTCGCGCATAATATCTGCGTAGGTCTCTTGTACTGTGTGCCTTCCCCGGAAAGGACTCATATGCGCGCTATCTCTGCCGCCGATGCTGTTTCGCCTGCCATTCAACGCACAAGAGAATTCCTCTTCAGGCCATTCTCCTGGGGAAACTACCTGAAGCTCGGCTTGGTGGCCATCATCACCGAGGGTTTTTCCAGCAGACTCCGTCCCTCAGCGAACCATAGCCAATCCTCCGGGCACGGCCCCGTCTTCAACTCCCTGCACGACATCCCCCACGAATGGATCGTCGCCATTGTGGCGGCGGTGCTGCTCGCGATTGTGGTGTCGCTGTTCGTGGCCTATCTCATCACCCGCCTGCGGTTCGCGTTCTTTCATTGCCTCGTCCACAACACAAGAGAGATTCGCCCCGGCTGGCACCTCTATCGGGACAAGGCCACGCGCTTCTTCGGTTTGAACATTGCGGTGGGGCTCTGCTTCGTGTTGCTGGCCGCCCTCATCGCCATCCCGTTCGTATCCGGATTCGTCAAGCTCTTCCGGGAGATGCCGCCGGGCGGCCATCCCGACATCCCGTTGTTGCTGTCCCTGGTGCTGCCCTTGATTCCCATCATTCTTCTGCTGGCGCTGGCCGCTGTTCTCGCGGACGTGACTCTGCGCGATTGGATGCTGCCGCACTACGCTCTTGAGGACGCCTCGGCAGGAGAAGCGTGGTCCCAGGTCTGGGCGCGCATCACGGAAGAGAAGGCGCAATTCCTTGCCTACGCGCTGCTGCGGCTCGTCCTGCCCACCATCGCCATGATCGCGCTGTTTGTCGTGCTCATCATTCCCGGCATCTTCCTCGTCGGTTCCCTGGGAGGCATTGAGTACAGCATCCATTCGGTATTCGCAGATGGTACGGGCGGGACCAAGGTAATCGGCATAATTCTCATGGCCTTCTTCGGCGTGGTTGCCTTCGGCTTCGCCTTGTTGGCGAGCATCTGCCTGGCAGGGCCAATCGCCACGGCCACGCGGGAGTTTGCACTGATCTTCTATGGCGGCCGCTACCAGGCTCTTGGCGACATTATTTCTCCGCCGCCGCCACCGCCGCTGCCAGTTAGCTGACCGCATGGGGCAGACCGCCCGACCATGGCCTCACTTCGCCGTGGCGTGATCGTCTGCGTTTTCTTCACCGTCTTTGGCGGGCCGGGGATCGTGCTCGTTTATCCGCTGTTCCCGATGAGCGGGACGTCGGGGATCCAGCATTCCTTGCATGGTGGGCGGCGCAGACGCTCGTGGTGACTCGGGATTGATGCAGGGACGTCTGCCGATGGTTCGCGGCTTCGGGGATGCGGCAGGGCAGAAGCTGTGGCATTATGGGGTGACAGGCTGTAGGAAACGTACATGGTCGATCTCGCGCACATTCTCTCGAATCGTATCGTGGCTTTGGCCTTGCGAGCCGCGCTGGGCGGCTATCTGATCTATATGGGGCGCGATTTCTACCGGGATCCGCTGGCCTCTTTCCGGAGAGCGGCGCGGTCGCTGCCGCTCGATCCGTGGGTGAGGAATGTGATTCGCGGGCTGGCCTGCTTTTGCCTCTGGGGTGGATGCTTCATCATCGCTGCGGCCATCGCAGTGCAAATTCTTGACCTGCATGGTTATGTCTTGGCGGTTGAGCTGATAGCCATTGCGACCATCGCCGCATGGCTCCTGCTTCCCAAGCGTCCTGAAACGAATAAGGAAGATAGTTCTGAAATTTAGACACGCGCCATGGCCAGATCCAGATCTGGAACCGCTGCGCTGCAAGGAAGCGCGCAGGCACTTTTCATCAAGAGATTCCGCACGGCCTGGTGGATGCGCTCGACGGCCGCACGCCGGTAATCCCAAAGCTCATCTTCACACGGCTGTTCAACCACCATGGTCGCGTTGGCCTCAAAGAGCAAAACCTCGCCGCGCTGATTGAGGGCGAAATCGATGCCCCCATAGTCGAGGCCGAGCGCGTTCTGAATGCTTAGAAGGGCGGTCATTGCCTTTGTGCCCAAGACGCCGGGCATGTCGGCCAGGAATAAGGCTTCTTCCGCGCGGTGGTCGGGGCGGTCGGCCATGTCGGCGCTGAAGTAGTGAATCTTCCAATCTTGCGAAATGGCCAGATGGAGAGGATAAAGCTCGCCACCAACCATCATCACGCGATACTTGCGCGCGCAGCCGTCGGCGCCGCGCGCGTCGAGGTATTCAATCGCCAGCACTTCAGCTTCCGGCCTTCCGGATCCAGGGAGTTCGGCAACCGCGGAGGCGAGCGCTGCGGCTTAATCCAATTTCACAAAATGCTTTCCCATGTGAAAGCCGGGAACCCGCAAGAGCAGAGGGAAGGTAAAGCCGCTGGCGGCAAGTGCGCCGGGGCCATCCGGCGAAGCCAACAAAGCTCGCGGGAAGATGGAAGTTTTGGGAGCGATCACTCCCGGAAGCTGACCCAGTCGCTCGGCATTTTCGCAGCGGCCTGTTGCGCGCACCGCCGCGGGCGCGTTCAGGACCGGCGCGGACGTAGACGCGAGCATAGACTCGGCTGCATCCAATGCTTCCATTGCCACCTCTGAATCGCCAATTCCGTTTACGACAAGTTTGTGCGCGGGGAGTGGCTTCTTCTTGTCATAGAAGTCCGCGACCACTACATGGGTCTCAAAGATGTGGTCGTTGATGAGCTTCTCAATGGGTGTGCCGCCGCCGGTCGACGAAACCAGCAGCACAACAGGCACTGGCTGAGATGCGCCGCGATATGGGTTCACGAAGAGGCTTTTCTTACCGAAGCTCTTGCGCTGGTGCATCTTTGCGGCTTCCGGCTCGCCGAGTTGCATGAGCGCGTAATACATTCCTCCATGAGCCTGAGGAAACTCGGGATCGATCTGGAGCGCCGCTTCGTAATGCATGCGCGCCTTCGCCGGATTGTCCCCCTCCAGCAACACGCTGCCCAGATTTACCCGGCAAACGATGTCGTTTGGGTGATAATTCACCGCCTCGGCGTAGACCATCTCAGCGGCTTTTTGCTTCCCCGTGTCGACTAACAGCTTTCCCAGCCCGAAGAGGTTCTCCAGGTGCGAAGGCTCAAGTTCGAGAACCCTCAGATAGTCGGTTCTGGCTTCAAGGTTGCGTCCCAGTTGGGCCAGCAACGTGGCCCGTTCGACGCGCAGAGCAACCTCGGTATCCTTGTCTATATTTCTCTCTGGGTCGAGTCGCGCATCGAGCAGCTTTACTCTGGCATCCCGATGGCGCCACGGTTGCCAGATGATTTCGGCAACTGCCGCTGTCTTCGCCTTGCGCTGGGAAGCTTGGGCCCACCGCATCACTGTGCCGCTCCTGCTCATCCTGCGGTTGTCCTTCTTTTTTCGCATTCAAGAGATCACCTTGTGGAGCGTGCATCGAAACAGCCGCTCTATCTTGTGGTATCAGCAATTGAAGCGCCATTTCTCGCTGTGCGGATATTTAGCCGGCGGCGAACGGTTGTAAGGGACTTGCACAGCCCGTTGAAGCAAAAGGCGAGCGAGCTGCTCATGCGGAAGTTTGCAAGAGCCGCGTCCGAGATGACTGACAGGACTATGCAGACGGCCAGACCCGCATCTCCTCATACCGCTCTAATCTGAACGGGGATCTGCGCCAGAGTGAATTCCTCGGTGGGCGCAAACCCACTCTTATGAGCTGATAGCCATTGCCACTATCGCCGCTTGGCTTCTACTTCCGAAGCATCCTGAGACGAACGAGGAAGATAGTTCTGAAATCTAGAGCGCACAAAGGCCGAAGTAGGAAGCGCAACCCAGGAACCTTTCCGCCGCTTCCATTGTCCAAGTAGATAGAGGGTGAAGGCGCTGAGCGTGTACCCTGAATACTGGAGCGCAAGGATGCGTTGGATTTCCATAGTGGTTTGTTCGGCGGTGCTGGCGGGGTCTGCTGTTGGTGGTGAGGCGGCGGGGTACAAAGTTGCTTGAATCCAGCGCATAACCTCCACATTAGCTTGTGCTACACTGGGCCGACTTGGAGAATGCCCCATGAACGTCTTCTCTGCTTCGCAAGCTATTTCGCCGGCCATTGATCGGACCAAGCGTTATCTGTTTCACCCCTTCGAGTGGAGCACATATCTGAAACTGGCAGCGGTTGCATGTATCACCGAAGGGTTCTCTTCCAACTTCAACTTCTCGTCGAACCACCGCTTTTCGACCACCTCTAGCGCGTCTACGCCATTCAATCTGTCCAGCGAAGTAATCGCACTGATTGTGATCGGCATTTTGATCTGTATCGTCATCGGAATCTTTCTTTTCTACCTCATCACCCGGCTCCGCTTCGCCTTCTTTCATTGCCTCGCTCACGAGACGAAGGAGATTCGGCCGGCATGGCGGCTCTATCGGGCACAGGCGATGCGATTCTTCAAAGCGAATCTAGTTGTTGGTCTCATCTTTCTCTGCGTTCTTGTTCTGGTGGCTCTGCCATTCGTCGTCTCCTTCTACAGGCTTTACCGGTCGTCCCAGTCAGGCGGGCCATTTGATGTCGCCGGCTTTCTCCTTCTGTTATTGCCTTTTGTTGGAATCATTCTTTGCTTGTGTCTCGTAGCCTATGTCATGGATACCGTGTTACGCGATTTTATCCTGCCCCATATGGCGCTTGAGAATCTCTCTTTCCGCCAATCCTGGACTGCGGTCAAGCCGCGTATCGCTGCGGAAAAGGGATCGTTCGCTTTTTACTTATTCCTGCGCCTGATGCTCCCGATTCTTGCGTTTATGGCCCTATTCATCGTCTTGGCCATTCCCCTACTGATTATCTTTGGCATTCTTCTGCTCATCGGGGTCGGCCTCAATACCTTGCAGGAAAGCGCGACAGGTGTCGCTGCATTTGTGGTTGGCCTCTTCGGCGTCGCCTTTGGCCTCTTCGTGGCAATCAGCCTAGGTGGCCCTATTGCAACCTGGATTCGTAACTTTGCTCTGCTCTTCTATGGCGGGCGCTACCAAGCTCTTGGCGACATCCTATCTCCACCGCCACCTGCGCCTCCGCCTGCCCCGGAACTTACTTAAGAATGGCCTCAATGCACCGATGACGTGTACCCTTGAGGAAGGGAGCGCGCAAGGATGCGTTGGATTTCCATAGTGGTTTGTTCGGCGGCGCTGGCGGGGTCTGCTGTTGCCGGTGAGGCGCAGAGTGCGCCGGCGAAGGCGCCCTCAGGAGCCACGCACATCATATTGCCGCCCGTGCCCAAGGCGCTGCTGCCGGATTCATTTGCCGGATGGGTAGTTGCAGGAGCGCCGAAGAAGCTGAACGATGCGGCCCTGGCTGACCCTGCCAACGCAGCGGCTCTCAAGGAATATGACTTTACCGGCGGCCTATAGGCGCAGTACAAGCGTGGTGCTGAGACGCTGAGCGTGCGCGCGCTGCAGTTTAGCGACGCGAGCGGCGCATTCGGCGCGTACTCGTTCTATCGGCAGAATGGATGGCCCAAGGAAGAGATTGGCACGGGCGCAACGTCGACCCACAACCGCGTGCTGTTCTGGGTGGGGAATACGGTGGTGGATGCGAATTTTTCCCAGATCAGCCCCATGTCGGGAGCGGAGCTGCGCGAGCTGGCCGGCCAACTGACGGTGCCGGAGGGCGGGAAGGCTCTGCCGCCGCCAATCCTGGCTGATCTGCCGCAGACTAACCTGGACGGGCAGACGATGCACTATGCGCTGGGCGCGGCGAGCTATGCCGGCGCTGGCGGCGTGCTGCCGGCAGAGCTGGTGGGCTTTGAAAACGGCGCGGAGACTGTGACGGCAAACTATACTTTGCGCTCCGGCCCGGCCACGCTGACCATCATCGACTATCCCACTCCACAGATGGCTGCGGCGCAAGAGACAAAGATTCGCGCGTACATCAACTCCGTGAAACAGGCGGGACATGCGCAGCCGGGATGGCCCAAGCCGCTGGCGGACTCTGATCTGGTATCGCTGGAGGTGCGGCGCAGCGGGCCGCTGGTGGCGCTGGTGAGCGGGGATGCGATTCCCGACGAAAGCCACAAGCTGCTGGCCACGGTGCACTACGAGTCGGAGCTGATGTCGATTCCGCAGCCGACAGAGTCCGAGGTGTCGAAGACAGGCAAGCTGCTGATCGGGATTACTGTTCTGGTGCTGATCGGCATCAGCGCGGCGCTGTTGCTGGCATTTTTTCTCGGCGGGTTCAGGGCACTGTACCGCATTGCGAGGGGCAAACCGGCGTCTTCGGTTTACGACACGGAGTTCATCAGCCTGAATCTACGGGATTGAGGGGAATTTCGCCGCCGAACCGCGAGCGCGCATCCGAAGGGTAACGGGGGTGCAAAACCTGTGAAAAACGCCCACGAGACCGGGGGAAACACCCTGAAAACACTGGATACTACGGGAATTAAAAGGCGAACAGGAGTCGAAGACGGCTCTTGTGTTTTTTCCGCAGGCTGCTTCGTAAATTATTGATTGCAAGCAACTTATTTCTTCACAGATTTATCCTTGACACTCCCATCCCCCGCCCCTACTATGCAGCCAGAAAGTTCTGATGGTTTTGCCTCCGTTGGAACTATTCTCCCTGAGGAGAGAGCTGCCCTGTTGCCGGGCGGCTCTTTCCGTTTTATGAGCACTTTGGAGAAGGATTCTCGCTCTTTCAAGCCTTCATCGTGCACTGCTGACGCAAAGAGGCTGACGGCTGACCGTCGGCCTCTTTGCATTTTGGGGTGGGTGTGTGCTGCATCCTGTACGAGAGGAGATTTTCCTCAGCCGTGACGACAGAGCTGCTCAGTAGCGGTAGCTGAAGCCCATGCCGACAACGTGGCGGGCCTGCAGATCCACGGGAGCCGAGCCGGTAACGGCAGTGCCGGGAAAAGTGTAGGTTGGGGCCGATCCTATATTGCCTGCCACTTGTCCGATGCCGATGTCGAAGCTGAAGTGCGGCTTGTCTTTCTGGCTGATGCGCACGGCGTAGTCCATGGTAGTGGGTATGTCAGCTTTGCCGGCCACAAGTGGAAGGCTGGTGTAAGAAGCGGCGCCCAAACCCTTGCTGGTTCCCGGCTCCTGCGTAAAGCCCACCGAGGGGACTGCAAAGATTCCGTGGCCGAGGGGCAGCGGAATGCCCAGGCCGCCGAATAACCGTCCGCCAAAGCGCGTGCTCTGGCCGCCGATGCCGAAGATGGTGGCGTTGGTTGCCTTCCAGCCGAAGTTCGCCAGGAAAGGGACCGGCTTCTTTGCCCAGGTTTTGGTGACGGCAATGTAGACGTCTCCATTGGTATACGACTTGGCGGCCGGGATGGAAACCAATGGGTTGCACAAGTCCTCCAAGTACAGCCCGGTGTAATAACAGTACGCATTGTTGGCTTCCGTTGCGACGATGGCTGCCTCGCCAGTGACAAACTTGTCACCGGTGCGGACCAATCCACCGACGGCCACGCCTGGCGTCCAGGGGCCGAAATGGCCATCGTTGATCGCCACAACTTTGCCGTGAAAGATATTCATGCCGTTGGCATTCCAAAGCGCGCTGAAACCGCCCGGGATCACAGTTGCTGACGGGGAGCCGGAGCCGCTGTTTCCGAACTGATGCACGCTGCGCGTGTAGCCGGCCTCAGCGAGGCCGTAGAACGCTTCCGTAATGCTGAAGGTTTCGATATTGCCGATTACCTTGTTGGCGTCGATGAAGTGGACGCCAATGGCGGGGTGAGAAAACGCCTTTCCCTTCTCCATGTAAACAACGTAGGCTGTGGGCGTCAGGAAGCCGCCGGTTTGGCCCTCGAGCGTAAGGTACTGAGCGTCGAGATGAGCGGTGGCGAAGAGGGCCGCGGTGAGGAAGCCGCAAACTGCGAGTTTGTGGATGATGCGAAGATTCACGTGTTTTCGCCTCCATCGGAGGGCGGTGGTCCGCCTCCGGTTACGTTCAGAAGTATTCTCCTTTTAACACAACGAAAGCGGACTCGTCTGCAAGTTTGTTTGGGTGGTAGACTCAGCCCATGTCCCGTGGTCTATTTATTACGTTCGAAGGCCTGGATGGTTCCGGAAAAACCACGCAAATCAACCGCCTGGCCGCATGGCTGAAAAAGCGCGGTCAAAGAGCGCTCATCACGCGCCAGCCGGGCGGGACGGCAACAGGCGACCGCATCCGGGCGCTGGTTTTGGACTCGCGCTCAAAGGGTCTGGCGCCGATGACGGAGATGGCGCTGATGTTCGCTGACCGCGCCCAGGTGATCGCCGAGGTTGTGACGCCGGCGCTGGCGGCAGGCGAGATTATTCTCTGCGACCGCTATACGGATTCGACGGAAGCTTACCAGGGCGGCGGCCGCGAATTAGGCTCGGCGATCGTTCTCGAACTTCACCGCATCATCTGCGGCGGCCTGCAGCCCGACCTCACGCTGCTGCTGTTGCCCTCGCTGGAGCCTTCGCTTGCGCGTGCGCGACGCCGAAATCAGCGCGCCGTGGAAGAAAGCGGAGAGGACGAAACCCGCTTCGAGCAGGAGCAGGACGCATTTTACAGCCGCGTGTGGCGGAAATACCGGGAGATTGCCGCGCGGGAACCGGAGCGCGTGGTGCTGATCGAAGGCGACGGGAGCATCGACGAAGTTCACGAGCGGATTGTGGAGGCCGTGGCGGCGCGGCTGTCGGGACTGGCCGCGGGAATACTTCATTCCTGACGATTTCTTCAAAAGGCAGGACTCCGCATGAAGTTCGAGGTATCCCACCCTAGACGCAAAAACAAAAACGCGGCGAGGATGGGGCACCCCGGCGTCTATGCAGTTTCAGGCAAGGTTCATTGCAGCGATCCCCCGAAGAGGGCTGCGCAATTACACTTCTATAAGTGAACAAAGAATGATGAGGGAAGATCCATTTGCGCCGCAACTCGGCCTCAGTTTTGAGGAGCCGCGATCTTCTCGCCGCATTTGGCCGGTGCGCGAACTGGTGGGCCAGGTACGCGAACTGGTGGAACAGGAGTACGGCGACATCTGGGTGGAGGGCGAGATTTCGAACTTCCGCCCGGCGCCGAGCGGCCACGTATATTTCACGCTGAAGGACGCCGAGGCGGAATTGCCGGTGGTGCTCTTCCGGCGCCAGGCCGTGCTACTGCGCTTCCGCCCCGAGGACGGCCTGCATGTGCTGGTGCGCGGCCGGGTGAGCGTCTACGAACAACGCGGCCAGATGCAGTTGGTGGCTGAGACGATGGAGCCGGTGGGCGCGGGCTCGCTGCAACTGGCCTTTGAACAACTGAAGGCGCGGCTCAAGGCCGAGGGACTTTTTGACGCGGAGCGTAAACGGCCGCTGCCGGCCTTTCCCCGTACCGTGGGCATCATCACCTCGCCTACCGGAGCGGTGATTCGCGACTTTCTCAACATTGTGGCCCGGCGTCACTCGGGCTTGAGCGTGCTGATTTCCCCCGTGAGCGTGCAGGGAGATTCCGCGCCGGCGGAGATTGAAGCTGCACTCGAGGAACTCAACGCTTCGGGTCTGGTGGATGTGATTGTCGTCGCTCGCGGCGGAGGGTCGCTGGAAGACATGGCCGCCTTCAACAGCGAGCGCGTGGCGCGCGCGATTGTGGCGTCGCGGTTGCCGGTAGTTTCGGCCATCGGCCATGAGACCGACTTCACCATTGCGGATTTTGTCGCGGACCTGCGCGCGCCCACGCCGTCGGCTGCCGCCGAGCTGATTACCGAGGCGCAACACAAGATCGCCGAGCACCTGGCGGAGCAATCGCACCGGCTGGATCGGGCCGCGCGCTTCCAACTGCTGCAAGCCCGGCAGCGCCTGACGCACGTGCCTGTGAGCCGCACCGAAGGGCGCATGAATACGCTGATCAACCGGCTTGATCAAAGATTGGATGACCTGAGCTTCCGCCAAGAAGCTGCGGTGAGCAGCCAGCTTCGCCGCCGTCAACTGCACATTGCCGACCTGACAGCCGCCGTTCTGCGCCATGATCCGCGCCAGCAGCTTGGACTGGCGCGCGAACGGCTGGCCGCTTGCCGAACACGCCTCGACCGCTCGCTGGAACGGACGCTTCACCATTCGACGGCGCGCCTGAGCGCGCTCGACGCGCGGCTACATTCGTTGTCGCCGCTGGCGGTGCTGGAGCGCGGTTATGCGCTGGTGCTCACTGCCCAAGGGGCGCTGGTGCGGACAACAAATCAAATTGCGGCGGGCGACCAAGTCACCACGCGCCTCTCCGACGGCGATTTTACAAGCCGCGTGGAGTCCACGAGAAAAACAAGGAAATGAGACTATGACCTCACCAAGCGTACGCAAGCTTTTCGGCACCGACGGCATTCGCGCCGTGGCGGGCGAATCCCCGCTGGACCCAAACACAATCTTCGCTTGCGGGTTGGCGCTGGGCCACTCGGTGCGCACGATGGCGGCCGAGCCCAAGGTGATCCTGGGCCGCGATACGCGCGAATCAGGCCCATGGATTGCCGCCACGCTTGCCGCGGGCTTGCGCGAGACGGGAGTGCGCGTGGAGAGCGCGGGTGTGATTACTACTCCGGCCGTCGCATTCCTGGCGCGCACGCACGGATTTCAGGCGGGTGTGGTGATCTCCGCCTCGCACAATCCCTGGCGTGACAACGGCATCAAGCTC
>Ga0326727_10025084_pt1 | contig 11212 bp, 11 predicted proteins | sample MB2enrmetagenome_FD_207643 | JGI IMG/M metagenome (GOLD analysis project Ga0326727, IMG submission 207643) | Lab enriched peat soil microbial communities from McLean, Ithaca, NY, United States - MB29MY | ecosystem: Environmental > Terrestrial > Soil > Wetlands > Peat | place: USA: New York... | reverse complement strand
TTCATCACGAGCTTCAAGAGCGAGCTCGACGCGATCGCCATGCCGCCGAAGTTCCTCTTCTTCAACTGGACGCTCGAGAACTACGTCGAGGTGCAGTCGCGGTCGAACTGTCTGCGCTTCGCGGAGAATTCGATCATTCTGTCGATCGGCGCCAATATCGTCGGCCTTCTCATCTCCGTTCCCGCCGCCTGGTCGATGGCCTTCGCGCCGACCAAGCGCGCCAAAGACGTGCTGACGTGGATGCTCTCGACCAAAATGATGCCCGCGGTCGGCGTGCTGGCGCCGATCTATCTCCTGTTCCGCGACCTGCATCTGCTCGACAGCCTGTGGGGCGTCGGCTTCGTGCTGATGCTGCTCAACTTGCCGATCCCCATCTGGATGCTCTCCACCTACTTCAAGGAAATCCCGGTCGATATCCTCGAGGCGGCGCGCATGGATGGCGCATCTCTCCTCAACGAGATTCATTACATCCTGACCCCGATGGCGGCGCCGGGCATCGCCTCGACGGTGCTGCTGACGATCATCCTGTCGTGGAACGAAGCATTCTGGACGCTCAATCTGGCGACGTCCAACGCCGCGCCGCTGACCGCCTTCATCGCATCCTACTCGGCGCCGGAGGGGTTTTTCTGGGCCAAGCTGTCGGCGGCTTCGACGCTGGCGATCGCGCCGATTCTCGTGCTCGGCTGGTTCTCGCAGAAGCAATTGGTGCGCGGCCTCGCCTTCGGCGCGGTGAAATAGACGCCGCCACAATGGAAGAGACGACCATGGGCAGCATCGAACTCGTCAACGTGCGCAAGGAATTCGGCGGCGTTAAAGTCATCAACGGCGTCGACCTTGCGATCACGGACGGCTCGTTCACGGTGTTCGTCGGCCCGTCCGGCTGCGGCAAGTCGACGTTGCTGCGCATGATCGCCGGCCTGGAGGACGTCACCTCGGGCCAGGTGCTGATCGACGGGCTGGACATGACCAATGTCGGGCCGGCCAAACGCGGCCTCGCCATGGTGTTCCAGTCCTACGCGCTCTATCCCCACATGAGCGTGCGCGGCAACATCGCCTTCGCGTTCAAGATGGCCAGGCAGCCCGCCAACGTCATCGAGCAAAAGGTGAAGAAGGCCGCCGGCATTCTCAACCTGACCGAGTATCTCGATCGCAAGCCGCGCGAATTGTCGGGCGGGCAACGTCAACGGGTCGCCATCGGCCGCGCGATCGTGCGCGAGCCCAAGGCGTTTCTGTTCGACGAACCGCTGTCCAATCTCGACGCTGCGCTGCGCGTGCAGATGCGGGTCGAGATCGGCGAGTTGCATCAGAAGCTGAAAACGACGATGATCTACGTCACCCATGATCAGGTCGAGGCGATGACGATGGCGGACCGGATTGTCGTGCTCGACAGAGGCGCGGTCGCCCAGGTCCGCACGCCGCTCGAACTCTACAACAAGCGCAATGGGCTGTTCGTCGCGCGGTTCATCGGATCGCCGACGATGAACCTTGTCACCGGCCCGTCGGCGGCGCGGCGCGACGCGACGACGCTGGGCGTTCGGCCCGAGCACGTCGATCTTTCCACCACCGCGGGCGAGTGGCCGGCGCAGGTCCGCGTCGTCGAGCATCTGGGCTCCGACACGTTCGTGCACGCCGACGCGGAAGCGATCGGCCCGCTCACCATTCGTCTGTCGGGCGAGGCGCCCTTCGCGCCGGGCGGCGCCATTTTCGTGACGCCGCGCGAGGCGCATCTGCATCGCTTCGACAAGGACGGCAAGCGAATCGGCTGACGGCGGAGAGGTTCGCCTCGCGCCGTCCGCCCTCCGCGCATCATCGGAAAGCGGTCAACCATCCAACCGAGGACATCGCCTCATGAGCGTCAAACTCTCCACCGCCGCGCTAGCGCGCATGCCGGCCGGGATCGGCGTCCCGAACTATCGGCGTTCCCAACTGAGCGCGGGCATCATGCATTTCGGCGTCGGCAACTTTCATCGCGCCCATCAGGCGGTCTATCTCGACGACCTGTTCGGCGCCGGGCGCGACCACGATTGGGCGCTTGTCGGCGCCGGCGTGAAGGATTTCGACGTCGTCATGCGCGAGAAGCTCGCCGAGCAGGATTGGCTGACGACCGTCGTCGAACAGGAAGCCCATGCGACGACGGTTCACGTCACCGGGGCGATGATCGATTTCGTCAAACCCTTCGACGTCGCGGCGACGCTAGAGATGCTCTCCCGTCCCAACATCCGCATCGTGTCGCTGACGGTCACCGAAGGCGGATATTATATTTCGCCGGCCACGCAGCGGTTCGACGCGACCCATCCCGACATCGTCGCGGACGGCCGGCGCATCGAGGCGCCGAAGACCGCGTTCGGGCTGATCGTCGCCGGCCTGAAGCGGCGCCGCGCCGCCGGCGTCGCGCCCTTCACCGTGATGTCGTGCGACAATATTCCCGGCAACGGCCATGTCTGCGAAAACGCCGTCGCCGGCGTGGCGGAACACGCCGATCCGGAACTCGCGCGCTGGATCCGGGCGAACGTCGCTTTCCCCAATTCGATGGTCGACCGCATCACGCCCGCCACCACCGACCGCGAACGCTCCATCCTGCGCGATCGCTGGGGTCTCGAAGACAACTGGCCGGTGTTCTGCGAGGAGTTCCGGCAGTGGGTTATCGAGGACAGGTTCCCAGCGGGGCGGCCCGCGCTGGAGACGGTCGGCGTGACCTTCACCTCCGACGTCGCGCCCTACGAGCTGATGAAGATCCGCATCCTCAACGGCGGCCACGCGGCGATCGCCTATCCGGCGGGTCTGCTCGACATTCATTTCGTGCACGAGGCGATGGAGGACGCGCAGATCCGCACGTTCCTCAACACGCTGACCAAGCGCGAAATCATGTCCGTCGTTCCGCCGCCGCCTCAGATCGACCTCGAAGCCTATCGCTTGAAGGTCGCGGAGCGCTTCGCCAATCCGAAGATCGGCGACACGATCGCGCGTCTGTGCCTCGACGGCTCGAACCGGCAACCGAAGTTCATTCTGCCGACCGTCGTCGGTCGCCTGAAGACGGGCGCGAGCATAAGAGGCCTCGCGCTGGTCTCCGCCATGTGGTGCCGCTATTGCTACGGCGAGACGGAGAGCGGCAAGACGATCCCGCCCAACGATCCGAGCTGGGACCGCCTTCAGGCGGCGGCGAAGCCGGCGCGGCGAGACCCGACGGCGTTCCTCGCCATGCGCGACATCTTCGGCGAACTCGCGGATACGCCCGCCTATGTCGGCGCGTTTTCCAATGCGCTGTCGAAGCTGTGGGCGCAGGGCGTGCGCGCGACGCTCGACGATTATCTGTCCGAGCGGCTTTGAACGAGAGCGCCGCGCCGCCGGGTGACATTTTCCATCGGGCGGCCTAGAAACGCTCGGGGGCGCCCCCTGCGGCGCCGCGCGAGAGCCGTGCGATGAAGCTTGATGAGATCGAACCGGCCTTCGGGCCGTCGGCGCGCCGCGCCAGCGTCGGCGTGCGCGTCGGGCGCGGGAGCGGAGCGGTCGTGGTGGGCGGCGGCGCGGCGGTCGCGGTGCAGTCGATGACCAACACCGACACCGCCGACGTCGAGGCGACCGCGCGGCAGGTGGCGGCGCTGGCGCGCGCCGGCTCGGAGTTGGTGCGCGTCGCCGTCGATCGCGACGAGGCGGCGAGCGCCGTGCCGCATATCCGCGATCGGCTCGCGGCGATGGGCGTGAGCGCGCCGCTGGTCGGCGATTTCCACTACATCGGCCATAAGTTGCTGAGCGGGCATCCCGCCTGCGCCGAGGCGCTCGACAAGTACCGCATCAATCCCGGCAACGTCGGCTTCAAGCGCAAGCGCGACGCGCAATTCGGCAGAATCGTCGAGATCGCGATCCGCAACGACGAATGCGTGCGCATCGGCGCCAACTGGGGCTCGCTCGATCAGGAATTGCTCACCGCGCTGATGGACGCCAACGCAGCCTCGGCGCGGCCCCTCGAAGCGCGCGCGGTGATGCGCGAGGCGATGGTCCAGTCGGCGCTGGCGTCGGCCGCGCGCGCCGAGGAGATCGGCCTTAAGCGCGACCGCATCGTCCTGTCGGCGAAGGTCTCGGCGGTGCAGGACCTGATCACCGTCTATCGCATGCTCGCCGAGCGTTCCGACTACGCGCTGCATCTCGGCCTCACCGAGGCGGGCATGGGCTCGAAGGGCGTCGTCGCTTCGTCCGCGGCGCTCGGGGTCCTGCTGCAAGAGGGGATCGGCGACACCATCCGCGTCTCGCTGACGCCGGAGCCCGGCGGTGATCGCACGCTCGAGGTCAGGATCGCGCGCGAAATTTTGCAGGCCATGGGCTTGCGCGCGTTCGCGCCGCAAGTGGCGGCGTGCCCGGGATGCGGGCGCACGACTTCGACCGTGTTTCAGGAACTGGCGCGCGAGATCGAAGTCTATCTGGAAGAGGCGATGCCGGCGTGGCGGCGGATCTATCCCGGCGTCGAGGCGCTCGAGGTCGCGGTGATGGGCTGCATCGTCAACGGCCCCGGCGAAAGCAAGCGCGCCGACATCGGCATTTCCCTCCCCGGAACCGGCGAGGCCCCGGCCGCGCCGGTGTTCGTCGACGGCGTGAAGACCGTCACGCTGCGCGGCCCGACCATCGCCGCCGAATTCAGGGCGCTGGTCGCCGATTACGTCGAGAAGCGCTTCGGCGGGCGGGGAATGGCGGCGGAGTGAACGGGGGCGCTCGCGACGCGAAGCGCGGCCGTCGCGGACGCACGCATCCCTTTGTCCAAGCGTTCCCGATACGTCCGCACGGTGGACAAATTCAAACGTTTGACGCCCGAGCAACGAGCGGCGGAAATCGACCGATTGGGTTGAAAAACTCGGAAAATGGGCGGTCGCGAAAATTCCGACTTCTTGCGCCGAACGTCGCCGGTGCGGTTCATCGTCACGGCAAGGCGTCTATGAGGGCCACACGCGGCAAAACCAGTCGTCTGGCCGAGCCCCTGGCGCAATTCTAATCAGGCCCGCCTGCGGCCTCCTAAATTGTGATCGACGCTGAAATTCGAGTTTTTCAACACAATCGACCCAAAGCGGACCGTACGGCCAGTCGGTCGTGATCACTAGTCGGCCGCTTCCGGAAGCCGCGCCGCTATCGCCCAACACGCAATGGCCCAAGCCGCGCCGATGCACCATCCTCCAAGAACGTCGGTTGGGTAGTGAACGCCTAGGTAGACGCGGCTGACGCCTATGAGCGCCGTCAGAAGCCCCGCAAGCGAAATGAAATAGAGGCGCATCCTGAATAGAGGCTGACTTTGCGCCAGAAGCGCCGCGATCGTGAGATAGGCGATGGCGGAGAGCGAGGCGTGGCCGCTCGGGAAGCTTGCGGTGAAGACCTGCGTCGCATGCGCGACGAAATCCGGTCGGGGGCGCGCGAACGCCGACTTCAACAGTTCATTCAGCGCCATGCCGCCGAACACCGCGATCAGCATCAGCGAGGCGGAGGCGCATTTGCGGGCGAGAAACAGGTAGCCTGCAACCGCAAGCGTGACCATCGTCAGCACGATGATGCTGCCAAGAGCCGTCACGTCCCGCGCCGCCTCCTGAAACCATGCCGGGCCCCAGGGCTCGCTCGGATGGGCTGGGTCGCGAAGAGCGAGGATGATGCTGCGGTCAAACGGCAGCGATCTTCCCTCGGCGACCTCCTGAGCGACGAAGCCGAATGCGAAAAGCAGGAATGCGATCGTCAGGATCGGTATCAGCGCGCCTTTTTGCTGCATCTTCGTCGCTTGGCGTTTACGTCCGTCCGCGTCACGCTCGTCGTTCGCGGCCAAGGCGCCCAGCGCCCGATCCCCTGGCGCGATTGGCGGCCTCTCGCTTGACGCTCATTCTAACCCTCTTCTTGCGAAGGCGGAGAAAGGACAGCGGGCTCTCTGCGCTGGTCCGCAACGCGTTCAGAGCTGGACAACAGCGCGCCCTCGCCAAGACGAACGGGCAATGCGCGCTGTCGACACTCAACCCGAAACCGCTTCGTGACGACGGGCTCGCCGTCGAGATTGACGTTGAGGTCGTCCGCCGACTCGTATTCAATCCAAGAACTACGCGCCGCCGCGAGCACAGCGGGAATGGCCGCCGCGCCCTCCTGCAACAGATGGGAGAATGCGTCCAGGCGCGCGGCGCGGTCGAGTTCGGGCAGGATCGTCAAGTCCAATAGGCCGTCGTCGATCAGCGCATACGGGCAGAGCGGCACGCCGCCTCCGGCATTTCGGCCGTTGCCGATCGCCAACGCCAGGAAGGGCCCCTCCCAGGAGAAGCCCTCGGCGCGAAAGCGGCCTCGGCTCGCCGAAAGCTCGGCGAAATGCGAGATGCCGGTGATGGCGTAGGCCGCCCCGCCCAGCCGCCGCTTGAGCTCCGGGTCAGTTTCGACGGTGACGCGGCAGCCGAACCCGCCCGAGACGAGGTTCACGAAGGGCCTGCCGTCGACCATGCCAAGGTCAATCCATCGCGGCGGCGCGCTCACCGCAACCTGCAAAGCGGCGGTGATATCCTGAACAGGCACGCCCGCCGAATGAGCAAAATCGTTGGCGGTCCCGAGAGGAAGGAGGCCGAGCGTGCTCCGGTGAGGCAAGCCGGCCAAGTAGGCCGCCGCGAACACCTCACTAATCGTGCCGTCGCCGCCGCCTGCGACAATGCAGTCTATATTGCCCGCTCGACTTTCGGCGACGGCCTCGGTCGTCAATCGCGCGGCGTCCCCCGGCTCCCAAGTGACGCGCACCTCGATCCGGAATCCGTCCTGCCGAAGCGCGTCGACCGCTGTCCTCACGCGAGGATCGCCAGCGGCCTTGCCGTGAAGAATGACGCGGACGTTCACCATTACCCATGCTCGCGGTGCGAGCGCGGTCGCAATTAACAGTTACCGCAGGTCCAGGCCCGGCGCCAGCCGGTCCAGCCGAAATCGCGCGTCCACATCATGCGCTCAGAAATCGGCCGTATCAGGCCGATCGTGTGCCGGCGATCGTCGCGAGCATGTACGCTCGGAAAGTCCGAAGACGACCGATTGTGTTGAAAACTCGAATTTCAGCGTCGATCACAATTTAGGAGGCCGCAGGCGGGCCCGATTAGAATTCCGCCAGGGCCCTCGGCCAGACGACTGGTTTTGCCGCGTGTGGTCCTCGTAGACGCCTTGCCGTGACGATGAACCGCACCGGCGACGTTCGGCGCAAGAAGTCGGAATTTTGTAAGCGGTGTTTTCAGGCCACGTCCCTGAGCGGCTCCGGCTGCGCGTGAGCCCACGGCAGGAGATGGTCGATCTGGCGGTTGAGATGGCCGTTGACGATCTTGGCGAGCGTGTTGGCGAGATAGGCTTGCGGATCGACGCCGCAAAGCTTGCAGGTTTCGATAAGCGAGGCGACGATCGCCCAGTTTTCTCCGCCGCCGTCGGAACCGGCGAAGAGCGCATTCTTGCGATTGAGGGCGATCGGGCGAATGGAACGCTCGACGGCATTGGAGTCGATCTCGATGCGGCCGTCGTCGAGGAATCGCGTCAGGCCATCCCAACGCGACAACGCGTAGCGGATCGCTTCGGCGAGCTTGGTCTTCTGGCTGATCAACGCCAGCTTTTCGCGCAGCCAGGGTTCGAGATCGGCGACGACGGCGCGGCTCTTCTCCTGTCGGATCGCGCGTCGCTCGTCGGCGCTATGGCCGCGGATTTCTTTTTCGATCGCATAGAGCGCGCCGATGCGTTCGAGCGCTTCGCTGGCGATCGGCGCGGGACCGCCGACGGCGAGTTCGTAGAAACGGCGGCGCACATGCGACCAGCAGAAGGCGAGTTGGACGGCGCGCTTCTCCGCGAGCGCGCGATATCCGGCATACCCGTCGACCTGGAGAACGCCCGTGAAGCCGGCGAGATGCGCGATCGGCTGTTCGGCTTTCCTGTTCGGCGCGTAGACATAGGCGACGGCCGGCGGATCCGATCCGCCCCAGGATCGATCGTCTCTCGCATAGGCCCAGAGTTGACCCGTCTTGGTGCGTCCGCGCCCTGGATCGAGCACCGGCGCCGTCGTTTCGTCGGCGAAGAGTTTCGTCGACGAGCGCAGATGGGCAAGAATACGCTCATGCACGGGGCGCAGATGCCAAGCGGCGCGTCCGACCCAGTCGGCCAGCGTCGAGCGGTCGAGGGCGACGCCTTGCCGCTGGTAGATTTGCGCCTGACGATAGAGCGGCAGGTGGTCGGCGTATTTGGAGACCAGCACGTGCGCCACCGTCGCCTCCGTCGGCAGGCCGCCCTCGATCAGCCGCGCCGGCGCCGGCGATTGAACGACGACGTCCTCGCAGGCGCGGCAAGCATATTTGGGGCGGCGCACGACCAGCACCCGGAACTGCGCCGGCACGACGTCGAGCCGCTCGCTCACGTCCTCGCCGATGCGATGAAGCAGGCCCTTGCAGCACGGGCAGGTCTTGTCCTCGATGTCGACGATCGTTTCGATGCGCGGCAGGCGCCCCGGCAATGCGCCGCGGTTGGTGCGCCGCTTCCTGACGACGGTGGCGCGTTCGGCCGGGGATTGTTCTTCAGCCTGCGCCGCCGCGCCGGCCTCGGTCTGTTCGACCTCTTCGAGCGCGAGAAGCATCTGCTCTTCGGGCAGCGTTTCGGCGCGGCGGCCGAAGCGATGGCGTTGCAGCTCCTTGATGATTTGGACGAGGCGCTCGGAGCGAACGCGCTCGGCGATCAGCATCGCCTTGAGCGTTTTTGGATCGTCGGGGAGCGTGTCGACCGCCTGCGGCATAGATCGAAGAGACCATATTTTCCGCCGCTTTGCGAGGATTTTCGACGACCTGATTCAACGTGTCGCAGGTCATCCCGCCAAGGTCGGCGCCGTCGTCTCCTTCGCCGCGCGGACCCGCCGCCAATCGAGCCCTTCGAGCAACGCCGAGAGCTGCGCCGCCGACAGGCGCATCACGCCGTCCTCGATCTTCGGCCAACGGAACCCGCCGTCCTCGAGGCGTTTGGCGAACAGGCACACGCCGGTTCCGTCCCAGAAGACCATCTTCACCCGGTCGGCGCGCTTGGCGCGAAAGACGTGAATCGCGCCGTCGAACGGTTCAGCCTGCATGATCTCGCGCACCAGCGCCGCCAGCCCCTCCGCGCCTTTGCGGAAGTCGACCGGCTTGGTCGCCACCATCACGCGCACCGCGCCGGTCGGGCCGATCACTTGTGGCCTTTCAGCGCGCCGATGATCGACGTCACCATCGTCGTTTCCGCGCCGCGCCAGATCCAGACGCTCGACCCGTCGACATCCAGCTCGATGATCGGCGATCGCGCGGCCGCGGCTTCGCTCTCGGCCTGGATCGTGGGCCTCGCAGGGGCGCTCGGCGCTTCAACGATCGCCGGCACGAAAGGCGGCGCGTCGGTCTCTTCCCCCGCCTTGCGCCGCGCCTCGCGACGCCATGTGAACAATTGCTGCGGCGTCAGGCCGTGGCGGCGCGCCACATGGCACGCCCGAGCGCCATCCTCGAAGCTCTCGGCGACGATCGCCGCCTTCTCTTGCGCCGTCCAGCCGCGCCGTCGTCCCGCGCCAGTGAAAATCTCAATCCGTCGCGCCGGAGCCGCTTCACCCTCCGACACGTGCTTATGCTCTGAAATCGACATGTGTTGGAGCCCCTCAACGCTCCGAATATCGCCGCCCACGGTTCCTCGGAAAAGGTGGGATCAAAACAGCGCTTACGTCGTATGGCGCTGCAGCCCGCGAACTCGGGATCGAGAGCCGCCATGAGCGCGGTCGGTGGAAAAACAATCGGGCCGAGAATTCGCATCAGCCGACCCGACGAAGGGAGCGCAAGATGCAACGCTTCAAGAGCTCAGGCTCAGCCCAGAAATTCCTTTCGACGCATGCAGCCGTCTACAACATTTTCAACGTCCAACGCCACCTCGTATCCGCCCAAACGCACCGCACCTTCCGCGCGGCGGCGATGAACACTTGGCGCGAGGCGGTCGCGGCCGCTTGAAAATACACGAGCCGCACCCTTGTCGCGTTCTTCGTTCGACAACGTGACAAAGCCCTTAGACGGTTAATCTCCTCGAGGGTTGAGATGCGCCGTGCCCTTGTTTTAAGGGCGTCGGCAAATATCGCCATTTGCGCGTTGTAAGGCTCGTCGGAAAGACCTGTCATGAATATCGATTGCGGCCTTGCTCTGCCGGCAGCATTGTTCCGACGCGCCAGCTCGGCAGTCGAGTCCGGATGCAGAAGGCGAGGCCCTTCGATCACTGGCAGGTAGTGACCGGGTACAGCGAGTGCGCAGGAGATTTGCGCGGCAAGCTGCGCGTCCCCGGCGATTACCAGTGAGGGGATAAAGGGAGGACAGGCGATTGTCATGATGTTAGCGCGCAGCGCGTGGGCGCATGTCGACGAATTTGCTGAACACCGTGAAGGGGCTGTTACCGCTCAGAAGGTTCTGACCGTGCATTGTCAGGCGCGCGTCGAACGCAATCAAATATCCCAGCTTGCAGTTCCGGTTCTCCATATAGTGGAGCAGTTGGGACTCCCCCGACGCGGCATAGTTGGACGAATAGCTAAACCCGCACATCTTCAATTCAAGGATCACCGTCAGTCCACCCAGGAATTGCAGGAGGATATCGAGCCGCCCCGCGCCGGTGTCGAGTTCTTCAAAAACGTTCACCCGCTCCAAAAACCGCGCTTTGAGGAAAGTGTGTAGCAGGTCCTGTCCGCGCCTCTCGGGCCGTTCGACCCAAACATAATCCTTGCCCTCGTGACTCCAGAACGTCATTCGCTTATGCGCTGAGATGAAGCGCGCGAACATGTCCAGTGCCGCGTCGAATTCCTCACGAGTCACAGCCGCATTGGATTGCCGTTCGGGCGAGGCGGGTAAAATTGTGCCCCCCTTCTGAAGGGCTCTTTCCCGAAGGTCTCGCGCCTGGTTATGTAGGTCGGTATTATTGCCTGACGCGTCCATGGATTGCGTCAGGGCCGTAACCGCGCCAGAGAAATCACCCGCTTCATAGAGGGATCGTCCGTAAGCATAGAGGAGGTTGGGCAGGTTCCCCTTGATCTCGATTTGCTTCTCCAAGAAGATGGCCGCATCGCCCCACATTTCGCGTTGCCATAACGACTTAACCAGTGAGTTGAGTAACCGGGGCAGATTTCCGGGCAGGCTTGGCTTGGCTCAAGCCGGGGCGGGTCTGACGAGGGTTGCGAGGTCTGGGATTTTTGGTCCTGGGATTCCCAGTCGGTCGCCGA
>Ga0326727_10025082_pt1 | contig 11213 bp, 9 predicted proteins | sample MB2enrmetagenome_FD_207643 | JGI IMG/M metagenome (GOLD analysis project Ga0326727, IMG submission 207643) | Lab enriched peat soil microbial communities from McLean, Ithaca, NY, United States - MB29MY | ecosystem: Environmental > Terrestrial > Soil > Wetlands > Peat | place: USA: New York... | reverse complement strand
GCGTGGATGGCCATCTTGGTGCGTTGCAGTTTCTTCTGTTCCGCCGTAAGGGTCGACCAGGGAACTGCGCGGGTGACCTCTCCCGGACCGATTTTGGCGATCAGATCGGCGTCCGGCGTGTTCCACTTCGTCCACATGTTGGGCTCGAGCGGCGCGAGCGAACAGTTGATGAGGCCCATGCGCACCATGCGCTGCCACTTGCGCTCGCGCGCCGTGTCCCAGCCCTCGCTGAAACGGTCATGGTATTTGTCGATATCTTCCTGGGGCGCCTGCAAGGGGAAGTGCGGCGAGTGAAACGCGGTGTAGAGGAAGAAGGGATCGGCCGCATGGTCGCGGGCATGTTCCCGGAGGAAACCAACGCCGTAATCCGCGATCGCAGTCGTACTGTAGTAGCCTGGCTCAGGCGTGGGAAGGCGCTCGCCATCGAGCAGATGGTTGGTCTGGGTGAAGAAGCGGAGTTCGTCCATCATGGTGTAGGAATGGTCGAAGCCCACGCCGCCTTCGCCGGTCACGTGCTTCATGTGCCACTTGCCGGTGTGATAGCTGCGGTAGCCGAGCGGCTTCAGGTATTCCGGAATGAAGCGGACGTAATCCGGGATCTTGCCCGGCGTCATGACGTCGGCAGCCGTCTGTTGGGCGTACTGGCCGCTCAGCAGACAGCTCCGCGACGGGCCGCAGCGCGCGGTGGAATAGGCCTGGGTAAAGCGCACTCCCGCGGCGGCCATGCGGTCGAGGTTGGGCGTGTCGACGTCACCGCCATAACAGCGCGCGTCGGAGTAGCCCATGTCGTCGGCCAGGAGGACGAGGAAGTTCGGCTTCTTCGCCGGAGCTGCCGGGAGGAACGGCGCTGCAGCGGCGCCGGCGGACATACGCAGGAACTCTCTTCGGCTGGGCATATAACCTTTCATTAAAACTCCAGCCGCACCGCCCACTGCATGATGCGCGGATTCTGTGCCGCCGTGTACTGGCCGAACTGGGCGTTGGTCTGGGCGCCGGCCGCATTGAACTGCGCCGTGGTGTTGATCGCGCTGAACTGCGGATGATTGAAGAAGTTGTACATTTCGACGCGGAATTGCATGCGGACGCGTTCCCAGATGGGGATGCCCTTTACCAGGGAAACGTCCCAGTCGTTCAAACCCGGGCCGCGGATCAGGTTCTTCGACGGATCCCCCACCGTGCCCACGGCCGGCAGCGCAAAGACCGTGGGATTGAAGGCTTGCAACGGCCCGTAGCCGCTGCCCAGTTGATACGGGTTGCCGTTGACATCGATACGGGCGCCCACGCTGGGCGAGCCGGTAATGTTGGTCGAGGTGGTTTGGGTGAAGCCGACTCCCGAGGGCGCACCGCTCGAAAAAGTCGCGACACCGAAAACGTGCCAGTCATTCACCACGGCGCGAACCGGCGCCATGGCGGACTTCCATTTCGGCACGTCCCATATCCAGTTGATCTTGGCCAGTTGCGTGCGATCGAAGCCGGCGAGGCCATAGTTCCAGGCGCGGAAGAGCGAGGTTGGCACCGCGTTGTTCACGGCTGCGAAGTCGGTGTCAACCCAGTCCATGGCTTTCGACCACGTGTAGGCGAGACCGAATTGGATGCCATGCGCGAAGCGGCGGTTGGCGGTGATCTGCAGCGAATGATAATTCGAGGTAGCGTCGTTGGCGTCGTAGTTGATGCCGCTGTAGCCCTGGATGGGCACCAGGAACGCGTTGGGAAGAGGAGTGCTCGGGCTCGCCGGGTTGGCGTTAGAAGGCAGGAATTGCGCCCCCAGCGGCACCGGTTCGAGGCTCTCCGCCCACGAGAGATGTCTGCCCAGTGAACCGACGTATCCGACGTCCAGCACCGTGCCCCATCCGATATTGCGCTGCACCGTGAGGCTCATGTTCATCACCGTGGACGCCTTCATGTTCTTTTGCCACGCAACCACCGAAGGCGGCGAGACAAAGCCCTGAGCAGAAGTGAAGGTCGACAAAGTGCCGTACTCGACCACCGGCGTTTGCACCAGAGGATACGAGTACTCGGCGCCTTCGAAGACGCTGGTGCCGAGCGGCCGGTTATAGAACACGCCGAAACCGCCGCGGATGGCAGTCTTGCCATCGCCGAACGGATCATACGCGAAGCCAAAGCGCGGAGCCGCCAGCGGCCCCATGTTGTTGATCAACGCGCGCGGATAGCCGGGCGTAGTGGCGGCCACTATCATTCCATTGGTCAGATTGCCGGTGCCCGGTGCGATGAAGCCCACCAGCGCGGAGGGATAAGTCTGGCCAGTGACCGGGTTCACGCCGACGCTCTTGCCGCCCACCAGCGCGGGTCGGATCAACTGTACCGCCTGGGCCGGATTGTAGAGCGAGGGCACGAATCCCGCCATGGCGCTCTTGTAGTTGTAAAAAGGTTCATACCAACTCAGCCGGATACCGTAGTCAAGTGTCAGTTTTCGGGTCGCCCGCCAGGTATCCTCCACAAAGGTATCGAGGCCATTCGAATAGATCAGAGAAAGCGGATGCGCGGTAGCCTCCGTATAGGAATTAAAGACGCCGAGCAGAGCGTTAGAGAACGGATTGCCGGTATTCAATGGATTATTGGCGTTGGTCGAGAAGTCGAACAGGCCGTTGAAGTCGGTGGCCCACTGGCCGTCGTATTGCCGCATGCGTTCGAACATGAAGCCGGCCTTGAGCGTGTGGGAGCCGACGATATGAGTGAGGTTGTCGCTGACGTTGGTGACGTAGCGTGTCAGGTCATACGGAAAGCGGCCGTCATAGGTCACGTTGGGAGGATCGGTGACGCCCGTGAAGGTCATCCCCGGCAGAAAATTCTGCGGGTTGTTGGCGGGATTTAGCTGCCCGGCGTTGAAGCCATAGGTATTGCGCTGAATACCGCCCAGTTGGCTCGACTGGAAAATGTCGCTCGGGCCGTAATCGAGGGCGTATCCGAAAGTCAATTCGTTGATAGTCGTGGGTGTGAAGATATGGGTGTAATGCCCGGCCGCCATCTTGCCGTCGGTTTTGGTAACGATGCCGTTCAGGATCGGGAAGCTGGCCGTGATGCCGGTCACACCGCCGCCGTTCGCGGGACCAGTGGCCGTCCCCCAATCGCCGGTGAGCGTGACCGTGAAAACATCCGACGTGCGCGCGTTGAAATCCAGCTTCAAAGTGGCCAGTTTTATGGGCTCCTGCGTAGTGGCCTGAGTCACGTAGTTGTAGGTAGTCGAACTCGAATTGTTCGGCTGGGGGAACACTTTGAGCAGCGCCAGACCGTTGGGATCGATCCGGCTGGTGGGTACGATGTTCCCTGGAAATGCGACCCCGGTATTGGGATCGGTCACCGGAACCAGCTTCCCGCCGGACAAAGTTTGCGAGAAATTGCCGGCCAGTTGGAGCGCGGTGGGCATGGTCAGATATTGCAGCGCGCCGGTAACATGCTGTGGCAGGAACTCCTGGTTCCAGAAAAAGAAGAGCTTGTTGTGCAGCGCCGATAACTTCTTGGGCATCCAGATGGGACCGCCAATGTTGTAGGTCACCGCGTTGAAGCGATTGACCGGCCGGGGAATGCCCTGCAAGTTGCTAAAGAAATTGTTGGCATTCAAATCCTCGTTGCGGCCATAGTACATGCCCATGCCGTGGTACTGACGGGTGCCGGATTTCGTCACCATCTGGACATCGCTGCCGGAGAGCCGGCCGTATTCGGCCTGGTAGTTGCTCTGCAGTACCTTGACTTCGGAAATCGCCTCCATACTGGGCATGAAAGTGCCATTGGCGGCGCCGCCAACGGCTGTCATGGTGATGCCATCCACGCTGAAATTGTTGGCGGTAGTGCGGCTGCCGGCAACGTTGAAGTCGGTTGCGTTGGTACCCGCCAGAGTGCGGGTCGTCGCACCCACCGGGTCCACCACGCCGGGCGAGATGGCTATCAGAGTAGTAACCGTGCGGCCATAGACGGGGAGTTCCTCGGTTTGTATGGCAGAGATGGACGCAGCGTGCTCTGAACTCGCCGTCTGCACGGTTGCGCCCTGGCCCGTAACCGTTACCTGCTGATCTATGGCGCCGACTTCGAGCAGGAGAGTGCCGAGGGCCAGACGTTCCGACGGGCTCAGCCGGATTCCGGTACGTTCCAGGGTTTTGAAACCGGCCGCTTTCACGCTGATGGAGTACTCTCCGGGTTCCAGGCCGTCGATTACAAATTCCCCGGAGTGGGTTGTCTGGACGGTCCGTTGAGCGCCCGTGGTGATGCTGAGCAGCTTGATTTCCGCTTGCGGGATAACACCGCCAGTGGAGTCGGCGACCGAGCCGAAGATCCCTCCGGTAATCGCCTGGGCCAAAGCGTAACCCCCTCCAATCACCAACACGGCGAATATCGAGTTGCAAATTACGCTGCGCGAAAAAGTCTGCATGGACTTACCTCCTGATAGTTATGTAGCTTATTACAAGATGTGCAGGAATGGTAGAGCCGCGGCGCCGGCGGGCGGCTAGAAGGCTTCTTTCAGTTTGCGGCGGTACTGCTCGAAGGCTTTGCGTCCCGGTGCGGTGAGACGCAGCAGCGTTTGCGGGACCTTGCCGCGAAAGGTCTTGGAGACCTGCACGTAACCCTCCTCTTCCAGCCGTGAAAGGTGGCTGGAGAGCGTGCCTTTGTTCATGCCGGTTTCGTGCTGCAGATAGAGGAAGTCCGCCTTTTCGACGGCGTAGAGGAGAGCGACAATCATCAGGCGCCCGGGTTCGTGAATGACGCGGTCGAGTTCCGCGATGGCCTTGATCTGGTCGTTCATTTGGTGTGCTGAAGATAGAGCCAGAAGCTGATAGAGCCCGAAATCAGGAGCAATGTGCCGTACAGGATAAAAGAAAGTAGAGCGGCTCCCAACACGCTCGCCGGGAAATTGGTGGTCAGGAAGGAGTGTTCTGCCAGGGCCCCCAGGACGTGTGCTGGAAGAAGTGCGATCACCACCGAGCCGGCCACTTCGACCCAAACCACCAGCCATTTCCATCGCGCCGTACGGGCGAAACCAAAGGCATAGCTGGCGGCGAAGACCAAGCCGAGGAGAGCGGGTGGCGTGGTCAGGTTCCAATGCTGCCTGATGCACACGTACATCACCGCGGATGTCACAGCCAACACGAAGGTGAAGAGCATGAGCGGGAATTTATTCTGCGTCCGGCATTCCACGTACCCGGTCCGGGGATAGGTGATTCGCTCTTTAATGGCTTTGGTCCCGAATTGGATGATGAGCACCACCAGACCAAAGAAGATAAACAGCGTGTACATCTGGTTCCAGACGGAATTCCGCGGGGTGTGAAGTTGCATCCATTGCAGCAGGGCAAAGGCCAGCATCATGAAGCCGATTCCCAATTCTCCGGCACCTTCCACGTTGCCGTAGAGCTTGGGCCGCCTCAACAGATCATCGAGTGGATCCATTTCACCTACTAGTTTGCGCCACCAACTGGTAGGTGTCAAGTACTATCTTTTCCACTGCCTGTGCCACCTCGGGCGAGAGAGGCGCGCCGATGTCGCAATGGCCGGCTTCGATCCCGCAGATCGTCAGCTTCGGAGGAAGTTGGGCCAGCGATCGCGCCAATTCGATCACCTCGGCGAGTCCGAATTCGTGCGTGGAACTGTGGAACTGCTTGCCGGGGATCGTATCCTCGCGTGGATTTATCCACTTGATGGTGCCCGCCGGGGCGCCGCTGATCATGGCGTCGATGATAATGACTTCGTCATACCCGGCCCACCGGTAAAAGAGGGACAGCATATCCCCGCTGTGTTCAAGCGCGTTCAATCCCATTTCGCGGAGTTTACGGGCGGCTACGAGACCGGCGGCGTCGTCGCCGCGCTCGGGATTGCCACAGCCGAGAATGAGAGTGCTCACGCGCGGTCAATGCGCACATGCAGCGCATGCGTTGCGCAGGAGATGCAAGGGTCGTAGTTGCGGACCGCCTGCTCGCATTTCCAAGTGGCCTGTTCGCTCGAAAGTGCCGTGACCTGGGGAACGTAATGCCACAAATCGTCTTCGATCTGTTTTTGGTTCTGGGACGTCGGCGGGACAATTTTGGCGAACTGGATCAGGCCCTGGTCGTCTATCTTGTAGCGATGGTAAAGCAACCCGCGAGGTGCTTCCGTGGCCGCCGACCCGGTCCCGGCGCGGATCGTGAAATCCGCCCTGGGCGACTCCGGCATCTGGTAATCTGCGATGATCTGCAAGGCTTCGTGACAGGCAAAAACCAGTTCGATGGCCCGCACGATGATGCTGCGGAAAGGATTCAGCACCGGCAGTTTCAGACCGCAGTCTTTGGCGGCCTGCTTAGCCACGTCGGGCAACTGCGCGAAGTTGATGTTGAAGCGTGCCAACGGCCCCACGAAGTACGCTCCGCGCCCGTTCATCAGCGACTGCAAAGCATTGGAGTGTTTGACGTGCCGCTCGACAAAATGCTCTTCGTATTCCGGCACGAAAATGTTCAGGCCTTTACTCGACGCGATGCGGCCTTCGTTGAACGGGTACTCGTGCGGATGCGACAGGGCCACAAATTCATAATCGCGCTCAAACTCCGGAAATTCGAAGCCGCTGACCAGCTTGACGGTGGCGAGAGACGCGTCGAGCGCCCATTTCAGATCTTCCGTCAGAGAGCGCAGTTCGCTCTCCGCGGGCACTTTGTAAAATCCGCCGACGGCGGCCGAGACCGGATGGATTTCCCGCCCTCCCATGAGGCTCACAATACTGTTGCCGATTTTCTTCAGCCGTAGACCTTGCTCTACCACGGTGCGGTGATCGCGCGCCATTTGAATCGCGTCCGGGTAGCCGAGAAAGTCCGGCGCATGCAACATAAAGACGTGCAGCGCGTGGCTCTCGATCCACTCTCCGCAATAGAACAGGCGCCGCAGCATGCGGACCATGGGATCGATCTGGATGTTCAACGCACGCTCGAAGGCGTGCACCGCGCTCATTTGGTAAGCGATAGGACAGATGCCGCAAATCCGCGCCACCATGTCCGGCGCTTCGTTGAAGTGCCGGCCGCGCAGGAAGGCTTCGAACATGCGTGGAGGCTCGAAAACATTCAGTTTGACGTCGGTGACGCGGTCGCCTTTCAGCGTGATCTGCAGCGCGGCCTCGCCCTCCACGCGCGTGAGCATGTTGACCTTGATCGATTTCATGACCGTTCACACTCTTCGCTGGCCTTGCGGAACTGCCATGCCCAGGCGCTGAACCCGCGGTAGGCGCGCGCAATCTGCTGGTCGGTTTCTCCCAGAATCCTGAAGGTCTGGGTCAGCGAGGCCGTGTTGGGCGATTCCATGGGTCCGAAGCATCCGTAACAGCCGCGGTGGAAACTCGGGCAAATGGCGCCGCAACCGGCCTGCGTGACCGGTCCCAGGCAGGGGATCTTTTTCGCCACCATGACGCACGGCGTTCCCCGCCGCTTGCACTGCACGCAGACACTGTAGGTGGGGATAGCGGGTTTGCGTCCAACCAGCGACGCAGTGACCAGTTCCACCAGTTGGTATTTATTGATGGGACAGCCGCGCAGCTCGAAATCCACCGGCACGTGTTCGGCGATCGGCGTCGAGGACTTCAGCGTCTGGATGTGTTCGGGACTCGCATATACCGCGCCGATGAACTGATTGACGTCGCTCCAGTTGCGCAGCGCCTGGATCCCGCCGGAGGTGGCGCAGGCGCCGATGGTGATCAGCTTGCGGCATTCACGGCGGACCTGCTGAATGCGCTCAGCATCATGATGCGTGGTGATCGAGCCTTCCACCAACCCGACATCATAGGGCCCTTTGGCCATTGACCGGCTGGCTTCGGGAAAATACACGATGTCCACGGCGCCGGCCAGGGCCAGCAGCTCGTCTTCGAGTTCCAGGAGGCTGAGCTGGCACCCATCGCACGAAGCGAATTTGAATACCGCGATCTTCGGCTTGTTAGAGCTCATATTTCCCCAGCAATCCCCGCAGGCGGCTGTAGGGAAAAATAGGACCTTCCTTGCAGATGAAATACGGCCCGTACTGGCAGTGGCCGCAGAATCCCATGCCGCAGTTCATGTTCCGTTCCATCGAGAGATAAATATCGCCGGCCGGGACGCCGCGCTGCCGGTCGAGTTCGGTGATCACGTAGCGCATCATGACCTCCGGCCCGCAGATGAACGCCACCGTGCGGTCAGGATGCATGCGCAGGTGCTTGAACAGCGTGGTGACCACGCCCACGCGGCCCTTCCAGTTAACGCCGCCATAATCCACCGTGGTCAGCACCTGGGTATCCGGCAGGCGCCCCCATTCGTTCAGTTCCTTGCGATACAGAAGATCCTGCGCGCTGCGTGCGCCGTAGAGGATCATCAAGCGCACGTAATCGTCGCGATTGCGCAGAACGTGGTAGATGACCGGGCGCAGCGGCGCCAGGCCGATTCCGCCGGCCACGATCAGCACGTCCTTGCCATGCGCCGCGCGCACCGGCCAGGACGTTCCGAAGGGCCCGCGTACGCCCAACCAGTCGCCGGGCCGCAGGCTCACCAGCCGCTGCGTGGCCAGGCCGACCGAACGCACCGTGAACACCAGCCGCCCTTCGCGGTAAGGATCGCCGCTGATCGAGATGGGCAGTTCGCCGATCCCGTAGACGTAGATCATGCTGAACTGGCCGGGCGAAAAGCGATGCACGGCCGAATCCTCGTCCGGTATCACAACCAGAGTGAACGTGTCAGTCGTTTCGCGCGCAACCGATTCCACGCGGCAGCCGTGCTGATAGCGGGCATCAGGGCCGGCCACTTCAGAGGCGGGAAGCATAGATATCCATGAGCTGCAGGCGCGTCGCAGACAGGCGCTGGTCCAGGATGTTCAGGAAACGTTTGAGTAATTCGTAGCCCAGATCGTGGTTCTGTTCGCACTTGGCGCGCAGGCATTTGCCGTCGAGGGCGATGGCCCGCACCGGTTCGATGACGCGCGCATCGAATCGCCAGGTATAAGGCGGAAGCAGCCAGGAGAAGCCCAGAATATCTCCTTTCTCCAGCGTTTCTACCGGGATCGGAGGGCAGTGGGGCGCGTAGATCTCCAGCGCGATCTTGCCCTCTCGTATGAGATAGAACTGATGCGCCTCTTCGCCTTCCCGGAAGAGATAAGCATTCTCCGCGAAGCGCACGTTCGACGAGCAGCCGACGAGCAACTTCAGATAGGCATTATCCAGCCCATCGAAAAACGGGTGGCTTGCGAGAACTCGTTCAAGCGTTTCCATCTTCATCCTCCACGAAGGTTGCGCCGGGCATCTTCTGCGATTGAATGGCGCGAACCTCCTCGGTGATATCAATTCTTGCCGGGCACCAGGTAATACAGCGGCCGCATCCCACGCAGCCGGGACTTCCGAACTGGTCAATCCATGACGAAAACTTATGCGTCAGCCATTGCCGGTAGCGCGACTTGACGGATTTGCGCACGCTCCCGCCATGAATGTAGGAAAAAGTTTGCGAGAAGCACGAATCCCAGCGCCGCCAGCGTTCGGCATGGTCGCCGGTGAGGCTGGTGGAATCCTCCACGATGGTGCAGAAACATGTCGGGCAGACCAGCGTGCAGTTGGCGCAGGCGAGGCAACGCTCCGCAACCTGGTCCCAACGGGGGTGATAAAAGGACTCGGTCAACAGCTCTTTCAATCCGGTTGAATCGACTTTGCGGGATTGCTCCGCGGCCCGCTCGACTGATTCGGCGGCGCGCCGGGAGATCTCCGGGGTGGCCGGCTCTTGCGGCAATTCGGCGAGAATTTCGGCGCCCTTCTGGCTGCCGGACTGAGCTACGAAGAGATGCCGTCCGTTGTCGAAGATTTCGGTGAGCAGGAGATCGAAATTCCGGCGTACACCCGGTCCGGTGCCGAGCGACGCGCAAAAACAGGTTGCACCGGAGCGTGTGCAATTGACCGCGACGAGGAAGGCGCTTTGCCGTCGCGCCTGATAAACCGGGTCAATGAACTTATCCTGCAGCAGCACGCGGTCGTGGATCCGGATGGCGGCCAGTTCGCAGGCACGCACACCGATAAAGGCGTACGGCAGGGGCACGTTGCTGTCGGGTAGGATGCGAACGCTTTTGTCGTGGGATTCAACGGCGCGTTCAATCTGGTAGAGACGGATTTCAGGAGGGTGAAGGAATTTCTTCCAGCTCTGCGGTCCGACAGTGAAGCCGAAAAGGGCTCCATTGTCGCCTCTGCGCAGACGATATTCTCCCGCAGACTGTTCATCGGTCCAGCCGGCCGGAAGATCCTCGAGCCTGCTCAGCGTGTCGTAGACAATGCTCCCGTCGCGCAGAGTTGGACCGACCGGACAGTACCCCCGGCTAACCAGGCAGGAAAGCAAACTGCCCAGAGCCCCGGGTTCAATCACGACTTCAGTGACCTTACTGGCGGGTCCCATTTCAGTCCACGTGGCCTGAAAGTCTGATTCTATGCTGTTGGCGAAGGGAAAACAAGGGGCTGCTGCGTGTAATATGATGTGCATGGGCCAGCGCATCTCGTTTGCCTTCGTTTTCCTGGCTTCTCTGGCCTGGGCACAGTCAGACTGGAGGAAAGTCTGTGCGGACGCTACGTCCGCACCTCTGACCGTGCCTGAAAACGGGGGTGACCTGCGGAAGTGCGACAGTACGGCGCTGTATTACGGGTTCGATCGTCCGCCGGACTGGAAGGCGGCACTCGAGTGCGCTTATTATCAGCGCGCCCATCCGCATCCGAACCAGGCCGATCCGTTTGCCGGCCCTGGAGTCCTCACCATGCTGTACGCCAACGGTCTCGGTGTTCCCCGCAACTACGATTTAGCCATCCGTTTTGCCTGCGAAAACACCTGGGCCGCGGAAGCGGAAATGCAGGGCCGCATCGCTCACCTGGAGAAACTCCGTGATGGTCACGCGGACGCGAAGGACTTCGATCTCTGCGATGACGCCACCAGCGGCTTAATGGCCGGAGAATGTGAATGGGTCCAGCAACAATTCCTCAACGCCAGGCGACGCAAGGAAATGGATGCGATATCCGTGAACTGGCCACCGCCCATCAAACAAGCGTTCAAGTCTCTGGAGGCGGCCGAAGAAGCCTTCGTCCAGGCGAGCGGCTACCACGAGGTGGATCTCTCGGGCTCCGCGCGCGCGGCCTTCTCGCTGGAAGAGCAGGGCCGCTTGCGCGACCAATTCCTGGCGACCATTCAGCGCTTCGCCGCGGGCCAAGCCACGTCCGATTACCAGAATGCGGATCGCAGCTTGAATGACGCCTACCAGCGAATTCA
>Ga0326727_10025081_pt1 | contig 11213 bp, 6 predicted proteins | sample MB2enrmetagenome_FD_207643 | JGI IMG/M metagenome (GOLD analysis project Ga0326727, IMG submission 207643) | Lab enriched peat soil microbial communities from McLean, Ithaca, NY, United States - MB29MY | ecosystem: Environmental > Terrestrial > Soil > Wetlands > Peat | place: USA: New York... | reverse complement strand
TCGCGCCAACCGAAAAGGATCTCGGCATCAACTGGGTGGATTGGAACCCTGCACCGCCTGACAAAGACATGGGTCTGTGGGGCGCGGTCGATCTGGAGACGACCGGCCCCGTAACCGTGCGGTCGCCGATGGTGGCGACGCATTTTGAAGACGACTCGCTCAATGCGGCCGATCTGACGGTTTATGCCGAACTGCACAATGCAAGTGGGCACGCCGTGAAGGGTGTGGTTTCAGGTTCTGCCGCGGGAGTCAAGTTTGAACTGCCGGTCGAGCTGGCGGCCGATGAAACTCGCACCGTGGCATTCGCGCCTGAGCAGTTTCCGCAATTGCGCGTGCGCGATCCAAAGGCCTGGTGGCCGTGGCAAATGGGCGATCCGCATCTTGAGCGGCTCACCGTGCGTTTTTCAGCGGAGGGCCAGGTTAGCGATGAGCGAAGCGTGGACTTCGGCATCAGGGAGATTACATCTGAGCTGACCGTGAACGGAAGCCGCCTGTTTCGCGTCAATGGCAAGCCGATTCTGATTCGCGGCGGGGGATGGTCGCAGGACATGCTGCTGCGCACCGATGACAAGCGGCTGCGCGATCAGTTCAGGCTGGTGCGCGACCTGGGGCTGAACACCATCCGGCTTGAAGGCAAGCTCGACACCGAGGAGTTCTTTCACCAGGCCGACGAGCAGGGCGTGCTGGTACTGCTGGGATGGTGTTGCTGCGACCACTGGGAACACTGGCGCGACTGGACGCCCGGGGATTTGGAGATCGCCAGGGCATCGCTGCGTTCGCAGATGCTGCGCCTGCGTCAGCACGCAAGCCTGCTGGTATGGCTGAACGGCAGCGACAATCCGCCTACGGCAAACGTAGAGAAAGCCTATTTGCAGGTTGAGAGCGACACTCACTGGCCCAATCCGATCCTGTCGTCGGCATCCGCAGCGGCGACCTCAGTCACGGGCCAGAGCGGCGTCAAGATGACGGGGCCGTACGACTACGTTGAGCCGAGCTACTGGTACACGGCAACCAAGTTTGGCGGCGCACTGGGATTCAACACCGAGACCAGCCCCGGGCCGGCCATTGTCTCGCTGGCCAGCCGGAAGAAGTTTCTTCCCGATCCCGAAGCGTGGCCGCCCTCGGCAAACTGGACCTATCACAACGGCGGCGGCGAGTTCACCAACCTGAAGGTCTTTGGCGCGGCCATGGAGGCGATCTATGCCAGACCGAATTCGGCTGCCGATTTCGAGCGCCTGGCGCAGACCATGGAGTACGATTCGGAGCGCGCCATGTTTGAGGCGTACTCGAAAAACAAGTACTCCTCGACGGGCGTCATCCAGTGGATGCTGAACAACGCATGGCCTTCGATGATCTGGCATCTCTACGACTACAACCTCGACGCCGGTGGCGGATACTTCGGGACCAAGAAGGCATGCGAGCCGCTGCACATTCAATACTCTTACGACGATCGATCCATCGTGGTGGTGAACAGCACCTATAAGCCCGCCGCGGGACTCGTTGCCAGCGTTCAAGTGCGCGGCCTCAAATGGAATGAGCTGTTCCGGTCCCAGAGCGCCATCAACGCGCAAGCCGACAGCGCCCAGCGCGCGTTCGAATTACCAGACAGCCTCTTCGCCGATGCTGAGAGGATCTTCTTTATCGACCTCACCCTGAAGGATTCGTCGGGGCGGCTCGTGAGCAGGAACTTCTATTGGGTGCCCGGCACGCTGACAACGTTCGATTGGGACAGGACCGATTACACCCACACACCTGCGGAGCGATACGAGGATCTATCGGCGCTGACCAGCCTTCCGGCGGCTACCGTCACTGCCAAAGCGGAGATCGGCAATACGCCCAACGGCCGCAGAATCAGCCTGCATCTCGAGAACACTGCGGCAGGACTCGCGTTCCAGGTGAGCGCGGCGGTGCGCACCGCGAACGGCGATCTTGTCGCTCCGGTCTTTTGGTCCGACAACTGGATCGAGCTTGGACCCGGAGAACAAGAAACGCTCACCGCAATGCTGCCTGAAGACGCGCCCGCCTCGCCGGTCATCCAAATCGAGGGCTGGAACGTGGCTGCGATGAGCGTTACGCCGACCGCTGAAGCGCACTAAATCCTGCGTCTGCTGCGCACCGAAAACGTGCTGAAATAGGGCAGAATCGGGGCATAGAAGGGCATTTTGCACCAAAAACGGGCATGAATGTAACAGCAATTTGGATTGTTACGTTCCATAACGCATTGATTTATAAAGCTCCGCATTCACAGTTTCCCAGTTACCCAGCGGCTGTTGGGGGTAGGGGGGAGTTATTTTTCCAGTAAAGAGGGAGCAGGGATCGGTTACCACGGAGTAATAGGCTGCCGGGCTGGGATGGAAGGCCATGCATCTCCAGTGTGCAGGAAAGAGCGGAAATTAAATGCAAGGCAGCGGAGTTGGGCCGGCCGTGTTCCGTCCCAGGGCCATGTGAAATAGCAGATCCTTCGACTCCGCTCCGCTTCGCTCAGGAGGATTGGGCACCCTGGTTTGTGGTTAGTGTGCGTTGCTGGGGCGAGGATAGGCCACCCGCCCTTTCGAGAAGCTGAGAGCATGGCGCAGATCGGATTCAAACGCAATGAACTTTTCCTCAGGCGTCGTATTTGGATCAAGTACTGACTTGATGGCGTTATGATACTACCTTCCCTAGAAAGAGGAGCACAGTGAACATCAAACAGGTGCCTTTAGTGCTGATTACGTTGTACGCATCCGCTGGCGGAGCACAACCGTTCACCCATTCCGAATCCTGCGCAAAGTTCAGTTCGGCGGTTATTCCGCTCCAGAGTGTGAGGGGAACCGGAACATCGATGGGAACGGGATTTATCGTTTCTCCAGATGGTTGGATCATCACCGCAGCTCATGTGGTGATAGACCCAGACACCAAGCAGGTAGATAGAATGATCCAAACCGTGTTGCCAGGCAATAACAGCCTTTCGACGGTCACCCTCGAATCCCCCAACGACGAATTTACCAGAGTTCACGATTTTGCCTTGCTGAAGGTTGAAGGGACAAATCTTCCATTCCTCACGTTTGGAAATGAAGAGCGTGTCCGTATCGGATCGGGTGCCACAATTATCGGGTTCCCCTTCAGCGCTCTGAGCGGGGCCGGCGTAAGGTTCTGTCTTTCCGCGTCGATTGCTAGTGGCGCTGCTATCGCTACTCCAGTCGGAAAACTCGACATCATTTTCTTGCAAGGCCCATCGGTAGAGGGTATAAGCGGCGCTCCCGTCATTTCCGAGGAGACAGGAGAAGTCGTTGGGATCGTCACTTTGAAACTGACTGGGATAACCCCGGCCTTGAGACAGCAGAAGAGAAACGTCGAAGCCTTTAGGGCCAGCGGAAGCAGTGTTAGCTTCGGGGGAGTGAACGTCGTCGATACAATTTCTGGTCTCATCGATACCTTGGAAACGCAACTCGCCAACGGATTGGGCGCGGCAACTGGGGCAAAAGATGCCGCCGAGAAGCTCACAGAGGCACAGAAGAAGGCGGCAGCAGACGTTGTAAAGTAGGTTGATCGGAAGTTGCGCACGATTCTCTAGTGCGCTAATATGTGCTCTAGAGAGTTCCGTGTTTTTACCGTGCTCCCCGCCTGCCAGCGGGGTTTCACTTTTTGTCGATCTTTTCTCGCAGCGCCTTCAATTCCTCCATGACCTTATCGAACTTGCCGTCTATGCGAAGAACTGCCACGAGCGCAAGAATCAGGAATGCGTACCACTCAAACCGTGAAATCATAGTGCCGACATTCTACGATGGAAGATCGTGAATTAACCGTACGCTTTCAGCCCGATTATTATGCTAACAGTGTCCGGCAACAGAACAGCATTCAGCGATTCTCGCCTTCGTATCCAATGGGCTAAGGAAAGCCTTGCCGATTTTGTACGATGTGCCAATATCTACTTCAAGCGAACACCACGCGAATTTAGCGTCGAGCCTGATCCTGGCGGCACTCACGAATGGCACAAGTTTAGATTCCTTAAACCGATCCCAAGCACTCTTACAAAGCTCGCAGTTCATGCGATCGAAGACTTGAGGGCTGCTCTCGATCTTGCCGCTTGCGATGTTGCACGCCTTGCTAACCTTCCGGTCGATGACGTTCACTTTCCGTTCTCCAGCTCTAAAACTGGCCTCAAGAGTCGCATAGGTAGTGCCTGCAAGGGATTCCCGCAAGAGATCACGCGGCTTTTGGCGAGTTATGAGCCTTACCCGACTGGAAGTGCTCTTCTCTATGCAATTAACGAATTGTGTAACGCCTCGAAGCATGAAATTATCATGCCCGTGGTTTCTATAATTGGCACCGAGATGCCCTACATCGAGACCAGCGACGCCAAACACTTCTTGCCCATCATGCTGTATCGCGGCGGTGAAGGGGAGATAACTTACGCAATCGCAGAGCGCGGACTCAAGTGGAAGTACGAAGCCGATTTTTCCTTCCGAGTATGCTTTGGCAAAGTCGGAGCAATCGCGGGCAGAGATGTTGCGGAGAACGTCGACGGAATGATCCGCGCTGTCGGTATGATCGTCTACGAAATCGAAGCCGAATCGAGGAAGATTGGCATTCTTACGACGTGACGCTTCTTTAGTGGGAATAGCGCAAGATGCCATAATCCACACATATCATGCGTGTCAATAGCGATTTTAGGTAAGCGAAGTATATTTTCACCAAAAGGTACAGGTAGCTGAAAAAACCACTTAATAACCAAAGAGGGAGGGGGGAGGGTAGTGGTCAGTGGTCAGTGGTCAGTGGTCAGTGGACAGTGGTCAGTGGTCAGTGGACAGTGGACCGTTTGTGAGTGCGGCTACCCGGCCACGCCGGGCGCGGTCCCTCCGCCTGCCGGCTGGGCAGAATGCAAGCGCAGATCGATGTCGTAGAGCACAACATCAAGTTCATCCAATGTGTCGATTACATAATGGGCTCCGGCGGCGGCAAGTTCTGCGCGCGCCGCTTCGAGCCGGCTTTCTTTCTCCGCCGCGTCGAGCGCCTCGAACTCCGACCGTGACAATCCGATCATGTTCCCCGTTCCCGCAACGCCGATGGACCATGAGCCGGCATTCAAGCCTTCCTGAACGTCGGCGGGCGTGTCGCCGACTTTGGCGATCGCGGCTAACGGGTAAACCTGCAGGCGTACAGCGCACTCGTACATCATGAATGGATAGGGCCGGCCCGCACCCACCTCTTCAGGCGTGAGGCTGCAATCGGGCTTGTAACCTTCTTTGGCGCTCGAGTCGACGAGCATGTCGAGCATCGCGCGCGTGTAGCTGGTAGTGGACCCGATCTTCAGTCCGCGCTCGCGGAATCTCTCCACCGCCTGCGGCACGCCCGGAATAACCGCGGAGTATTCCATTAAGCAGGAGACTTGACGGGGAATGAATTCCGCGTAGATTTCGTCAACGTCGGCGTTTACGGGCGCCTGACCGTAGCGCTCCTCCCACTCCGCACTCACGCGCGGCATGGCAAGAATGTTGCGGATGTGCTCTTTCTTGGGCAGGCCCATGTGCTTCCGGATCTCGTTTTCACCGAGCGCGATCTGCCAGCACGTAAACAGTTGTTCGATGGTACGCGCCGGGGCAAGGCTGCCAAAGTCAACCGTTGTGCCGGCCCAATCGAGCACCAACCCCTTTAATCGGCTGGCGTGAACAGTTTGCGGAGGAAGTGCAGGGTTGAGAAGTTTCAAGCGGTAATCTCCAATTCCTGAAAGGTCTTTTCGGCAAGCCCAAAAGCCATCGTCATTCCGATTCCGGCCGTAGACGCGACGGCGGTTCGAATCGAGTCGGTCAAAGATTCTCTCAAAAACGCGGGCAAACAGCAAACGAGGGAGTGTCGGATTGAACACTCCCTCGCGGTTTGGGCCCGGTGCCAGGTCTCTGACCGTTTGGTTTTGTGCTTCCCACCCTTTCCGCGATGAAGCTGCGGAAAGGATGGGGCACGGGCAGACTCATCTCATCGAAAAGCCGGCGGCCGGTCTGCAACGGCAGTTCCGCGCTGCGTATCCGGTTGCAGCTGCGTCACAAACACGATGCGATTCTTGCCTGCATGCAGCTTGTTGAGCGGCAGCCAGTTGCTCGCGTACGCTGCGCCATTCAGCGTCACGTCGTGCACGTAGATGCCTTCGCCTTTGCGGACGATCACAAGAGTTCGATTGCCCGCAAGTTTGAGAGTTATTTTGTCGAACAGCGGCGTGCCCAGCACAAGGCCGGCTACGCCCGGCACCGCGGGATACATGCCAATCGCATCCCAGACATAGACACCCGAAGTTGCGCCAAGATCGTCATTGCCGGGAATACCATCGGGCGCAGCCTTGAACGTCTCCTCGCCGATGCGCGTTACCACTTCCTGCGTCTTCCAAGGCTGCCCCGCGAAGACGTAAGCGTAGGGCACAACAAAGTCCGGCTCGTTTTCGATGTTGTAGCAGGGCTCGCCCCAGCATCTCAGCTTCTTGAAAAACCTGTCGAGCCGCGGAATCACGACGTCATCTCCTCCGATCGCGGCAAACAAAGCAGGGTAGTCGTACGGAATCATATACGTGTATTGAGCGGTGTTTCCTTCCTCAAAACCCTGCTGATCGCTCGTAGGGCTTGGATTGTTATGGCGCTTGGGCAATGACTTTTCAGGATCGAACCCCGCGAGCCAGCTTTCGTCGCTCTGCCGCGGACGAACCCACCTGGTATCGGGATCGACCAGGTTCTTCCAGCCCTGCGATAGCGTCAGGAACCGGTTTGCGTCCTGGCTGTGCCCAAGCGCCGTAGCGAACTGCGCGGCCGCAAAGTCGTCGCTGCCGTACTCAAGCGTGCGCGAGGCCGAGATTTCGTCCTTTTCGGCAGGCACATAACCAAGCTTGAGATAGTCCTCAAGAAACGGACGCTCGTTGTTGTCCTTGGTCTCAGTGGCCGCGCGCACCATGTACTTGAAAGCAGTCTCAGTGTCAAAGCTGTGCGCCCCGAAGGCGTAAGAAGACGCGATCACCGGTACGGGCGAGTCGCCGCCCATCACGTAGGTCACGTCGTTGGCAGCTTCCCATCGCGGAAGCTGTCCTCCCTGCTCGGCGTCATTCACCAGCGATTGCAGCATGTCGCTCTGGCGTTGCGGCTCGAACAGCGCCTGCAACTGCACGGTGTTGCGATAGATGTCCCAATCGGAGAAATTCGCGTATTGCGTCTTTTGACTGCCCGCAACGTTGTGCACCTTTTTGTCGAAGCCCATGTAGCGGCCGTCGGCATCGCTGAAGGTTGTGGGCGAAAGGAATGAGTGGTAGACGCCCGTATAGAACTTCGTCTGCTGCTGTCCGGTTCCTCCCTCCACTCGAAAGCGATCGAGCAGCTGCGACCACGTCTGCCGGGCCTTGGCGCGCACCCCGTCAAAACCCCATCCGGCGATGTCGTGCTGCAGATTCCCGCGGGCGCCTTCCTTATCGACAAACGAAACGGCGGCCTTCAGCTCAATCTGGCGTTCGTCGCCAAAATCAAGCCATGCTCCCGAGTGTTTGCCCTTCGCTTCTTTCCCCTCGCCGGCAACTGTACCGTCTTGCCACAACACCGCCTTCTTGAATGGCTTGTTGAATTTGCCGGCGCCATAGATGGTGTAGTGCGAATCGGTGCCGCAAAAGTGTCCCGCGCGCGAGTACGCTTCGTAGCTGTCTTGCGAGTTGAGCGTGATGCCGTTTCCGTCTTCAACTGCATCCGGATGTGCCGGCGCGGCCTCTTTTCTATTTGCGCTCGATCCGGCATTGACCAGCAGCCGCGCGGGTACTCCCGGCGGGAATGTGAACCGCGCGATGCCTGCCCGCTGGGTGACAGTAAGTTCCACGCGCACGCCATTGGCCAGCGTTACGGCGTAATAGCCGGGGTGCGTCTCTTCCTGCGCGTGATCGAACTCCACGGCATATTGCGTGATGTCGGTTCCCGGACTCGCCATAAGTTCGCCGGCAACGGGCAGAACCGCGAAGTCCCCGTAGAGTTCGCAGCCGGCTCCGCTGATGTGAGTCAGGCCGAAGCCGAGAATCGACTTTTCGGCCGCCACTCCGGGATGCGCCTCCTGCGAATACTCATACCAGGCGCTCGTGTTCGTATCGGGACTCCACTGAATCATGCCGAAGGGAAGCGTCGCGCCGGGGAATGTGTTTCCTCCGCCGGCAGTGCCGATAAGTGTGTCAACTGAATCGTAAGGGCTCTTTGCCGTCTGCGCGCCCATGAGCTGAGCAAGCGCAACCGATCCTATCAAAGCAACCACTCGCATGAACTTCAACGTACTCATGACTTTTCCCTTCCTGTCACATTTGCTGCATTGCATGCCTGCGGAATTGGCCGGTCAATTCACCGTGAGCGTGAATGTTCCGGTTTGCGAAAGACTTCCCGAGGTCGCTGTCACGGTTACTGCGGCCTGGACTGGCGGAGGCGGCCGACTCGACGAGGATCCGCCGCCACAGCCTGATGCCGGCGCGAAACCCGCGACCGTCAGCAACACAATAAGCAAAACCCGAACCAGGCTCCTCCTCTTCCGACCCAGCAGGAATATGGTTGCGGCCAACGCCGTTTCAGGCATGTAAGGTACGTAGCGGCGCTCGATTGCGCCGACGGTCGAACTGGCCGCCACCGTCAATTGCGTTGAATTCACGCTCGGGGGCGTAAATGACGGCGGATTGAAGCTGCACGTGACGCCCGACGGAAGCCCGGAGCACGCAAAAGTGACGGCGGTATTGAATCCGTTGGCCGGCGTGACGGTCACAGTAACGCTTCCCTGGCCGCCCGACTGGATGGTGAGGGATGGCGGAGAGATACTCATGGAAAAGCTCGGCGCGGGCAGATTGATGGTATACGAAGCCGAGCCAACACTGCTGTTTGAGTAGCCCGAAGCGGCGGCAATGGCCTGGATGGTTTCAGTGGTGGAGACGCTGATTGGATTGGTGTATTGCGTTGAACCAGTAGTCGGCGTGCTGCCGTCGGTCGTGTAGTAAATCACCGGGTTCGGCGTCGTATCGCCGATAGTTACGGATTGCACCGATGTGTACGTTCCGCCGGAAGGACTGAATGTTGGAGTCACCGCCTGCGGTTGCGTCGCGTTAATCGAATAGGTTGCCGAGCTCACACTGCTGGGCGCGTATCCACTGGCGACAACAATTGCGTTAATGGTCTCCGATCCGGACGAGACCGCAATCGCGCCGCCGTACAAATTGGAATTCGTCGTAGGCGTGCTTCCGTCGGTTGTGTAATAAATGGCGGCGTTCGGCGTTGAGTCGCCGATCGTAACTTCCTGTGCGGATGTGTAAGTTCCGGCCGCCGGGGAGAAGGTGGGCGCCGATGCCTGCGGATCGTTGGCGTTGAACTGGACGTAATAGTAACTATTGCCGCTGAATCCAACATAGACGGTGCCAAATACGTCCCAGCTTGCAGCCATGTCGTAGGGAATGTCGAAGATCCCGTAGGGGTAATAGGAAATCCTGTTGAAGGTATTTCCTCCATCGACCGATTGAAAGATACCCCACTTGGGATCGCCCGCCAACAACCCGTAGACATAGATCGCCGGGTAACTTTGGCTGGGCGCGGCCTTCCCCAGCGCCACCTGCCACGCATAAGTAAATGCCGGGCTCTTGGTGAACGAGGCCCCTCCATTCGTGGTGTGATACAACCCGTGCTGCGCCGCTCCCTGCCAGCCGTCCACAAGCCAAAGATCGCCCGACGCATTCGGGTTCGCCGACATTCTGCCCCAGTGCGTGTAATTCGGAACCTGGGTCGTGCCTGCCGTCTCGGCCCAGGTGACTCCTCCATCCGTGCTCGTCCAGAAACCGCCATCATTACCGCCGTTGGGTCCAAAGGTCGTCTTGAGATAGAAAGTTCCAGGAGTAAGTGGATCGGCGATCAACTGATGCTGCGCGAGAATATAGAGCCAGTCGCCCATTTGTTTGGGCAGAAAGGTGTAACTCGTGTTCGACGGGCACTCGGTATAGGTTGCTGCGCCGGAAACGCCGTTGAATGAGGCTGTCTGGGTCCAGGTTGTGCCGCCGTCTTTGGAATAAAAAGGCGCCGGAACCTGGCCGAACTGGGCATTCGGGTCGCCGGAGTTGGTTGGGAACCACACAATGTTGTCGGAGCCGGGCGCCTCGTTTTTCTGGCCCGAAGGACGCGCCGAGACCGCAATCTCTCCGCCGTAGAGAATGCAGGGATGCGTGCCGTTCACCACTGACGGAAACTCCGTCCATGTGTTGCCGCCATCGTTGCTGTAACTCGCGTATTGAAACTGCGGCTGGGTTCCCTGGCTTGTCTCATCGTTGGCGTCGGGCGCCACAATAAAATTGGGCGCGTTGGGCGCGTACGCGATGTCTTGCGACATGCCCAGCCCATAGCCGCCGTTGGCCCACGTACTAATGGGATAGTGCTGCGCCGTGTAGGTGTCGGGATCGGGGATGGAAAATTCCGATTCGTCGGCGACCCCAAGCACCGGAATTCCGCCGGGCGGAATCGTCACGGCCGCGGTCTCCATCTCTTCAATGCCCTTTGCCACGCTTGTCCAGGTCGGCGGATTCGACGGCGTGTCGGTGGCGTCATTGGGCGTGGTTGTGATGATGCCGTTATTGCCGCACGGCTGCCACAGGTTTCCCTTGGAATCAAAATAGAGGCCGCTCTCAGAGACGTAGTATCCCTGCGGCCGGAAAGACGATGGGTTGAGCCACAGGATTGGCTGGTTCGAGGACCACGCATAGTGGCTCCCCAGGGTCGTCCATGTCTGCCCGCCGTCAAGGGAACGCTGCAGGACGTCGCCCGCATCGATGAAGATGCGATTGGTATTCTTCGGATCGACCGCAATACCTCCGGCGCCTCCGCTCGGCGTGGCAACGGTGGCCCATTGACCAGCGCGGCTTAATTTGAAGATGTTGTTGCTCGAGTTGCCATCGGTGACCCACAAATTGCCGGCACTATCGGTCGTGGCCCAGCAGAGTTGCGCCGCTGGATTACCGCTGCTGCATATATTGGTCGCAGCCGGGTTGGTTACATCGGTCCAGGTCTGCCCACCGTCGGCGCTCTTGATAACGCCGCCGCCGCTCACTGCGTCGTTATTCGTCTCATCATGCTTGATGTAAGTTATATAGATCGTGCTGCTCACTGCCTGGCCGCTTATCTGCACCGTGCCATTGCCTCCATCGAAACGCGGAAGCTGCGACTCGTAGCGCACAGTTGATGTATTCGCCAGATAGCCGCCGGTCACCTGCG
>Ga0326727_10025078_pt1 | contig 11215 bp, 9 predicted proteins | sample MB2enrmetagenome_FD_207643 | JGI IMG/M metagenome (GOLD analysis project Ga0326727, IMG submission 207643) | Lab enriched peat soil microbial communities from McLean, Ithaca, NY, United States - MB29MY | ecosystem: Environmental > Terrestrial > Soil > Wetlands > Peat | place: USA: New York... | reverse complement strand
TGGTGTGGTTGTTCTGCGCGACGAAGATCGTGTCCGCGGTGACCGCCTTGTAGAAGGTGCCCGAAACCGTGCCCACGATGCGCAGCGCGTCGGAGAGGCTGACGTTGGCCAGGTCCACCGGGATGCGCTTGGAGACGTATTCTGGATCGAAGATGACGTTGAGTCCGGCCAGCTTGCCGATGGCCTGATAGATGTTCTTGCTGTCCTCCACCATGTGCAGCGTGATCGGGTCGTCGGAGACGGGCTTCAACTCCAGCGGCGGGGAGATGTCGGAGATCTCTTTCAGATTGGTGCCGTTCTCGGTGGCCCCCAGCGGCGCCGCGGAGGCGCCCGGCGTCTGGTCCTGGCGCTGGGTGATCTGCACCTCCTGCGCCGCCGCCTCGTTGCCGGGATCGATCTGCAACGCGCGCGTGAACTGGTTCAGCGCCCCCGCGATGTCTCCGCTCTGCCGCAGCACGCGGCCGCGGTCCACATGCATGGCCGCCGCCTGAAAGCGCATGCGGTCCAGCCGCTCCTGGTAGCGCAGATCGCTGGGCTTCTTCTGGTGCGCCTTCAGGTAGTCCTCGTAGGCCGCGTCGTAGTCCTGGCGCAGCTCTGCTTTCACTCCGCGATTCTCCCACCCGCCGGCGGTCTGGGCATGGGCGCAGGGTGTGAGCGCCAAGGCTGTCAGCAGGACCGGCAGCGCCGCGACGAATCCGCGATGGAAGCGGAAAGAGAGTCTGGGGAGCAAGTGTAGGTACCCGCGAGTCATGCCGATGCTGTCTGCTTCCTTTGCGCCAATCTGTTGTGTTGCGCCACAGTTATGTCTGCGTTGGATCGCCGCGCTGGATGAGGCACTGTGCCAACTGGAGAGCGCGCTCTCGCCTAGCCGCACATACGGAAATGCGGCGGGAATCGAGCTGCGCTCTGGGGTGACGGTTGCCAGACGGCCGCACTCCTTGGACTTGTGGAACTCTGGCGAGTATAGCATTCGGATCGCGATGGGCCTCTTCAAGTTGTGCGCCATATCCCCTGTCTTTGAACGAATCTTCCCCGCCCAAAAAACTGCATCGCGCCTGCGGGGTGGTTGTTAGACGCAGCCCGCGCGGACAGGTGAGTCGGTTTACGCCCGCATGTTAAACTGAGACGTTTCCCCATGCCCCGCTCGCTCTCCAACCCGACCGTCGCCGCGCAGCCCAAGCCCGCCGCGAAACCGAAGGAACGCGACCCGGTGGCCTCGGGCGTGCGCGACGCCGCATTCAACCGCTCGGCCAGCTTCCACTACGCGCTCTTCGACCGCTTCGAGGCCGGCGTCGCCCTGCGCGGCACCGAGGTCAAATCCATCCGCGAGGGCAAGGCCAACCTGAAGGACGCCTACGGCCTGCTGAAGGATGGCGAGTGCTTTCTGCTGAACGCGCACATCGGCCCCTTCTCGCACGGCAACGCCATGAACCACGACTCGCTGCGCACGCGCAAGCTGCTGCTGCACAAGAACGAAGTCCGCAAGCTGGAAGCGGCGACCCGGCAGAAGGGATTCACCCTGGTCCCCACGCGGCTCTACTTCCGCCGCGGGCGCGTCAAATGCGAACTGGCCCTGGCCAAGGGCAAGCAGCAGTGGGACAAGCGCGCCGCCGAGCGCAAGCGCGAGGCGGACAACGAGGCCAAGGCAGCCATCGCCCGCAGCCAGCGCCGCTAGAGCAAAACCAGTGTTGGTGTGGTCCTTTGAAGCTGGAAGGCCAACGGCAAGGCAAAGCAAAAGGCATGATTCTTGAGCTGTAAGCTATCAGCCATCAAGCTATCAGCGAAGGCGATGGATATAGAATCTCCGGTTTTGCAATAGGGCTGGTTCGATAGGAGCTAGGGAAGCGTGGAAGGCGCCGCGGGCAATGCCGTAGCCAGGGCCGCAGGCGTAGTGCCGGTTGCAGCATCGGGCACGGGCGCGGGTATCGGCGTAGAGACAGGCGCAGACGAAGGGAGAGGCGTTCTGCCGGGGCCGGTGTTGGCCGCCTGCACTGGCCCGGGCTTTCCCGGCTCCATCACGTTGTCGTTCACATTGAAGACCAGCGCAGTCTTGGGCAGCTCCATCCTGCCCTTGGCCATGTACGCCACCACCAGCCCACCGGTCAGCTCCGGGGTCAGGATGGTCATGGGGATCAGGTACTTCTTGCTCTTCACCAGCGACTGGGCCACGCCATCCACCGGCTTGCTGCGCTTGATGGTCCCCGGAACTTGGGGAATCACGAACGCACTCATCTCCAGCTCGGGATGCTTCCTGCCGTACTGCACCAATGAGCGCGCCACCTGCTTCGGCGTTGTGATTCCCACGTCCGCCACAACGCTGCGATGGATTGCGTGCGGCAGGTAGATGTCCATCACCACGCGCGAGAAATCCGCGCAGTTGTGGAAGAGAATGTTGAAGTGCCCTGTGTTGTTCCGGTCGTTGAACAGCGCGATGAAGCGCTCGTCCTGCTGGGCCGTGCTCGTCACCTCAAAGCCATGGATGGTGCGGTCGTAGGACTCTCCCACCAACTCCGTCCACTCCCCCTTTGGCGCGTTTCCATTCTTGCCATCCATCGCCAGGTCCAGCAGATGCTTCCTGCGATAGGCATCGCGCAGCGCGTTCACCTGGGCCTGGTCCACCGATTGCGGCACCTGGCCCACGTCCTCCACCGCGTAGAGATACGGAATCAGCGGGATCGCAACCCAGTCCAAACCGCTGATTTTGTGGTAGCGGCTGATTACCACCCCGGACTCGCCCGCCTGGCACAGGCGCAGCTCGGTCGGCGACGCCGCGCACACGTGGTTCAGGTACACCGCCGAGTGGCCGGTCGGGTTCATGGCGCCAAAGTGGCCGTACGGCTCCTCCATCAGCAGCGCCACGGAGGCATGGGCGCAGATGGCCAGGACCAGGAACAACAGCAGCAGAACGCCTGCCAGCAGCAGCACGCCTGACAGGTGACCCAAGCCCTGGTTCAGCTTGTAACTTGCCCGTTGACTACTCAAGACCCTGTTCATTCCAACCCCATCCCCACCGCTGTTCGGCCCGTTCGACACGCATCGCGGTAGACGATCGTTCCGCGGAGCAACTCTTCGCTTGCAGCCCTGCTCTCCGTTGGATGCAGTTTTTGCCCACCGCGAGCGTTGCCTCAGGGTCTCAATCGGCTGCGAGGCACCGTTTTGCTTAAGGGCACTGCTTCAGAGCCTGTCCTGAGCGAAGTCGAAGGATGCCGCAAATGCTGCACTTGTATTGCGGTTTTAGAGGCTGAGGAAAGTTTTTCGTCTCCAGCCGCGACTATCTCCGCAGGCCCAACCCCAGTCCCAGATGCAAATCGGAGGTCCGCTTATTTTGACTTTGGCTGCTGTTGTTGTTGCAACTGCTGCAACTGCTGGAAGATCTGCTGCGGGGTCAGCACGCCGTTGGGCGACTGCGGGTTGCCGGGGATTGTAGATGGGGGTGGTGCGCTGCTGGGAGCGGCGCCCGGTCCAGCTGCCGGCACGGCCACCGGCCCTCCGCCAAACCCGAAGGCCTGCGGAGCAGACGGCTGCGGCGGCCCCTGGCTCTGCGGGCTGGGCGGGGCCGTCGGGCTGGACGGAGCGGCTGGGTGTGCGGGGCTTTCATCAATGGCTGGCGCGTCATCCCCCGGGCCGGACGCGAACGGGCCGGGCGGCGTCGCCCCTCCCGCGCGCGGCGTCAGCACCAGCTCCACCGGCGTGTGCGCCGAGTTCTCGCGCAACAGCATATTGCTGCCCGTCCCATCCAGCAGGCCGGTCAGGATCTCCGCCGGCGCGCCCGGCCCAACCTTGCCGAAGACGCGCTGGTCGGCGACTCCGCCCGTGATCTTCATCCCCGTCTGCCGCGACACGTCGCGCAGGATCTGGTTCAGGCTGGAGTCGTCGGCGATGATCGTGAGCTGCCCGCCGGAGTAGACAACCTGGGCGCGATGTGCGGCGGGCTGCGCCGCAGCGGCCGCGGTTGCCGGGACGCTCGCCGCAGGCTGGGCCGCCGTGGGCGGCGTCGCTGGCAGGGCAGGGGACTGCGCCAGCGCAAGCCCGCCTGCCACGAAGACGCCGCCTCCCGCGAGCAGGAGGACGGAGCAACGCATTCGGACGATGCAGTTCATTCCCTTCTAGGGTATAGGACGCAGCCCGTGCGCGAATGTTTTGTTTGCCGCCGGGTCACTCCCCCGGTTCCTGTTTGAAACTCCCCCCGCACCGCGCCTGGCCGCCGCGCGCGCCGCCGCCCATCGGCCCGCTCTATGCGCGGAGAGCTTGGAATGCTATCTTGGGAGTCGCTTAGTGTTCTGTTTGAGCTGGCGGCCAGGTTCCTATCGAAGAGCGCGTCCAGGACGGGAAAGAGCGATGACGGCGAAGACGGCGAAACACGAGAAGACGTTGAGCCAGGCGATCCGCGAGCGGCGCGCAACCCCCAGCTTCGACGGCGCGCCCATTCCGCCCGAGGACCTGCGCCGCATCCTCGAGGCCGGGCTCAGCGCGCCCAGCGGATACAACATGCAGCCCTGGCGCTTCATCGTGGTGCAGGGCGACGAGCAGAAGAAGCGCCTGCGCGCCGCCTCCTACAACCAGGGAAAGGTCGAGGAGGCATCCGCCGTCATCGTGGCCTGCGGAGACGCAGATGGCTGGCGCAAGGACCTCGAACCGATCCTCTCCCAGGGGCTCGAGGGAGGAATGCCCGAGGGCTACGCCGCCCAGGCACGCAACTCCGTTCCCAACTACCTCTCCCACTTCTCCACCGACGAGATGCACGGCTGGCTCAACAAGAACGTGATGATCGCCCTCACCCACATGATGCTGATGGCCGAGGTGCTGGGCTACGACACCGCGCCCATGGAGGGCTTCGAGCAGCAGAAGGTCCACGAGGTGCTGCTCCTCCCGCTCAGCTACTGGGTGGTCGCGCTGCTCGCCATCGGCCACCTGAAGGGGCCGGACAAGTTCAACGGCGGCCGCTTCGAAATGCGCCACACCGTCTTCGCCGAGGAGTTCGGAAAACCCCTCAAGTAACCCCTGGGTCGTATCGACTATTTGAGGTGCATAGATGAAGGCAGTTCTACTTTTATTCACACTTCTATTTCCGGCAATGACGCTGCCGTCTGCCCTATCGCAATCTACACACTCCGCTGCCATTTCAAGCCGGTGGCTGCTCTCCTATAAGGGGAAAACGTCTTGGGATGTTGCAACGGACATGCGCTTGCAGGCATTGCTGCGGCGAGAACTGCCACACTATGCTGTGGGTTGGGGGGAACCACTCCCAAAAGCAATTAACAGATGGCTAGGCAACTATCCTGGTACAGCCGTAACAGTTGAGTCGGACCGATTCGTCACGATTAAACAAGCCTTTCCAACAGAGGGAGATACGGGAGGGCTGCTTTGGTGTGACACTGCACCAGAGCAATCAGAGATGATCTTCGCCATATTGTGGCATAACACAGGCCCAACCAGTACAAAGCACGCCTCACTCGATATCTATACAAATCGTAAGGAGACTCACTCGTCCCTGCCGCCATCGTTCATCACCGACATTCTCTCTCTGGAGAAGGATATGGGGGTCACCTCCACCACCATCATCACCATCGCTGTCCACGATGCGCAAAACAATACCGCATCGCTTCCCTCATCCACTTTTGAGAACTCAATGAGGTAGCTGATGACGCCACGCAAACGAATTATTATCTTTGTGCATGACGGACGCGGCCTAGGACACCATATAGACCAAACGGTTTTGATCGATTAATACGAGAGATGTCATCCTGAGCGGAGTTTGGCGCGCACTAGCGCCAAACGCAGTCGAAGGACCCCGAAGCTGCTTGTTGAGCCACGACCGTTGACCCATTTCCAACCGGCAATTTGTTTTCCGCATCGTTCTGTTTGCCGATAACGCGCTATTGCCGCGTGTGCGCCGCGCCGCGCGCAATCAGCACTGCCGTGTACGCCGCGCCGAACCCATTGTCGATGTTGACCACGGTCACGTTGGGGCTGCACGAGTTCAGCATTCCAAGCAGCGCGGTCGCGCCGCCGAACGACGCCCCGTAGCCCACCGACGTCGGCACCGCGATCACCGGCACCGCAACCAGCCCTCCCACCACCGAGGGCAGCGCGCCCTCCATCCCCGCGCACACAACAATCGCGTTCGCCGACTTCAGGTCGTCGCGCACCGCCAGCAGGCGGTGCAGTCCGGCGACGCCAACGTCGTAGAGCCGCGTCACCCGCGCCCCGAAGGTCTCCGCCGTCACCGCCGCCTCCTCCGCAATCGGCAGGTCGCTGGTGCCCGCGCAGATCACTGCGACGTGTCCCTTCGTCTCACTCGCGCCGGCCGACTGCCGCAGCGCCACCGTCCGCGCAACCGCGTTGTGGATTGCCGCCGGATGCGCCGCCAGTATGGCTTGCGCCGTCGCCGGCTCAACCCGCGTGGCCAGCACATCCACCCCGTCGGCTGCCAGGCTGCTGAAGATCGCCACCGTCTGCTCCGCCGTTTTGCCCGCCGCAAACACCACCTCGGGCAGCCCGATGCGCAGGCTGCGGTGATGGTCCACCCGCGCATGTCCCAGGTCTTCAAAGGGCAGCGTCGCCAGCCGCGCGGCCGCGGCCTCCGGCGTCAGCGTGCCGCGTTCCACCTCGGCGAGAAGTTCCAGCAGATCGGAGCCTGTCATGCCTTCCCGCCTTCCTTCGCCGAGCCCGGCCGCAAGTACGCGGCGATGGCGGCCTGCTGCACCTGCTTGATGGCGACCTTGTGCCGTGCTGCCGCCGCGTGGCAGTCCTCATACTCCGGCGCGGCGTTCATCGTCTCGCCGCCCAGCGTGCCGACCTTGATGCGAATCTCCCCGTACTCCGTCGCCACGGGTATGTGCCCGCGCTCCAGGCACGTCCGCCGCTCCTGCCGGATGCGCACTCCCAGCGTGCTGGTCTCGGTCAGAATCAGCCGCTCCAGCGCCGCGCTGTCGGCCGGATTGCACAGCACCGTCAGCAGCGTGCCCGGCCGTCCCTTCTTCATAATCACCGGCGTCAGCATCGCGTCCAGCGCGCCCCGCGCCAGCGCCGTCTCCGCCACATACGCCAGCACCTGCGGCGACAGGTCGTCGAGCGCAGTCTCCAGCACGGTCACCGTCTCGCCGTTCGCCGTGAGCAGTTCCTCCGTCTCGCTCGCCTCGCCCACGCTCACGCGCAGCACATTGGGAAAGTCCTTCGAGTTCCGCGTGCCAGCGCCGTATCCGATCCGCTCCACGCGCATCTCCGGCTGCGGCCCGAAGATGGGGTCGATGGCGCGCAGCAGCGCCGCGCCCGTCGGCGTCACCAGCTCCTGCTGCACGTGCGCCGAATAGGTTGGCAGCCCGCGCAGCAAATCGGCGGTCGCCGGCGCGGGCACCGGGAAGGTCCCATGCGCGCACACCACCGTCCCGCCGCCGACGTTGATCGGCGACGAGTGCCACGCTGCGGCGTTCAGGGAATGGATCCCCGCGCTGGCCGCCACAATGTCCACAATCGCATCCACCGCGCCCACCTCGTGGAAGTGGATCTCCTCCACCGGAACGTTGTGGACCTTCGCCTCCGCGTGGCCCAGCAGCTCGAAGGCGCGGATGGCCGTCTGCTTCACCGGCCCGGCCAGCGCCGCATCGTGGATCAGCCTGCGGATCGCCGTCAGCGATCGCCCGTGCGTGTGAGAGTGTTCGTGCGTGTGCGTCACGCCGTCGTGCGTATGTTCGTGCGAGTGAGAATGTCCGTGCGCTTGCGCCTCATTCTCCGCGTGCGCGTGTTCGTGCTTGTGCGAATGCTCATGGCCGTGCCCGTGCGCCTCCGCCATCTCCGCATGTGCCTCCGCCAGGTGGTCGCCCTCCAGCACATGGACCTTGGTGCAAGCAATCCCGCTGCGGTCCACCCGTTCGATGCGCAGGCTTGCCCCCAGACCAAGCGCGGCGGTCGCGTCGTGCAGCACCTCGGCCGGGACCCCCGCATCCACCAGCGCGCCCAGCAGCATGTCGCCCGCGATCCCGGCAAAACAGTCAATGTACGCAACGCGCATAAAATCTCTCTCTTGGAACTCTATCGTGTCTTTGTGGTTTGTGTCCGCCGCTCCTACCGCGCCGGCCCAATCGCCGAAACCGGCAGCACCGCGTTCATCGATCCCGCCCGGTAGCCCTGCGTGTCCAGCGTGACATACACAAAGCCCACCGTCCGCAGCGCCTCCGTAATCCGGTCCAGCATCTCCAGCGTCAGCGCGCGCGGCAGGTCCTCGCGCGCAATCTCCACCCGCGCCAGTTCGCCGTGGTGGCGCACCCGCACATGCGGGAAGCCCAGCGCATGCAGAGCGTCCTCGGCGCGCTCCACCTGGTTCAGGTTCTCCGCCGTCACCGTCCGCCCGTACTCGATGCGCGACGACAGGCACGCGCTGGCCGGCTTGTCCGCCACCTTCAACCCGGCCTCGCGCGCCAGCGTGCGAATCTCCAGCTTGGTCAGCGTGGCCTCGGCCAGCGGAGCCAGCGCCCGGTGCATCGCCGCCGCCCGCTGCCCGGGCCGCAGATCGCCGTCGTCGTCCAGGTTCCTGCCATACGCAATCTGCGCGAAGCCCAGCTTCTCCCGCGCCGCCTCCATCTGGGTGAACAGCTCGTCCTTGCAGTGGAAGCAGCGGTCGCCGTCGTTGCGCGCGTAGTTGGGATCGTCCAGCTCGCGCGTCTGCAGGATGTGCACCGGAATGCCGTGTTCGGCCGCGAAGTTGAGCGCGGCGGCCAGCTCTCCGCGCGGCAGCGAGGGCGAGTCGGCGATCACCGCCAGCATCCGCTCGCCCAGCGCACGGTGCGCCTCATAAGCCAGATAAGCCGAGTCCGTGCCGCCGGAGTACGCCACCATCAGCGAATCCAGCTTGCCCAGCGCCCCGCGCAGTGCATCGAGTTTTTTCTGTAGTTCCATCGCGTCCAATCCAGAATATCAACTTTCCCCTTCGCGCAACGTGCCATCGGACACGTCCTCATTCTGCACCCTCTATACTTGAATCCGGGGGCCACTTGCCGGTATCAGCACACAACAACTCCATCCGCCTCATCGCCATCGACCTGGACGGCACGCTGCTGGGCGACGACGGCCGCGTCAGCCCGCGCAACCTCGCCGCGCTTCACGCCGCCCACTCCCGAGGCGTACAGATCGTCGTCGCCACCGGCCGCCGCCACAGCTTCGCCATGCGCGTCCTGCGCCCGCTCGGCCTCGACCCCGACTCCATCCTCATCAGCTCCAACGGCACCATCACCCGCACCCTCGGGGCGTCAACTTCGCAACCATCCGCCGCGCTCGTCCCCTCCCGGTTGCTGGCCCGCACCCACCTCCCCCACGCCACGGCCGTCTGGCTCTGCGCGCACATCCGCGGCACCGGCGACCGAGACTTCCGCAACGCACTCGTCCTCACCTTCGACCGCACCCAGCCCGACGGGGAAGACTCGCGCGGCGCCCTGGTCGTCGAGCGGCTCGACCACCTCACCGCCAGCATCAGCCGATGGATGGCCGCCAACGAGCCTTACCTCGTCCAGGTCACTCCGATTGAACGCGCCCTCGCCGATCCCTCCGACCCTCCCATCCAGGCCATGCTCTGCGGCACTCTGGAGCGCATGGCCCGCGCAGAGGTCCGCCTGCTGGAACACCCCGGCGTCGTCGTCTCCGGCCACGCATCCGAGTGTTCGGGTGCCCCATCCATCGCGGTCTCATCGCGATGGGTGGGAAGCAATACGTCCGAACTACAACACCAGCTCACCCTCCACCGCACGGAATACTCCGCGCGCGACCTCAGTATCCTCGACATCCTCCCCGCCGGCTGCTCCAAGGGCGCCGCCCTGCTCACGCTCGCGGCCGACCGCGACATTGACCCCGCAGAAATCCTCGCCATTGGCGACAACTGGAACGACGTCTCCATGCTGCAGGCCGCCGGCCGCGCGGTGCTGATGGACAATGCACCCGAAGACCTGAAAACCCTCGCCCGCGCGAGCGGATGGAGCATCGCCCCCTCCAACCGCGACGATGGCGTAGCCCGCGCCATCGAATCCACCCTCTCAGCCTCTGTTGGTTAGCCCCGCGCCGCAATTGCCTGCGGCAGCTTCTCAAGTGCCTGCGGCAACTTGGTATAGATCCCGCCGAAGCCGCCGTTGGAGAGGATTGCCACTACATCGCCCTTGCGCAGCTCCGGCGCAATCGCCGCAACGATCGCGTCCGCGTCGGCATACACAGCCGACTCCAACCCCCGCGCGTGCAACGCCGCAACCACATTCTCCGGATGCAGCCGCTCGCCCGCCGGAATCGCCTCCGGTTTGAACACCGCCGCGAGAACGCTGCGGTCGGCCAGCGCGAGGCTCTCCACCAGATCGGCCTCGAAGACATTGCGCCGCAGCGTATTCGACCTCGGCTCCAAGACTGCCCAAAGCCGTCGCGCCGGATAGGCCATGCGCAGCGCACGCAGCGTCTCGCGGACCGCCGTCGGATGGTGCGCGAAGTCGTCGATGATGGTCACCCCGTTCACCTCCGCGCGAACCTCCAGCCGCCGCTTCACCGAGCGGAAGGTCGACAGCGCCTCCACAATTGCCGCAGCCGGAACCCCCTGTCCCGCGGCCAGCGCCGCAGCCGCCGTCGCATTCAACGCATTGTGCTCGCCCGCCATGGGCAGACGCAGCTCGGCGAACCGCTCGCCCGCGCGCAGGAGCGTCCAGCGCGACTCCGGTCCCTCCTGACGGAAATCTGTCAGCCGCCAGCGCGAGCCGGGTTGAAATCCGTACCGCTCCACTGCGCAGAAGGCACGCCCCACGCACTCGCTGACGTTCTCGCTGCCATCGAAGGCCACCAGCCGTCCGCGCCGCGGAATCAGGTTCACCAGCCGCTTGAACGCCGTCTTCACCGCCGCCAGGTCCACGTAGATGTCCGCGTGGTCGAACTCCACGTGGGTCAGAATCGCCGCGTCGGGAAAGTAGTGCAGGAACTTCGGCCCCTTGTCGAAGAACGCCGTGTCGTACTCATCGCCTTCCAGCAGAAACGGCTGCCTCACCCCCGCGATCTCCGGCCGCACCATGAAACTCGTTCCAAAGTTCTCCGCCACACCGCCGATCAGAAACGACGGCGCCAGCTCCGGCTGCGTCCGCGAAGCAACTTCGTAGATCCACGCCAACATGCTGGTCGTGGTCGTCTTGCCATGCGTTCCGGCCACCACCAGCGACTCGCGCCCCGCCAGGAACTCATCGTGCAGCACCGCCGCCAT
>Ga0326727_10025077_pt1 | contig 11216 bp, 9 predicted proteins | sample MB2enrmetagenome_FD_207643 | JGI IMG/M metagenome (GOLD analysis project Ga0326727, IMG submission 207643) | Lab enriched peat soil microbial communities from McLean, Ithaca, NY, United States - MB29MY | ecosystem: Environmental > Terrestrial > Soil > Wetlands > Peat | place: USA: New York... | reverse complement strand
TGTCGGGAACCACCGACGGCCATCGAACAAACGAAACAGCCGAGCTCTGTTGCGTGTCCGGGGTTTGCGGGAATCCGGCACTGCCCGAATCATCGGGTAGAGGCATCCAAGCCTACCGGGTCAAGTGGTTTTGGGTCGGCCACTCCGGGGGGCGCTTCGCTGCAGGGCTCAGGTCGGACCGGGGGCCGGGCCCTTGCCCGGCTCCCGGGGATACACGCGCTCTGCGCAAAACAAGAAGACACGCGCGGATCAGCGCGTGTCTTCTTGTTTTGCGCCAGTCGTCAGTTCACGGGCCGATCGCTTCCGTGCCGCGCTCGCCGGTGCGGATGCGAACGCAATCCTCCAGCGGCAGAACGAAGATCTTACCGTCGCCGATCTGACCGGTTTCCGGCGTGCGTGCGGCGTGCACGATCGCTTCGATCGCCGCTTCCACAAAGGCGTCGTTGACGGCGATCTCCAGCTTGAGCTTGGGCAGCAGCCGGACTTGCAGCTCCGTACCGCGATACACCTCGGTGTAGCCGCGCTGACGTCCGCAACCCCGCACGTCGCTCACGGTCATCAGGTACACTTCACGCTCATTCAGCGCAGCCTGCACCGCCTCGAGCTTTTCCGGCCGAATGATCGCCACCACCAGCTTCATGGAAGGTCCCCGAATAGTAGACAGCAGTCAGTAGAGAACGATCTCTTTGTCTTTCTACTGACTACTGTCTACTGACTACTTTCTAGTCTTCGACATGAGTGCGAACGGCAGCGCCTTCGAGGCGGTTCTGGAATAGCCGCTGCATGATCTCGCGCATGTGACCCGGATCGCCGCCGCGGAAATTGAAACGATTACCTTGCACCGTAGTGACGTACGGGTAAACCGCCCGGAACTCTTCTGTCGGAGGCGTAGCGCTGGCCTGGCAGAGATTCGACCAAGCGTGCAGCAACTCGCTCTTGCTAGGACCCTCGACCACGACGGTGAAGTGGCGCTTGCCGTTCGGCGGAACGCTGGCCGGGCGCGGCTCGTGCAACGCGGCTTCGGAAGGACTCTCGGCGAAGCTCGGTCCGAAGTCGAAGCCCGCTTCGCCGTGCTCGCTTTGATCGAGGCCATCGGTTTCCGACTTGGCGTCGAGGCCGAAGCCGAAAACGGTATCGATCACTTTGACCAGAACGAGCGTGGCAACAAAGCTAAACGCGGCTGCAGTCGCTGCCGCGACGATTTGAGCGATGATCTGCGCCGACCAGCCGTGTTCCAAGGCACCGACGCGATCCGTGCTGCCATTGGCGGCCACAACGGCCTTTTCATAGACGAAAATCCCCGTCAGTACGGCGCCGAGGAAGCCGCCGACTCCGTGGACGCCGAAAGCATCGAGCGAGTCGTCATACTTGAACGACGGCTTGAGGCAGACGGCCGTGTAGCAGACGACGCCGGCGACCAAGCCGATTACCAGGGCTCCCAACGGAGTCACGAATCCGGAGGCAGGCGTCACAGCGACCAGGCCGGCGACCAAACCGGAAGCGAGTCCCAATGCGGTGGGCTTGCCGCGATGGATCCACTCGACAACGACCCAGCTCAAGGCGGCAGCGGCTGCGGCCACTTGCGAGGCGGCGAGAGCCATGCCGGCCCAGGCATTGCTGCCCAGCGCGCTGCCGCCGTTGAAACCGAACCAGCCAAACCAAAGCAAGCCGGCTCCGGTGAGCGTCAGCACCATGCTATTCGGATGGACTGGATGCTCCGGATAGCCGCGCCGCTTCTTGAGAAGCAAAATCGCCGCCAGCGCCGAGAAACCAGCGGATACGTGAACGACCGTGCCGCCGGCAAAGTCGAGAGCCCCCATGCTTCCGCCAAGCCAACCGGCTGCCTTGCCTTGATCGTTCACGGCCCAAACCCAGTGAGCGAGCGGATCGTAAACCAGCACCGCCCACAGCAAGATGAACAAACAGTACGGTCCGAAGCGGACGCGCTCGGCGATGGCGCCGCTGATCAGCGCGGGCGTGATGATCGCGAACATGCCTTGGTACATGCAATGAACGAAGATCGGTATATTCGTGCCGGGGAATAGCTCGGATGGCATGACGCCGGCGAGCCCGAGAAAGTTGCTATCCCAGCCGATCACTCCTCCGTAAGACTTGCCGAACGCCAGGGAGTAACCGAACAGCACCCACTGTATGCCGATCAGGCTAAGGGCGACCATGCTGTGCATCATGGTGCCGAGGATGTTCTTTCGCCGCACCATGCCGCCGTAGAACAGTGCCAGTCCGGGCACCATCAAGAGCACCAGCCCGGTGGAGATCAGCATCCAGGCCGTATCGCCCGTATCGAGCTTCGGGCCGGGCGCTTCAGCCGGCTTGACTTCGTCGGCTGCCCGGAGAACTCCGGTTGCCAGCATCAGCACTAGCAAGGCGCAAACGGGAGCGCGGCGTCTCAAGGCATAGCCTCCACATAGGGGGTGGGGAAACAGATAACGAAGTAAGGAGGGCCAGTCTGCCGGTGGCAAATCAAATGCCATCTTCGTCGCTTCTGAGGCGGAGACATAAGTAGTTTGCATGCAATAGTTAATGTCGAACTCATCGGATGCGCACGACGGTTGACCTGACTGCGACTGCCTCGAAAATTGGCAGAGTTTGCTAACGTCTGTGGCAAAATGAGCTAATTACGGACACAAGTTGTCCGTATATCGTGCCACGAATTTGTCAGCAGATGCTTGGAAATAAAGCATGCGAAGTATTCGAGGTCAGTGCAGAACTGGCGCGCGAATGTCGGACGATTTCGCCGGCGCATAGGGAAAAGAAAGCGACTTACGCATTTCCAATGATTGGAGTTGCGCTCGGTTTTCCTCGTGAGCCGGCCGGATGGATCGAGGGAATTTGAGCGAAGCGGAGAAAACTCCTCTAGAGCGGGCATGCGCTTTGCGTTACAGTCCGCTAGGAATTTGCTCTAGTAATGTCTAGAGTGAATTGAACTTTTTCCACAATTTTTCTTAGAAAGAGTTTTCGTCATCGTTACAGGCTGCCCGAGCCATCAAAAAATCCTCACAAAACCCGGGCACTGTTAGGTTTTCAGTTTGGAACTTGAGCTACGGTTGAATGGAAGGGACCGCCGGGCACCAGCCTGGCAACCGGGATCCCTTATCACGGACGCATCCGCTTCGGCGAACTGACCCCGGCCCGCCCCTCCGCGCCAGACACCGTCCTCTATCTCTCATTCTCCCTGGATTCCTCCGAGCGCCGCCGCGCCGCTTTCGGAGAGCGCTACCCTTGCGCGCGGCCGGAAGGAGGAGAGATGTTACCGCTCGACTACATGCTGGCAGTGGCCCTGCTCACTTCCGGCCCGGAGGCAGCCGATCTGCCGCTGCCCGGCGATGCAATGGCAAGCGTTCGGCCGACGCTGCAGGCGCTTGCCGTGTCGTGGGAAGTGCTCGATCCTCGAGAGATGCGCTACGTTCTCACTCGTCAGGAGGACTTTTCCGCGGATCTGAAGCTCTTGCGCCGGCGTCACCGCGAGCTGGCCGATGCACCGCCGTTGCAAGATTGTCTGCGCTTTCCAGATCGCACGCAAATCAACGACCTCTTGGCGTTCAATCGTTCATATCGCCAGTATTTGGACAATCGCCAGGCGCTGGAACAGAGTTATTGGTGGGAGCTGCGTGAAGCAGTTCAAGAGACAGAGCGCCTCTACCAAGTCTGGGACACGGTTCGCGATGCCCGCTGCGACTATTACTATGTGACGGTGCGCCGCCAGGCATTGAAGAAACTACGGGAAACCGTGGGCGAAAATGCCTATTGGAGCGGCTGCCTGCCGCCGCATGTACCCGTGTGGCGCTTCGCACGCATCGACTGAAGGTCGAAAGTCCGGGCGCCTTTACTGCGAGCTAGCGCACCAACACCGCCTCGGCGATCAATCCCGGACCGAATCCGAGTGCCACGCATGGTCGAGCTGCTCCGGCTGCCCGCAGCCGGTCGAGAATAAAGAGCAAAGTCGGCGACGACATGTTGCCGCAGTCGGTGAAGACGTCGCGCGATACCTGCAGCGCCTGACGCGGTAAACAGAGTCCCTCTTCGACAGCTTCCAAAATACGCGGTCCGCCAGGGTGGACCGCCCAAGAGGCAACGTCTTCCACCGCCAGCTCGCTCTCGGCCAGCCAAGTCGCCAGCCAGGGACGGACGTTTCTAGCGATCAATCGCGGCACGGACTTGGAGAGCGTCATCGCGAAGCCATGATCGCCGATCGTCCAGGTCATCGCATCGGCTGAATCCGGCGCCAGACACGACCCGGTGGACGTCACGCGCCAGGCATGGTCGGCAGCATCGTTCCCGGACACGCCCACGACCGCGGCAGCGCCGTCGCCGAATAACGCGTTGGCCACCAGGCGCTGCGGATCACAACCATAATGTAGATGCAAAGTGCACAATTCAGTCGCGCAAAGCAGAACGCAGGCGTGCGCCTCTGCATCGGCAAAGGCGCGAGCGACGCGCAGACCATTGACAGCGCCGTGACAGCCCATGAATCCGATATGAGTTCGTTGTACCGTCGGTGACAAGCCGAGCGCACGGAGCAGCGCGACATCCAGACCCGGTGCCGCGAAGCCGGTGCAGGAGACGGTGATGAGATGCGTCACCGATTCTGTCGGCCGCCCGGCGCGTTCGAGAGCGATTCTGGTCGCTCGGACAGCAAGAAGCGGCGCTAACTCGGCATAGAGTTGCATGCGCACGGCCGTCGTCGGGCCGTTGCTCGCAAGCATATCCGGCAAAAAGGGAGATCCGGAATCGCGCGTGCCCTGCAAAATATCGCGGACCGGGCCTTCGCCGAGAGCGGTGTAGCGAGTTCGGATACCGGTACCTTCGTAAATACCCGGTAGCCAACTGTCTCGGTCCGACGCAGCGCGGGAAAGGCGACAGTTAATTGCCAGCGCATCGGCCCGACTCAGCGCGGTCGGAGGCAGTGCGGTACCGATGCCAAGAATGGCGAGGCTCATAATGGCCCGGAGGTGAAAGTTGCACGAAACGGTGCATCCAGATAGCGGACCACCGGAGCGGCCAGCCCGGGAGCATATGACAAGACGCTAATCAGCGTATGCACAACGCGCGGGTACCGCAACACCAAGGCAGCAGTGCGGCAAACGAATTGCCGGCTGCCAAGAAGCCGACGATAGCTCGTCGTCCAGGCTCGCTCCAGCGGCTCGGCACTTCGATGCACAGCTCGAGCAGCAATCGGGGCGACCGCTAGACCTCCTGTCAGCGCCCGCGCAATGCCTTCGCCGGTGAACGGCTCGAGATACCCGGCCGCGTCACCCACGGCAAAAACGCGGCCGGCCGCAAGTTGCTTCGTTTGCCAGGTGAGCGGCAAGGTCCCTTTCCAACTTGCGGTCTCGAGCCCGTCGGGTACCGGCCATCCGGCTCCTTTTAGAATCCGGACAACCACCGGTCCGGGACCATGAGTCCTGCGAATTTCCTGCAAGTCGAGCGCCGCTGCCACATCTAATCGGCCATCTTCGAGGCGTACCAATCCGACGTAACCGCCCGACCCGCAAGCCATGTGGATGATTCCTGAGCGGTAAAACGCGGGTGCGAAGTCGACGACAACGCCGGCACCGACGCGAGAGCCTTCTGCGGGTGCCGATCTACCTGCGTGGCCGCGGGCGAGCAAGCGTCCGCCTAGTCCATCAGCGCTGATGACGATGCGTGCCGTGCACTCGACCATCGCTCCCTTCGATTCGAGCGAAAAAACTCTCGTCTCGGACGATAATTCTCCCAATGCCGCGGTCGTATGTGGCAAAAAGGCAGCGCCGGCAGCTATGGCCTGGCGTACGAGCGCTGCATCGAAGACCTGGCGCGACAGAACCACGCCGTGTCCGAGCGCTAGCTCTGCCGAGCGGCCATGTGCTGCGAGCAACATCCGGGTCAGCGGCCGGGCCCCATGCTCGAGCGGCAATCGGACGAGACCCGCCGCGTCGAGTGCCGCTAATGCGGCTCCGTTCAAGCAGCAGCCACATACTTTGGCGCGTGGAAAAGGCGCCCGATCGACGAGCAGGACGGTCAGGCCGCGCCGCGCCAGGCTAAGAGCAGCAATCGATCCCGCCGGTCCGGCCCCGACTACGAGCGCATCCCACGAACGGGAACTTGCTTCCAGCAAAGACAAGGTCGCCGGCAGAGTCATGTTCGCCGCCACGTCAGCAGAAAGCGACACGGCCAGCGACGTGATACCGTCGCCCCGTGCAGTCCGGCGTCGGCCGCCAAGCGTCTTGCCTCATTGAGGGTGAATGCCGCTGCCACCGATCGTAGTGCGTCCACATGTACTACCGGTGAACGCGTCAACAGGCGCGAGGCCGTGAACACCGCCGCGTAGTTCAACGGCCCGCGTTCGAGATCGTTGATCAATAAGAGCGGCGCACAGGCGGCCATGTTTCTGAGGAACATGCAGACGTCGTCTTCGCTCAGATGATGCAGGAAAAGGGACGAGATTACAGCGTCATATCCCGGGATAGGTCCGCCGCGCACAGCGTCGTGAACGAAGAAGTGCACATCTGAAGCCGTCTTTGTCGCTGCCGCGGTCGCTTGTTCGACGGCGAACGGACTGATATCGCACCCTTCAAGCTGCAGCTTAATTCCTGCTTTCCTGGCTCGTCGCCACAAACGCAGCGGAACATCGCCTCCGCCTGTGGCTAAATCGAGAATTCGCATCGGCCGACCGCCACCGGCTTGGGCCAGCGCTGTCAGCGCCGGCCACAAAACGCCGGCGCTGCCGAAGAAATTGAGTCGCGCAAGGCCGCGCAGCGCCGCCGCATGCTGCCGGGGATCGAGGTCGGGTTGGTCCATGATTTCCGGCTGGCGGCAGCGCTGGCTGAGTGAGACCATGGCGATCACCCGAGTCGCGCGGCGAAATAATCTGTGAAAAAGTGCCGCATACGCCGAATTTTTATCATATTGTGTTGTAGCAAAAGTCCGTCCAACGCGGGCTCAGGGTTTGCCTGCCCCGGCGAGACGGGTATAGAATGTCATATAAGGCGTTCCGGTTGCCTCATGGAGGTCGTGCCCGTTCGCCTCATCTCTCCCGGGCGGAGCAACCGCGATGGCGGAGTTTGTCATTCACGTCGGTGGAAGCAGTGCACGTGGTCATCGGCCGAACAATGAGGACCGGTTCGTCGTCGACTCCGGGCATAATCTATTCCTTGTTGCCGACGGCATGGGCGGCCAGGAGTTCGGCGAACGTGCCAGCGGCATGGCCGTCGAGATCATTCCGAAGGTCCTTCACGACCGTCTCGCTGCCCGCGAGAGCGCCGATGAAGCAGTTCGAGCCGCACTGGCCGAAGCCAATCGAGCGATCGTCGATGCCGGCCAGGGGCAAACGGCGGGCCGGCGAATGGGGACGACTGCGGTTCTCGCTATCCAACAAGACAAACAAATTTTCGTCGCCGGCCTTGGCGATAGCCGGGCCTATCTCATTCGGGGCGATCGCGTCGATCAACTGACCGTCGACCACACCGTGGCTGATGCCCTCGAGCGCAACGGCACACTCACGCGCGAACAAGCTCGCCATAGTCCGTGGAAGAACGTTTTGTACAAGTTTCTCGGTTGCGCGGAGATGACCGACGGAGCCGACGTTCGTCCGTTCACGCCTCGCGCGGGTGATCGCCTGCTGCTCGCCAGCGACGGCTTGACGAACTTCATCTCACCCGAGGACCTGGTAGTCGGCGCCAGCAATCACCGCTCGCCGCAGGAATGGGCGGAACGACTGATCGAAATCGCACTCGAGCGAGGCTCGAAGGACAACGTCACATGTATCGTCGTGGCGTTCGACGCGGAATGATTTGCCGCACGCTCACACCATCGCAAACCCTCAATTCAGGCAGCTTGTCGAGTAACTCTCCCCACGAATTTGCTGTGCATTTCGAATGCAATCTTCGAATCAGGTAAGGCATACGCCGAGACCAGATCATCCTGCTCCTGCAAGGGATCCGGTGGTTGAGGAACGATTTCTTCCCAACCGGGTCGTTCCTGGTTCGGTTGCGAAATACTTAGGCTGCTTTCGAAAAGCGAATAGTTTTGCTCGATCCGAGGATTCTTCGGGTCTAGATCCTTCGCTAGATGGAACAAAGTGCGAATCTCGTTTGGATCGGAGTGCGCTTCCGCGCGGCATATGGCGAGCCACTCATACAGCTGGGCCTTTATCTTGATACCGGGTGAGCGCCTGAGAGCCTTGCCACACCACTGTTCGGCATCCCGAAACTCGTTCCGAGTGAGCGCGTCGTGCGCCAAATAATAGCAGGAGATGTAGCTCTTCTCGCCCAATCGCTCTGCGCTCAGGAAGTCCTCGACAGCCTGACGCGATGGATAGGAAATAGTGCCGCGAGACGTGTATGGCCCTGACTTAGACGGAGCAAGCACAAGGGCACGGTCGCTGAAGCCAAGCGCCTTCTGACGATCACCTAATCCGAGAGCCGCAAAAGAGGCGCACTCCAGGCACAACACCATCCAAGCCCTCGAACTCGGACTCTGGCTCTGTGTCTCAGGCAGATCGGAGAATGCTGCACCTGCCGATTCACACAATCTGAGTTGTTCGCGCATTAGGGAACGGCGCTGGTCATCATTCCGAGCGGCTTTTGCCTGATAGAGACGCAAGATTGAGGCAGCGGCAAACGTGAGCGCGTGCGGCACGAGCTCAAGTAAATGATTCAAGTAGAGCTCCGCTTCCGCCAGCCGACGTTCGTAGGTCATCATGATCGCTGCAGCCACTGAATGGCCGAGCATATCCGGGTCGTTGGCACCCCACTTTAGCGCGTCTGCAAAAAACAATGCTGCGCCTCGATAGTCGTGCAACTGTTCGCAACAGATTGCCCTGAAGAAAGCGAGATCACTGCGTGACAAAACGTATGGGTTCTCGGCGAGAAGCTCCAAGATTCGCCGATGGTCATTGCCTTCCCACAACGATTTGAGGCTATTGCGAATCTTATCGTCGTACCCGGCAGTTGCTTGCTCGTTCACTCTCTGCCGAAACTCTCTGAACGGGCGCCTGTCGGAATCAGCGAGGTATCGCTCTTCGATTTTGCGACATACTTGTTGCGCCCTGCTGAAAGAGCCGGCAAGGTAATATTGCGTGGCAGCCAGAAAACGCAGGGAATCCTGCTCACTTCGCTTTCGGAGCCGCGAGATTCCAGATAAAAGCAAATCCCCGGCTGCTCGATGCAAATCGCGCGCGCGATCAGTGTCACCCGCTGCCAAAGCAGTCTGGGCCGCAAGGGCAAGTTGAGATGCTTCCTCAGTGCGACTTGGAGAAGTCGGATTCATCTCCGCCTCGGCTTATCATTAGGACCGGTCTGCATACGGCTTTCTTGAGCACTCGCGGGCCTGACCACATGGTGAAGGTAGCTGTGGGCAGCTTCGTCGCTTCGGTGACTGAACGTAGTTACGGATGCGAAACCACGATCGGCTGCAGTGAGAACCTGGGCGCTTTTCTCACTCAAGCGTTTACGGGCCTCACGGCCGGTAGAATCAACAGAGATACCGCTCACCTCGACCTGAACCTCGGACCCATCAGGTAAAGATATCAGATAATCCCCGCCCGCGCCTCGCTGCAGCACCTTGCTTACGCTTGCCCCCTCGAGCTCATTGATCAGAAGACACATCACGCCAATTGCAGCATTTTCCGTGATCCTGTCATTTGGAAGTGTATAGCCAAAGCGAATGGCTTGGTCTCGTGTCATCGCTGATGAATTCCATTCGATGGTGACGCGCTGCTCAAAAGGCGTCACGGTGCCTGGAGGGCGGCGATCGACAGACACCATCCTTGAAACGGAGTCGTCCGAGAGCTTAACCGGTGCGTGTGAGAGACGATACACAACCGATGCTCCGAAGCATTCGAGCAACGATTTCCCCAGAACCGGATGACGCTGTTCCAGCGATCGCAACTCCAACACGATGGGCCCCGGTGGGGCAGGAAGATCCTCGGGCGTAGCCATTCGGATAGGATTATCGAGTTCAATATGCCCAACGTCCAGTAATTCATCCATCTCCCTGGTGGCGTGAATTGATGCGAAGACACAAGGGACGACATTTTGCTCGGCTCAGTGTTTCGCCAAGATTCGGCACATCGTGGATCAATTACTCATACCGCAGCGCATCGATCGGATCGAGCCGCGACGCCTTCCACGCCGGATAGAAACCAAAGAAGATACCAACCGCTCCCGAAACGCCGCATGCCAGAAGCACGGCGAACGGCGATACCACCATCGGCCAGCCAGCTCCTGCTGCCAGAGCTGCTGCTGCGGCCACGCCGAGCGTAATGCCGAGCAGGCCGCCTGCCATGGCCAGGATCACCGCTTCGATCAGAAACTGAGCGAGTACATCGGCCGATGTCGCCCCGACCGCCATGCGCAGGCCGATTTCGCGCGTTCGTTCGGTCACCGAAACGAGCATGATGTTCATGATGCCGATGCCGCCGACCAGTAACGACAGCGACGCGATTACGGCGATCAGCATCCCGACCGTGGTGGTAACCGTACGGCCGAGGTCGGCCATCTCTTCGACGCTGCTGACGTCAAAGTCCGGGCTGCCGGCTTTCACCTTGTGCGTCTGACTCAAGACAGACTTGATCCGGTCGATCGCCCGATGTGTGAGCGCCTCGGAGCGGACGCCGGCAATTATTAGAGCGACTTTCTCTTCGCCGACGATCTTGCGTTGCAAGGTCGAGATCGGGACGAAAATCTCGTCGTCCTGGTCGGTGCCGACCGGATCCCGCCCCTTCGGCGCCAGCACACCGACGATGCGAAGCTGCAACCGGTCGATGCGCAGGGTCTGCCCGAGCGGGTCGACAACGTCGCCGAACAGTTCTTTGCGAACGGTGTTGCCAATCACGCAAACCGGATCGATCCGGCTAACGTCGTCAGGAGTAATGAATCGGCCGCTATGAATCTTCCATTCGCGAACGATTCCCAGCTCGGGAGTGGTCCCGCAGACGATCGTCGACCAGTGCGTTGATTTGGTGGTGACTTGACGCTGGGTAAGCTGTACTTCGGCCAGGCCGTTCAACAGAGGTCCGACCTGTTTGCGAATGGCAGCGGCGTCGTCCTTGGTGAAGTAGGTCGTGTCCGCGACGGTGCCGCGCGTACGATTACCGGCTCTGATGAGCACCAAGTTCCGTCCGACCGTCGCCATCCCTTCGTCGAGCTTACGTTGCACACCATTGCCCGCGGAAACCATGGCGATGACCGCGGCGATACCGATAACGATGCCAAGGC
>Ga0326727_10025076_pt1 | contig 11216 bp, 7 predicted proteins | sample MB2enrmetagenome_FD_207643 | JGI IMG/M metagenome (GOLD analysis project Ga0326727, IMG submission 207643) | Lab enriched peat soil microbial communities from McLean, Ithaca, NY, United States - MB29MY | ecosystem: Environmental > Terrestrial > Soil > Wetlands > Peat | place: USA: New York... | reverse complement strand
ACGAAGTCGGGCAGGCCCGATATCAATGTGGAAAAGCTTTACTATGCCGCCTCCTTCGCCCCCTGGGGATTGGTGACGGTTTCCAGTAGCGAGTTGGATGATATCCAGGCGGCCTATTGGCAGGAAGCCTGGCGGATTGGGCTGGGGGCCGGCGTCATTACGGTGATCCTGTTGACGGTCGGCGTTTGGCTCGGCCGAAACGTATCCCGCGGTGTCAAGACGTTGGATACCAAGATGCGCCACCTTGCCGAGGGGCATATGGACATCGATCTGCCCGAAACCGCACGTCTCGACGAAATCGGCACCATGGCGCGGTCTGTCCTCTATTTCCGCGACCAGCTGTCCGAGGCAGAGCGTTTGCGCCATGATCAGGAGGCGGCCAAGGGACGGGTCGAAACGGAGAGGCGTCAGGACCTGAGGCGCCTGGCGGACAACTTCCAGCAATCCGTGGGCAACGTCATCGACATGGTTACCAGCAAGGCGGGTGCCATGCAGGGTGAGGCCGAGAACATGAGCGGTGCGGCCGAGCGTAGTCAGGCCCTGACCGCTACGGTGGCCCATGCCTCGGAGCGGACATCGGCCAACGTCCAGACGGTTGCGGCGGCATCAGAGCAGTTGTCTTCGTCCATTGATGAAATCGGTCGGCAGGTGACGACCTCGTCGCAGGTGGCCAAAGAGGCGGTGGACCTGACCAGGCGCGCCAATGATAAGGTGTCCGGCCTGGCCGAGGCCGCCGAACGGATCGGCGCCGTGGTCGATTTGATCAATTCCATCGCCTCGCAGACCAACCTTCTGGCCCTCAACGCCACCATCGAGGCGGCGCGTGCCGGCGAGGCCGGAAAAGGATTCGCCGTGGTTGCATCTGAAGTGAAGACGCTGGCGACACAGACGGCCCATGCTACCGATGAAATCGCCAGCCAGATTTCCGCTATTCAGTCCGCCACCGGAGAGGCGGTTAACGAAATTCAGGGAACCTCGCGCGTCATCGAGCAGTTGAACTCCATCACCACCGCCATTTCGGCCGCTGTCGAGGAGCAGGGCGCTGCCACCAAGGAGATCAGTCGCAATGTCCAGCAGGCCGCGGCTGGGACGAACGAGGTCTCCAGCAGCATTTCCGGCGTGTCGGCAGCGGCCAATCTCAGCGGCCAGTTGGCAGACACGGTGTTGGCGACGTCCCGCGAACTTGTCACAAGCGTCGAAACTCTCAACAGAGAAGTCGGCGCCTTTCTTGCTGGGGTAAGAAAGGCGTAATACCAAGCCTCGATGAGACGGACTTGTCGAGACTTGGTTGGGCCATTGAGGCCCGGCGCCTCGAGGGGCGCTGATCGGTTCCGATCAGCGCAGCTGGGTATAACAGATAGGGCGCACCCCTCGGCTGGGGTGCGCCCTATTGGGGACGGTCCCGCGCTGTTTCATGAAAGGGGACGAAGTCTTTTGGGGAAACGGTGTTTCCGGCGAGAACCAAATGCAGCCGGCTTCACAAGGGCGATTTCGCCTTAGTGGATTCGTTCCTCAAGGACCGCTTTGGCGCCGAAGCTTAACCCGCGGCAGGTCACGTTGTGCTTTCCGCTGGCCTTGTCGATGTCCGGTCGACCGGCGATGACCGAGGGCGTCGTGTCATAAAGCCGAAAGACGATCTGCGGCAGCCAGCAGCGGGGTGTCGCCTGGCTTTCTCCGATGGCGCGGAACCGCTCGGCCGAAGAAAAGAAATGGGCTTCACCGCCGTGGGTGTCGGCGTCGACCACCACTGCCAGCGGATGGCCGGGATTCTGAAGAAATTCGAGCCCGGGGCGAACGGCCAGCCGGCCGTCACGGCGTTCGATCACCACCACCCGCGGAACCCCGTGGGGGAAGACCGTCCGCACGCAGGCGGCGACGGCCCGGGAAACGCCTTCGGCGCCGACTTCCGCCGGAACGGCGTGATCGAAGGCCTGGCCGATGAAGGTGGCGATGGCTGTTTTCAGATGATCGATGGGATCGGGTTGGCCGGGCACCGGCTCACCCTTGAAACTGCGCAGGACCGGTTGCGCGAAACTGTCCGCGGCGTGGAGAAAGTCGTTTTCGCCGTGAAAAAAGAAGCCGTAGCCGGTGTCATCGGGCCGTCGCAGGAAGACCGCCTCGGGGAAGGTCATCGTCGACGTCGGCATGGCTGGGCTCCCCAATGATCGAAACGGAAAAAGAGGCCGGCCGCCTGGTTTAGGCGGCCGGCCGGTATCAGGTTATTCCGCGGCGGCGTCGCCCGCCATCCTCTTCAGGATGTGGAAGCGACGACGCACCTCTTCGTTCGCTGCCGCGACCATCTGCTTGTAATGATCGGGGTTCATGCGTTCGGTGATGCGGAAGCGGGTTTCCGAAGCCATGTAGTCGCAGATCTGCATGTTCGGATCCGCGGCATCCAGGGTCAGAGCGCTTTCGCCGGTGCCCAGCTTGCGCGGATCATAGCGGTACAGCGGCCAATAGCCGGTCTGAACCGCCAGCTTCTGCTGGTCAAGGCCGTGCGACAGGTCGTTGCCGTGGGCGATGCAGTGGGCATAGGCGATGATCAGCGAGACGCCGTCGTACGCCGCAGCTTCCTGCATGGCCATGACCGTCTGCGTATCCTTGGCGCCGAAGGCGACCGAGGCGACATAGACATTGCCATAGGACATGGCGATCAGGCCCATGTCCTTCTTCGGACGGGTCTTGCCGGTCGCGGCGAACTTGGCGGTTGCGCCCAGCGGCGTCGACTTGGATGCCTGGCCGCCGGTGTTGGAGTAGGCCTCGGTGTCCATCACCAGGATGTTGACATTGCGGCCCGACGCCAGGACATGGTCCAGGCCGCCGTAACCGATGTCATAGGCCCACCCGTCGCCACCGACGATCCACACCACTTTCTCGACCAGATAGTCCGCCAGCAGGGACAGGCGTGCCGATTCGGCATCGGTACGTCCGGCCAGCAGACGGCGCAACTCGACAACGCGGGCCCGCTGGGCCTTGATGCCGGCGTCGTTGGTCTGCGGGGCATACAGCAGTTCGTTGACCAACTGTTCCGGCAGATCGGCCGCCAGCTTCTTGATCAACTCCTGGGCATGCTTCCTGTGGTGGTCGACGGCCAGGCGATAACCCAGGCCGAACTCGGCGTTGTCTTCGAACAGCGAGTTCGCCCAAGCCGGGCCACGACCGTCGCGGTCGGTGGTGTAAGGCGTGGTCGGCAGGTTGCCGCCATAGATCGACGAGCAGCCGGTCGCATTGGCGATCAGGGTGCGGTCGCCGAACAGCTGGCTGACGGTCTTGACATAAGGCGTCTCGCCGCAGGCCAGGCAGGCGCCGGAGAACTCGAACAGCGGAGTAATCAGCTGCGAGGTCTTCATGTTCAGGCGGACGTCGGCACGGTCAAGATCGGGCAGGGACAGGAAGTACTGGAAGTTCTCCTTCTCGGCCTCGATGATTGTCTCCTTGTCCTTCATGGCCAGGGCCAGACGGTTCGGGTCGGCCTTGTCCTTGCCAGGGCAGACATGGACGCACAGCGTGCAGCCGGTGCAATCTTCCGGAGCGATCTGCAGGATATAGGTCCCACCCTTCACTTCCGGACCCTTGTAGGGCATGGTCTTGAAGGTCGCCGGCGGATTGACGACCGCGCCGGGCTGCACGGCCTTGGCGCGGATGGCGGCATGCGGGCAGATCATCACGCACTTGTTGCACTGGATGCACAGCGAGCTTTCCCAGGCCGGGATTTCACCCGCGATGTTGCGCTTCTCGTACTTCGCCGTACCGGTCGGCCAGGTGCCGTCGATGGGGAAGGCGCTGACCGGCAGTTGGTCGCCCTTGTCGGCAAGCATCAGGGCGGTGACGCGCTGCACGAAGTCGGGGGCGTTCTTCGGAACGATCGGCGGCAGCTCGAAGGTCGAGGTCGCCGTGGCGGGGATGGGAAGCTCCTTCAGGTGGGCAAGGGCCTTGTCGACCGCGGCGAAGTTCTTTTCGACGACGGCCTGGCTCTTGCGCCCATAGGTCTTCTGGATGGCCTTCTTGATATAGCCGATCGCCTCGTCCTTCGGCACCGTGTTGGACAGGGCGAAATGGCAGACCTGCATGATCGTATTGATGCGGTTGCCCATCCCGGCTTCCTGAGCCACCTTGCGGGCATCGATCACGAAGACCTTGAGTTCCTTGTCGATGATCTCCTGCTGGACCGGACGGGCCAGCTTGTCCCAGACCTCTTCGGTCGGGTAAGGGGCGTTGATCAGGAACGTGGCACCCTTCTGCGCATATTGGAGAACATCGTACTTCTCCAGATAGACGAAGTTATGGCAGGCCACGAAATCCGCATCCTGGACCAGATAGGGGGCCTTGATGGGATTGGGGCTGAAACGCAGATGGGACACCGTCAAGCCGTTCGACTTCTTCGAATCGTAGACGAAATAGCCCTGGGCGTAGAGGGGGGTATGGTCGGCGACGATCTTGATGGAGTTCTTGTTGGCCCCCACGGTGCCGTCAGCGCCAAGGCCGTAGAACACGGCGCAACGCTCGCCGGGAATGGCCAGACGGTAGGTCGGATCAAAGGACAGCGACAGGCCGCTGACGTCGTCATGGATGCCGACGGTGAAGTGCGGCTTCGGCTTGGCGGCCTTCAGTTCATCGAAGATCGCCTTGGCCATGGCGGGGGTGAATTCCTTCGACGACAGGCCGTAGCGGCCGCCGATCACCCGCGGTTCGATGGCGCTGACGCGCTGTCCGGCGGCACGGGCCTCGGCCAGTCCGGCGATGACGTCCAGATAGAGAGGCTCGCCCACCGAACCGGGTTCCTTGGTCCGGTCCAGTACCGCAATGGAGCGCACCGAGGCAGGCAGGGCGGCGACCAGGGCGTCGATGGAGAACGGACGGTAGAGGCGGACCTTCAGACAGCCGAGTTTGGCACCGGACTTGTTCAGGGACAGCGCTGTTGTCTCGACGGTTTCGGCCCCCGATCCCATCACGATGACGACTTCGGTCGCTTCCGGGTCGCCGACATAGTCGAACAATTTGTAGTGGCGGCCGGTGATCCGGGCGAAGCGGTCCATCTCCTCCTGCACGATGCCGGGGACGGCGTCGTGCCAAAGATTGCGGGCTTCCTGGGCCTGGAAGAAGGTATCGGGGTTCTGGGCGGTGCCGCGCACCACCGGATGGTCGGGCGTCAGGGCGCGGTGACGATAGGCGGTCACCAGCTCTTCGTCGATCATGTGCCGCAGCTGATCATCGTTCAGCAGCTCGAACTTGGCGACCTCGTGCGAGGTGCGGAAGCCGTCGAAGAAGTGCAGGAACGGCACGCGGGAACGCAGGGTGGCGGCATGGGCAATAGCCGCCATATCCTGAGCTTCCTGCACCGAGGCGCTGCACAGCATGGCAAAACCGGTCTGCCGGCAGGCCATGACGTCGGAGTGGTCGCCGAAAATCGACAGGGCATGTGTCGCCAGCGTCCGCGCCGAAACGTGCATGACGAACGGCGTCAGCTCGCCCGCGATCTTATACATGTTGGGGATCATCAGCAGCAGGCCCTGGGACGCCGTGAAGGTCGTTCCCAGAGCACCGGCCTGGATGGCACCGTGGACGGCACCGGCGGCGCCACCCTCCGACTGCATTTCGGTGACCTCAGGGATTCCGCCCCACAGGTTCTTCTTTCCCTCGGCGGCCCACTGTTCGGCCAGCTCCGCCATCGTTGACGATGGCGTGATCGGGTAGATCGCGGCAATTTCGCTGGCGCGGAAAGCTACCCACGCGCAAGCCTCATTGCCGTCGACAGTTGTCATCTGTTTTTTCGACATGGAACTTTGATCCCTATTCCATTGGAACGCCCCGCACGGACGATAATCGCGGGACGTGCCGAAATCAGTACAAAAGTACAGATTCCCTTGGTGTGAGGGACAAAAGTCCTGATTTCACCTAAGGGAACCGGTTGGAACCGTTACCCTTTTTTACAACATTGCAAAAATGCATGTCTGCCATGCGGATTCGCTTGACCCGACGTTAATGGTCGTTGATTAATTAAATTTTTACATATTTTACAATCGGTTGTAGAGGTTTCCTGAATGATTGCAACACTTCCGACGGGGATCATATGGGGACGCTGTCGGCTGCCTCCTTAAGGATTTCGGCGCTTCTTTGTAGAGCTTTTTTCTCATCGTCATCGAGAATCGGCACCAGGGGAGCGCCGGCGCCGTTAGCCCCGACCAGGCGCGGGACGGACAGGGTGACCTCGGGAATGCCTTCGCAAACGTCGGTCAGGGCCGAGATGGACAGCAGGGCGTTTTCATTGGTGGTAATGGTCTGAACGATCCGTGTCAGGCCGCTGCCAATGCCGAACCAGGTGGCTCCCTTGCCATCGATGATGCGATAGGCCGCCGTTCGCACGGCGTCATCGATCCGCCGACGGGCCTGTTCATCGATAGGGCGGCCAAGTTGCGCCGCCATGGCATGGACATGGACATTGCCGACGTTGGCGCCCGACCACCACAGCACCTCGGAATCGCCATGTTCACCCAACACATAGGCGTGTACCGATTTCGGCGAGACGCCCAGGTGTTCGCCCAGCAGCGATCGGAACCGCGCGGTATCGAGGATGGTTCCCGATCCGATGACCCGACTGGCCGGCAGACCGGAGATGCGTCGGGCAATATCGGTCATCACATCTGCCGGGTTCGAGGTGACCAGCAGGATCGCATCCGGGGCGTGGGCCAGGATGTTGGGGATGATGGCTTCGAACACCTTGGCATTGCGTTCCAGGAGTCGCAGGCGGGATTCGCCGGGTTCCTGGCTGACGCCGGCCGACAGGATGACCACCCGTGCGCCGGCTAGGTCGAGGTAGCTGCCGGCAAAGATCCGGGTCGGCGCGGCGAACGGGGTTCCGTGCAAGATATCCTGGGCCTGGGCGGCGGCCAGTTTCTCGTTACGGTCGATGAGGACGATTTCGCTGGCCACGCCACGCATGACCATGGCGAAAGCGGCGCAACTGCCCACCATGCCAGCACCGACGATACCGATTTTCATGGCCATTCCTTCCCATTGCCCAATCTTTTTGGGGGGAGAAGTCTAGACCGCACAGGGGGGATGGGCCAAGGGAGAAATAAACCGCACGTAATGGCGGGAGTGACGGGGCTCGAACCCGCGACCTTCGGCGTGACAGGCCGACGCTCTAACCAACTGAGCTACACCCCCATCTAAAACGGGGTACCTTGGTGCTGGACCGCCGGAACCGGCGATCCCTGTCTGCCGAGCAATCGGACTGACCAAAAACGTCGGCAGTATCCTCTATGCCCGGACCGAACATGGCGGGAGTGACGGGGCTCGAACCCGCGACCTTCGGCGTGACAGGCCGACGCTCTAACCAACTGAGCTACACCCCCTCTGTTCGGGGTGCGGACGTATAGCAGATGGGGTATTGAGGTGCAAGCGGGCATTTGCATGATTGTTTTGTTTTTTGCGCTGCGCTTCGAAGATCGGGCACGGGTTGCCGGTATGTCTTGATGGTCGAAGCGGGGTATGTTGGGTGCCCATCCCGAAGCTTCCTGGGGGAAACGATGGCCGAGGTGATCAATCTGAACAGGTACCGCAAGGCAAAGGCCCGTACGGACGCAGTGAGGACGGCCGAGGCGAACCGTATTCGCACGGGACGGACCAAGGAGCAGAAGCGCCGGGACGAGATGGAAAAGGGCCGGCGGGCCAAGGAACTGGACGACAAGAAACTGGAATAGGGCCGGCTGTGGACGGCAGAGGTTGGTGCGATGAAGTGGTTTCTGTGGCCGGGCAACCGGCTGTGCGATCTGCTGGGACTGACCGACGCCGACGACCGTCAGGCGTTCCGTCTGTTTTCCAATATGATCTTCTGGAGTCTGATCATCGTCGTCGCCGCGTTGGGACTTGGCATGGCGGGGGTGTAGTGCGCCGTCAGGCCAGGGGGGTGATCCGCCAGTGGTGTCGTTTGGCGTCATAGCGTTTCCAGACGACCGACACCTGGTCCAACAGGCGTTCCGATCGGGCCACGTGCCAACCGGCGATCATCCCCGCTGCCCAAAGGCGGTCGGGATCGTTCGACCGTCGGGCAAGGTCGTGCAACCGCGCTTCGGCGATGGTGATGTCATTCAGAAAGCCCATCAGGTCTTGCAGACGGGCCAAGTCGCCAACGTCTTCCCGAGACTTCTTGCTCTTCAGAAGAGATCTAAAAAAATCAACGGTATAGCGTAAATTCTTGATCTGGATTCTTGTTTGGTGCCGGGCCTCTGGCGAGAGCGCCTCAAGCCCGCGCATGCCTTCGGAAACGCGCCTGTCGCGTTTTGCCAGGGCCTTTCGGGCAAAGTCCGCAATGGGGGATCCCAGCTCCAGTCGCGCCTCCTCGGTCTCCGGGCGGCTCCAAGCGCCGGCCTCGATCCAGCGGCCCAGGCGCAGAGTCAGGGTGCCGAAGCGAGGGGCGGCCAAGGTTTCCTCGACCGTCGCGTAGGCGGCCGTCCGCCGGTCGTCCAGATCGCCTGCCAGCGCGGCATATCCCGGACCCGATCCCAGTCGCGGGGCCAGCGGCGATACGATCTCCTCGATCAGGATATCCAGGTCGCGGGCGGCGCCAAGGGGCGCCAACGCCCATGCCATCTCTTCGCGCAGCCAAAGGGTCTCGGGACCGGCCAGGATCTCGCGGAACAGGGACATGGCGGATCGCAGGCGGCGCAAGGCGACCCGCATCTGGTGAACCGCTTCCGGGTCGCGGGTTTGCGCCAGGCATTCCTGGTTTTGCAGCAATTGACGGAAACAGGACCGGGCAATGGTGCGAAAGGCCTCGCCGACGGTCTGCGCAGGGAGCATCGACAAGGGTTCGGCCTTGCGTGGGGTCGGGGCGTTTTGCCGATAAAGGGCAAAGCCGCGGGCCGCCTTGGTGGCCGTCATGACCTGGATGGGCAATCCCTGTTGCAGCGCAAGGGCAAGATCGAACAGATGGCTGGGATGGCCGCGCTTCAGTTCCAGTTCGGCCTCGCAGACCGGTTGGCTGCGGTCTTCGGCGAGGATCGCGCCATCGTCCAAGGCCAGTTCGACATCCCAGTCCTCGTTGGACAGAAGATAAGTGGTGCGCCGGATATCGGTCGTGAACAGGGGACGCAGACTGGCCGTCAGGTCGTCGGCACCGGAGAACAGGGGCAATCCGGTGGCCGTCAGCGGCAGCCACTCGGGCAAGTCTCCGCCGATGTCGCTTTCCCATTCGCCACGGACCCACGATCCGCCTTGGAAGACACCCGTGGTTTTCAGGGTCTGGATGCGACGGTGCCCGATGTGGCGGACCCGAAGGACAAGATTTTCGGCCTGTAGGCGATGGTCGGGGGAATCGAAATAGACGGATTTTTGTCGACGGGTCACCGGACGCTGCGACTTCAATGTCGCGATCAGGGGATGCCGACGAAGCTTTTTCAGTGTTTCCGCATCCAGTCTCAGCTTCAATTCGGTTTCACTGGCCATCGAGTGCCCCGTATCCGATGTGTCGGTCGCCGTCCTTCGGGGGGGGGGCCCCGGGGCAACCGAGCTTTGGGCCATGGCCGAAGATCGGCGATGGCCGTGTTTTTGAGAGAATAGTCCTGAAAAGATGGTCCGGACTACCGGTCTCGTACGTTTAAGCAAGATGAGACGTCGGCGGCGGCGGGCGGGCCCTGGAAACCAGCCCAATTGCACCGGACCCGGGATCGGTTAATATCGCGGGAATGCGGCAACCGCGGCGAGCGCTGGATGATGGTGGAGACAGAAAGACAATCATGAACAGATATGCAGGGATCGCCGCGGTGCTGCTGGCATTGCCCGGCTGTTCTTCGTTGATCGAGGGGACGACCCAAGAGATCACGATCACCTCCAACCCGCTGGGGGCCGCCTGTTCGGTCTGGCGCGGTGGGGCGGTCATCGCCAGGATTCCGTCAACGCCGGCGGCCGTGACTCTCACCAAGACCAAGGAGGACATCCTGGTGACGTGCGATAAGCCCGGTTACCAACAGGCAACCTTGGTCAACAAGGCGAGGTTGGCGGGGGCCGTGGCCGGCAATGTCCTCAACGGGGGGCTGGGGTGGGGAGTCGACTCGGCCACCGGAGCCGACAACAAATATGACCGGACGGTGGCTTTGACCCTGGTTCCGGTGCCCAAGGGCGGACCGTCGGCCTCCAGTCTTCCCGGGGCCAGCCTGGGCGATCTCAACAATCCGGAAGACCAGGCCATCATCACCCGCTTCCAGACCCTGCAACGCTTGCAAGAAGCGGGCCTGCTGACCCGGGATGAATACAACCGACGCCGCGGTACCAACCTTGGTGCTCTTTTGCGCTACAGTGCGCCGGCACCGGCAGCCGATCTGGGGCGGCCGGCACCCGATCCACAGCAGGTGGTGGACCGCTTGCGCTATTTGGCGCAGGCCTTCGAGGACAAGGAGATCTCGGCGGCGGAACAATCGGCCGAGCGCACGGTCATTCTCGACAGGTTGTTGCCGGCGGCTCCGATCCGTCGGGCTGATCCGCCGCCGCCCTTGACCGAGGACATGCAGGCCGCTGCAACGGTCGGTCGCCTGGAACGGCTGGTTCTGGCCAAGGTCATTACGACCGACGAGCAGGCCCGGGAGAAGAACGAGGTGTTCCGTCAGGTCCAGGTGGCGATGGCCAATGCCGACGCCAATGCGCGCCTTGCCGCAGGGATGGCTCCGCCGCCGCAGCCCACCCTGCCGCTCAGCGGCCCGGGGGTCTGGCTGGGGTCCTTTCAGTCGGAGAACCAGGCGCAATTGGCCTGGGCATCGCTGCAACTAACCCATGCCAGTGAACTGGGAGCCATGCAGATGGAGGTAAAGAAGGTTCGTCTGCGCCGGCGCGGGGTGACCTACCATCTGAATGCCGGACCGCTTACCGATCGCAAGGCGGCGTTGGCGTTGTGCAAAGCCTTGAAGCAGCGTCGCCAGTTCTGCCAGGCCACGACGTTGGGCCGGTAAGGCCGCGTCGTCTTGCTTGCGATGGTGGAATTGCGTATCATGGAAACCTGTTTTTCCTACGGTCTTTCCACCATCGGGGCGGTTCGTTTCCGCGGGTTGCGGTATGGGCAGCGATGGGGTTTCTCGCTCTCTGGGAGCGGCCGGCGGAGCAAGTTTTGCAGTTTGATGAAAAAAGCTGGTTGACACGTGGGCCTGCCCGGCGTAGAAACCGGCCTCCCGACGAGACGCGGTGACGCGGTTTGGCGGGAGCGGAGGCCGGAAGGTTTCCACTGC
>Ga0326727_10025075_pt1 | contig 11216 bp, 10 predicted proteins | sample MB2enrmetagenome_FD_207643 | JGI IMG/M metagenome (GOLD analysis project Ga0326727, IMG submission 207643) | Lab enriched peat soil microbial communities from McLean, Ithaca, NY, United States - MB29MY | ecosystem: Environmental > Terrestrial > Soil > Wetlands > Peat | place: USA: New York... | reverse complement strand
CGTGCATACCGTGCATGCCCATAGCGGTGCCGCCGAACTGGGGCCGTATCGCCACTTCATGCAAAAGGAAATTTTCGAACAACCGCGCGCCGTGGCCGACACCCTGGCGGATGTGCATTCGATCATGCCCGAGTTGTTTGGCGACGCGGCTTATCGTGTGTTCAAGGAGATCGACCGCGTGCTGATCCTGGCCTGCGGCTCCAGCTATTACGCCGGGCTCACCGCCAAGTACTGGATCGAAAGCATCGCCCGCGTACCGGTGGATGTCGAGATCGCCAGCGAATACCGCTATCGCGACAGTATCCCTTCCGAGCGCACGCTGGTGGTGGCGGTTTCGCAAAGCGGCGAAACCGCCGATACCCTGGCGGCGCTGCGCTTTGCCCGCGAGCAGGGCATGCCGCATAGCCTGGGCATCTGCAATGTGGCGACCAGCGCGCTGGTGCGCGAAACCGCGCTGTGTTTCCTGACGCGCGCCGGCGTCGAAATCGGCGTGGCTTCGACCAAGGGCTTCACCACCCAGCTGGTGGCGCTGTATCTGCTGGCGCTGACGCTGGCGCAAAGCAAGGGCCGTCTCGACGAAGACGAAGAATATCGCCAGCTCAAAGCGCTGCGTCACCTGCCCAAGGCCATGTCGGCGGTACTGGCGCAAGAACCGCAGATCATTGCCTGGGCGGAGCGTATCACCCGCAAACAGCACGCGCTGTTCCTGGGGCGCGGTCTGCATTTCCCGGTGGCGATGGAAGGCGCGCTGAAGCTGAAGGAGATTTCCTATATCCACGCCGAAGCCTATCCGGCTGGCGAGCTGAAGCATGGCCCGCTGGCGCTGGTCAGCGAAGACATGCCGGTGGTGACGGTTGCGCCTAACGATAAACTGCTGGAAAAGCTCAAGTCCAACATCCAGGAAGTCGGCGCGCGCGGCGGTCAGTTGTATGTGTTCTGCGATGCCGACAGCGCGATTCAGCCGGGGGAGGGCGTGGAAATGATTCGTCTGACCGAGCACTATGGCGCGCTGTCGCCCATCCTGCATACCCTGCCGATGCAGTTGCTCGCCTACCACTGCGCCGTGGCGCGCGGCACCGATATCGACAAACCGCGCAATCTGGCGAAAAGCGTGACGGTGGAGTGAGGCGGGGTCCGCTGCCATCTCTGCATGCGCTGGCGTGACTCTGCGTGTCGGAGGTCAAGTGGATCATCTCTGGAATCATGGCCGGGACGCACCGGCCAGGCATGGGTTGGGCGTAGTCGCCGAAGGCACTACGCCGATCGATGCAAAAGGGCTCAGGTTCGACGCAGTGGCCGAGCATGTGTTTGCCGGCGCCTCGTGTGAAAGCATTTTGGCTTATAGTGAAGGGCAAAGCTTCAAGGCTGACGACTTGCTTTTCCAACCCATCCGCAACCGATTCGATTAAAAATTGCATTTTCCCGAGGAACATCGGCGCACGCTCTTGCTCTGGTCACGGACGTCATCCTCGCGAACGCGGGGGTCCAGCAAAGCCGGGCCTTCCACCCGTCATCTGGATGTCCGCTTTTGCGGAAATGACAAGCTGTTCAGGCCTTCCCTAAATGGGGATACGCATCAGGCTGAGGATTGAATATGGCAGTGAATGGTGCCTGGCGTACAAGCATGATCAAGCACGTCATCGTGATGATCTTCTTGGTTTTGCCGGTGGGATATGCCTGGTCCGATGCAAATAAAATCACCGTTGTCACGGAGGAATGGGCCCCGTATAACTATAGCGAAAATGGTGAACTGAAAGGCTTTTCGGTAGAAATCATCCAGGCGATCGCCAAAAAACTCAACGCAAACGTCGATATTCAGCTCCTTCCCAGTATGCGCGCAACGGCAATGCTGAATTCCAATCCAAGAACGATGCTGATCACCATGCTGAGAACCCCTGAACGAGAAAAAAAATATAAATGGGTGGGGCCGCTGGGGGACAGTTCGATTTATTTTTATAAAAAGAAGGGCAGCCCTGTTGTCGTTTCAACGCTCGCCGATGTAAAAAAGGTGGGCTCGATATGCACTCGACAGGGTGGCTTGGTGTTTTCAACGCTGAAGTCGGCGGGGTTTGTGAACCTGAATGCAAGCGCTAATGAAGGTGAAGCCATCTACAATATGCTGATACATGGCAGATGTGACCTGGCCATCAGCGATTCCCCACTGGGCGTGAATTACCTGCTGAAAAAAATGAACGATCCGCCCGATGCTGTTGTGCAGACCTCAGTCAAGCTGGTTGCATTTCCGATCTATATTGCCTGCAGTCAGGACATTCCCGATGCGGAAATCGCGCGCTGGCAAAAGGCGCTGGATTTTTTGAAGGTTTCCGGCGCTTTTCATTCCATTCTTGAAAAGTACGATAGTGAAGTCCTTTCGGTACGACCCTAGCGTCCTGTTTTGATGTTTGTCCCGGGTTCAGGGACATTCCTGTACGCAAACCCAGGGCGAGACAACGACGGCCCAGAGTGCTGGCTTGCGCGCGGCGAAGTCGGCGGCAATGTTGTTCGGCATGGCCTGGATCACGCCGGTCGAGAGCCATTCCGTGATGCGGGACTTGTCGTCGTTGGCGATGGATTCGGCGACACCGACAAGGTCGGCGTCGGGCTTGACCAGAAGCAACTTGCCCTGCGCAAAGAAACGTTCAAGCTCGGTCCAGTCGATTCTGGCGGTTTCGCCAAGCAGTTTGGCGTACAGCGGGCTGGGGTGGGGCGGTTGGGTGGACATGGTCTTTTCGTCATGGGATTGAGGTGCAGTGTGCGATGTTACCGTTGCTCGCCCGTCTCGTCGATCCCGGCGTCGTGGTTAGCGCGCTGCTCACTTCGGGGGCTTGCGCCCCCGCCTCCGGCAAGGCCTAATCGGCGCTCAGCACCATGACACCGGCCACTTTCCGGGCGCGTACGGCCTGCGGAAGGTAAAGCCACGACGAATTTCCATCGATCGGTTCGACCGCCCACGGCAGGCGACTGTCGACCACCAGGCGGCACAGGTCAGATTCTGGCATGCCCTGACGCGGCGCGCACAACTCGGAAATCAGGGAAATCAACCGTAATTGGCGTTGATGCTGGTTTGAAAATGAAGAATAGAATGAATTACCATTGACCTTAGCCATTTGGGCTCCGTGGTTGAGATTGAGCTTGAGTGGTTAGCGTGCCCGGGGTGTGCTACCACCCCGGGCACGCGCCTTTACGACAAAGTGCCCGCAAACGATACCGGGCAGCGGATCGAAAAACAACGGTGAAAGACCGTCAGAAAGTTCCGAAAATTTCAGCTGGATTTTCCTTCCGCGAGCGGGGGCTGTCCTGTTTCACGCAGTGGCAATCGACGGCCCACAAGCGCTGTCAGGGGGGCTGTGTCACGCGCGCCAGATGCAATATTGCAACACGCTGTCCGGCAATCCACCCTAAATTCAAAATCCATCTTGTACCTTTCTCGTGTAATACATTATGTTATGACACGCATTACTACATGAGATGGGTGAAGTGCGGGTCGCTATCGGCCGAATAACAATAATAATCAAATAAATCAAATTGTTGTGAGCGTATTTTTCTGGACGTATTTCGTTCGCGACACCTGCTTCTGTCTTCGCAATCCTTATGTTTGCACCTGTGTTTCCGTGCTGTCTGCCCGGTGCTGTGCGCGCTATTGCTATCTCACTGTCATAAATGCCGTTTGAAAACTTCACACAATATATAAGTTTTAAAAGCAGCCCCGTCTTCCCTTGCTGAAGGGACGAGACGCAAGGGCGATGTCTACCGAGTCAGGAGAAAGAGATGCACGAACCGGTTAAACGAAGTATCGGTCCCGTTTCCTTGATGTTCACAGGCCTGGGTTCCATCATCGGGTCCGGCTGGCTGTTCGGTGCGTGGCATGCATCGAGACTGGCCGGTCCGGCTGCGATTTTCGCGTGGCTGATCGGCGCGGTGGTCATCATGGCGATTGCGCTGACCTATGCCGAACTGGGGACCCTGTTTCCCGAGTCTGGCGGGATTGTCCGGTATGCCCGTTATTCGCATGGCGGTCTGGTCGGATTCATCGCCGCGTGGGCCAACTGGATTTCCATGGTGTCGGTGATTCCGATCGAAGCTGTCGCTTCGGTCTCCTATATGGCGTCCTGGCCCTATCCCTGGGCACAGGCGCTGATCGTCAATGGGGATCTGACCACCCCGGGGCTGCTGGCCAGCGCCGCGTTGATCATCGTGTTCTTCCTGCTCAATTACTGGGGCGTGAAGCTGTTCGTCAAGACCAACTCGGCGATTACGCTGTTCAAGTTCATTATCCCGGCGCTGACGGTCGGTGGCCTGATGTGGGGTAGTTTCCACCCGGGTAACTTTGGCATGAGCGCCCACGCGCAGTTTGCGCCTTACGGCTGGTCTGCCGTATTCAGCGCGGTGGCGACCAGCGGCATCGTATTCAGTTTCAACGGCTTCCAGAGTCCGTTGAGTCTGGCGGGGGAAGCGAAAGATGCGACCAAGAGTATTCCGTTCGCCCTGATCGGTTCCATTTTGCTGGCGCTGGTGATCTATGTGCTGTTGCAGGTCGCCTTTATCGGGGCGGTGAATCCCGCCAGTATCCAGGGTGGATGGCATGGACTGAACTTTGCCTCCCCGTTTGCCGAGCTGGCGATCGCGTTGAACCTGAACTGGCTGGCGGTATTGCTCTACGCGGATGCGTTCGTCAGCCCGTCGGGTACCGGCAGTATCTACACCGCGACCACCGCGCGCATGGTCGAGGCCATGGAACGCAACAAGACCCTGCCGCGCATTCTGGGCCGCGTGCATCCTCTGTTTGGCGTGCCGCGTCCTGCGATGTGGCTCAACCTGATCGTGTCGTTTGTGTTTCTGTTCTTCTTCCGTGGTTGGGGGGCGCTGGCGGCTGTGATTTCGGTGGCCGTGGTGATTTCCTATCTGTGCGGTCCGATCAGTCTGATGGCCTTGCGCAGACATGTGCCGGAATTGCCGCGCCCGCTGGCGATCCCTGGTATCAAGTTCATCGCGCCGTTCGCCTTCGTCTGTTCTTCGCTGGTGTTGTACTGGGGGCAATGGCCGTTGACCGGCAAGGTGATTCTGCTGGTGATCGTGGCGCTGCCGATCTATCTCTACTATCAGGCGAAGGATCAGTGGCGCGGTTTTGCTCGTGAGCTGCGTGCCGCATGGTGGATGATCTGCTATTTTCCGACCATGGCGATTCTGTCGTATGCCGGTAGCCCGGAGTACGGCGGGGCGGGGTATATCCCCAATGGCTGGGATCTGCTGGTGGTCGCCGTGGTTGCGCTGGCGTACTACTTCTGGGGGATCGCCAGTGGCTACCGTACCGAATGCCTGCATGAGAGCGTAATGGCGGTGACGACCGCCGGCGTCATTGTCGAAGAAGAGCAGTTGCCCGGCGCAGCGCCGGAAACGGCTTGATCCGGTACGGATGACGGCAATCGCAAAAAGAGACCGCAAGGTCTCTTTTTGCTTTCCATCCGGTCATGACATTTCCGCGCGGGTCCCTCACAATCGTGCCCTCTCTGGGAGATGACCGATGAAAATGCGCGATGTCATGCCGGCTGTGCTGGTGCTGGGGCTTTCCGTTTCCGCCGTTCAGGCGAAAACGTTGTGTACCGCTATCGCCGATGCGGCTACGGGAAAAATGTTGTTGCAGCAGGGCGAGTGCGGCGAGCGTGTCACCCCCGCCTCCACATTCAAAATCGCGCTCAGTCTGATGGGATACGATTCGGGTTATTTAAAGGACGAACAGGCGCCGACCCTGAAATATCGACAGGGCGATCCGGATTGGGGCGGAGAGGCCTGGCTGCAGCCCACCGATCCGGCGCGATGGATGAAATATTCGGTGGTCTGGTATTCGCAAAGAATCACCCATGTACTCGGTGAGCCGCGTTTGCGGCAGTATGCGACGGATTTCGGCTATGGCAACGCCGATTTCTCGGGCGACAAGGGTAAACATAACGGCCTCGACCGTGCCTGGATCGCCTCTTCCCTGAAGATCTCGCCGCTTGAACAAATCGCTTTTCTGCAAAAACTCGTGAACCGGAAACTGCCGGTATCGGCCCATGCTTTAGCGATGACGGACCGCATTACCGAAATGCCGCCCCTTGCCAATGGCTGGTCCTTGCACGGCAAGACCGGCATGGCCTTTCCCCGTCTGGCGGATGGCAGCTTCGATGAGGCGCATGCCTGGGGCTGGTTTGTGGGCTGGGCGGTCAAAGGCGGTAAAACGGTGGTGTTTGCCCAATTGATTCAGGATGACAGGAAAGTGCCCGGTACCGCCGGGGTCCGGGCGCGCGATGCCTTTTTAAATGCGTTGCCGGTGTTTCTGGATACGTTGGCAAAATGATGCCATGGCGATGAATCATTCGGTGGGGAGAGCGGATCGCCGCGTACGCGAGGATGACGGCGATGGGCACCCGTCATGTGGCGCGCGGGAATGCCCCTGCGGTGCAACCCGTGCATCGTAGGGCGGGTAGGCCCCTTGGGCCATACCCGCCGACGAAGGTGTTGCCCGTCTCGGCAACCCCGCCTCAGATAAACGCTGCTTCGCGAATCTGCATCACCGGCGTCGCGCCGCTCTTCAGCTGTGCCAGCAGGGTCTGCGTTTCGGGGAGCAGTTTGGCGAAGTAGAACTGCGCGGTGGCCAGCTTGGCATGGTAGAAGTCGTCGTCCTGGCGCTCGAACGACAGCGCCGCCATGCGCGCCCACAGCCAGGCGTAGGTCAGATGGCCGATCAGTCGCAGATAGTCGCTGGCGGCGGCGCCGACTTCATCGCGATCCTGCATGGCCGCCATGCCGATCTTCATCGTGACTTCCCCCACATCTTTCATCAGCTGCTTGATCGGTTCGATGAAAGGCTTCATCTCTTCTCGGTCTTGCTGCTCCTGGCAGAACTGCTGAATCAGACGGCTGAACTTGCGCAGCTTGCCGCCCTGGTCGCCCAGCACTTTGCGCCCCAGCAAGTCCAGCGCCTGAATGCCATTGGTGCCTTCGTAGATCTGGGAGATGCGGCAGTCGCGAACCAGTTGTTCCATGCCCCATTCGCGGATGAAGCCATGACCGCCGAAGACCTGCATGCCCAGGTTGGTCGCGATAAAGCCATTGTCGGTCATGAAGGCTTTGGCGACCGGGGTCAGCAGTGCCACCAGATCGGCGGCATTGTGGCGGGCGTCTTCGTCAGGGTGTTTTTCTTCGATATCGAGCTGCAACGCCAAAAAGGTGGTCAGTGCGCGTCCGGCTTCGGTATAGGCTTTTTGTGTCAGCAGCATGCGGCGCACGTCAGGATGCACGATGATTGGATCGGCGGCTTTTTCCGGCTGCTTCGCGCCATTGAGCGCGCGCATCTGCAGGCGTTCGCGCGCATAGTCGCGCGCCCCCTGATAAGACGCTTCGCCCAGCCCCAGTCCCTGCATACCGCAGCCCAGGCGTGCGGCGTTCATCATGGTGAACATGCAGGCCAGTCCCTTGTTGGGCTCGCCCAGCAGGTAGCCGCGCGCGTTGTCGAAGTTCAGTACGGCGGTCGCATTGGCGCGAATGCCCATCTTGTGTTCCAGGCTGCCGCAGCTGACCGGGTTGCGGCTGCCGTTTTCATGGAACTTGGGCACGATGAACAACGAGATGCCCTTGACGTCTTTCGGTGCGTCGGGAAGGCGGGCGAGCACCAGGTGGATGATGTTGTCCGCCAGGTCATGTTCGCCGGCCGAAATGAAAATCTTGGTGCCGCTGATGGCGTAGGCGCCGTCGTTCAGCGGTTCGGCACGGGTCTTGAGCAGGCCCAGGTCGGTCCCGCAGTGCGGCTCGGTCAGGCACATGGTGCCGGTCCAGCTGCCGTTGACCAGATTCGGCAGGTAGTCGTGCTTTTGCTGTTCGCTGCCGTGTGCGTGGATGGCCGCATAGGCGCCATGCGACAGACCCGGGTACATCGACCAGGCGACATTCGACGAGCACAGCATTTCCATGACCGGAAACGCCAGGGCCTTGGGCAGGCCGAGGCCGCCGTAAGCCGGATCGCAGTCCAGCGCCGGGAACCCCAGTTCGCAATATTGTTTGTAGGCGGTGCCAAAGCCGTCCGGTGTCGTGACGTCATGGGTTTCCGGATCGAAGTGACAGCCTTGCTCGTCGCCGGAGCGGTTCAGCGGTGTCAATTCGTTCTGGCAGAACTGGGCTGCTGCCTCAAGGTAGGCGCTCAGTACGTCACCGGTGGTTTCCTCGTGGCCGGGCAGGGTGGCCAGAACGGGTTGCACCCCGATCAGTTCGTTCAGGACAAAATCGAAATCGCGCAGCGGTGCTTGATAGTTGGGCATGGTTTTCTCCGGGTAATGTTATTGTTTGAGCGATCGGCCTGCTGGCCGAATTGATTCAAACGCTTGTTTAAATCATCCGCGTGCGTTTGACAAGTGTTTTATGACGTTTGAAAGTATTGATGTGGATCAGGGTCGTTGTTTTTTTGCACTGCACCGCCGCAAGGCACTGTGTCTGGCTTTGGCCACATCTGCTGTCCCGATGGGGCGTCAGACTCAAGATTTAGTGTTTATCCAGTTGCCAACCATGGTTACAATGGCGCATCTTCATGCGGTGCACCGTATGAACCGTATTTGAGGAAATGGTGTGGACTTAACCGAAAAGACGCTCGATTCGCAGCTGGTGTACGAAGGGGGCTTTATCAAGGTGCGGCGCGACAATGTCGAGTTGCCCGATGGCAGCCCCGCATGGCGCGAGTATCTTCGCCATCCCGGTGCGGTGGCCATTCTGGCGCTGACCGACGATGGGCAACTGGTGCTTGAGCGCCAGTACCGCTATGCGCCGGGACGTGTCTTTCTTGAAATTCCCGCCGGAAAAATCGATCCCGGCGAGCCGCGCGAAGCCTGCGCACGGCGCGAGTTGCTCGAAGAAACCGGAATGACGGCCGAAAGCTGGGTTTATCTCGGTACGGCGCATCCCTGTATTGGCTATTCCGACGAACAGATCAGCTATTATGTGGCGCGTGGTCTGTCGAGTGGCGAGCGTCAGCTCGATGAGGGCGAATTTCTCGAAGTCGTCCATCTGCCGCTCGAAGAGGCGCTGGCAAAATCGCTGTCCGGCGATATTTGCGACAGCAAGAGTGTCGTCGGTCTGTATTGGCTGTCCGCTCATCTGGAAGGGAGACTACCCGGTGCCCCCGTTTGATCCTTACCATGACCGTCGAGGCTCGCGCCGCATCACCATGGGCTGCAAGGCGCGTATCAAGTCGCTGCACACCGGTGAAACGCACTATGGCGAGTGTACCGATCTGTCGGTCGACGGCCTGGCGCTGCGCACGTCCTATGTACCTCAATTCGGCGAACGGCTGATGGTGCTGGTGCTGTCCCACCCGGTTGGCGGCATGCCCGGTACGCGTTTCGAAGCCGAGGTCGAGGTAAGGCGTTGCAACGAACTCGTGCGTCAGCAGGTTTACGAAATCGGCACCAAGATTTTGTCCCGCAGCAAATAAGCAAAATAATTTTCAGGCAGTTCTCTCATTTTTTTCTTTGTTAAATAAGCACTTTCCGTTTCTCGGCAGGGCATCTCCTACTGCCTCCTCATTTTTCAGCCTCTGCGCATAGCATCTATTTGACTGTCATTGTGCTATACCCAATAAAAACAGTTAGGTAAAAATCCATCTTTCAAAATAAGCAAGGGGTAGCAGGTGCAGATTTTTTAATGCATCTCGCGTTCCCTTGTCATTCATCCAGGAGGGAGCCATGCACCCGGATATCTTCAGCCAATACGCATCGCGCTATGACCGTACTCGTGAAGAGGAATATACGATTCAGGAGTATCTGGAACTGTGCAAGCGTGACCCCGGCGCGTACGCTACGGCATCCGAGCGCATGCTGATGGCGATTGGTACGCCAGAACTGGTGGATACGCGGCACGATCAACGACTTTCCCGCATTTTCAGCAATAAAATTGTCAAGGTTTATCCTGCCTTCCGCGAGTTTTATGGCATGGAAGAGGTGATCGAACAGGTGGTCGCCTATTTCCGTCATGCGGCGCAGGGCCTGGAAGAGAAAAAGCAGATTCTGTATTTGCTCGGTCCGGTCGGCGGGGGTAAGTCGTCGATTGCCGAAAAGCTCAAAGAGCTGACCGAGATTGTGCCGTTTTATTGCCTGAAAGGCTCGCCGGTCAATGAGTCGCCGCTCGGGCTGTTCAGCTATGAGGAAGATGGGGCGATTCTTGAGGAGCAATACGGCATCCCGCGCCGTTATCTGCGTCCGATTCCCAGTCCGTGGGCGGTAAAGCGCCTGCATGAATTCAATGGCGATATCGGCCAGTTCCGCGTCGTCAAACGCTATCCGTCGGTGCTGCGCCAGATTGCGGTGGCCAAGACCGAACCGGGTGACGAAAACAATCAGGATATCTCTTCGCTGGTGGGTAAGGTCGATATCCGTAAACTGGAAAAATACGCACAGGATGATCCGGATGCCTACAGCTACTCCGGTGGCCTGTGTCTGGCCAATCAGGGCTTGCTGGAATTTGTCGAAATGTTCAAGGCGCCGATCAAGGTGCTGCACCCGCTGCTGACGGCGACCCAGGAAGGTAACTTCAAGGGGACCGAGGGCTTCGGGGCGATTCCGTTCGACGGCATTATCCTGGCGCACTCCAACGAGTCGGAGTGGAAACAGTTCCGCAACAACAAGAACAACGAAGCCTTCCTTGATCGTATCTACATCGTCAAAGTTCCGTATTGCCTGCGTGTACGCGACGAAGTGCGCATCTACGACAAATTGATTCTGAATTCGTCGCTGCACCATGCTCCCTGCGCCCCCGGGACATTGAAAATGATGGCGCAGTTCGCCGTGCTGTCGCGCATGAAAGAGCCTGAAAACTCCAGTATTTACAGCAAGATGCAGGTTTACGACGGCGAAAACCTCAAAGATACCGATCCGAAGGCGAAATCGCTGCAGGAGTATCGGGACTTTGCCGGGGTCGACGAAGGCATGAGTGGTCTTTCGACCCGGTTTGCTTACAAGATCCTGTCCAAGGTGTTCAACTTCGATCATTCAGAAGTGGCGGCCAACCCGGTGCATCTGCTGTATGTGCTTGAGCAGCAGGTTGAGCGCGAGCAGTTTCCGCCCGAACTCGAGCAGCGCTACCTGTCGTTTATCAAGGAGTATCTGGCGCCGAAATATGTCGAGTTCATCGGCAAGGAGATTCAGACCGCCTATCTGGAAAGTTATTCCGAGTACGGGCAGAATATTTTCGACCGT
>Ga0326727_10025074_pt1 | contig 11217 bp, 9 predicted proteins | sample MB2enrmetagenome_FD_207643 | JGI IMG/M metagenome (GOLD analysis project Ga0326727, IMG submission 207643) | Lab enriched peat soil microbial communities from McLean, Ithaca, NY, United States - MB29MY | ecosystem: Environmental > Terrestrial > Soil > Wetlands > Peat | place: USA: New York... | reverse complement strand
TGCAAACCGCCTACCGGAGCCGCGTCAATTTTAAGTCGTTCGTGCAGGACTTCCCCGAGTGTGTGGTCAGCGGCTTCACTCAGCTTTACGCCATCGGAAGAAGGCAAAGCAAGGTTTCCGCACGGCAGTTCGAGCGGTTCTGCAATATCATTGGCGCGCCTTGGAAGCCCGCGCACGCCGATCGCATGAAGCTCTTCAATTCACGGCTGATCGAAGCCGCGTACGAAGTCACCGAATACGCCTTTGACGCCACGATCCTTCGCGAAACGCTGCGCCGGATGCTGGATGACGCTGGCGTAGAGGTTCGCCTACAGACGCGCGTGGAACGTGTGGAAGCGTGCGGAACCTCTTCTCGCGTGTTCCTCTCCGACGGAAGCGAACTCGAAACAGAATACCTCTTCAATTGCGCCTATGCCGGCCTGCGGCGCGTGCCAGGGCTCGGGCCGCCTTTCTCTACGCCGCTGAAACAAGAGATAACGGAGATGGCGCTCATCGAACCTCCCGAGGAACTCCGCGGCCTTGGCATCACCGTGGTGTGCGGGCCATTTTTCTCCACAATGCCCTTCCCTCCGCGTTCCCTGCACACGCTCTCGCACGTTCGCTACACGCCGCATTGTTCCTGGGTGGATAGCGGGACCGATTCGCCCGATCCGTACGCGACCATGGCGGCGTACACCGGAGTATCGAAAAGCCTGCACATGCTCAAAGACGCACAGCGCTATGTGCCTGCGTTGGCCAAAGCGCGCATTGTCGACTCACTTTTCGAGATCAAGACCCTCCTGCTGCGCAACGAAATCGACGACGGCCGACCGATTCTGATGGAGCGGTGCGAATCGCCGAACACTGTATATTCGATCATGGGCGGAAAGATCGACAACATCTACGATGCGCTCGACCGCCTGAAGGCAGATGGCCTGTGACCGCACCTGAAACATCGCTGGACGCTTTTGTCTCGGTTATTATTCCGTTGCGCGACGCCGCAGCGCGCGTGGAAGAGCTGGTGATGGAAACAGATCGCGTTCTGCGCGGATTGTTTCGACACTACGAGATCGTTCTGGTGGACGACGCCTCGCGCGACGGGACTGTCGAAATCGTTCAGCGTCTGCAGAAGACCGTGGAGAATATCCAGCTTTACTGCCTCAACCGGCGGAGCGGACTCGATGTGGCAATGGTCGCTGGCCTGGATAACAGCATCGGCGACTTCGTGATTACTTTGAATCATGAGACGGATCCTGTTCACCTCATTCCCGTCCTCTGGGAAAAGGCCCACGACGGCAACGAAGTTGTTTGCGGCGTGCGCACCGACCGCGTCAGAGGCGGCCTTCGGCGGCTGTTCTATCGAGTTTTCGAAGGCGCGACGGGATTGCGCGTTCCCCGCGGCATCTCTGACCTTCGGCTCTACAGTCGCCGTGTGGTGAGCTACATCACGCAGAACAACGACCGGCATCTGTTGCTGAAGGTTCTCCCCTTCTTCACGTCGTATCGGGTCGCCACCGTGGACTATGTGCCAGTTAAGCGCGGCAATGGCTTTGGAGATCGCAGCCTGTCGAATGCGCTTCTGTCGGGCGTCACCATCCTGCTGGCCAGTTCGATCCGCCCATTACGCCTGCTAACGGTTATGGCCCTCCTCGCAAGCACCCTTAGCCTGCTGTTCGCCGTGTACGTCCTCTGCGTGGCGCTGCTGAAAAGGCACGTGGTGGAAGGCTGGATTTCACTGGCTGTGATGTTCTTTTTCGTTTCCACAATCCTGGGAATTCTGTCCGAGTACATCTTTATGCTGGCGCAGCAGAGCGGCAACCGGCCGGTCTATTCAATCGCGAAGGAGTCCACGAGTTCGGTGCTGGAGGTTCAACGCAAGCTGAATGTCGTGGAAAACAGCGGCGATTTTTCGAAGCGATGAAATCTATTTCGAACCGGCGGCCGTTGGCGTTTTCGCTCGCGACGTCGTGATCAGCACTACGCTGGCGAGTACAAACACGGTTCCAAGAATGGTCCGCAGTCCCAGCGCTTCGCCGCCCAAAAAATATCCGATCAACACGGCCACAACCGGGTTCACGTAGGCGTAGGTGCCGACCTTCGTCGGCGATTCATGATGAATCAGCCAGACGTAAGCTGTAAATGCGATAATTGACCCGGCGACAATCAGGTAGAGCAACGCGAACCATGCGCCCCGTGACACGCGCGCCGGATAAAAATCGCGAAACTCTCCGAGTGCCGCAGCGGTTACAGTCAGCAGCACTCCTCCAGCGAACATTTGCGCTCCCGAGCTCATCACTTTGGACGACGGCAGCGGTAATTTCCGGGTAAGCACCGATGCCATCGACCAACTGATCGCAGCAACGATGAGCGCCATAGCGCCCGCCCGGTTGATCGGCGCGCCGCCGAGATGAAATGAATGGCTCATCAGCACGGCCACGCCCCCAAGTCCAACGAGCAGCGCCACCGCCAGACGAATGGTGAGCCGCCGTGTCCGCAGCAGAATAATCTCCGACAGCGCCATGAACACCGCGATGGTGGCCATCATCACCGCCGTAATACCCGAAGGCACCCATTGTTCCGCCCAGAACAAGAGTCCGTAATCGAGGACGAAGATCAGCACGGCGAGTATGAAAGCCGAGAGCCATTGCCGCGCGGTTGGCGAACGCTCACCGCGCACGGCCATCCACAAGTAGAGGACGAGTCCCGCAACCAGGAAGCGCATCCCCGCCAGAAGAAACGGCGGAACTTCGCGGACGCCCACACGAATCGCCAGAAACGTGGATCCCCACACGAGGTAGATGATCGCGAACGCAAGCAGCTTCTTCCACGCACTGGGTTTGGTTGTCATACTGCTCCGAATGCCGCTTCGGCGTGTATCGCTCACTCCCGAGTTATTAGTGTAACGGTACAATAGAGGATTCTGGAGGAGAGCGAGCACATGGCTGGATCAGCGCGCCGCCGCTCGGTGGCCGTGAATATCGGCGGCGTGATGGTGGGCGGGGATTATCCCATCGTCGTGCAGTCGATGACTAACACCGACACGGCCGACGTTCCATCCACCGTCAATCAGGTGATGGCCCTTGCGCGAGCCGGATCGGAGCTGGTTCGCGTCACCGTCAACACCGAAGCGGCGGCGGCGGCGGTACCGAAAATCGTCGATACTCTCGACAAATTCGGCGTCCGCGTGCCCATCATCGGCGATTTCCATTACAACGGCCATCTTCTGCTGCGCAAGTATCCGGACTGCGCCCGCGCGCTCGCGAAGTACCGGATCAATCCCGGCAACGTCAATATCGGCAAGAAACACGACGATAATTTCCGCACCATGGTTCAAGCGGCCATCGAGTACGGGAAGCCCGTGCGCATCGGCGTAAACTGGGGCTCGCTCGATCCGGCTTTGCTCGCCCGCATGATGGATGAGAACGGAAAGCTGGCCGAGCCGCGCGAAGCCAAGGACGTCATGATGGATGCCATCGTGGCCAGCGCTCTGGATTCGGCGCGGGCAGCGGAGGAATACGGACTGCCACGCGAGCGCATTATCATCAGCGCGAAGTTGAGCGGCGTTCAGGATCTCATTACCGTCTATCGCCGCCTCGGCGAAGCCTGCGATTACGCGCTGCATCTCGGCCTCACCGAAGCGGGGCTGGGCGCTAAGGGGATCGTGGCGACAACAGCGGCGCTTTCCATTCTGCTGCAGGAAGGCATTGGCGACACGATTCGCGCATCGCTCACTCCGCTTCCCAACGGCGACCGCACCGAAGAAGTCACAGTTTGCCAGCAGATTTTGCAGTCGCTGGAGATGAGGAGTTTCACGCCGCAGGTGACCGCGTGCCCCGGCTGCGGACGCACCACCAGCACATTCTTCCAGGACATGGCCGATCAGATTCAAACCTATCTGCGCGAGCAGATGCCGGTGTGGAAGGCGCAATACAACGGCGTGGAAGAGATGAAGGTGGCGGTGATGGGCTGCGTGGTGAACGGTCCGGGCGAATCGAAGCACTCCAATATTGGCATTTCGCTGCCTGGCACGTTCGAAGAGCCGGTGGCTCCGGTTTACGTGGATGGCCGGCTGATGACTACGCTGCGCGGCGACCGCATTGTCGCCGAATTCATTGCAATTCTCGATAAATACGTGGAACGGACCTACGGCGTGCTCGCTGCGGTAAACTGACAGCGTTTACCCCTCGACCGTCACCGCGCCGGCATCTTCAACACTTCGACATCGATGGTGATGGAAATATCGTTTCCCACCAGCAGCGGAAGGCCACTGACACCAAAGTCCTGTCGGTTAATCGTCGTGGTGGCCGAAGCGCCCATGTGCAGGCCGCCTCGCGGATCTTTAATCGGATCGCTGGGGCCTTCCACGTCCAGCACCACCCGCTTGGTTGTGCCGTGGATGGTCAGGTCGCCGGCGATCTTCAGCTTGCCAGGGCCGGCCTGCTCGACGTGCTTCGAGATGAAGGTGATCGTCGGATACTTCGCCACATCGAGGAAATCGGGACTGCGCAGGTGGTTGTCCCGCTGTTCGACGCGCGTGTCGACCGAAGCGGCATCGATAGTCACCTCGAGAGACGACTTCGACACGTCCGCGGGGTCATACTCCACTTTTCCGCTCACCTTGGTGAAGGCGCCGCGGACCGTGGAAATCCCCATGTGGCGTACCGAGAATGCCGCTGAAGTGTGCGGCGGATCGATTTGCCAGGAATCGGCAAGAGCAAGAGAAGGAATCGCGAGAGCGATAACAGCAGTAATGCCGGCCAGCGAACGTGACATGAATGAATTCTCCTTCAATCAGGCTAGCGCACGAATGCCTGCTTTTCCATTGCAGGAATACTGTGTGGTTCAACGCTGAGCCCGCCCAGCCGGAACGCGTCGATGAGTGCGCCAACTGCCGGGCCGTGCGCGGGAGGGCCCGCGGCGACGCCATCTTCCAGCTCAACCAGCATGCGGAAGCGTTCGCGCAGCAAATTGCTTCGGAATACGCCACCCATCCACGCCACACGTACCTTCTCGCCCGGTGAAAACAACTGGCCTCGGACCGCTGCCGTGAGCGTAGCAAGCTGGTTGGCTGCGCCGTTGAGCAGGTCCCCGGCGACAGAGTCACCGTTCACCGCAGCGTCATCCACCAGACGGGCCAGCGCGGCTATGCGCGGCTTCGAGTAATCCGTCGAATACATGCGGTGCAGCAGATCGTTCGCCGTGTTCGCGCCCGTCTCAGCCAGAAGCATTCGACTTAACGCCGTCGGCGGACCCCAGCCCTCTTCAAATCGCAAAGCGGCACGGAGGGCCTGACGGGCAAGATCGAAAGCCCCTCCCTCGTCGCCGAAGACGTGACCCCACCCGCCCGCTCGTGCACGTTGGCCCGCAGCGTTTCGGCCGTAACAGATTGAGCCGGTCCCGGCGATGGCCACAATGCCCGGCGCGCCGCCAGTGGCGCCGGTCAACGCGATCAAGGCATCGTCGGTAATGAGGAGCTGTTCTGCGTGAATCAGCTCACGTGCCAGAGCGTCCTTGTCCGCTGGTCCGCCGCTGAACCCCAAACATGCCGCGGCGAATCTCGCCTCTACGCCCGCGTCCTCACACGCCGCGGTTACCGATCCGTTGATCGCGGCCGTGAATTTCTCGCGGCCATTGGTGCCTTCCACGTGATTGCACGGTCCAGCATGACCGGCACCCAAAACCCTGCCGCTTTCGTCAGCCACCAGAGCCATGGTCCCGGACTGCCCCCCATCCACGCCGAGAAAAAGCTTCATTTCGTTCCCGCCGCCCCATTCACCGGTGCAACCAGCGAAACCCGGAATGCCGGCCGGTGAATCTTCTCGCGCGCTTCGCGAAATCCTGCCTGTTTCGCCAGACGCAACAACTCGCCGCTTCGAAAACCGGCCGCGACCGAGATCCGGCCGTCATGTACGGTCAGATCGCACCAACGGAACAGCCAGCGTGTCGCCGGCAGGAACACATAAGGCGCCAGGCGTCGCTCCAGATCGCTGATGAGGACCGCCCGCGCGGCCACTCGCGCAGCCTCACGGAAAAACTCGACAACCCGTTCGTCCTCGAAATGATGGAGAAAAAGCGAACAGAACACGAAGTCCACGGCCCGCGATCGAAACGGGAGCCGGAAACCATCGCCGCAAATGCGATTGCCACGGCCGTTCGAGACATGGAGATAATCGCGATCAAGCGAGATCACGCGAGCACCCGGAAAGCTGCCGGCAATCGCCGCTGCCGTGTCGCCCGTAGCCGCGCCCACATCCAGCAAAGTGAATTCGTCGACCGGCCGCACCATGCTGCGCAGCATTCTCAGCAGAACCCCATGCCCACCGAACCACCGGTTGATGCGCACCAGGTCGCGCAGACATGGAACCACCTCGGCTTCGGGCGCGTCATCCATTAACTCGGGCCTGATAATGCGCGTGCGCAGGCTGGCCACCACCTCATCATAAGCGGTGGCCGCAGCCGCAACCAGCGCTGTGACAATCAGGTTAGAATAATAGACGCATACCTCATTCTGGAGGCAAGATGAGCATTGGCATTACTCCACAGGGCTTTCCGCCGCCTGCGCCGCCGCCACCCCCGCCCAGCGGTTCGGGAGCGAAAATCCCTATTCTCTTCGGGATCGTGATCGCGCTGGTGGCCGCCAACGTGTATCTCTTCGTCCAATTGAATAGCGTCCACAACGACATGGCGAAGATGCGCGACTCGCTGCTCGACGAGATCACCAAGGTCCGCGAAGCGCACACGCTGAGCACGCAAACCAGCCGCCACACCATCGACGAGTTGCGCGACCAGCTTGAAGCCCAGCGCCGCCAGTTGAGCATGGCCAGCGGCGAGGCCAGAGCGGATGCCGCGCGCCAAGTGCAGGAGACCGAGAATCGTCTCCGCGCCGCTCAGGCTGAGCAGGCCAAGGCGCTCGAATCCAAGGTCAGCGCAGTCCAGCAGGAAGCTAACACAAAAATCGACGCTGTGGGGACGGATGTGGCTGGCGTCAAAACCGATGTCGCCTCCACAAAATCCGAACTCGAGAAGACCGTTGCCGACCTGCAGCGCGTAAATGGGGAGCTCACCGGCCAAGGTACGCTCATTGCGACCAACGGGAAAGAACTGGATGCGCTGAAAAGCCTCGGTGAGCGGAACTACTTCCAGTTCACGGTGACCAAGGGAAAGAAGCAGCGGCAGAAGGTGGGCGATATCTTCATCGAGCTGAAGAGCGCCGACGCGAAGAGCCACCGCTTCACCATTGAGATCACGGCCGATGACCAGACCGTGCCAAAGAAAGACCGCACAATCAACGAGCCCCTGCAGTTCTACACTTCCAAGGCGAAGCAGCCTTATGAAATCGTCGTGAACAGCGTGAGCAAGAGTCAGATTGTCGGCTATCTGGCGACACCCAAGGTGCAGAACGGACGCGCGGGCGCCGGCACTGGCGGCTAACCGGCTATTCCACAGGCAGTCCAGACGCGAAGAGCTTGTCCTGGCCGTTCACGCGAATCTTCAGTTTCGGCCCGGGATCGTTGTTGCCGCTGAGCGTTAGCACATAGTGCTGGCGCAGCGCCGCGAAAATCTGCGGGCCCGGTTGTGGGACTTTCATGTGCCGCAGATCGCCCACCCGAAAGCCAGCGCCTCCAGTCTGCCGGGCGAGTTCATCGAACAACCACCGGCCGGAGCCTGCCAGATAAACCGGGAAGATCGACACCGCGTTTTTCCTGGCGAGCCCGATCACTTCCTTGTCGCTGACACGGCTTCCGCCCTCCAGTCCGGTGGTCAGCAGCACGACTACTCGCCTGAACGGAGTGCTGCCAAAACCACCGTCGATACTCGCATAAAGAGCGTCCAGCACCTGAGGCGTGTTCCCGTACTTCACCTGCCGGACCGCGTCGTTCAGCAGCTCACGGCTGGAGGTGAAATCCTGCACCAGATCCGCCGAGGACGCGAACGACACCACCGCCATCTGCTCCTTCGAGTCAAGTTGACGTATCAGGTTCGCGGCCAAAGGCTGGACAGCCTCACCCACCAGGCTCGTGTCGAGCAGCAACATGATGTCCACAGGTTCGGTGGTCAGCTCGGCAGATTCGACGGCGCGCGGTTCTTTATCGTCCAGTACCGTGAAATCACCGGCTTTGAGATTTGTGATGGATTCGCCGGTGCGCGGATCAGTCACCGTTACGAGCAGGCGGGTTGCGGCGGGAGCGGCGGCCGCGAACAGCACCATTATGAAAATGGCAACCGGCGCACCGATGAGACGCGCACGCGACAGTCCAGAGATTCGCGATCTGGGCATGAGCGCCTCCATGATTATGGTTTTGCCACCTGATCCGCAGTGACGAACACTGTATCGATGTCCACCGGGATCGAGTTTAGTTTTTCCAGGGCCGCGGCGATCGAGGGCCTCAGCACACCCAGCGTTTCGAGCATGCGTTTCGCGCCATCGTAATCGCCGGTCGCTTCCGCGGTAAGCAGGTCATGATCGAGATCGCGCACGGCGTCGCCGATCTTCGCCTCATCCACCGCGAACGTGCCGTCGGCATTCTGTACGAACCCGCCCTTATCCAGCAGGTAGTTCAACTGCATGGCCATGCCGCGTCCATGCGCCTCCTTCACGCCGAACCGCAACGACCGGAATGCAGAAGCCAGGAACGTCGTGTACAGCCGGCTCGTTGTCGACGCGTCGGAGGGCAGCAGCTTATGGTCGTACATGTACCGCAGCATGAACAGCCCGGTAACATCGGCCTTCGCTTCTTCCCACGCGCTGTAGTATTCCCTCAACTCCAGCCGAGGATTTGTCGCGCGCCCCCGCACTACAATTTCGTGCGGACCGATGCCATGGCTGAGCTCGTGGGCCAGAATGTGAGTGAAGAACGCATCGAAACTGAGATCGCGCTGAGCGGCCGCGGGCAGAACCACCTTTGCGATAGGCTCCAGAATCGTGTGAAACTTGGCCTCCTGCACATTGCGGAGCATCACCCGCTTCGACCCTTTCTGTGCCACCACACGATCGTCGTTGGGCAGATTGTACGCGGCGCTCTTCACGCCATGATCGCCATCGCCGGCCGAGAACACCTCGTTCACGACGCGAATGGGCGCAGCCGCGCCGAGCTTCGGATTGCGGTATCCCGGCTCTATCGGCAGATTGTTTTCGATCTCCTGCAGGTGATTGGCGAAGAACCGGAGCTTGTGAGTTTCCTCGTCATCGCGGATATTGACGTAGGCTTCGTACGCGGCTTTGTATCCGAACAGCTCGTCGTTGTACGTTTCGTACGGCCCGATGGTAATGTCCAGCGGCGCATCCAGATCCATCCATGCCATGTCGCTCTCGTAATAGTCGTCGGAGAGGAAGGCATCGGCGCGAGCGGTCAGAAATCGCTTCAGCGTGGCATTGTCTGTCAGCGCCGCGGCTTCACGCAGCAATTCCGCCGCGCGCCGCAGATCTTCCCGGTACTCTTCGCTATACCGAATGAAGCGGAGCTTGCCGTCCGGCCCACGCCGGATCACTGTGAAAAAACCCTGCGCTTGCTGGCGGTCCGCCGGGCTCAGCGATTTCGCCCACGCCTCGAAAGCGTCCCTCGTCATGTCCTCCGGATAGAAGTTCGCGCCGAGCGGTTTGTGCGCCGGAACGCCGGGAAGAAACGCCTCGTGCTCGTCGAGATCGGACCACGGACCCTTGTTTAGCCAGAAATATCGCAGACGCGCGCGGCCCAGTGGCGAGTGGTCCTGCTTCAGCTTCTCGAAAAGCGTGACGTTTCCGCTCCAGATCTGACGCAGGAAAATGTCATTCAGCACGCGCGACGCGTCAATCAGCTTCACCAGCGCCTTTTGATCGCCAGGTGAAAGTTGTGCGGTGTTGGCACGAAGCTCCACGCGCGCATAGCGTGAGATCATCTGGTCAAGCTGGGTGGGGGTCTGGGCTAAGCACATCATGGGAATCAGGACAAAGCAGGCGAAATGTAGCGGTCTCATTCTCCACTCATCATATGCGACCCTGTAAGGCATGGTCCGATTCGCTTACCTCGCACCCCTGGCACTGGTCATCGCCGCCGCAGCCACTCCCGAGTGGATTGTCCGCAGCAATCAGAATTCTTTAATCGCTCTCGAAGCGGGCGCGCGATTTGGCCCGGAAGGCGCTGCCGCGACCGGGCTGGACGGGTACGACGACAAGATCGTCGATCTGGGCCCACGCTATCAGGAAAGGCAGATTGAAGCCTACGGCGCTGTCGCGAGCGAGCTCGAAAAACGGCTGGCCGCCGAAACCGACCCGCTGGTGCGACAGGATCTGGAGATCACGCTGCATGACACGCGCGACACTGTACGGGAGTTCCAGATCGCGATCAAGTATCATTTCCCGTACATCAACGTCAGCCAGCTCGTGTTCGGGGGCCTTCACGCGCTCCTGGACGACCGTGTGGCCCCGGATCGGCGGTCGGCGGCGCTGGTGCGGCTGCGCAAATATGCGGGACTCGAACCAGGCTACACTCCCATCGCCGTGCTGGCCGAACAACGAACGCGCGAGCGGCTGAATATGCCAGGGCTAATCGGCCCCACCAAGCTCCAGGTTGAAAAAGACCTGGATAACTCCACATATTTTATCGAAGGCATCGGCCAGTTATTCGCAAAATACAAGTTGACCGGATACGAAGACGCTTACGCCGCGCTCAGGAGACAGATCGCCGCTTATAACGACTTCCTCCGGGCCGAAGTTCTGCCGCACTCTCGAACCGATTTTCGCTTGCCTCCCGAAGAGTACGCATTCCGTTTGGAAAACATGGGCGTGGATATGCCACCCGACCAGCTCGCCGCTCGGGCGCATGGCGCTTTCGATGAAATCCAGGCACAGATGACCGTGATTGCGGCTCTCATCGCCAAAGACCGCGGCCTGCCCTCGGCCGACTACCGGGAAGTAATTCGCTCCCTCAAGAAGGATCAGCTCGCCGGCGACGCGATTATGGATCACTATCGCAAGCGCATTGGACAAATTGAGGACATCGTACGCCGCGAGAATCTGCTCACACTGCCAGACCGGCCTCCGCGCATGCGTCTGGCTTCTGCCGCCGAATCTGCCCAGCAGCCCGCGCCGCATATGAGCCCGCCCCGAATGATCGGCAACACCGGGGAGACCGGGGAGTTCGTTCTGCCGTTGATGAATCCCGCAGCCAAAGGCGAGCGCATCGACGACTTCACTTTTGCCGCCGCCTCCTGGACCCTCGCGTCACACGAAGCGCGCCCCGGTCACGAACTGCAGTTCAG
>Ga0326727_10025073_pt1 | contig 11217 bp, 15 predicted proteins | sample MB2enrmetagenome_FD_207643 | JGI IMG/M metagenome (GOLD analysis project Ga0326727, IMG submission 207643) | Lab enriched peat soil microbial communities from McLean, Ithaca, NY, United States - MB29MY | ecosystem: Environmental > Terrestrial > Soil > Wetlands > Peat | place: USA: New York... | reverse complement strand
TTCCAATTGCCAAGATCCGAGAAATCGCTGGTCATAATTGTTGCCGTGACATATCCATCGACTGGCGTCACTGGAAATCCAGGAAATATCACCGTATCAGATCCCTGCGTTGCAAATACGGTAACTTGCCCTATTGACGGATTAGCTTCTTCGCTGGCAGTAACGATAACTACAATTGAAAAGCTTGGGTCAGAGCATCCGAGAGTAGATTGTACGCCAGAAATACTAACCGTTGTCGGTATAGCGGGTACATATCTATCCATTATCATTATTCCACGAGCTAATGGCATCTTTCTCTCACTATCCTTGGGGCGACAAAACTATTTGGGTGATAACAGTCCAATTGGCGTTACCGGCTGTCGTATATCCGGTGGTTACTACCAGATTGCCGCCACTACTTGATATGTTGGGCATGTTCCATTCCGTAGGATTGTTAGAGCGCGGGTCAGAATTGGTTACTGTGCCAACGGTGGAAACAACGCCAGAACCGTTAACAACAAAACCCAAGCTCAAATTGTATTCGGCGCAGTTTGTCGAACCAACTTGTTTGCCGACAAAAATGCAGTCTACCCTAATAGCCGTATTAGTTAGGATTGATAAACTAAAAGTGGGGTTGCTCGTGGTAAATTGAACGGCTGACCCTAATGTCGAACTGCTTACCGCATAACTTCGATATGTGATACTTTCACCAGAAGTGGCGCTTTGCGTTCCCCATACGCTTGGGTTTGGTATTGATCCAAGTGCAAAACTGCTCCCGTTTTCCTGCATTACATTCAGTTGCCCGCCAAAAGACCATAAGATCGAACCCGATGTTGCTGGTACGGTAGGCGGCGTTAGTGTATCGCCTATATAGATGACATTGCTGCCAGTATTAGCTGGCATTTGTGTTGTCGTAAGCCCAGTTGGAGGTGGGAAAAACGCGGCAACTGTTTGTGGCGTTGTACCTATTTGCGTTACCTGCACTACATTCACCGAACTTCCAGTAGACAATGATACTCCGTCAGATCCGGCATCAAGATTTAGTTGGCTGCTAACCCCCTGTGCGGCAATGGTTATGTTAGACGGCGACAGTATATTCGCAGCCGAAACGAACTGTATCGTATTAGCGGAAGAATTGACAACACCAGAACTGCCGGTCAACCCAATAACCCTTTGCAATGATGCCGTTCCTGTCAAATCACCACCTGCAAAAAACGTGCCATTTGACATTGGTATCCACTGCGATCCGTTCCAAGTTAACACCTGATTTGGATTTGGTGGTTGTGTTGAAACTGGCCTGCCTTGTATTCCGCTAACCATTGGAGCAGCGGCGTTATTATTGCCGCCTAAATCTCCTCCTAGCTTGATAACACCATATGTGGTCGTGGTGGCTGGTGATGGGGCTGATGGATTGAAAATACCAGCCAAAGCAATTAGCGCCGAGTTAACATTGCTACATGGATTACCAGATATCGTCAATGGTGGGATAATATCTGTTTGATCGGCGGTATGCCTGAAACTGTGTAGGTTTGGATAAACGCTCTTCAATGAGTCGAAATCAGGAGGATTTGATCCCTCCAAGTGTAGCTCAAAATCACGCCTATCAGTTGCAAGATGGGCTTGTTTTCCTGGTGTAAAATTGGGGGGGGGAGGAGGTGGAGGAGGTATTATTGGCATGGATGTTCTCTAACGATGTATATATCAGGTGGGCAAAATTATTTGGTGCGTATGACCAACAGCCTCTTTCAATTTCCCTGCCCATATCCCATGTGAATGACCAAATGATATCCCAGTAATCTCGTTCAACTGCGAAACGCTGGTTATTTTCTCACTAGTAACTATGGTATGAGTATGTGGGGGTAAACCACCAGCAGAACTAATGCTGGTATTGAATGTTGTTGGGAAGTCAGAAGTATTCGCGAATATAGGTATCTGATAGATTGGATCATATTTGCGAACCCTGAATGTATTTAGGTGTTGACCGCCGTCTAAACCCAGAATTAGGTTGTTGCGAATGACGTTAGAAACCTCGTATCTAAACGATTCATTGTCATCTTGATCGAATAGCACGATAACATCACGGGTATGTATCGTTGGAACTGTTAGCGTCCACATGTCAAGTGGGAACTCTGATTCCAAACCAGCTTCGTGCATTTTCAGGTTTTCAGCAGTAGGTGTTAGATGAACTTGAATGCGCCCATCGGAACTGTTGGGGTAAAAATACTGCTCGTAACTGAGCACGAATTTGCCACCTAAACATTTGGGGCATCTGTCATCTGGATACTCACTAGATGGCAAATAGCATGGGCAAACAATACCCGTCTGTACCCTCTTGATCAATACTGCTGGTTGACCCGTCAATGATAGCAATATAGCCTGCCTTTGAGTATTCATGTCTTGAACTGACAATCCGCGATAGATGTTATAGTTGCCATATTGGTCTATACAGCCTTGCTGGCCACCAATGTAACTCCCGACACATGTACCGTTCAGCAATAACACTGGATCCGTTCTATGGTATCCGGAGTAGTCATACATGGGGAAATTGATATTGGCTGCATCTGCCGCGGAATCATCAGTCGATAATATGTCCTTGGTAACTTGTTTGTATCCATCGGCAGCGGTATATGCGTAATGCGGATACTCGAAACGCGATTGGCAGGTAAAAATACGATCAAAACGCTTCGACTCGTGCAATACGAAGAACGTAACTATGGGGCTGTATATGTAATAGCCGTCAGATCCACAGGTGGTATGTTCTGTAATCGGCGTATTGTCATATCCTCTTCCACCATTTGTTCCTTGCGTAAATCCAATTGTCTGGAAGGTAAATTGATCTCCCAATGCGAATGTCTTCGTTTCCGTAATGGAGAAGCTAATGATGCTACCAGCCATGTTTGGCCCGTTAGCCGTCCAAATTATAGGGTCAGCATATCCATCCCTTTGTACGCCAGTTATGGAGCCAATTGCCTCGAACTTTGCGGTAGATGGCAATGGGTTTCCATATCCATCAGGCTCAACGAAGATACATCGAACGACCCAATCTTCTGACGGAGCATAACCATCGACTGACAAATTGTTTAGCATACCAGCACCCTTGTTAGTTGGGCTTGGTAGGTAATATCCGTCATTGCTCTGAACGACAAAATGCGCGTAGGCACCAACAGTGGCTCCTTGCAATATCAAATCGTTATTCACCTGATCAGTGGCTATATACTGGATGAGCTCCGCTCCTATCTTGATAATACCGGTAGATGGGAAACCTTCGACATCCATCAATGGTATGGTGTAATCGGTTGCTGCTAGATTTGTACGAAGAACGCTCGTAGGTAGAACTCGAATGTTGTTGTATGCTATTGGAAGCAGGCTAAGGTTATAGATTGTTGGATCGTATTCTATGGGCCTCACTGCAAAAAAATACTCTTGGCCAGGCCTCAATTCGATAACATTGCAGCATAGCGATCCATCAATGGATACGTACTTGATACCCTCTAAAAAGACATCATCTTTTACAGTGGAGTAGTAAATGTTATAGGCTATTTTGTAGCCAGGTTTATCGGTGAATGCTTCATACCAATATACGGCAATACTTTGGCCATCACCAAGCGATTTTACGGCGTTAGTACCGCACTGAACATTCGGTACGCTAATTCCTGGCACTCCATAGTATATCATTGGTAAGATGCCAATTTATTGGTCGTCATATTTGCCCGAAGAAAACCAGTCCCCCCATATTTTGTTTGGTGGCGGGGATTCAACAGATTTTTCCTTCGGCTCTTCGACAATTTCTGGCTCAAAATGCGGAACTTTTGGTGGGGCCATCGTTATTTTGCCCTGATTTTCGCCTTGTAGCCTCTTCAACTCGCCAACAAGGGCTAAATATTTGCCTAGATCACCTGTTGGTTTGTCGGGGTGATACTTCGACAGCAGTTTCTTGACATGTGTTAGCCTAGTTTTGACTTCTGGCGGGTATTTTGTCTCGGCTTCGACGATGAAATCGGTATTTTGGCAGTATTTTGCCTCGACTTTTTCTAGGAGTACGGCTTTTAGTTCGTCGGCTTCATTACCATCTTTATCGTGATGCTCCAATAGGTTGTCGACATACTCGTCGGCTTCTTTTTCGCCTTCATGATCTGCGATGTATTCGATTTGATCCTGAAACGATTCAACTTCATATGGATTTTTCAGGTAGTCGCCATCATCTGCTGACTGCGTAGGATGATCTCCACAACATTGTTGGAGGTGGTGATTTGCCTCATGTAATAGGTACGAGCAAATCCTAGTAAAATCATCTTCCTTCAACAATTTCCAGTTCAATATCACTACACCATGGTCGGTTTTTCCACTTACATCCAGATTACCGAACTTCACTGGGATGAAATCAATGATATCTACATCTTCTCCATATTCCTTACACGCCTTTTGCCATGTTTCATCGGTTTTTAGCTGCTTTTTGGCCTTATTGATGATACGATTTAGCGTTCTAAATGGCAGCTTTTTGATTTTGGAGATCGACATATCCTCGATCTTGGCGGCAGCATTGGATATCATATGGCTATACCGAATTATTAGCATAGCATATTTTGGCATGTTTTCATCATGGCCTTTCTAGGAATCCGCGTTCAGCAAGATGCCGCCAGGCTAATATCTAACATTGAGGCTCAAAAACAAATTGAGAGGCTGAATAAATTGAAAGCGTTCTGGTAGGATCTAATTCTTCTTGAATAGCCCTATTATCTTGCCCCAAGCCCATTTCGCACTGTCATACACCCATTGAACAGTCGCATCTATATTCATTGCGTCGTATAGGAAGGAGTATATCGGTTTTATTACCTTGATTATACCCTCAATGACCTTGATTTCGCGAATAAATAGGATTACTACGCCGTATTTGTCCCAATTATTGATGAAGTGGGTGAAAAGATGATATAGGGTTTGCATATATAGATGCGAAAATATTGGCCTGCATATCGCTTTGGACACGCTACGATCATCGTCTTCGATGATCTACCAGAATGCTTTCAACTTGCATAGTCGTTCTAGGTGAGGCAGATCATTTAAGAGTTCGAGTATTTTACTTCGACCACCTGGGGTTGAAAAATGCTTGATAACCTTTGCTACCGTATCTTCATCGCCGATGTCTTCAATTGATAGCTTGACATCTTGTAGCTTAATCTCCCATACCCTTTCGGTATTTTGGTCTACCCATCCAAATGATAAGCATGTAAGCTGGTCTGCACACAAGATTTCACCGCTATTATTTAGCTTCATGTCGCAGAGGAGTTCCCAAATATTGTCGTATATCATGATCTAATCTCCGTAATAGCTATGCCTGGATTGACTAATGAACTGATCAGTGCCGGTAGTGTCTAGATTGATCTCCACGCCGGTTTCGTATGCTACTTGTTCGATGATTGATTGGCAGAGGGATTTTAGATTGGAGAATGTTTGGTTAGTAGCTGGTTCATTGAGCAAATCGGCAGATTGCTCGGAGAACCTTTCGCCGACTAGGGTTATGGCCTCTTCTTCGCGATGGGTTAGATCGTAATTATGGGGCTTGGAGAAATTGGCGGAGATGGATTTAGTGGTTGGGCAGTAGGAGAGGTGGAGGGTGGGTGGAGTAGTATTCATGGTAGAAGGCTTTCTTGGTTGTTGTTTTGTCGGGCAAGGATAGATATATCAGTGCTAATAAAGAACGTCGCAAAAAAATGTTGACACGCAAATGAACCCAAACAACATGATTACGGCTCTTGCGCATATATTTTATGATGCTTGCGACGATTATCGTACCTATAAATACGCATCAAATCAGCTGGCGCTGCCTCAAGTGAGACAACTGCTTTATAGCTGGATTCAAAGTCGAATTCGTCATGCTGAACGTACCTAACGATAGCGGGCGGGGGCGAAGCGAGGATTTGATTACCTTGAGCTTGTCCCAGTAATTCGTCAGCAACGCGTTATACTGCGTCATCATTAGCTCACTAACTGTCGGGGGTTGGAATGACACCCCAGAGTCAGTAATATTGTACTCCCTGCCCCTCTCAATCAGCGCCTGGCTGGCCAACGAATACAAAGTCGCCCCTTCGACTAATACCTCCCCAAACTGCTCCACAAACGCGCTATCGTCAAAGTTAAACGATGTAAAGAACGGCACCTGATTGAAATCCCACAATGCCGTTGCTATAAACGTGACGAGCATATCAACCGAAAATATATCGCACTGAACATATATAGTGTTGCCATAACCATCTGTAGATTTGGCCTTGCCCGAACTATTTAGCCTGGCTCGCAACGACTTGATTAGCTTGTTGATATTCCTAATTGCGCAATCGGAATATTCATACGGAACATCGTCTCCCAAATGGGGCCTACCATCAATGCTAATTGCTGGAACTTGGGTGCCAAGAACCGAAAAAGTAAACTCCTTTTCGATCCTAAATCCGTTGATATACGCAACCCAATTGTCATTCCAATTACCGTAGGGGCCATCATAAGGGATGGTAAATATGAACGAGTATAGTCCTTGTCCTGACTGCGCAACGCCTAATGATGTTGGTGCAATAGCCATTAGCCCACTTGGCTGAAAAATGGATATTGTTGGAAACTGATCTGCATTTATGGGTCTGCCGTGCTCGTCCCTAAATCGTACAGTCAAATTAACTTGATCGGTAACATCGAGTACGTCGCCTCTGGCCCTGATGGTAAATGCCATGTTTCCTCCAATCAATTAGCTAGTAGTTGTTGAGTATAGGCCATACGGCGCATTAACTACAATCTGGTAGTACTTATGAACCTTGCCGTAAATATAGTGGTATCCGTCGCCATAACCATCGCAGCCGCATCCACTATTATTGCACCAATACCCATCATGATATCCATAATAGCCATCGCAATATCCATCATGATACCCGTCGTAGTAATAACCATCGTAATATCCATGATATCCATCACAATATCCATCATAATATCCGTTATGGTAATGCCCGCCACAATATCCATCCCTATAATAATACCTGCCGTCATGGCAATAATAATATCCATCAACTACCCACGTATCATACACAACCTCTGCAAGATAGCTCCCTACTGCGGAAGCGCCCGATGGAAGCTGAAACTGGTAGAAATATAGCCCTCTACTAAACCTAGTCATGCATTTGGGATATTTGCCGCAGGCCAATGTTAGATTTGGCATAATGATCTTGGTGATCGTCGGTAAATATGGCGGATCCTCGGGTTCACCATAGCCATCTAAAATTGGCAGGAATATAGTCGCTATTTGCCCAGGATAGTATTGAAGAACGGTTGTCATATCAACATGCCAATATATACGCATTAGTATAGCATGAAAAAACCGTCAAACGATTTTTGGGTGACAAACGTATCTAACAGGAATGTTAGCCTATCTGACTTGGCTATAAATATCCCCGCTTATAGAACCATCAACCTAATGGATACAAAACACTACAAATACACAATGGAACAGCTGCAAAAATCGGCAGCATCTGGCTCAATCTTTGCAAAACGGGATAAAATACGAGTTAGAATGCTAGATACTAAAATGGATATCAAGAGTGGTAGATTTATAGATCACTCCGTCATTGAAACTAAAATGACAAACAATATCAATCTAAATGACGAAAACGGCAGAAAAAATAGTCTTCCATCTCGCGAAAGATCGATACTGATCATAAAGGAAGACAAATACGAGGAATTACAGGTTAGTGACGAAGAGTTCGCATCAGAAAATGCTGATATGGATTTGCAAAAGTAATTCTTAGCAAAGGACAACAATATGGGACGCCAAGAATTGAACATAGCCCTTAACTCTCTATTAGATGGCGATACGGATGATGCTCCAAGGGTAATAGAGGAAAAAACAGTTGATGACTATAGGAAACTAGGGGATAAAGTAGATACCGTTATATCGAAAATTAAGGACAGGAAAAACAGCCGTAAAAACAAGCAATAGAAACAAAGAGAGGCTCAAATGATCGAAAAACAAAATGAAGCCTTGAAAAAGAAGGACCTTGACGTCATATTAGAAGTCAATAAGAAAGCCATTGAAATTGAAACTGAAGTGGCTGAACAAAACGAAGAAATCATTGATGCGTTGAATAAGTCGCAAGAAAATCAAAACGCCATCATCAAAAGAGCTGACAAGATTATTGATTCGACCAATAGCATAAACAATACGCTATATAGAATACAAGTGCTATTTATTAGTGGGTTCGTGACAATCATACTTGCAGTAATAAGTATGGTAGTTCAGATATTCGTCAAAAAATAGTAGCTACTGACGGCTTTTCTTGATTACTACAACCTCAATTGCCTTGGGTTCGCCACGCATGTTTTTGCCGATGGAGAACGAGACTCGGTCTCCCTTGTAGACAGTCTTAAATCCATCGATTACAATATCACTGTAATGTAGGAACATATCTTTTTGCTGTACGCCATCCTTTTCCCACAAAAGATACCCATATCCTTTTTGGGCAGAAAACCAAATGACTTCGCCTACATACACTACCTTGTTATCTTCCGACATATCATTCATCCTTTGCATACTAATTGACCGCCAACAACCAAATCACCTTTCCCGCCCAAAAGATTATACACCTCTACACAAAAAACCTTACTCATATCTTTTCGCTCTTGCTCATTACGACAGCTTCTCAACGCTTTATCTGCTCTTGTTAATAGGGCTCGCATTTCTCGCTCGCATCCCATCTCCCTAGCTCGTGCTATGAATGCTCTACGAGTTTCCTTTTCTGATGCCACCCTATTGCTAACATCATCGCTAACAGTAAAATCTGGAACGTGAATGTTCTTGAAATCCGATGCTGAAATATCTTGTTTCTTGCTCATTGCTTTCTCCATTACTTGCTATTGAACTACTAACGTTCACCCCACGCCTCTATACGAATTATTGGTGAACCTGAAACTAATTGGAACCAAATCTTGCTCACCACCCTGTTCTCAAATACTAGGTTGGCACTTGATAGTCCTGATGTCATATCGCCATCGATCGTGAGACCATTAAAACTGTACTGCACCGATCCTGAGCCCTCTAATTGGAATGTAATAACGGCTGTTGGGAATGTTATGATTGCATCTGGTTGCTGACTTGACACGGAGTTTGCCCCAAAACTAGCGGCAGTAACCGTAATCTTCTGGAAGAAATTATAGTCACGACCGTTAGTAGTGAAGCCGATGTTTGGGAAATTATTTGTTGGCATGATGTATTGTCCTTTTATGATGCCTAATTATTCGGGTAAATCTTCTTGAAACTCTTGCCGTTAGCACAAATATTTCGCAACGCTGCTGGTGAAATATCCTCGGGCCTTAATCCTGCAAACTCTGGAATCAAATGATTTACATCCATCTCGACAACCAATTCGCTGCAAAATGCACAGCTAGGCTCAGGTATTGGATTACTTATCTTGATTCCGAACCAACCTAAAACGATCATAAATAGGAACCCCAATAATGCGGCGACTGCGTACTTTTCGCCCACTTTCTTTTCGCACATCTCCACTTCATTTTCAACATCAATTAGGATTTCGTATTCCTCTGTTAATCCTTCTAGCCAGCCACGGTCAACAATCGAAACATCATTGACACTAGCTTGCAGCCACATAGGCTTCCCATCCTTGACGAATCCGATTGCAGCATGATTGATATTCGATCCAGTAACCAGCTGTATTGCTCGGCAAAATAGCGAATCGTTCGAGAAGAACCCTATTGTAACTGACATACTTCCTCCTTACAATACATACTGCTGTTTCGCGTCCTGATACCCTTGCGCCATCATAGCCTTTATCGCTGAATTATCGAAACTCAACGCATCATACGGCAAATCAGCCATTGGTCTTACCACCTTGATATTGAGATGCTTCTTGTCTGGAGCTCCACCAGCGTCAACGATCTGATTGTATAACTGCGGTATTTTCAAGTCTGATTGGGTAAGCTGATCACACATCAAATCAAGGCATCTTAACCCATAGGTAATCGTATCAACATCATCAAAACTGGATGTAGTGCTAGGCGGACCACACACTACAACGTCTAGATCTGTGGCTCCAAAATTGATCGCCTCTTGCACCGGAACGATATGTTTCAAGCCTCCATCTGAATATTTCTCACCATCAATAACGATTGGACATAAACCCATTGGAAATGCTGATGAAGCCAATACACCATCAACAAAACAATCGTCATCTTGCGTAAATGTTCGATATTGAGCTTTTGTTACGCTCGTTGCTCCGACAGCCACCTTTCTACCATTGGCACGGATCTTTTTGAGATCAACATCAGTATGGACTAGATCCATTAGGGGTTCGGAATTGTAAATGGAGTCGAGCCAGAGCGCATGAACCGGTCCTAGAGGTAACCAATTCTTTCGCACTCTGGAAGTACTGAGCCATAACCATAGGTTTTCCAATCCAGCTAATGCTTGCTTTTCTTGCCCCTTTGGATATAGGGCCATATATGCCGCATTGAGGGCTCCAACTGATATTCCGCATAGACAATCATATTGCAAACCCAAATCTTCCACTAGATACTTGATGACTCCCACAGAGTGCGCGCCTTTCGCCCCACCACCAGACAAAACCAATGCTCTCATGGCCTACTACTCCATTATATAGTGTTTAGTCGCGCTCCACAAGCTATCCAACAAACCCTGAGACCAGCATGACCTCCATTATGTACCGTACAGATATGCTGCCAATGAGGAAGCACCATCATAGATGTAACGCTTTCCACCATGATTTCTATGCGCCCAATGTATCTAGGATGTTGTTCACGTCAGTTGCTAGAACATTCACTTCGCCTTGTAGTGCTGCGTCGGTTAGAATGCCTAGGGCTGGAACGGTTCGGAAGGCATTGACGTCTAGTTGGTCAAGTCGTTCGCTGTATCCGTATAGAAGATTGACGACTGGTGACTGCTGCGCTTCCCAAGTGTATGGGTTTGGAGCAACTGCGTAATTGACATTGAATGGAGCTGAATAGAAGTCAATTACCACCAGCACAAGGCTGGTGGCTTGCAGCTAGTACCGAAGGTGCCGCTACAATAGGCTGATTGACATCAGCCCCACTGGACAACTTATAGCTCTCCAATGCTTTCACGACAATATTTCTACTGGCGTTCAAGTCTGCGTTTAGTCTAAATCCACATTCTTTGCACTCAAAACTATGTTGCTTGCGATTGCTTCGGCATATGTAGCCGCATTTATTGCAGCG
>Ga0326727_10025072_pt1 | contig 11217 bp, 14 predicted proteins | sample MB2enrmetagenome_FD_207643 | JGI IMG/M metagenome (GOLD analysis project Ga0326727, IMG submission 207643) | Lab enriched peat soil microbial communities from McLean, Ithaca, NY, United States - MB29MY | ecosystem: Environmental > Terrestrial > Soil > Wetlands > Peat | place: USA: New York... | reverse complement strand
AGGCGCGCACCGTCGAAGCTCTCGATCAGGCTATCGCCAAAGCCCTGCCTGAAATCTCACCCGCAAATGCCCAAGCCTGGTTCAGGCTCTGCTTTCATGGTATATAGCTCAAGGAGAAGTGCTCTAATACCCTGGAACCCTGGTGCGCCGAGGCCCGACTGCACAGTATTGCCTGCGATGCGGTAGTCCGCGAGGGACTCGCCGCGGGACAGATTGCAGCCGCTGTCCGCCAGTTCCAGGCAGATCGCATTCTTCTCGGAACCCGGAGCCGGAGCAAGCTGGGCAAGCTGCTCCTCGGTTCCGTGGCAGAACAAGTGCTGCGCTCGGTCAACATCCCGGTCATAACCGTGGGTCCCGAGGCTCATCTCCCAGTGGAAAACAGCGGCCAGGAAAAGGTCGTTTTGCATGCCACCTCACTCAGAGAGACCTCTCGCCCGAGCGCGGCGCTTGCCTGTCAGATCGCGGCCAGCCAGGGAGCGAAGCTGATTTTGCTCCATGTGCTGCCGCCTCTGGACGTAATGGAACGGAAGGGCCTGCCGACCGGGCTTGACTCGGCGGCCATGCACGAGTTGCGCGTTCTGGCCGCGGAGACCGGCGCCGGCTGCTGCACTGCCGTAGAACCGCACGTTGTGCATGGCAACCCGTTCATCGAAATCCTGTCAGAGGCCTTCGAGCGCGATGCCAGCCTGATTGTTCTGGGCGCGGCACAGCACTCGGTTTTCGAGAACCTGACTCGAGGCCGCACCATCTACCGGGTTCTGGCTCACGCGCGCTGTCCGGTGTTCACGCTGCGCGAGCCGCAGCCCGAACCAGCGCCGGCAGATGCAGATCGGATGGCCGTGCATGGGTGAAGGGCTGTAGTTCTTTCTGGAAGGAATTCGAGCTATCCCAGGTCCCAAAATCGGGACTTGGGGCACTCTCATTCTTTGGCGAATTGAGGGCTTCCGGACCTGATGCACCCTGCACCCTGCATAAGAGCTAGGCGGCAGAAGCCTTCTGTGCTAATTCCGCTTTGCGCAGTTCCTCATGAATAATCATTTTGAGGAAGGTCTGATAGCGCAAGCCGCGTTCTGCTGCCAATATCCGAGCCTTGGCGATATCTTCTGGATCAAGGCGAATGGTGGTGGTGGGGGTGGGTGCGGGGGCCTTTGGCGGCTCCGGGAAAGGAATGCCTTTCTCGGCAAAGAGACGGCGCGCGCCACCACTGCCCAGAGTGCCCGCCTTCGCTGCCTTCTTGAATTCTTCGAACACAAGGTCTTGGTTATCAAACCACCACCTTGCCTCTTCCGCTTCGGTGGCGAATTTGGGAACCTTCATGTCACTCTTAAAAACCTTTGTCTCTGTCATTGCAGTCCCGCCCTTTGTTCGAGGTAGAAGATCTTCCATTGCTTGTCCGGTTCGAACGCCGTGACTACCCGCATTCGCTTGCCTCCGAGCGTGATTGTGATCCACAGAATTCGTCCGTCATTTGTTTCGCCGAGATAGGACCAACGCTCTTCACCGTCAACGACGTCGAGCTCGATATCCAGAGGATCGCCGAGAATGACCTCCTCGGCTTCTTCCGGCACCACGTTGTGCTTGGCAATATGCCCAACGTTCTCACTGTCCCAATCAAAAAGTGAATTATCCATGGCCTCTTCAACCTTTCATGCTATCGCCCTTTTGGGGCAATCTACGGTTTTGGAGTCCTTGCCGGTCCTCAACGAGGTGGCTTTGGGATCTTCACTTTCATTCGCAAGTGTAGCTACATTGTAGCCATTTGTCAACTACTGCCGTAGTTCAACCAGCGTTGCGCCCTGGCCGCCTTCGTTCTGCGGGGCTTCGGCGATTGTGGCTACGTGGGGGTGATTTTTCAGGAATTCGCGGACACCGCGGCGGAGGATGCCGGCGCCGTGGCCGTGGATGACGCGGACGCGCGGCAAGCCGGCGAGAAAGGCGCGGTCCAGATACTTTTCCAGCTCCTGGGTGGCCTCGTCCACGGTGCGGCCGATGAGGTTGATCTCCATGCGCAGTGCGTCGGTGGAGGCGCTGGTGACGGTGACGTGAACGCCTTTCTGTTTGCGGGCAGAGGCGAGCGGATCAGGCCGCTTTTCCGCTGTGGACTCTCCACCTAGAGGGGAAGGAGCGGAGCACTCGTCGCGCTTGACGCGCATCTTGATGGTCCCGAGCGCGACTTCAAAAAGGTCCTTTTCAACTTCGCGCTGCACGACGGCGACCTTGTTCATCGACTTGAGGAGAACCCGGTCGCCGGCGGCGATGTGCTTCAAGATGTGCGGCTGCGCGTTGGCGTCTTCCACATCGGCGCCGGTGCGATGAGCAACGACGGTCTGATTGAAGCTCTCCTGAAACTCGCGGCGCAGGCGCTGAATGCGGCGCTCGGCTTCCTTCGACAGCTTCTGCTGCGCGGCGCGATCCTCGATGGCGCGAACCGTCTCGCGCATCTGGAACTCGAAGTCCTTGAGCAGCGATGCCAGCTTGTTTTCGAGTTCCCGGGTGCGATTGCGTAGCTCGATATCACCCTCGCGGGCCAGCCTGGCACGCTCCTGGTTGAGCGCGTACTGCTCGACGCGAGCGGCCTTGCGGTCCGCTTCGAGTTGCGTGAGCTCGCTATGCAGGCGGTCGAGGAAGCGGGCGATGTCCACCTGCTGCGAGCCCAATCTCTGCCTGGCAGAGGCGATGATGCCGGCGTTCAGGCCCAATCGCTCGGCGGTTTGGATGCCGGCCGACGCGCCGGGCACGCCGAGTCGCAGTTGATAGTTGGGCACGAGGGTGACCTCGTCCACTCCAGCCGCCGCGTTCAGCACGCCGGGCGTATTGGCGGCGTAGACCTTGAGCGAGGTGTGGTGCGTGGAGATGAGCGACCACGCGCCCGCCGCGAGAAAGTGACTGGCAATGGCCACGGCCAGCGCCGCGCCTTCCTCGGGATCGGTGGAGGAGCCGAGCTCATCCAGCAGAACCAGCGAGCGGGCATCGGCCAGATGCGCAAGCCGGTCGAGGTTGGTGATGTGCGCGGAGAAGGTGGAGAGCGCGGCCTCGATGGACTGCGCGTCGCCGATGTCGGCCAGGAATGCTGTGAATACCGGAAAGCCGGCTGCCGTGGCGGGGATGGGCAACCCGGCCTGGGCCATCAAGGCCAGCAGAGCCGTGGTCTTGAGCGCGACGGTCTTGCCGCCGGTGTTGGGGCCGCTGATGATGAGCTGGCGCTCGCCGGTGGTCAGTTCCAGCGTGAGCGGGACGATACGGCCGCCGGTGGAGCGAAGGCGTTTTTCCAGGAGCGGATGCCGGGCAGCTTCGAGGCGCAGCAGATCGGGCGTAATGGCAGGAGCCACGCAGTCGTAGTCGCGGGCGAAGCGGGCGCGGGCCTGCAGGCTGTCGACGAGCGCAAGAACCCGCGCGCCTTCCAGCAGGCCATGGGCGTAACCGCTGACCTGGCGGGTAAGGGCGACGAAGATGCGGTGAATCTCGGCCTGTTCCTCCTCGATCAGCCGCACCAACTCGTTATTCTGCTCGATGGTCTCCAGAGGCTCGACATAGACTGTTTGTCCGGAGGAGCTGGCGCCGTGGATTACGCCGGAGATGCGCCGCTTCAGCTCGCTGCGTACGGGAATCACAAAGCGGTCGCCGCGGATGGTGATGAGGTCATCCTGGGTGGCGCCTTCGCTGGAGAGCTTGCGCAGGGCGGCGCGCAGGCTTTCTTCGATGATGCGCCGCTGGCGCTCCTGTTCGCGGCGAATGCGTCCCAGTTCGGGCGAAGCGTTATCGGCCAGCGAGCCGTCGGGCTGAATAATGCGCTCGATAGTTTCAGCCAGAGGACGAAGATTCGTGGTGAGCGCCGACGAGAGCGCGGAAAGGCCGGGAATCATGCCGACCAGACGCGCCGGGGGCGATTGCAACAGAGACTGCCAGGAGGCCACGTCGTTGGCCAGGCGGGCAATGGCCTGCAGATCGACGGCCTCCAGCGCCGCGCCGGAAATCTGGGCCTTAGCGACCAGTTGCGTGGGGTCGAAGAGGCCGCCGAGAGGGATTGAAACCTGCTCCTCGAGCATCAACCGGAGTTCGCCGGCGATCTGGTGCTGGAGGGCGATCCAGGCTTCATCGGTGGAGGGCTTGAGGTCGAGGATGGCCTGCCGGCCCACGGGCGAGGCAGCAAAACCGGCCACCAGAGCCAGCAACGGTTCCCACTCTAGTGCGGCAAGGTCGGCGTGTTCCACCGGCGACGGAATGGGATCGAGGAGCGGCATACCCAGAGACCATCTTAGCGTTCCGAAAGCGGTTTCGTTTGAAGGGATTGCGTTTCCAGGATTCAAAAGCCAGAGCTGAGGCACTCCCCATCCGATGCGCGGCGAAGAGCGATGGCGGATAGATTTCTTAAAAAAACCGCTTGACAACAATAGTACGCAACGTAATAATACGCGTAATGCTATGAAAAACGATTCCCTTCTCGGCTTCACGCTGTTGGGATTGGTTCATCAAACACCCATGTCCGGCTATGACCTGAGAAAGGTCTTTGCCTCGACGGCGTGGGGCACCTTCAGCGATAGTCCAGGCGCGATCTATCCCGCGCTGCGCAGGCTGGAGACGCAAGGACTGGCACGCGGAACGGTAGAGGAGTCGTCGAGCATGCGCAGACGGCGCGTCTTCAAGATCACGCCCAAAGGCCTGGCGGCCTTCAAGGCATGGTTGAAGAAGCCAGTCACGCGCGACGACGTGATCCGCCGCATCTCGGACCTGATGGTGCGTTGCGCCTTCATGGACCAAACAGTGGGCGAGGAGAGGACGGCCCGATTCCTCGGCGAATTTGCCGGGCAAATAGCCGCCTATATCCCTAGTCTCCGTCAATACCTCGAAGATCACGCGAGTATGATGCCGCTCTCCAGCCGGCTGGCCCTGGAGTGCGGGATCGAGGAGTACGAAGGGCGGCTCCGCTGGGCCAGAACATCCATTGCGCTTTACGAACGAAGAAAGGGGAACCAAAGATGAATCTCTATTGGCGAATTGGACTTTATTGCCTGTTGGGCGGGCTGTGCTTCACGGTCTCCGCCCTAGGTACGGGCCACTTCTGGCTGTGGTGGCTATGCGGCGTCATTACCGTGGCGTCTCTGACGCCGGTGGCGCGCTTCGGGCCTCGGCATATGCTGGCGCAGGCTGGAGCCATCTGGCTGGTCCTGGTGGTGGTGGGGCTGGTGTGCACGCTCTCGGAGGGTGTGCTTTTCTATCCGGCCATGAAGGCGCAGATCCAAACCGCCCTGATCGGCGGCACGGTGATGTATCTCCTGGTAGCGCTGGTGATGGCGGCTTTGGCCTGGTTGCTGAAGCTGACGGAATCCCAGGCGCAGGCGGTCGAGCATCGCCCGGTGGGGATCGCGGTCGCGATGGTGTTGCTGGCCGGCCTTTCCTATGTTGTCTACTACCAGGTCTTCGGCGGTATCACCTTTCAGTTCTTCACCAAGCAGTATTACCCGCAGGCGGTGACCATCGTAGGTCAGCTTGGCCTGTGGTTCTATGTCTACCAGTGGGCGCGGGGCACACTGATGACTTTGGCCGTGCTGCCTATCATCTATACTCTGCGGCTGCCTCGCTGGCAGGCCGCGTTGGCCGTGGGTCTCATTGTATGGATCGTGGGCGGTGGCGCTCCGCTGTTGGTGCCCAATTCCATGATGATCGCCACGCAGCGCTACATTCACATCGTGGAGATCATGACCCAGAACGTGTCGCTGGGTGTTACGGCTGTGTTGCTGCTGCGGCCCAGGGCGTCAAAGGCGAAGGTACCGATACAGTCCGCGCCGGCGGCATAGAAATCCACGCGTATGTCAGTTGGTTGCGGGAGTGGGAGAAGCAACAGGCGCGGAGGGGACGCCGGCCGTGCTTTCGCTGGTAGCGGAAGGCGCCTTGGTCTCCGCCGGGGCAGCCCCGGTTCCGGATTTTGGCGCGGTCTCGGCGGCAGGCGCGCTGCTCGCGGCCGGGTAGTCGTTCACATAAAATCCGGAACCCTTGAATTTAAGTCCCGGCGCGGTGAGCGGACGCTCCAGCGCGCCGTGGCATTTGGGGCAGACAAGCTCCTGCTTGGACCGGAAATGCTGGATTTTTTCAAAGCGATGGCCGCACTGTGTGCAGCGATAGGCATACAACGGCAAAGTTTTCACCCCTCCGGGGAAGAATGACCCACTCTGCATATTGTATCGGCAGGGCGGCAATAATCTGTAAAGCGCTGGTGGCATCCCACCCTACATCACCCCAACGACAAAGACCTGTCGTTGGGGACCCCGAAGCCGCAAAAATCCGCTGCGGCGGACGGCGAGGGTGGGGCACCCCGCGCCCGCGCTCAGTGGACGGCGATGGGGACCGATGCGCTGTGGTTCTCCCAGGCAAGAGTGAGCGCCCCCTTCTTGCCGCCCTTACTGGCGATGGTGTACTCGAGATTTTCAACCAGAGCGGGCGGTTTGCTCATCTTCATCTTCACCCGGCCCAGGTCCTTCGCCTTGTCGTACTTGAGGCCCCACTCGCCGGTCAACGTGTTGACGATGAGCACCCATTTGTCGGGGTCGGTAATGTCAACAAAGAGAGTGTAGTCGCCTTTTGGGACTGCCAAATCGCCGATGGTGATGTCCGCCTCGGTATGCAGATTGGTGGCCGCATTGGCGCCGGCGCGCCACACGGGATAGGTGGGATCGTGGCCTATCAGCCCGTCTTTGGTGAAGATGTGGCCGGCGCGGCCGTTGACCCTGGGCGAGCTGTATTTGATGGTGATGGCATTGCCTGCGATGGTTGCGGTCGCGGTGGCAGACGGACTCTTCGGCGGGGCCTTCGGCGCGCCCATCTGCATGCCCATCGGCATGCTTGACTGGGCAGACAGGGTGGTGGCAACGGTGAGTAGGCCTGCAAAGACTAAAAGACGCTTCATGGCGATGTTTCTCCTCCGGGCAGAGCCCTTTTGCTGGCTGAACGGCTCCGATTGGACGATTGTCGCACCGCGCGCCCTTCTCTGGGAAGCGGCGAGGCTCAAGGCGCGGAGTGAACTACGAACATGCTCTGAGCCGGCAGCCGTGGCGGAGAGTGCGATATACTCCAAACGCAACAGAAATAAGGAGGTTTTACGATGCGTTTCAATGGGATTATGAAGTTTGCGGCGGCCGGGGCGATGGCCGCGGCGATGATGGCGGCGCCGGGAGCGGCGCAGGCGCAAGGCAACGATACAGTGCTGAAGCCGGCGGATATACAGAAGCTGCTGCCGGCCAGCGTGTATTACAAAGGGCAGTCGGCGACCACGCAGTTGCGGAACTCCGGGGGCGTGAAGTATGCCGACGGATCGTTTGTGCTGGTCACGCTGGTGGACACCAGCGGCTACTCGACCAGCGTGGCGGGGAAGTACCAGGCCTACTTCATCACCGAAATCCCCCTCAAGGTGGGCGGAAAGAAGCTGGCGGCGGGCGTCTATGGCGCGGGATTCGTCGGAGACAAGTTCGTGGTGACCGACGTGGGCGCTCATGACGTGCTCACGGTGACGGCGGGCGAGGATGCCGGGCTCAAGCGGCCCGTGCCGCTGCAGGTGGTGGCCGATGCGGCCGGCGGATTCCGGCTCTATGCCGGGCGCAAGTATGTGAGCTTCAGCCGGTAATAGTGAGTGATCAGCGGTTCCAGGTCTCCTTGCTGCGGCGAGTCAGACCTGGGAGCGCATGGCGCCCAGCCATAGTAGCTCTATCTATTGTTGATTCGCCTGCAGGATAGCGTCCGCCCAATTCTCGGTGACCTTACGCACCCATTGTAGAGAGTCTTGATCCCTGTAGACGGCATATACATAGGCAAAGACCAACCGATTCTTTATTCGCACCAAGGCTGTTCCATTAATCATGTTGGTGGTAGTCCCGTGGCTCGTGAACGCCATGAGCATACCGAAACCGTAGGCATCCTGTTTTGAGAAGAGACAGCCGAGCGAAACCGGCTTATCAAGGCTGACCTTGGCATCCAGATGAAGCGCTTCCACCTTGCGGTTGAACTCATCCTCAGTCTCCTTTGTGGATGATGTAGAAGTAATAAGACTGCCAAGTTCCTTGCTGGCGCTGTCCGTCATCCCCTTGAAGTCGCTCGCGCTGAAATCCGCAAACTCGCTGTTACGTTGCACCTCCACCATTGCGTACCTCGACAACTTCTGATTGCTCCCGCTCTTGAGTGATGTCAGGTCGTTCGTAAGTACGAAGGCGGCTACCAGGCGGTTGCTATCGGGGACACCCACCTCCAATAGCTTCCGATTGTCGGAGTCCGTTTCGACAAAATCTCTGGTGGGCTGCGGAATCGCGATTAGTGTTCCTCCAACTCTGTAGGTTGGAACCTCAATAGTCTTCGCGACCGCTGCTCCCCGATTCTGTGCGGTTGAGACAAGAGGTGCTGACAATGTAATCAGAAAAACTGAGGCAAGTTTAGAGACCGGAGAATGGAAGAGCCGATTAAGACTAAAGAGAACATTCACTTTCTAGGCCCTCTGAACTACCAAACAGTTTAGCACAGTATTAGAAAACCGAAGCATATTAATACGTACCCTGGGGGCCCATCATGTCTGGATGGGTTGTGTGCTTTGTAATTTTGGTTATTCGCCCGCGGTTCGGCGGAAGGGTAGATAGAGCAACTGGAAAAAGACGACGGCGACGCCTTCAGCGCCCAGAATGTACCAGGGCCAGGGTCCGAAAAGGTCGAGGGCGGAGACGGTCGGCGGCTTGGCGCGAAGAAACATATAGTCTGTTTTAAAGAAAAAATCGAATGCGCCGACGAATACGGCATAGATGTTCAGGGCCAGCAACGCCCTCCAGACCGATCCCGGCCGCGGCCGCGCCTGCCCGGACCAGACCAGATAGAGAATGGCAATGATCAGGAGGCCGTGTTCGGCGAAGAACTGCACGGCCAGCAGAGCCGGATAGGATTCCGGCATATCGGGAGTCAGCAGCGACATCGACGCACCGGCCAGGGCGTAGTAATAGGCCAGGTCGAAGACCGCCGGCTTGAGGGTGAGCAGCGCGATAAGGACCAGCCACATCGAGAGGTCACAGAGCTCCAGAGGAAGGCGATTCGGGAAGATCGGCTGGCCCTGGAAGGCCGAACATCCGTAATAGGAAAACTCGCATAAGAAAAGTATGGGCGCGAGGGAATAGCGCAGCCAACGCGGATCGAGCTGTAACCTGCGCTGAACCACGACAAGAACGGCAGCGAAGGCTGGGACCGAGGCAAGGATGAGAAAGTGCACGAGTCCGAAGAGGTGAAGAGGCGCGGGCATGATGCTCCAGGTTTGCCTGGGATTTGGATAGGACTGGCGGAATTGTAGAACGCCAGTACGTACTCAGGCCAGAAAGAGAGTGGAACAACGGTGCATCGGGCGTTTTACGCGATGCTCTGCAAGGGTTTTTCCAGGACGAAATGCGGACCGCGGGCAGACACAAGCGGCCCAAGATCTTGCATTGAGACTGAGGCGCCAGGCTACAGGCGATACTTATCAAGAAAGGGACACACAGATTTCAGCGATCCGGAGAGGCTGAACCGTCCGCCGTGAAAAGAGGTAGAGTGAGGATATGCGGAAATTGGACAGGTGCCTGATTCTCGGGGCAATTGGATTTCTCATCGGATGCAATTCCGTCAGCAACTCACCCGTGGTTCCCAGCCCGCTTACGGTGACAACAACCGCGCTTCCAAACGGAACGGTTGGGACCGCGTACAGCAGCGCGGTGACGGCGACCGGGGGCGTCACTCCGTATGCATACAGCGCGAGCAACCTGCCGAGCGGACTCTCTATCAATAGTTCTACGGGCGCCATCACCGGCACGCCGGCGCCAAGCTCCGCTGGGACAGTGACGGTAGCGGTGACGGTGACGGACTCGACGTCGCCTATACCACAGACGGCGGCAGTCAACCTGAGCATTACCGTCATCCCGATCCCAGTCGTGTTAACCTGCGGCAAGATGAGCACGGGTGATGAAGCCAGTCTCGACGGCTTTGTCCCGTTTCCCTCCACGTCGGCGTGGAATACGGACATCTCTTCGGCGGCGCTGGATCCAAATAATGACCTGATTACCTCCGCGACCGGGTTCGCCGGACTGCATCTGCATCACGACTTCTCTTCGGTGGCCGGCGGCAACTACGGCATTCCGTATGTCGTGGTCGATTCAGGATCTACTCCGCTGGTTCCGATTTCCGTGGTCGATTATGCCACGGAGAGCGACGTGGCATCGGCGCCGTTCCCGATCACCGCTCCGATCGAGGGATCGCCGGCGGATTGCTCCGGTTGGCCGGACACCTATGTGGGGGACTCGCACGTCCTGGTGCTGGACCGCAATACGTGCATGCTGTACGAGACCTTCAACACGCATCGCTGCAATGGAGCCTGGAGCGCGTCGTCGGAGACGATTTGGGACTTGATGAACTACGAGCAGCGTCCCTGGGGCTGGACCTCGGCCGATGCCGCCGGGCTGCCCATCTTTCCCGGGCTGCTGCGCTATGACGAGGTTGCTTCCGGCGCCGTCAATCATGCCATCCGCTTCACCATGCAGCAAACGAAAGACGACGCCAACGGCGGGTACTTCGTGGAGCCGGCCAGCCATGCCGCGGGAAATATCTGGGGAGTCAATAACGTGATGGGAATGCGCATCCGGCTCAAGGCCGGCTTCGACATCTCCGGTTTCTCCACGACCAACCAGGTGATTCTGACGGCAATGAAGAAATACGGGATGATTCTCGCCGACAACGGCGGTTACTTCTTCTTTCAAGGCGTGCCGGATCCGAGATGGGACGACAACGACCTGATTAACCTGGATGCGATTCAGTCGTCGAACTTCGAAGTGGTGCAAATGACGCCGGCGTTTCCGGGTTACGACACCAACACCGCGCCCACGGGACAGCCGCCCACCATCAAGAGCTTTACCGCGTCGGCTGCCACGGTTGCCGCGGGGACGCCCGTAACGCTTATATGGAATACCAGCAACGATTCGTATGACTTCATCGACAAACTCGGCGGGGTGCGCGGGGGAAGCGTAACCACAACGCCCACGGCAACCACGACCTATACGCTGAACGCAACAAACCAGTTTGGGCGTTCGACCAGGCAGGTTACAGTGACGGTTCATTAGAGTTGTTCTCCAATTCCCCCGATCCGCTTGTGAAGGCGTTGTAGCGCCGCACACACGCCACCGGCAAGGCGCTGGGCATCGCCACGGAGGCGGATGTGGAGCGCATGTCGGA
>Ga0326727_10025071_pt1 | contig 11218 bp, 7 predicted proteins | sample MB2enrmetagenome_FD_207643 | JGI IMG/M metagenome (GOLD analysis project Ga0326727, IMG submission 207643) | Lab enriched peat soil microbial communities from McLean, Ithaca, NY, United States - MB29MY | ecosystem: Environmental > Terrestrial > Soil > Wetlands > Peat | place: USA: New York... | reverse complement strand
TGCCCAAGTGGGAAGACACCGGGCCATGGTCCTGGCGGCTGCGGGCCATGGAAGCCGCTTTGCTGAAGACCGAGCCAGGCGCGGCCCTGTGGGCGGACGTCTCCGACAAGCAGCGCCGGGCCCGCATCGTCTCGCGGTATCTGGCCAGGTTCGACAGGCAGGGGCCGTTTTTCGATCTCGTGGAGTTCCCGGACTGCTCGGCCGAAGCCTTCTATTACTCGCGCCGGTCCAGGCGCCCGCTTTGCGTGACCAGGCTGCACGGGCCGACCCAGATGCTCTGCGATCTGAACGGAGTGCGGCAAAATCCTTCCTTGAAATTGCTCATCTGGGCGGAACGCCAGGCCGCGGCCCATTGCGATCACGCCACCGCCCCCAGCCGCTTCGCCGCCCGCCAGGCCGTGGACGACTGGGCCATGGATCATAACACCCCTTACGTTCTGCCCAACATGCTGGACACGGAGGTGTTCAGTCCACCCAAGGCCAGGCCGGAGCACAAGCGCGCGGCCGTGATTCTTTTTTCCGGGCGTTTGGAGCGCCGCAAGGGGCTCATGGCCTTTCCCGAGACCTTGGCCAAGGTCCTGGAAGCCGGGGTGGATTTTGAGTGCCGGCTGGTCGGCCGGGATACCGACACCGGCCCGGGCGGTTGTTCCATGAAGGGCTGGCTGCTGGACAACTGCATCTCCGAGGTCAGGAAGCGGCTGGTTTTCCTGGGGCAGATGGACAAGCCAAAATTGATTGAGGAACTGCGGGGCGCGGACCTGGGCCTTTACCTCTCCTCTTATGAAACCTTCGGCTACGCCTGCCTGGAGGCCCAGGCCTGCGGCCTGCCGGTAGTGGCCACCAGGCTGGGCGGCACCGGCGAGGTCACGCGCCACGGCCTGACCGGCTTGCTGGTGGACCCCGAGGACTGCCAGGCCGTGGCCCAGGCCGTGAAGTCCCTTCTCGAACAGCCGGAGCGGCTGGCCTCCATGGGCCGGGCGGCCAGGGAACACGCCCGAAGCGAGTATTCCCTGGAGGCGCTTTCCGCCAGAACCTTGGAACTCTACCAAAGTTGGACGGGCCGGTCATGACGGCCGTCACGCAACGTCTGGCCCAGGCCGCAGCCTGGCGGCTGGAACGCCTGGCCCAGAGGCTGGATGGGCTCCGCCGGGCCTTGGTGGTGGTCAATTACCACCGCCTTTACCACACGGCCCTGGATACCCCCTTTGACGAGGGCGTGTTCGGGGACGTTTCCCTGGAGTATTTTAGGCGCCAACTGCAATGGCTGAGGCAAAACACCCAGGTATTGTCCGAGGACGACGTACTGCGCGGCCTGGCCGATCCCAAGACCCTGCCGCGCCGGGGAGTGCTCATCACCTTCGACGACGGATATCGGGACAACTTCCAGTTGGCCTATCCCGCACTGCGGGATCACGGTCTGTTCGCCCTGTTCTTCGTGCCCACCGGACCGCTGCTCGAGCGCCGTCTAGGCTGGTGGGACCAGGCGGCCTTTTTGGTGAAAAAGGCCAAGGGCCGGTCCCTGCGATTGGAGGGTGCCACTTATCCTCTGGACACCCTGGACCAGCGGCGAAAGCTCATCGCCGTGCTGCACGAGCGTTTCAAGACCGCGCCCGAGGCCCAAACCCGAGGCCTCTTGGATGATCTGGCCCATGATCTGGACTCGGAGTTTCCCTCCGCCGAACTCCAGGACGCCGAACTCATGACCTTCGAGCAGCTAGGTGAGATGTCCCGGGCGGGCATGGCCGTGGGAGCGCATACCCACAGCCACCGGGTGCTGGCCACCTTGTCCGCCGAGGTCCAGAGGCGAGAACTGGCCCAGGGCAAGGCCGTGCTGGAGGAGCGTCTTGGCAAGCCCGTTCGCTCCCTGGCCTACCCGGTGGGCCGCAAGGACAGTTTCGGGGAGGTCACCAAAGGCCTGGCCCGGGAAGCCGGTTACCTGATGGCCTTTTCCTTCTACTCGGGGTTCAACCGGCCGGGCCGCATGGACCCCATGGACCTGCGCAGAAGCTTCAAGCGCAAGCCCTTCGAGGCCTTCACGGCCAGCATCCTTTACCCCGGCCGCGAATTGCGGCCCATGGCCTGAGGTGAACAATGCGAACCGTCAGCCGCCCGCATCCGCCCCGTCTGGGTTATCTGCTGCGCACCTTCCCGGTGCTTTCCGAAACTTTCGTGACCGGGGAGATCCGGACCGTGGCCGGCTTGACCGGCCAGGCGCCGGTTGTGGCCGCCCTGTACCGGCCAGGTCCTGGCCAAGGGGGGCAGTGGGAAGGTCAGGAGGGACTGGTTCGCTACTGGCCGGATATCGACAAGCGCCGCCTGGGTGAACTGGCCCTGGCTCACGCCGCGCTTTGGGCCAAGAGCCCGGCCCGGTCCGCCGAGGCGGTGCTCCGGCCCGGCCCCGAAGGGCTGAACTTGAAGGACAGGATCAAGGCTCCGTACCTGGCCAGGTTTTTTCTCGGTAACGGGGTAGGGCACATGCACGGCCATTTCGCCTGGGAGAACGCGGATATGCTGGCTCATCTGCACCGCCTGACCGGCTTGCCCTACAGCCTGACCCTGCACGCCGCGGACATCTTCCTGGACCAGGAGCATCTCGAACGCCGCCTGGCCAAGGCGTCCTTCGTGGCCACCATCAGCCAATACAACCGGAGGCTTCTGGACCAACGGGTCAATCTGCCGCCGGGCAAGGTCCATGTGGTGCACTGCGGGGTGGACTTGCCGTCCCATGCCCCGAAGCCTCTGCCGGAAACCTGGCCGGCCAGGGTGGTGTCCCTGGGCCGGATGGTACCCAAGAAGGGCTTTGACGTGCTGCTCAAGGCCCTGGCCCTGCTGCGGGCGGACGGCCTGGTCTTCGAGGCCGACCTGGTGGGCGACGGACCCATGCGCCCGGAGCTGGAAAGCCTGGCGTACACTCTGGGTTTGGGGGACCAGGTGCGTTTCCATGGGGCCTTGGCCCCGGCCGAGGCCTTGGCCCGCCTGGAATGCGGGCGGGTTTTCGCCCTGGCCTGCCGGGTGGGACCGGACGGGGACATGGACGGCATCCCCGTGGCCCTCATGGAGGCCATGGCCCTTGGCCGGCCGGTGGTTTCCACCCGCCTGAGCGGCATCCCGGAGCTGGTGGACGAGGGCTGCGGACTGCTGGCCGAGCCGGGCGACGCGGAATCCCTGGCCAGCCAGATCCGCCGGCTGCTCATGGACCGGGATTTGTCCCGGAATTTGGCCGTGGCCGGACGCGGGCAGGTGGAAAAATCCTTCACCTTGCGGGCTCAGGCCCAGGGCATAATGGACCTGGCCTGGGGCCGGCCCACAGGGGAGGCCTGATGCGAATCCTCATGTGCTGCGCGGACTGGGGCGTGCCCTTGGGCGGCAATGGCGGCTCCTCGGTGCACCTGCGCTCCATGGCCAAGGCCTTGTCCGGGCTGGGGCACGAAGTGCGCCTGCTGGTCAGCAACCCGGGCGGGCCGGTGAAGACCGCCCTGCCTGTGGACAGCGTGCCCTTTCGCCGCCTCTGGCCGGGGCTGCTGGCCCTGTCCGAGCGCGGCCGGCACCTGATGTCCTTTGTCCCTTACAGGGTCCCGGGTTTGGTTCCGGAACAAGGCCATACGGTTTCACCCAGGCCAGCCCCGCAACCCCCGGACCAGTCTGAACTCTCCTGGAGGCTGCGCTTCTGCTACCAGGATTTGCCCAAGACCCTGGATACATTCGAGGAGTTGTTTGTCCATCCCCGCTTCTTTGGCCGGGCCGTGACCCAGGCCATGGCCGGTTTCAAACCTCACGCCGTGTATGAACGCTACGCCCTGGGCCAGACCGGAGCGGCCTGGGCCGTGCGGGCCGCTGGTGGGGATGGCCCCGTGCACCTGCTGGAGGTCAATGCCTCCCTGGCCTTCGAGCGCACCCGGCAGGGGGACTTCAAGGGCTTCTGGTCCTGGTGGGGCAGGCGCATGGAAAGCAGGCTGTGGCGGATCGCCAAACGGGTGTTCTGCGTTTCCGGACGACTTAGGGACCTGGCAATCGCGGCCGGGGCCGATCCCGGCCGGGTTCGGGTGGTGCCCAACGGCGTGGACGTTGAGGCTTTCACCCCGGATCGTCCCAGGGGGGCTCTGCGCGAACTCCTGGGCGCCTCTAGGGGCGAACTGCTCATCGGCTGGCTGGGTTCGCTGTCCCCGGGCCGGGGGGCCGAGGAATTTTTGCGCGTGCTGGCCCTGGCCCTGCCCCAGGCGGGCCGGGTCAGGGGCGTGGTCATCGGCGACGGCCCCCTGGCCGGGCAATGCCGGGCCTTAGCCAAGGAAGTGGGCCTGGCCGGCCGGGTGGATTTCCTGGGTTCGGTGCCCCATGAGCGCGTGCCGGATATACTGGTGGATCTGGACGTGGCCGTGGCCAGCTATCCAGACCAGGAGGGCTTCTATTTTTCCCCCTTGAAGGTGGCCGAGTATCTGGCCTGCGGCCTGGCCGTGGTGGCCGGGCGCACCGGTCAGGTCATGGACATGATCGTGGACGGGGTGAACGGGCGGCTGGTCGAGCCAGGAGACCTGGCGGCCTGGTCCAAGGCCGTGGTCGGTCTCTGCCGGGACCGGGCCATGCGTGAAAGCCTGGGGATGACGGCCAGGTGCATGGCCCTGCTTGGGCCGACCTGGGAAAATAACGCCAGGCAGGTGGAGCGGGAAATCCTGGCCTGCCGGCGGGAAAAAGAGGGGGCGCAGGCATGAACTGGCCCCAGGAACCGATCGTGCTGTTGCCCCTGGATGGGGAATCGGCCGGACCAGGCCCGGGTTTTCTGGACCGGATTTTGGCCATGCTGGGGCAGGGCCGTCTGGCCTTCCCCTGTCTGGGGGCCAAACCAGGTCAGTTGACCGGGGTGCTCATGACCTGCCAAGGCAACCCCGGGCGGGTCACGGTCAACGGCCGGGAGGTCAAACCGGCCTGGCGCCGGGACGGCCGGGTCCTTTTCGGTCCAGAGGCCTTTGGCCGCTGGGAGAATGTGCTCTGGGCCAGCCGCGACGCCAAAGTCTTGCACCTGGCCCCGGTGGTGGAGGCCCACAAGGTGTCCGAGGGGCTGGACCTCCCGCCTGGTTCCCGCTGGCGTCTCCAGACCTTGGCCGGCACGGATTTGGGCGAACTGACCCAGGAACGCCGTCCACCAGGGCGGGCCAAATCCATACTGGAAGGCCTGGCCCGGGGGCTCGCGGCCATGGTGGCTCCTAACGGCGATGTCTGGTCCTTTTACGACCTGCCGGCCGGGAGCTACCGCCTGCCCGGCTGGCGCTGGGACACGGGCCTGGTCCTGGAGGCCATGGCGTCCGGGGCCGAGTGCCTGGACGACCCCGGACTTCTGGCCTCGGCCATGGAGGTTGGAGATCGTCTGCTGGATTCGCGCCTGGACCATCCCGAATGTCCTGGCGGCTTTCCCGAGTGGGTGGACCCCCGTTACTCGGAGTCCGAACAAGACCTGAGCCAATGGGTGGTGCCGTTCAACGCCGCCTTTATCGCGGCCGGCTTGGCGCGTCTGGCCCATGTTTCCGGGCACACGGACTTTCTTCAGGCCGGCCGCCAGGGCCTTTTCCTGGCCGCCAAGCTGGGCCTGACCAAGCAAGGGGGCTTGTCCGGCTATTATTTCGAGCGTTCCCGGAAATGGCGCTACCTGGGCCAGATAAACGACTCCGGGGTTCTCGGCCGGGGGCTGGGTCTTTTCCCGGATGAGCCCTGGGCCGGGGATGCGGCCCGGCTGGCGGCCGAATACGTCTTGGCCAGGGCCGGAAACCCCGACGGCCATATCGGCCGGGCCTGGTGGGACCCCTCCATGGCCGTCCAGGCCGGCCAGCCGCTCTTTCCGGAATGGGGGCGCAGGCCGCGCCGGGTGGTGCCCAAGATATTCTGGCGGGGGCAGGCCTGGGTCATGATGGGCCTGACCGGGGCCTTGCGCCTGGGGGCCGGGGAAGAGGTGCGGCAAGGGGCGAAACGTCTGGCGGCTTACATCGTGAACGGCCAGCAGCCGGACGGCTCCTGGCTCTACAGCGGCCTGGAACCCCGGCTGGGGGCCTGCGCCAAGACCACGGCCGCCCTGGCCTTGGCCTTGGCCGAATGGTCGGCCTTGAACAATGACGCCGGGTGCCTGGCGGCGGTGCGCCGAGGCCTGGTTTTCCTGGAATCCTGCCGCCGCCCGGAGGAGGTGCCGCCGGAACTTTCCGGCCTGCCGGTGGAGGGCTCCAGGGAAGGCTGCATCATCTATTTCCGGGACCGGCCGGTGGTATGCGCCTATGCCGGGGCTCTGGAGCTGCTGGCCAGGCTGGCCGTGGGGGAAGGGCCGTGAGGCTCCTTCAGGTCTGCAAGCATTTCCACCCCAGGGTCACCGGGGTAACGGCCCATGTGGAGCATTTGGGCCGGGAGCTCAAGGCCCTGGGCCATGAGGTGGGCGTGGCCGCCTGGGGGGATAAGCCCGGCCGGGAAAGCCTGGAAGGGCTTGAGGTCTGGCGGGCCAGGTCCGGGGACAGCCATGGGCTGCTGCGGCTGGTGCAAGGCTTTCAGCCCGACCTCATCCACGTTCACTCCATTTGGGAGCCAAGCCTTATCGGGGCCAAGGCGGCCTGCAAGCTGTCCAGGCCTTATGTGGTCACCACCCACGGCACTTGGCAGCTTTTGGCCGGCGGCTTCGGGGCCGGGCCATGGCTGGACCGGCTGCGCCGGGAGGTATGGGTGCGCCATGTTATTTGGCCCAGGCTGCTGCGGGGGGCCGGGGCGGTCATCGTGCTGAACGCCCTGGAGGAAGAGGACGCCGTGAAGGCCGGGGTGCCTTTGTCCCGCATACTCCGCATTCCCAACGCCGTGGACCTGGACCTGTTTCATCCCCGAGACTTGGGGTCGACAAACGGGAGCCGGGCCGGCCGGTTGGGCCCGACCATTCTTTTCGCCGGGGCCATGGAGGAGAACAAGGGGGTGTTCGAGGCCCTGGAGGCGGCCGCCCTGCTGCGGGCTGGACATCCCGGGGTCCGGTGGCTTTTTTGCGGGTCCGGGCCGGATCTGGAACGGGCCAAGATCCAGGCCGGGGAAATCGGCTTGGACGGCGTGGCCGAGTTCACGGGGCAGGTCAGCCGGGACAAGATGCCGGAGATTTACCGCCAGGCGGACCTGGTGGTGGTGCCATCGAGAGAGGAAGCCTTCGCCACGGTGCTCCTGGAGGCCATGGCCAGCGGCCTGCCCTGTGTGGGCACGGATGTCGGCGGCACCCCGGATATCATCAGCGACAGCCAGACCGGGTTTCTGGTCCCGCCCGGAGACAGCCGGGCCCTGGCCCAAATGGCCGGCTGGCTGGTGGAACACCCCCAGGAGGCCGCGGGTTTGGGCCGAGCGGGCCGGGTGCGGGCCGAAGAGGAATTCGCCTGGCCCACGGTGGCCGGCCGCATCGCGGAGGCCTACCGCCTGGCCATGACTCTTGTCCTGGTCCTGGCTCTCATGTCCATTTGCCGTTCGGCCCTGGCCCTGGAGCTGGCCCCTTTGGACATCCTGACCATGATCGATCCCAGCACCGGGCTGAGTGTTGTCCAGGAAAGCCCGGACTGGCGCTCCCGCAATCCGGTCTGGGACGGGCGAACCGTGGGCTTGGCCGCGGCCCGGGGCGAGGTGGCGGCCTTTCAGCTGGTGTTTCTTCCGGAGCCAGGGGAGCGGCTTCAGGACATCCGCCTTGGGGTGGACCTGGCCGGCCTGACCTGGCGGGCTTACCGGGCCTGGCCCATCTGGGGCGTGCCCGAGGTGGCGGTTCTCCTAGGCCAAGACCATCCGGCCTTTGACCTGCCCGGGAATCTGCCGGGCGAACAGGAGGCGGAAAAAGACTTCCGGGCCTTCACCACCGTGGTGGAGATCGAGGTGCCCCGGGGCCAGCCGTCCGGGGACCTGGACGGGCAGATACAGGTGATCTGGCACGGCGGGGAGCGTCGCCTGCCCTTGCGGCTTTCGGTGCTGCCCCTGGCCTTGCCCAAGCGCCCCGGCTTCACCTTGGAGATGAACTCCTACGGCGATTACCTGCGCCTTCTGCCGAGTGACCGGGAAACATATCTGGGCCTGCACCGGCTGTTCAGGCATTTTCGCTGCACCTTCACCCTGGTGCCATACCGCCAGGACGGTTCCCCGATCCTGGACTTCCTGGCCCCGGCCGTGGACAGCGACGGTCGACTCGATTTCACCACCTTTGACAAGTCCCTGGCCGGACTGTTCGACGGCACGGCCTTCGCGGACCGCCAGCCCCTCAGCCATTTCCTCCTGCCATTGCGGGCCGGCTGGCCAGCGGCCTACGGCGGCCCGCCCGGGCTCTACGCGGCCAGGAACATAACCGCGCGCCAGGCCCTGGCCCGCCACATCCTGGACAAGGGCTGGTCCGCCACCCGGTTCCAGGAATTCCACAACGAAAACCCGGAACACGGGGCCAAGGTGCCCTGGCGCTTGGACGAGCCGGCCTCGGACAAGGACCTGGCCGGCCACGAGATGTTCCTGGATTATGTGAGTCAGGCTTGCCAAAACCTGGCCTGCCGGCAATCCTTGCGTTATCGCGTGGACATCTCCGACTGGCGACCCTTGCGTCCGGACTTGCGGGACATGGCCGGCCGGGTGACAGACTGGTCCATATCGGCTGATCCGCGGTTTCTGGACAGCCAGACCGTGCGCTTCTTCCAGGACCTGGGCGGGCAGTGGCTCATGGCCTACGGCGAACTGGGCGGTTTCCAGACTCACGGCCGGCCCACACCCTGGTCATCGTTCGTCACCAGACTGGCCCGGTTCTACCTTCTGGGGCTTAACGGCTATGCCCAGTGGCAGGTGGACCGCTGGCGCACCAGTCAGACCACGGACATGCCCTTGGCCCAGGCGGCCCTTAACGCTTCCAGCGCGGCCGGGGCCAGGGATTTCATCTGGCCGGGCCTGGCCCTTGGCCTTACCGGTCCCTTGCCGTCCCTTCGGCTCTTCGCCTTGCGCGAGGCCATCAACATTTTTGATTATTTGAATTCAGCCGAAAAGGTGCAGCCCCGAAAGGCTCGGGAATTTCGCCGGCGCCTGGCCACCCTGGATGGGGTCCAAGCCGGGGAGATTTACGCCTTCAAGGCGGAATTGGCCGAGATCGCGGTTTCAAGAGGAAGTCATGAAGCTGAGGATTAAGAAGATTCTGGGGGCCGGGTGCCAGGCCTTGCGCTTCGGCCCGACAGCCGCGCGGCTCAGACCTGGCCGGTTCGTCATCCTGATGTTCCACCGGGTGGTGGACGCTCTGACCATGCGGGCCAGCGGCAACAGGCCGCTGATGGTGGAGGAGGGGATCTTCTCCCACCTGGCCAGGACCCTGGCCGAGGAATGCCTGTGCCTGCCCTTGCCCGAAGCGATCGAGCGGTCCAGGGCCTTGGACGTGAGCGACAAGCCCATGGTGGCCATCACCTTCGACGATGGGTACGCCGAATGCTACCACAAGGCTTTTCCCATCCTGAGGCGGTTCGGCCTGCCGGCCACCATCTACCTGTCCACCGGCTACATCGACGACCCGCAACGCATTTTCTGGTGGGATGCCGTGGAGGAATATGTGGTCAACCACTTAAACCAGGATGAACTGCTGGATCTGGGCCTGCCCAGGGGTTTTCTGCGCAAGTTCTTCGACGCGGCCTGGACTTCGGCTCCGGACATGGTCGAGGCTTTCATCCGCGGTCCGCTGGTCCAGCTGAGGCCCGGCGAGCGCAAAGCCTTCCTGGACCTGGCCCAGGAGACCGCCTCTTTCCGGCCGGACATTCTCACCTGGGATCAGGTTCGGGAGATGGCCATGTCCGGCCTGGTGGAATTCGGGGCCCACACCGTTAACCATCCCTACCTGGATGAATTGCCCTACGAGGAGGCCTTGCAGGAAATACTCACCTCCAAACAGCGCATCGAGGCGGAAACAGGCCGCCCGGTCTGGTCGCTGGCCTATCCATCCGGCCGGGTGCCCGGCTGCCGCGAGAGCATGCTGACCCGGGCCGGCATCGGCCACGCCGTGACCACGCGCCACGGCGGCAACGACGCCTTGAGCGACCCTTTTCTGCTGCGGCGCGTGGATGCCCGCTTCGGCATGGCCGGGGAGGAATTCGTCCCCGCGTATTTCAAGGCCCTTTGCTGGGGATGCTTGGATTGGCTTCATTGACCGGAGGTTCCGACATGGATTGGTCGCTCGCCGAATTAGAAGACATCGGGCCGCGGGATTTCCCCACGGACCATCTCTCCTGGCTTAAGGCCTGTGAACAGGCCTCGCCGGGCCGCTGCCTGGTCCTGCGCCATGGGGACGTGTTCCTGCCCCTGTGCCTGCGCAAACGCCTGGGCCTTACCGTGCTGGAGGGCCTTGGCCAGGACTTCCGGTCCATCGCCGGGCCCATCGGCGGCAACGGTTCCACCATGGCGGCCATTGACCGGCCGGACCTGCCCATGACCGTGGATCTCGTGGATTTCCGGAGGTTCCCCAAAGAGTTGGCCTCGCTGGTGTTTCCCTCAAGCAAATCGCGTTTGGAACGTTTCGACATCATGCATTTCGGTAAAGCTCTAGGAAATACTGAACATGATTTCATGATGTCCCTCTCAAAGAGCGTCAGGGATGAGCTACGTTACACCATGAATAAGGCGACCAAGAAAATTGGCAGTTCAAACATCCGTTATGAAACCATCTCAATTGATGCTGATAATTGGTGTGACACATGGAATATGGCGGAAGAAATTACGAAATATTCATGGCAAGGGAAATCAGGCCTATCAGTTCTGCAAGATAAGGATAAAGAGCGATTTCTGAAAAATGTCATGATGAATGGGATGCCGATCATTTTCCACTTTTGCTATTTGGAGGATAACATGGCCGCAGTGTCGATTAACATAAAACACGCCGACACATTGGTAATGCATGTGCATGAATATAACGGCAAATATGCTAAATTCAGACCCGGTTATCTGTTAAACCATAAGGTGATAATGTCAGCTATTTCCGATGGAGCTTCCTGGTTGGATTTCGGCGTGGGCGATACGCCGCATAAACGCATGTTGCGCTGCGAAGGCAAAGAGTTGTGGCGGGTGCTGGTGCCGCTGACCTGGAAAGGCCGGCTGGCCGCGGGCTACCAAAAATTGCGCTGGCGGGCCGGCCAGGCCGTTCCAAGTAAGAGGACATGCGGGAAATGACAGAGAAGCAGTTCGACAATGTCCGCATTTCTCACATGATACTGGACATGGGCTTCGGCGG
>Ga0326727_10025070_pt1 | contig 11219 bp, 10 predicted proteins | sample MB2enrmetagenome_FD_207643 | JGI IMG/M metagenome (GOLD analysis project Ga0326727, IMG submission 207643) | Lab enriched peat soil microbial communities from McLean, Ithaca, NY, United States - MB29MY | ecosystem: Environmental > Terrestrial > Soil > Wetlands > Peat | place: USA: New York... | reverse complement strand
GCATGTCCTTCATGGAGCATTTGGAAGAGCTGCGTACACGCATCCTGCACATGCTGGTGGGCGTGGTGGTGATCTTTTTCGTCAGCCTGCTCTTCTGCAACCAGCTGTGGAAAGTGATCAGCATGCCTGCGGTGGACGCCCTGAAGCAACTGGGAGTCAATCCGCCCGATCTGGTCCTGATCTCGCCGATGGATACGTTCCAGATCATCTGGATGAAGCTGCCGCTGCTGGTTTCGATCTTCCTCGGTTCGCCGTGGATACTGTACCAGGTCTGGAAGTTTATCGCGCCAGGATTGTACAAGCGGGAACGGCGTTGGGCCGTGCCCTTTGTGATGAGCACCGCTGGACTGTTCATTCTGGGAGGCGCGTTCGCCTATTTCGTGGCTTTCCGCTATGGATTGATCTTCCTGTTGGGCATCGGTATGAGCGTCAATGTCAAACCGATGGTCTCGGTGGTCGAATATTTCGATTTGTTCGTGGACGTGATGCTGGGTATCGGACTGGTTTTCGAGATGCCAGTGATCATATTCTTCCTCACGCTGCTCCGGCTGGCGTCGCCGCGCTTCCTGCTGGCCCACAGCCGTTATGCCATTCTGGGGATCGTCATCATCGCCGCGATCGTCACCCCCACGCCGGATGTTTTCAACCTGATGCTGTTCGCTACGCCCATGCTTTTGCTGTTCTACGTGGGCATTTTCGCCAGCTACCTGCTGGTGCTGAAACGTGAGGGAAAGTCCTTCCCCTGGGGCAAAGTGCTGAAATGGACTGGCATCGCCGCCGCCGTCGTAGCCGCCATCGTGTTGGCATTTCATTTGTCCGGGCTCCATTTTATCCGCGCGTGGCCGTATTTCAAGCGATAATCAAGTTGTCGTTTCTTTATTAAGCGCGCGGTGTCATGGACTTGCACAAAGTATTAGCAGAAATGCATGCGGAACGGGAACGGTTGAAGACTGTCATTGCCCGTTTGGAAGAGATATCTGGCCAAGGGGCGGATTCGCGCGGCCGGCGCGTACGGAAAGGCATGGGTGGGGCGGCCCGGAAAGCGGCTTCCCTGCGCATGAAAGCCTATTGGGAAAAACGAAAACAGGCGGAGTCTGCGGCCGCTCAGACCGCGGTCGAGACCGAGGAGCGAGAAGGCTAGCTTCGAGCACGCGGGTCTGTTATTCTGTAGAAGAAGTGGGCGACTAGCTCAGTTGGGAGAGCACCGCGTTCGCAATGCGGGGGTCGGGGGTTCGACTCCCCCGTCGTCCACCAAACCACTTTATTGCCGCAACTGATTCCGAGTCGCGCATGTCAGCAAGCGGCGCTTCTCGAGCCCGAAGCATTTTCCAATTCATGATTCCGCGATGGCCATAATGAAAGCGGTGCTGGCGACTGAGCCGGCGCTCCAGAGCAGCATGATGGAAGCTGTAAAGAAGGGTGGCATGAAGGAAATGATGATAGCGCCATGGAGCGGAACCCGAAAACCGGCGCGATCATGAAGTCGTCAGAGATCTCCACCCGCGAATTTCTCCTCATTCCTTCGTGCCTCCAGGTGACGGCAAGCGCTTACTCGCAGGCGCAGGGCAGCGTAATGGGTGCCACGGTGTCGCAGGAGAACATCGTAGTTTACGTGAAGAATAAGGCTGAGCTTGATCAGCTTATTAAGAACTGGAACCAACGCCGATAGACTTGAGCTGATAGCTTATGTGTGAATCGTCAGAATGAGGCAGAGATTCCACACCGCCAGCGCGGCATACCACCCGTTCACCCACTTAATCAGATTCGGACGATTGGTCGCAATGCAGATCCCCGCGATCAATACTGCCACCACTTTCGAAGCCGCCAGACCCACAGCCGGGTTGGAAACCATCATCCAACGGATAAAAGGGCTGGACTCCGCCAGGCCCACCCGGATTCCCACCATCGTGGTCAAGAAATCCAGGAGCTGTAGATACAAGAACGCAGCCAGGTAACTCACTGTTTCTCCCTTGAATAATCGTTCGCGGACATTCATCGTGTCTCGATCTGTAAGTGCCCAAATCGTCGAAGTGCTCTCAGCATATCATGCGGAAAATGTAGTTTTCCTTCCCAGTTTCGTGCACTTGCGGCCGGATCGTACTAGGAACAGTAGCCCATATGAACCCTTGGTGCCGGCCTTCCCATGGTGATATCGCAGGACTTATAATTCTCTGATGCACTTCGTCCGTTCCCTCCCGGTACTATCCGTTCCGTTAGCCCTCGCCGCCTCCATCGGGATAGCCGTCACTAATGCTCAAACCGAGGTGGTTCCACCGGTGGCTCATTTCCACCATGTACACCTCAATGCCACCGATCCGGACGCCTCCATCGCCTTCTACGCTGCCAAATTCGAGTGCCAAAGGGCTGCCGGCCCCGACGGCCATTCCGCCATCCATGCGGGCCATACCTGGATCTTGTTCAACCGCGTAGCCGCGCAGCCGCCCTCGGAAATCCTGTCAGCGATCTGGCACATTGGCTGGGGCGCCGAGGATATGCCTGCAACTTATCAGAAACAAGTGGATTCCGGCACTCGTTTCGAGACTCCCCTGACCGATATCAGCGATCTTGCCGGCCTCGCCCCCGGCAAGTTCTTCTTCGCCTATGTGGACGGCCCCAACCACGAGTTAGTCGAGCTGAACACCGCTGCCCATCACCACTTCGGACACCTGCATTTATTGAGCGCCGACCCGATCGCCGCCGCCGAATGGTATCACCAGCATCTGGGGCTCACCATTGTTGGCCGCCAGCCGCAAAGGCGCATCTATCGGGGCATTCAGGTGGCTCCCTCCGCGTCTCTCCAGGCCGACGACGTACGCATCATCATTTATCCCCTCGAATATGCCCGCGGGCAGTGGCCGCAAAACTGGCAGAATCGCAAGGACTTCGAACCCACCGCAGGCCGCGTCATCGACCATATCGCCTTCAGCCGCGAGGGCGCCGAACCGGGCTTTATGGAAGGGCCCGATCGCGTCCGCATCGAGCTCCTGGGGCCGGTCTCTGATTAATTTCCGATAATAACGCAGGAAGTGGTACCTTCCGTGCTAACCATGACACTCGAATGTGGTATTCAATCAATTACGAGGAAGCGCGGATACCCCGCGTTATGGAAAGGCAAGCAATGAACTCGAACAAGAGAGCACTTCGTGAAGTCGTTTATGAAAGTTTCCGGGGGTTCGTGGCGATCGCCATTTCGCTAATTCTTATCCCCACCACCCAGCAGGGCTTGTTTGCGCAAGACCCGCAGCCGCAGTACCCTGCACCGCAGTATCCCGATCAGGCTCCCCCGCCCCCTCCGCAAGGTGGAGCGCCAGCCCAAGCCTACATGCCGTTGGGAGCAGATCAGCTCAATCAACTGGTCGCGCCCATCGCCCTTTATCCCGATGCCCTGGTGGCTCAGGTGTTGACGGCATCTACCTATCCGCAACAGATCGCGGACGCCAACACCTGGATGCAACAGGTCGGCGCAGGCATGCCGCCAGATCAGCGCGCCGCGGCTGCCAACAGCATGCAGCAATGGGATCCCAGCATTAAATCGCTGACCGCATTCCCCGATGTGCTGGCCAATCTGGGTCGTAACCAGAACTGGACCGCCGCTTTGGGCAACGCCTATTACAATCAGCCGGGGGACGTCATGAATGCCGTTCAGGCCATGCGGTTCCGCGCCCAGCAAGCCGGCGCGCTCCGCACCACCGCGCAGTATCGCGTGGTTCCCGACGGCGGCATCATCGTCATTCAGCCGGTAAATCCTGCGTACGTCTACGTTCCTTATTACAACCCGTGGGTGGTCTACGGCGCACCGCTCTCCCCGTGGGGCGGCTATTATCTCGCTCCGCCGCCGCGCGGCGTGGTCTTTGGCGCCGGCGTGCTGGTCGGTTTCACCGCTGCGATCGCGCTCGGAGCCTTCGTGCACTTCGGCTGGGGCTATCACAACTGGGAGCCCAACTGGCATGGCGGCGTGGTGGTTTACAATCACACCACGTACATCTCGCACAGCACCACGGTGATCAACCGCGGCAATTTCGGCGGCTATAACCGCGGAGTCTACGAACGTCCCGGATCCGGCGTGCCCGCCAACTTCCATCCGGCCGTGACTCGTGAAGGCTTCCGCACCGCCAACCCCGGCGTCACATATCGCGGTTCGGCCTACGAAGGCCGCCCGGCCGCCAACCGACCGGCTTCGCCCTACACCCGTCCGTCGGGTCAGGCGCCGAGTCAGTATTCACGTCCCACGGGAACCACCCCTCAACCGGGCAACCAATATGGACGTCAGGCTCCGGCACAAACTACCCGGCCGGTAGAGAACACGCAGCGTCCCGCCGCGAATCCGCCAGCGGCGAACGCACCAACCCATCAAGGCGCCGCAACCCATCAAAGCGCACCGACCCATCAGACGCCCGAAGTTCGCTCCGAGCAGCATCAAGGCGGCCAGCAGCACCAGCAGCAGACCAGCAAGAAGCCCGCTCCCAAGAAAGAAGAAGAGCGCCGCTAGCTCTCCGCTGACTGCGATGCCTGCCCGCGGCGATACCCCGCAGTCGGAGGCTTCCTTGGACCGCGAGCAAGGCGCCACGGTTAGCGGCTGAGAACTGAAAACTTGGCAATCTGTATGCCCGCCAATTCGCGTTGAAAACCAACCAGTCCATCGACGCGAATTGGCGGCTTCTGGTTCGAGCCCTCCACTCCCGTAATTACCGGCTTTTCTTCGAAGGTCAGACTGTTTCCCTCATCGGCACCTGGATGACCCGGGTCGCCACCAGTTGGTTGGTCTACCGCCTGACCGATTCCCCCTTCCTCCTCGGCCTGACTGGATTCGCCGGCCAAATCGCCATCCTCTTCCTCACTCCTTTTGCCGGCGTATGGGTAGACCGCTGGAATCGCCATCGCACTCTGGTCGTCACCCAAGTCCTCTCCATGCTCCAATCGCTCGCCCTCGCCGCATTGGCGCTGACGGGCGTTATCAAGGTTTGGGAAATCATCCTCTTGGTCCTGTTGCAAGGTGCTATCAACGCCTTTGACATGCCGGTGCGGCAGGCTTTCGTGGTCCAGATGATCGAGCGCCGCGAGGACCTTGGCAACGCCATCGCGCTGAATTCTTCCATGGTGAATGGCGCGCGCCTCATTGGGCCGGCGGTAGCGGGCATGGTCATCGCTTCCGTCGGGGAAGGCTACTGCTTCCTGCTCGACGGCTTAAGTTATATGGCGGTTATCGCCTCCCTGCTCGCCATGCGTCTCCCGCCAGTCCGCCCGCGCGGCGAACGCCGTCATCTCACGGTTGAAATCCGCGAAGGATGGCGTTACGTCAGAGAATCCGCGCCCATCCGTTCCGTGCTCCTCTTCCTTTCCCTGGTCAGCCTGGTGGGAATGCCCTATACCGTGCTCATGCCTATTTTTGCGGGCAAAGTTCTGCATGGCGGTCCTCATACCCTCGGCTTCCTGATGGCCGCGGTGGGGTTGGGCGCGCTTGCCGGCGCCATCTCTCTGGCCATGCGCCCCAACGTTTTGGGACTGGGACGCGTGATCGTCTGGTCTGCCAGCCTCTTCGGACTTGGGCTGATCGGACTAGGACTCAGCCGCATTCTCTGGCTTTCCATGCTGGCCGTCGCCACCGCGGGCTTCGGCATGATGCGCCACATGGCCTCCAGCAACACCATCCTGCAAACCATCGTGGCGGAGGATAAGCGCGGACGCGTCATGGCTTACTACGCCATGTCGCTGCAAGGCATCAGTCCCTTCGGCAGCCTCGCCGCTGGCAGCCTCGCGGCCAGACTCGGCGCGCCGTGGACCATGCTCTGCGGAGGCTCGCTGTGTATTGCCGGCGCAACCTGGTTCGCCTGGCGGCTGCCCGCCCTGCGCCGCCTCATTCGCCCCATCTATGCCGAATTGGGCATCTTGCCGCCGGTCGAGGAAACCCCGTGAGATCATACCCTCAGGGATGTCTCCCAAAGAACGACTGCTGAAGGCCTGGCGCAGGGTCTCAGGCACGCCGGATCGTGTTCCGGTCCAATTCGATCTGTCGAGGAGCCTGCTCGATCATTTCGGCCGCAAGCTCCAAATTCCAGTCCGGTACACTTGCAACCTGTACGAGGACGTCACTTATCGCATCAGCGGCAATGAAATCCGCACCGCCATGGGCAGCGACGTCGTCATCACCGGGGCGGGCACAGCCGACAGTTTCCACGTTCAGCCCGCTGCCGATGGCACCTGGCTCAATGAATACGGCATGCGCATGCGGCAGGGCGAGATCTACGCCGAAGTCATCGAGTATCCTCTCGCTCGCATCGCCACGGCAGCCGACGTAGCCGCGTACCGCTTCCCCGACCCCCTCGCCGCCGGACGCTATACCGATGCCGAGGAATTAGTGCGGCGTTATCACGATGACTACCTCGTGATCGGCGATATCGAAGTCACCATCTTCAGCCTCGCCCAGCAACTCGTCGGCATGGAGAAGCTTCTTCTCGACATGGCTATGGGAGCGGAATATGTCGAGCCACTGCTCCGCGCCTGCACGGAGTTTCAGACCGCCATCGGTCTGCGTCTGATTGAAGCGGGCGTAGACGCCCTGTGGGCCGGCGACGATTTCGGCACGCAAAAAGGTCTGCTCTTTTCGGCCGCCATGTTCCGCCGTATGATGAAGCCGCACTACACCCGCATGAACCAGGCCTTCCGCGACGCCAAGCCCGATATCATCCTCATTCTGCACTGCGACGGAGCTGTCAGCGCGCTGCTCAACGACTTTCACGAAATGGGCTATGAAGTTTTCAATCCCGTGCAACCCGGGGTTCCCGGACACGATCCCGCAACTTTGAAAAACAAATTCGGCGACAAGCTTTGCTTTTGGGGCGCCATCGACCAGCAGGACCTTCTCCCGCGCGGCACCGATGCCGAACTCGAAGCCGATATCCGGGAGAAGATCCGCATCCTCGGCCAGGATCGCGGCTACATGATCGCTCCTGCTCACATCCTGCAATCCGACGTCTCACCGGAACGCGTAGAAAAATTTATCGAACTCTCGCTCACTCACGGAAGGTACGCATGAGACGGCTCCTGTTCTGTCTGCTCCCCATCGTCAGCCTCCGGTCGCAGGAGTTTGACGCCTCCCAACCCGACCGCCTCCGCATCTCCACCTCCTCCTACGAACTGGTCCTGAGCAAAGCGACCGGCGGTATCGTGGGCATCACCGACAAATCAGCCCATGCAGCCATGCCTATCACGTCCCGCAGCGCGCTGGGGAACGCCGCTTATGAATGGAACCAGGCGAAGAGCCTCCTCAGGCTGGTTTACCCCTCGGCAGTCGTGACTATCGTCTTCAGCCCTCATTCCTTCGATACCCAACTCACCGTGGAGAACCACACCGGCGCGACGCTCGAATCCGTCGCTTTCCCTTCCGACCTGGTGCTCCAATCCGCCTCCATCCGCGCGGCCTACATCCCCTATTTCCTTCCCGGCGCGCGCGTGAAAACCGGCTTCTTCACGGGACATCACAGCCTGGTAGCCGTCTATCCGGGCACGCGAGCCTTCATCGATTACCTCGCGCTGGATTACGCCGGAGGCCGTATCGCATGGTATTCGGTGAATCCCACCGGCAAAATCGCGCCCGTCCAACTGGGCTTCCGGGACGACGAAAAAAACCAACCCGGCACCTGCTACGCCCTGCACAATTTCCAGACCTGGATTCGCGACGGCACAGCTTTCTCGACTCCCGTGGTGCGCTTCCAAATTGGCGAGGACCCTGCCGCGACCATTGCCGATTATCGCCAGGCGAATGGTATCGACAAATATCCCAGCCTGCAAGAGAAGTTGGGCGACCGCATGTCCACCATCGCCGCCGCGCCGCTGGTCAAGATGGGCATGCGCGACATGCATCGCACCTTGGCCGAATCGGCCACGTATCTCGGGATCATCCGCGCTCCCGCCATCCTGCACCCGGTGAGCTACTGGCCTGTCGGCTTCGACCGCGATTACCCCGATTTCCTCCCTCCCGATCCTACGCTTGGCACAACCGCCGATTTCCGCACCTTCGTCGAGGCAGCGCACGCACGGGGTCTGATGGTGATGCCATATACGAACCCCACCTGGTGGGACGACCAGTCTCCGACTGCCAAGAGCGTTCCTGATCTCTCAGTCTTCGCCGTCCTTACCGCGGACGGCAAACCGCTCATCGAACACTACGGCCCCAATCAAGGCTTCGTCGCCTCACCCTCTGCACCGGCGGTGCAGCAACGCCTTGCGGCACTGATGAAGCAGTGGCGCGACGATGTTCCGGTCGATTTCGTTTTGCAGGATCAGATCGGCTCCCGATCCTGGCTGCGCGATTTCAATCCGGCGGCGCCTGACCCGCAATGCTATTCGGACGCGTGGTTCGAATTCACCCGCAAATACGCCGGCCAGCGGCTGATGACCGAGGACGGCTGGGACCGCATCGCCGCCACCGAGACCGGCTTCACCGGCAGTTTGCTCACCGGAACCACTGCCTGGAACCCGCAGGAGGTCCGCTGGGGCGAGCACAGCCGCGGCAATGCAGCCTTCGGCGCGGGCAACTGGGAACCGTATCCGCTAGGCGACTGGCTCTTCCACGACAAGGTGCTCTTCTATCACCACGACCTCTCTCACCCGCCCATGGATGCCGGCCCGGAAGTGCTCACCTGGAACGCGGCTTTTGGTGTAATGGCCGGATACCTCTGGCCGGAACTTCATCTCCCCTATCCGGATTGGCCCGCCATCGCCGCCGCTTTCCAGCCCGCCATCCTCTCCCGCAGCGCGGGAAAGCTGTTGGAGGAATATCGCGAGATCTCCGACAGTGTGAGCGCATTTCGTTATGGAGATCTGATCGTCATCGCCAACTGGAACGCCGGCGCTCCGTACATTGTCCAGGGCTACAAGGTAGCGCCCAGCGGCTTCATCGCCCGCACCGGCGACGGCTCCGTGATGGGCGGCATCTTCGTGGACCAATTCAATGGCAGCGAGCTGAGCGCGGGGCTGCACTATCTGCTCATCGAGCGCTCCGGCCAGACCATTACCATTCGTCAGCCGAGCGGGGCGGATACGCCGGTTGCGGTGACTCTGCCGGCGGAGTGGGACCTTAGTAAAGGAGTCAACATCAGCCCACCTGGACCGCTCCTGTTCGACGGCAACCGCGCGATCATTACGGTGTCGTCTAAGGTCGATCGATATCAAATCAAGCCAAACTGAGTTTCCGCTCATAAAAAAAAGGTAAAGTGGGTTCGTTTTCCGGCTGGCGGTTTTTCTGATTGACGCTGGTAAGTTATTGATTATTTGCCCCTTGTCGCGTATAAAGAAAACATTAACTGGGTTTGTTTGTTTCCTTTTTATTTTCGCCGGCGGCGACGGCCAGGGACGAACAGGCGCCGGGTGAAGCGGCGCTCGCGAGAGTCTCCGTTGAGGCGCGTACTGTTGGTCGTCCATGGGAAGACAGCATTTCCTCCTTTCGATTTCACAGTAGCAGTGGGTAGTGTGCGAGGTGGGGAGCGGATGTTGATTTTAGGGGAGTTAGGAGTGAAAACGGATGGTCACCGACAAGGCAGACCTCCTATCAGCCGGTGAATGTGTATAATGGCGTAGAGGTATACACATCAATGCGCACGAACATCGTAATCGACGACAAGCTCATGCGGGACGCTCTGCGCGCGACGGGACTAAAGACCAAGCGCGAGGCTGTGGAGGAGGGCCTGCGGACCCTGGTCCGCCTGGGAAGGCAGGGAGAGATCCGACGGCTCCGCGGCAGGCTCGACTGGCACGGCGACCTCGATGCGATGAGGAGCGACAGTTGATTCTCGTCGATTCCAGCGTGTGGATTGATTATTTCAGGGGGACGGTGACGCCGCAGACCGAGAAACTCGACGGCCTGCTTGGGCAGCAGCCACTGGCGATTGGCGACTTGATTCTAACCGAGATCCTCCAAGGTTTTGATGATGAGCGAGACTTCGATGTCACCCGAAAAATGCTGACCTCGTTGATGGTGGTCGAGTTAGGCGGCAAGGAAATCGCCATCCAAGCCGCGAAGAACTTTCGCGCGCTGCGCAGGCTAGGCGTCACCGTCCGCAAGACAATCGACACGGTAATTGCAACCCGGTGCATCGAAGATGGTTATGACCTGCTGCACGCCGACCGGGATTTCGATCCCTTCGCCAAACACCTCGGCCTGCGCACTGTGATCTGACGGGCCAGGATCGCGGGGCTGTGGTCTTCACACCGAATCCATTCTTGGCTCTGCGAAGGGGAGTTCCGGGGACCCAGCCGGCCTAGCACCCGCCCTTTGTCCAAGTGGCCGACCATAGGGACGAAGGTCCGGACCGGACCGGCTTCGCTAGTGCGAAGGGCTATCAGTGCGCTTCACCGTCGTGGACCCGGACGCATCGCCACTGGTCAGACAGACTGTCAGGTTTGTATTGTTCCGATTTGGTTTCTCGTTAGTTCTTTCATTTCCACGGAGTCGTGGGATAATCCGGTCTGGCAAGCTTAATTTCCCAAATAGCGCGCATCGGTTCTCTGCTTTCGCGCCGGCCCGGCGCGGCGGTCCTGGATGGACACCCGTCGATGGGGAGATCCGAGGGAAACGATAATGAACGCTTCGAGGCGGAAGAACTCAAAGGTTCTTGTTCCACCCAACAAGCGATTGAGGTTATTTCGTGCGGTGCTATTGCTTCATGCGCTATCGGGACTGGCCATTGTCGATGCGCAACAAACCACTGTCACATTGTCGGCGTCAGCTAATCCCGTGGTTTACGGCCAGCCGCTCACGTTGACTGCAGCTGTTGTGCCCGCGGCATCGGGGAACGTCTCGTTCTGCGACGGCATGACGGTACTGGGGGTGGGCAAGCTGACTAATGGGAGGGCTTCGCTGACGACCTCGTTATTGGGCGCAGGGACGCGCTCGCTGCGGGCCTATTCGGGTTTGACGGCTTCGCCGGCGCTGATGGAGACGGTAAAGGCACTACCCTCGGTGGGGTTCGGTTCTCCCGCCCAGTATGCAGGGTATGCCTTCGCGGCCGCCGATTTCAATGCCGATGGCAAGGCCGATCTGGTTCTGAACGGCGGAGACCATGTGAGCGTGCTTCTGGGGAATGGCGATGGAACGTTTCAGAGTCCGAAGACCATTCCAGTTACGGGCCTGCTGATCTACGATGCGGTGGTCGGGGACTTTAACGGCGACGGCAAGCCCGACTTGGCGGTGGCTAGCGGGGGTAGCGTGTCCATATTCCTGG
>Ga0326727_10025069_pt1 | contig 11219 bp, 6 predicted proteins | sample MB2enrmetagenome_FD_207643 | JGI IMG/M metagenome (GOLD analysis project Ga0326727, IMG submission 207643) | Lab enriched peat soil microbial communities from McLean, Ithaca, NY, United States - MB29MY | ecosystem: Environmental > Terrestrial > Soil > Wetlands > Peat | place: USA: New York... | reverse complement strand
GTGCGAGTGGGGTCGGTGGCGATGTACTCGATGTGGCCCAGGTGCACGCCGTGAATGCCGGTCAGGTGCGAAAGGCCATCGAGGCCGCCCAGGTGGAGCACCAGCACGGTCTGGGTCTCGGTGTTCCTTTCGTCATCGGCAAAGGTGGACTTGACCAGCAGCTTTTCACCCACGAAGCGGGCCGGCGTGTGGCAGCCCTCGCAGATATACCGGGCCGGGCGCAGGCTCTCAACTGGCGACGGAATGGGAGTGGGATAGCGATCGAAGGTGACCTCAAGAACCTGCTTGGTGCCGTTCACCTTGGCGGCAAAGTACGAGGAAGCGCCCGAGCCGATGTGACAGGCCACGCAATCCACATGGGAGTGCGCCGAGATCTTGTAGGCCGTGTACTCGGGATGCATCACGTGGCAGGACTGGCCGCAGAACTGCGGCGAATCCATGTATGCAGCGCCGCGATAGCTGGCCATGGCTACCACCAGCAGATTGACGATGGTGGCCACCAGAACGATGTCCAGCCCGTGGCGGAAGATGCGGTCGTTGAGATCGATCTTGGGGAATTCGGCCGGAATCTGGCCGGCTTTCTGGAGCTTCTTGCGGCGCGCCAGCAGGCCTACAGGGATCAGCAGCAGGCCGGCGATAAACAAAGCCGGCAGGAGCAGGAAGAAGATGATGCCGAGGTAGGGATTGTCGTTGGGGCGGCCGAAGAGCTCCACCAGCCAATAGCCGATCATGGTGACGCCGGATGCGCTGGTAAGTGCGCCGCCGGCCAGGCTGATGGGATTGTTGCCGAAGAAGAGCGCCGGCCGCACCCAGCCCTCGCGGAATCTCTGAAGCACTGACACCTTGTCCCCCACGCTCAAAGGAATGGCCCGCCAAGAAGGGCGGAATCGCAACTATGGAGCCCCAACGGGCATTGTACAGGGCGGCTATTTCCAGAGGGAATCGCCGCTGCAACCGCGCCTTGGGTACACCCGTAGTGATTCCGCTCCAGGCGGGCCTGGTTCGACTTGCCGGCTCGATCCTGCCAGCTATTTCAGGCCGCGGTAGAAAGCCACCACGTCCTTGATCTGTGCGTCGGTGAGTCCCGCAATCGGCTTCATTTTGCCCTTGCCGTTCTTCACGGCGGCAGCCATTTGGTCGGCGGTCAGCGCCTTGATCTCCGGATCGGTGGATGCCTTAATCCCCATCGCCTTCGCCATCCCCGCGCTGGGGGCGCCGGTGGCGCCATGGCACATCTGGCACTTGGCTTTGTAAGTCGCTTCACCCGCGGATTGGGCGAAGCCCACGGCGCCGGCAAGAGAGACTGCAGCGGCCAGCACCAGGATGGATCGAATCGTCTTTGTCATGAAAGAAACTCCTAAAGCGTTTTCACGGTCATTGTACGCGGAAACCCCGCAGGCCGTGGGGATTGTCTCCCGTCTTTGGCCTCCAGCAGCAAATGAGGCTCTTGGGACGGCTATACAAAAGCCGAACAGATAGATGGATCTCACCCAGATCGCCGGAATGCCGCAATAGCCACTCAAGCGAAAAAAAGGTGGACTGGCAAAACCCCTAGCCCAGTCCACCCAAATGCGATCCTCGCAGGGATCGCGGTTTCGGTCAGAACTCGTAATGCAATCCGAGAGTTACGTTATTCGCATGGAAGTTCCTTGGCGCCGTCTCACCGGCCGGCGATATGTTCATGCCGGTCTGGTTAGGCAGCGTAGAACAGGCCACGGGCGTTACGGGAGCCGTAGGCGTGGGGTTCGTGGTACTGCACAGTTGCGCGCCGGAAGGACCACCTTCGCCATAGCCGTAGAAGTTGTACTCGGCTTTCCAGGTCAATCCGGGATGAAGGGTCCATGCAACGTTCACGAATGGAGACTGATTTGTAGACACCAGGGAACCCGCGACATCGCGAGGATCGTTGTAGAAGCGGCTGCCGTTCACCGAACTGATGTTATAGCCGATGTTGGATCGGAAGGTTTTGACCGGCGATAAGGCCAAAGCCACCGACCCGGATTGCGTGGGAGCATGGTTGAAGTCCAAAACGGGCCCGAAATCGTAGCCCGACCTGCCCGCGCTGGTGGCTGGGCACGCCGTGCCGCTGGGCGTCGAGGCGGCAACGGGCAAAGCAGTGGAAGCGCCCCCCAGGTAGCAGATGTTGTCTGCCATGTATACGTCGCTGTAGCCGTAGTTGAAGTCGATGCCGTAGCGATCGTTCGGGAACAGTTGCGCGCCCAGGCCCAGGACGCGGCTGTAATCCACGTGATCGAGCGGGCCGGCATACGCAACGTCATTTGCTGCCACGGCAGCCTGATCGTTGTTGGTGTTGTTGTGATGTTCCACGTCGTGATAGGCGCCCGATAGCGTCGCCCAGGGCTTTGGCCTGTACAGGGTATGCACTCTGTATAGTCTGGTTTGGCGCGGGGTCATCGGGGTAAACGCGTTGTCGGCATAAGACGCCTCGACCGTGCCGTTGATATCCCAATTGCTGGCCGGACGCAGGGCGGCGTTGAAGATTCCACCGCTCTCGTCAATCTTTACGGTTCCGTTGTTCGTCGCGTTCACGGCTAACGGGACGTCGCCGGGATTGCCGCCGGGATCGACAGGAGCAGTGGCAGTAGCAGCGCTGTACGCGTTCTCCGCAATCGTATGAGCGCGGTAGCGATAGGTGAGCGAGAGCGTGACGCGCGAAGTCGCGTCCCAGGTTCCAGTCAGGTTGTTGGTCAGATACCGCTGGCCGAAGTAAGCGGGGTTCGGAACGCCGATGGCACCGCTGCCTTCGAATGTGGAGGCAGCGGCGGCGGCTGTCACCGTGGTCAAGGTAGGGTAGTTGACGGTTGCATTTCCTGTAGTCAAGGCGGGCGTCACCTGAGTGATGAGGCTTGTCATGGTGCTCGTTCCCGGCTGGTGAACGTCGGAGAAGTCCAGCTGATCGGAGAGGCTGAACGTCTTCGTCGCCTGCCAGACGATGCCATAATCGGCGGCGACCACGGCCCGGTGCGCCGAGGCATTGCCGGTATACACAGTCGAGCGATTCGTCCCGTTCAGGCCTTGGTAGCTGTCGGAGTAGCTAGGCAGGTTCATGTTCGCATCGGTATAGCGGAGATCGCCGTTCATGGAGATGGTCTTGATGCTGGAGCTTTGCAGCCGGAAGATCTCGGTGGGATAGAGAATGCGGGTTGGCTGCGTGCGCAGATAGCTGGTGGTCACAGCGCAAGCCGCATTCACCACCGGCAAGCCGCCGGGGGTTTGCGGCGGCGAGAGCATAGGGTTGCCGCCCATGCTGGCCGTGTTGCAGGAACTGCTGGCGTAAGGCGTCAGGCTATCGTAGTTGGCCAGAAGGGCCACCTTCGTTCCATTTCCTTCCTGCACGTCGAAGTCGACGGGGGCCAAGGTAAAGTAGGAGTCCGCCTTGTAGTGATCGATTTGTTCTTCGAAGGTCAGCTTGGTGCCATGGACAGGCTTCCAATCGATGGCGCCAGTGAAATCGTCGGTGCTGTTGCGCTGATACTCCTGGAGCAGAACGTCGTGGGAGCTTGCGAACTGATAACCGCTCGGGGTCAAGCTCGGCCCCTGGAAGATACCCTGCGAGTAGCCCGCGCGAAGCGTCACCTTCGAAAGCGGCAGGATGGTGAGGTTGGTATCCGTCATGCGGCGCACGGTGTTGAACAAAAACGGCGATTGGTTCACCAGCGGCCACGCCAGCGGAGTTGTCGAGCCGGTGACGGGAATCGTCTGCCCACTGGGAATATTCGGGTTGCCGAGCAGGTCGTAGTCGAAGTACTGGCGGTCGCGGCGGAACAGTCCCGAGAACTCGTAGACCCTGCCCTTGGAGAAGTCCAGCTTGGCGAAGCTGTTTGGATCGCCGCCGAAGCCGTTGCCGATGGCCCTGAGCTCATCGACGAGGGTATCCTTCTTGCCCGGCAGCGCACGCATCTCAAAGGTCTCGCCAAGCACGCGCGGCCCAGACTGCAAATTGACCAGCGTGTCGTACATGGCCCCGCTGCCCGACTTGCTGGCCATGCGCCCACCCAGATCCACGCTCTGGTGGATCGCGTACCCATTCGGGGCACTCATCTGCGTCTCCGCTGCCGGCAAGGGAGCGGCGGGCGTCGGATTTTGGGCCACAGAGATGCCCGCCATCGTCAGTAGTAGAACGGCGGCTCCAATGCCCCCAGCGCTGCGCAGGACCATCGCCAAAGAGGGCTGTTGCTTGGACAGCCGGGAAAACCAGCCAATCTTCTTCATATGAAGCCTCACTTGAAAAAACATGTTGCTGAAATCGAAACCTTGAACTCGTGTACCACCCTGGTGCGGAATCGGGCCGCGCCTTCCAATAGGTCGGGAGGGCGCGGCGCAAATCCGTGACTCCTATCTGAGGAACGCCGCATTGATGTTGGACCCATGAATGTAGGTGTGGCAGCTGGTGCAGGGCTGTAGCTCGTCCGATCCAGCGCCCATTCCGTGAACCGTGGCGTTCGCTACCCGGCTGTGGCACTGGTTGCACAATGTGTTGATGCTGGGCATGTTCAACAGCCTTGCGTTCTGAGATCCATGCGGAGTGTGGCACCCCATGCATCCCTCCGCCTTGACCGCCGCGTGCTCGAAAACGTAAGGCCCGCGCGTCTCCGCGTGGCACTTGGTGCAGATCGCATTCTGATCGGCCGTGGACTTCAGGTTGTTGTTCCCGAAAGTGCCGTGAGCGTCATGACAGTCGCTGCACTTGACCAGACCCTCATTCACCTTGTGATGGAAAGGCATGCTGAACGCCGGCTTCACGTCGGTGTGGCATTGGAAGCAGAGCGTGGGCTGAGGCGCCTTGAGCAGCGATTCTTCCTTGCTGCCGTGGACGTCGTGGCAGCCAACGCAGCTTACGCCGGCCTTGGCATGAGGAGAACGATCGAAGTTGGGATGCACTCCCGCGTGGCAGCCCAGACACGTGGCGTCGACATCCTTGGCCGAAGCCTTGGCGGGATTGAAGATCTTGGTCACGTCCCCTCCGCCGTCAACGTGCGCCTTGCCCGGCCCATGGCAACCTTCGCAGTTCACACCGGCAGCGCCGTGCTGTGCCCCAAGCTTGGTATGCGGATTGCCCTCGAATTTTTTCGACACGTCTTCATGGCAGGTCGCGCAGACATCGCCGCCCACATAGTCCGCGGGCGCGGCGGCTTGATTTTCCGCAGGCGCGGCCTTGGGCGCCGGAGCCCCCAGAGCGGCAGCGCACATTATGCCGGCACCCAGCATCATCAAACAAGCTCGCAGTCCCAGCCATTTGCCCGGGGCCGCACCGATCTGCAATCGCGTTACAGGCCTATCTTCATGCATGAAAAATACCGCCTTGTGTGATCTCATCGCTCCCTCCGAACACAACTTTACCAGCGTCCGGCGATTCAGCCCCACTATTCCTGGTTGGGCAAAATCGGAAATTCCGCGGGTCCGCTGGCGCAACGTCCCGGAAGGAGCTCTTTGTGCGGAGCATCACTTCATTCGCTGAATGGTACGTTGGTCTTGATGCCTCAAACGGTGACGCTCATCACATGCGATGATGGCACCAATTTAGCGTCTGGATTTCCCCTATTAAGGTGACATAGATCCCCTCAACGCTGAAAACAGGCCCTCGGCACCCCTGCCGCAACCCTTCCTCCGACGCTGCCGGAACCCGGCGAGGTACGGTGTTCCACTCGGTAGAGAAGCACGCTGGGGGCTCTTTTTCTGTGCAATACAGGACAGTTTTCTCAAGGGCTTCCGGGGAGACCGGCATTGGCTGGCGCCCGTTGGCCTGGGGGGTGTTCACCGCGGTCTTTGCCGCCCGAGCGGCGTAGAGGCCGGTGGCGGAAAACGGCAGAAAACGGCCCTCAAGACTGGCGCTCGACGAGGAGATTCGAGTGCGCCGTGGCCTCTTAGAGACGTGAGGCCCATCACATCCATGGTGGGGGGCAGTAAGGCAAACTCTGTGGGAGAAAGTGCCCATTCTCCGGGAAGCTTGGGGCATCTTCACCTCGACTCGAGCCTGTGCGGCGGCATGCAAGGTCATGGGGACGGGGGGAGGAGGAGGCGCTTGATCGGCGTCGGGGGAAAACACAATGGCAGACGCAGAGATCGCGGCAGCATCGCACACGCGGCAGAAGCATCTAGCCCGGCAGATTCCGGTTGGGTGCGCGGCCTGCGCCAATCGCCGCCCCGGATGGTTCTGTTCTTTGGGCAGCGCGGTTCTGGCCGATCTCGAGCTGGTAACCAGCACGATTACCTTGCCGGCCCAGGCGTCGCTGTTTACTCAGGGCGAGGATGCCCGCTGCCTTTATCTGATCTGCGGAGGCTATCTCAAGCTCACCGCCGGCCGGCTTGAGGATCGTCAGATGATCGTGCGCGTGGCCGGTCCCGGTTCGATGCTCGGCCTGTACGCGGTTCTCTCCCACGGCGTTTATGAGGTCTCAGCCGAGTCCTTGACTGAAACCCAGCTCCGCCCGGTCGAGCGGGAGCGCTTTCTTGGCTTCCTGCGCAGCCACAAGGAGGCGCAGATGCGCGCCGTGCAATGCATCTGCCAGGAATACCGCTTTGCCCTGCAGGATGCTTGCCGGATCGCCCTGGCCGAGACCGTGGCCGCTCGCCTGGGACGCCTGCTGCTGGAGCTGGCGAATCAGATCGGCGAGCACCTGGAAGGCGGAGGCTTCCGCTTCCCGCTGCTGCTCACCCACGAAGAGATGGCCTCAATGGCCTGCACAACCCGCGAAACCGTCACCCGCACGCTCGGCCAGTTCCGCAAAGACGGCTGGATCTCGATCGAAGACTCGCTAGTCACGCTTCACCACCCGGAGCAATTGCAGACACTGCTTTGAGGGCGGCTCTGCACAAGTGTCCGTCGCGAATCCAGCATCCCCTCAAGGGTCCGCAGCAGCGGACTCAGCGTTTGTTTTGTTGCATTTGCAGCACGGCACACGACCAGAAGGTTCCCGGTGCCGGGTCGCGCCCTGTTACAGGCTTGCCGTGTGCAGAGTTTTCTTAGATTAAGATGCGTCTTTTCCCGCTTTCCCCCGGCCTGCTTCCCGAGTCAAAGAGCTATCATCAGGAGATAGGGGTCAGGGATCAGAAACCCCGAGTTGGGCCGGAACCGCGACTCTGACAACCGGCCGCCGATCTGTGGAAAATCCGTTCAGGTGGGAGTTCATTCTGCGTATGACGCGTTTTCTGGCTTGCTTGTCTTGTGTTCTTTTCTCTTGCTGCGCTGCTGTTGCCCAGGTTTCCATTCCATCTCACGTCGCAGCCTCCGCCCAGCCCAACGTCACCTCCGCCGAGAGCCCGGAGAAACGGGAGTTCCAGAAGCTTGAAGACTCCTGGTCCGACGCCATCAACCTGCGCGACCAGTACGCGTTGGAGCTCGTGCTGTCTCCTGTGTTTGTCGATATTTCCGCCGCCGGCGACATCACCACCCGCAATCAGCAACTGGCCATGATCATTGCCGGCGAGGACAAGACCATCCATATCGATCAGCGGGTGATTACCGTGCGCATGCTGGGAGACACCGCCGTGGCCAACGGAACCTATGTGCTGCACCACAAGGTTGGTTCCAGCGAGACGGACGAGAAGGGCGTCTTTACGCACGTCTTTACGCGGACACATGGCGGCTGGCTGTGCATCAACTCGCAGCGCACAGTGCTGCGCACGGACTCGAACGCCAAGTCCAAGAAGCAGTCCAATGCCGAACTCCCTTTCCACGTTCCGCTCTTCGGCAAGTAGCAACGAGGACAGCCGGCAGCGCTGCATAACCTACCCATCAGGGAAGGCCGAGGATCGCAATGGTTTCTGAAACCAACGCCATTCTAGAAACCCATCGGTAAACAGCCATCGAGCATCCAGCTGGTCAGGCCCAGCAAACAGCCAACGGCAGTAAAAAATGAAAGGGGCTCCACGCAATCCAGCGCGGAGCCCTTTGGGTTTCGGTCGCTCGCCGGCCGGGTCATGCGCGCTTGAAGCGCGCCACAGGAGCAGTGGCGCCTTCACGAAGGTGACGGTGCAGCGCGCCTTGATGAACGGGCGCCGCGATATCGTGCATAGAAAACGCCGCCCATCTCCAGGCGGCGTCTTCGTCGATTTACATGACAGAAATCATTTACTGATTGTGGATTCAATCCTCATGCCGTAGAACGATCTCCGCACGAAGAACACCGACACCAGGAAGAATACGACTGCCAGGATGTGTGTGAGCTGCGGATGGCCCGAACTGAGCGTCACGGCAAGCTCGACCGCGAGCAATCCGAACAGGGTCGTGAACTTGATAATCGGGTTCATTGCCACCGACGAGGTGTCTTTGAACGGATCGCCGACGGTGTCTCCGATCACGGTTGCATCGTGCAGAGGCGTCCCCTTCTGTTTCAGGTCAACCTCTACCACCTTCTTCGCGTTGTCCCATGCGCCGCCGGCATTAGCCATGAAGATGGCCTCGTACAGTCCGAAGATCGCAATCGAGAACAGATAGCCGATAAACAGGAAGGGCTCAATGAACGAGAATGCGAGCGTAGAGAAGAAGACGGCGAGAAAGATGTTGAACATTCCCTTCTGCGCGTACTTCGTGCAGATCTCTACTACCCTCTTGCTGTCGGTGACCGATGCCTTCTCCGCGCCTTCCAATTTGATGTTCGCCTTGATGAACTCGACCGCGCGGTAAGCGCCGGTGGTGACCGCCTGCATGGAAGCGCCTGCAAACCAGTAGATCACTGCGCCGCCGCAGATCAACCCAAGCAGGAAGGGCGCGTGCAGCAGAGAGAGCTTCTGCACGTCGTGGGTCAGTCCGCCGGTCAGGGCCATGATGATCGAGAAAGTCATCGTGGTTGCGCCCACCACGGCGGTGCCGATCAGCACCGGTTTGGCCGTAGCCTTGAATGTATTGCCGGCTCCATCGTTGGCTTCCAGCAGGTACTTGGCGCGTTCGAACTTCGCATCGATGTTGAAGTCCTTCTTCAACTCGGCTTCGATGCCGGGAATCGTTTCGATCAGCGACAGCTCGTAGACGGATTGAGCATTGTCGGTGACCGGGCCGTAGGAATCCACGGCAATGGTGACCGGGCCCATGCCCAGGAAGCCGAAGGCGACCAAGCCAAAGGCGAAGACGGCGGGAGCGAGCATCATTCCCGCCGGATTATTCTGTGAATCCGGTATGCCCAAACTGAAGTAATAGCCCAATCCCATGAGCGCGACCATGCTCAGTCCCAGCCAGTAGGCCGAAAAATTGCCGGCCACGAGTCCCGACAAGATCCCCAGGGAAGCTCCGCCTTCTTTCGCCGAGGTTACGACTTCTTGCACGTGACTCGAGTTGGTTGAAGTGAAAACCTTGACCAATTCCGGGATGAGCGCTCCCGCCAGGGTTCCGCACGAGATGATGGAAGCCAGCTTCCACCAGAGCGTTCCGTCACCGAGGTCGGGGATTATCAAGTACGAGACGATGTAGGTCAGGACAATGGAAACGATGGATGTGATCCATACCAGCGAGGTCAATGGCGCCTCAAAGTCCATTTCGTCGGAGTTCGCGTATCTGGCGTGAGCGATTGCGCCATTGAGGAAGTAGGCGCCCGAGCTGGAGAGCAGCATGGCTACGCGCATCACGAAGATCCAAACCAGCAGTTGGACCTGCGTCGCAGGATTCGGGACTGCCAGCAGAATAAAGGTGATCAATGCCACGCCGGTGACGCCGTAGGTTTCAAAGCCATCGGCGCTCGGGCCGACGGAGTCGCCCGCGTTGTCACCCGTGCAGTCGGCGATGACACCGGGGTTGCGCGCATCGTCTTCCTTGATCTTGAAGACGATCTTCATCAGGTCGGAGCCGATGTCGGCGATCTTGGTGAAGATACCGCCGGCAATACGCAGGGCTGCGGCGCCCAGGCTTTCGCCAATCGCGAAGCCGATGAAGCATGGGCCCGCATAATCGCGCGGGATAAACAAGAGGATACACAGCATGATGAGGAGCTCAACCGAGATCAGCAACATGCCGATGCTCATGCCGGCCTTCAGCGGAATCGCAAAACATGGATACGGCTTGCCGCGCAATCCCGCGAATGCCGTCCGTGAGTTGGCAAAGGTGTTTACGCGAATTCCAAACCACGCCACCCCGTAGCTGCCCGCGATGCCGACCAGCGAGAACAGCAAGATGACCGGCAGCGTTACCCAGATCGGTTTATTCGGCACCGGCGCCAGCAAGCCGAAGTACAGCGAGATGATGACCGCGATGAATGCCCAGAGCAGAAGGATGAACTTGCCCTGCGTGACCAAATACGTTTTGCACGTCTCATAGATCAGTTCGGAGATCTCGCGCATGGAGCGATGAACCGGCAGGTTCTTCAACTGCACATAGATCGCCAGGCCGAACAGCAGTCCGCCGACGCAGAACAGCAATCCGATCGAGAGAAGCGCATGTCCGTTCAAGCCGAGAAAACTCACGCTCGTCAAATCGGGCAGCACCAGGCTGGCTTCGCCTCCGCCCGCGTGTTCCGCCTGCCCATAGGCAAATGTCGGAAGCAGCAGGCCCAGGAGGATCGCCGCGGTCTTGTAGTGGCGCTTCGAGAAGGTTTTAGCGCCCTCCTTGATCGCGCCCGCGAAATCCTGCATCTCCAGCGTTCCGAAATCCGAACCGATTACGAAGCGCGCAAAGTAGAAAGCCACAGCGAGCGAGAGCGCGCTCACGCCCAGAAAAGAGTACACCCAATACAGTGCAGTCACATGTCCTCCCAGACTAAGGTTTGAAGCTGTATCGCGGAACGGCCCAAAAGAGTTGGGCCTCGCGGAACAGCGCAGAAATGTCAATCGAAGCCTATCATCCGCCGGGGGGGCTGTCGAGTGATTGCAGTCACATTGTTCCGTCGCCGCGGATTTGCGGGAATGGGAGCAGCCGGCGGTTGCGCTTCTCCCGGATCGGGCCGGAAGTCTGCCCGGAATGAGTGGAAACACTCTCGCTGCTCTCCGCTTCTGGCATCGATCCCGCGGCTACGCCGCGCGACAATTTAGACTGTTTGAGGACCGATAACCGCGGAACGGAGAACGCTTGAAGAAGAAGCAGTTGATCCTGAGTCTGATCGTCCTGGTCGCGTTGGCCGCGCTAGGGGTTTATGCGCAGCACAAGCATCCCTTCCACTGGCACACGTTTGTTCAGCAATTCGCGCTGGCCGACTGGCGCAGGATCGGCATTGCCGCCGGCTGCATCTATCTGGCCTACATCTTCCGCTCGGTGCGCTGGGCCTTGCTGCTGA
>Ga0326727_10025065_pt1 | contig 11221 bp, 9 predicted proteins | sample MB2enrmetagenome_FD_207643 | JGI IMG/M metagenome (GOLD analysis project Ga0326727, IMG submission 207643) | Lab enriched peat soil microbial communities from McLean, Ithaca, NY, United States - MB29MY | ecosystem: Environmental > Terrestrial > Soil > Wetlands > Peat | place: USA: New York... | reverse complement strand
GCCATTCCATCCGCAACCAGTTTCATGTCCTTTAGGATGGACCGTCGAAACACCCACATTCCGGATTGCGAATCCCGCACCCATCGAAAGAACAGGATTGACATGCCCAACGAAAGCACCAGGTTGCCGAACTCATGTTTCGCGCTCATGGCGCGGCGGTCGCGCACCGGGAAGCGTGACGCGTTCAGGAAATCCACCTCTAGGTGCAGAAAAGCTTCCAGCAGGTAAGAGATTCCCGTTACGGGATAACTGTGGTCACCATCGAGGGTGATAATGAGATCGCCGGTGGCGCTGGCGAAGCCTCGCTTGTAAGCGCGCCCATAACCGCGGATCTTTTCGCCAATCACCTTCGCACCCAATCTGGCGGCCACTTCCGCAGTCTTATCAGTCGAATCGTTATCCACCACAATGACTTCGTCCACGTAATCCGGGATTGCCCGAATCACCTGCTCAATAGCCTCCTCCTCATTCAGGCAGGGGATGATCACGGTGATCGCGAGACCTTTATACATGTCGTAACATGTGATTGTAATGAAATTCGTATTTGGCCTTGTGCTCGGCGCCGCGCTGCTGGGTGCAGCGGGCCTCGGAGAGATCAAAACGGTTTATGTTTTCCCGATGAGTAACTCTCTCGATCAATACCTCGTGAGCCGGCTGGCCCAGACGCACACGTTTGAAGTTGTATCTGATCCTAAGCTGGCCGACGCGGTCTTCACCGACAGCGTCGGACCCACATTTCAGAGCGCCTTCAACAAGCAGGTTCTGGATGGAAAGGCTGACCCGAACGAAATGCCGCATGCGTTCCGATCTTCGCGAAACACCATTTTTCTCGTAAGCAAAGCGAAACGGGTAGTGTGGTCAACCTACTTTGCCACCAGGGACACCAGCGGAAAGCAGATGGAAAAGGTTTCGAATCGTGTCGTGGCGAGTCTTCAGAAGGATCTGGGAGTCGGTCCGGCTTTGGCAGTCAGCAGTTCGCAGTAACTCGCATACAGGCGAGCAGTCACTTGGGCGCTGTCCCAACTCTTCTCCATTTCCGCGCGAGCCCTCAAGGCTGTTCTTTCGGCCGCTGCTGGATTTCGCAGCATTTCGACGGTCTTCTGTCCGAAGTCTTCGGGGCTATCGGCCAGTGCGCAGAGTTCCCCATCCTCCGCCGTCAATCCTTCTGCACCGATACGGGTTGAGACCACGGGAATACCGGCGGAGAAAGCTTCCAACAGCTTCACGCGAACGCCGGAGCCACTGAGAACGGGACAGATGAAAACCGCGCAGGTGTCGAGGAGCGGTCGCACATCTTCAACACTTCCCAGCATCTCGATGTGCGGGGAAACGGCGATATCGGGATTCGCTTCCGGCGTGAACCCCGCCAGATAAAGGCGAACTCCGGGACACGCCGAGAGTACCGCGGGAAAAACCTTCTCCACGAACCACTCGATGGCGATGCGGTTGGGCTCATGCCTGGAACTGCCGATGAACAAAAGAGTATTCCGGCATCGCGGGCCGCCGGGAAATGCGTAATGCTTCGTATCGATGGACGCGCGTAACCCCGCCCGAACACGCGAGGCCAGCGTGGGTTCGAACTCCAGAAGATAATCAAGGTTCTGCCGGGTGCAGACCTGCACCTGATCGCAGTGCTTGAGTAACTTCAGTTCATAGCGCAGGGAACGCAGGTATTCGATGCGCGCCTTCACGCGGGCTAATCCGCTCATCCAGGCCGCGTTACGCGCGACGGATTGAAAGTACACGTCGTGTTCGAACAGGGCCGTGCCAATATGGTTGTAACGCTCAAGGTATTGGCCCATAGGGGTGTATTCCGCCTGGACAATATCGATGCGGTTCTGGAAAACCATGCGATCGATCAGCCAGCGCACGTCGCGGCTTTGGAACTCTACCACCGGGTGCGGAAGCAAGGAGCCCGGGAGTTGGTTCTTGGGCCGAACCATCATCTCGACCGTTGCGCAATAGGCCTCCAGCTTGCTGTTGGCGGCGGCCTGACTTGCTTCATCCAGAAGCACGAGCGTGTGCACTTCGCAGAACTTGGGGAGTTGGCGAAGGGTTTCGTGCATAAAAACGGCACCGCCGTGCGAGGTCGGGAGGATCGGATAGGGTGAGACGAAAAGCACTCGCAACAACTCCGATTCGCAGGATGTGACGGGCAGGAACCGATCCCTGTAATGCGAGCCGCGAGTTCTGAGAAAGGCTTCCGCATCGCTGACACTCGCAAGCGTTCGCGCGTGGTATCGCGACCTGGCGGCCCGGGCGATTTGAAGCGCCGCCCGCAGGATTCCAGAGAGGTTCGTGCGGCCCGGACGATCCCCTCCAATGCCTGCCGCAATCGACCCGCCCCAAGCTGAAAAGAAAGATGAGACCAATCGCGGCCAATCATGGATATTCTTCCAGGTGAATAGCAGGTAGTTTTTCTTAAGAATCGAGTCGATATACCGCGGATCGAATTTGCGACCGATGGTTCCGCGGTGCTCGTGGTAGACCACACTGGCCGGCTGATAGAGAACCTTCCATCCGCGTTTCCAGGCAAGGTAACCCAGGTCGGTGTCTTCCAGGTAGAAAGGCGCCAACAGTTCATCGAAACCACCGAGTTCAAGAAACTTGCGGCGATCGAATGCGGACGATCCGCCGCCTGCGTAGAAACAAGGGAACGGCGACAGGACTTTGCCGTCTTCGCGATGGCTGACTTGCAGCCCGCCGTTATCCCACCATCCCTCGGTAAGCCCGGTTTCCTCACGGCGCTTGGTTGGATCGGTGAGATAGATCTGGCAGGAAACGGCAAAAATATCAGAGTCCGCGAAGACCGCCAGAAGCGGCGCCAGGAAGCCTGGGTCAACGCGCATGTCGCTGTTGAGGAGCACCACAATATCATTCCTGGCCACTCGAAAGCCTGCGTTTGAACCGCCTCCGAAGCCGAGGTTCTCGGGCAGAGCAACCAGGCGAACATTCGGGAAGTGAGTACGGATGAAATCGGCGCTGCCATCGGAGGAGCCGTTGTCCACCACAATGATCTCGTTCTCGGGATTCTGTCCCGCGGCCGCGATGACGGACGGGAGGTATTTCTCAAGCAGGTCACGCCCATTCCAGTTCGGGATGACGATGCTCGCGGAACCGGTGGCCGGCATTACGTTCTGCGCGGGCTTGCGACGGCCGAAGACCCACCAGGCAAGATCCGTCGCGAGAAGCACAATCAAGGTCAGACCAAGCAGCACCGGCGCGATGAGCACCGCACCAATGAACTTCATTGAGCCAGCGGACCCACTCGAATCGATTTGCCAAGCCTCACCCAGCGTGAGGACTCAAATTCTTTGAGCCTCGCATCCAGCGAGAGGGCCCACGCTGTGCGCTCCTCCAACTCCTCCTGTAAAGCCACGACGCGGGCGCCACGCTGATCGCTCTCGCGAGATAACGCAGCGGCCCACTCATTCTTGCTCTCCACCTCGGCCTGCAGTTCGAGAATCCGGGACTCGTCAGCACTCACCCGGGCGTTCAAATCTTCCGCCCATGCATTGCTCCGGGCGAGTTCGCTCTGCAGCCCGACGACGCGGTTGCCGGAATCCAGCAACTGCCGGTCTAGCAGTTCCGCCCAGGCATTACTGCGGGCGAGTTCCGCCTGCAATTCCAAAATCCGCGCCTCGGTCGATTGCAGCTGCTCGTCTAAAGACGCGGCCCATCGATTGCTACGTTCGAGTTCCGCGAATTGCGCGCGGTGCCGCTCCAGCAGCCGCGTGAACTGTTCGTTCAGGACGGCGACTTCCTCGGTTAGTAACCGGATGTGGCGATCGCGTTCCAGCAGAGTATTGGCCGCTTCTGGAACAAATACGAAGTTGGGAATGGCGGGCAGTTCTGCTTGGCTGCAAACGGCGAGAAGGTATCCGGAACTATCGGGAGCGAAGTGGAGGGATTCCCTTTCCGCCACGGTTCCAATCTCTCCCAGAGCCGTGAGCGTGATGGTTCCTGTGTGATTCTGACCGTAGATCCGAACGAACGGAAAAACGGCTGAAAGTTCACGGGAGAATTCGTTGAAATCGAATTCATGCACGTGGAACGGGTTGGGGCCGGAATCGCCACGCGATTCCGCGTAGACCGCGCGGTTCGGCGTTGACACCAACAAGAGACCATCGCCCGTTAGAACGCGCCGGCTTTCCAGCAGAAACTCACGCCATCCATCCAGATGCTCGATGACCTCGAACGCCGTTATCACGTCGATTACGGCGTCCGGAAGCGGCAGTGTTTCGCAGCGTCCAATGGCGAACTGCGCCCCTGGGGCGCCATATTCGCGCGTGGCGTGGGTGATGGCATCGGGGGAAAGATCGATCCCCAGAACAGTGACCCTGCTTCTGCGGTGCAGCAGGCCGGCGCCATAACCTGTGCCGCATCCGGCATCCAGGACACGGTGGCCATCCTTCGCGAGCGAGGCCGCGAAAAAGTAGCGCGAGATGTGCTCATTCCAGAGATCGGCGTCTACTTCGCCGGGAACGAGGCGCTCGCCAGTGAAGTCAGGCAATGGTCGCCTCTCCAATACGAGCGTTCACTTCCACGCGGCAAGGCAGGTGCAGGTAGCCGTAGATTTGGCGATCGGATCGGCTCATCTGCACGGAGATCGCATTCTCGATCCAATCGGCGACTCGGTAGCCGTCCAGGGGTCCGTCGGCAATAGCGGGCGAGAAAGAGAACGATCCGCCGTAGAACTCGGGTAGCTCAAGATGGAAATCGACTGTGTAGACATCGCCCTCCTGCATGGAAGGCAATTCATAATCTTCTCGGGTGGTGTTGGTGCCGGCAAAATCCACCCCGTTCTGGTTGCGCATCATGAAGCCTACGTTCGGCTCGGCCAGATCGGCCTTGGCACGCACACTGATTCTAACGATGATGGCGCTTGCCGGTTCCAGCAAGTGAATAGCGCGGCCATCGGTATCGAGCACCGCGATGCCGAGCACTTCCGCTCTTCCATCGCCATGGCGGCCGTCGATGTTGGGGATATTCGTCACCACCTCGATGGCCTGCACGGTGTCCCGCGATTCGGGCGGCGCCGAGTGCTTCTGCGCGAGATAGCGCGAATCCTTCTCCGTCATCGCGGCGAGGTAGCGGGAGACCACGCGATCCGCAGGGCCAATGTCCATCAGGCATCCGCGCTCCAGCCACAGCGCCCGATCGCCCACGGCTTTCACATCGGCGGCGGCGTGGGATACGAACAGAATGGTCACGCCGCGGCTGCGCAACTCGTGAACTTTACGCATGCAGCGATGCCGAAAGTAGATGTCGCCCACGGCCAGCGCTTCGTCGACCAGCAGGATTTCAGGGTCTACATGGATGGCGACCGCGAAGGCCAGGCGCACCAGCATGCCGCTCGAATACGTCTTGACCGGCTGATCGATGAACGCGCCAATTTCCGCAAATTCGGCGATGTGGCCGAAGCGGGAATCAATATCCTTGCGGGTTAATCCGAGGATCGCGCCGTTCAGGTAGACATTGTCACGGCCGGAAAACTCTGGATTGAACCCGGCGCCGAGTTCGAGCAACGCCGAGACGCGCCCGCGCACATCCACGTTGCCTGAAGACGGCCGCAGGATTCCCGCAACAATCTGAAGCAGCGTGCTTTTGCCTGAACCGTTCTCGCCCACGATGCAGAACGTTTCACCCTTTTGGACCTCGAAGCTGATATCACGCAGGGCCCAGAAATCACGGTGACGCGACACACGTCCGAAGGTGACGAGTTCTTTCAGGCGATCGCTGGGCGAGTCGTAGACGGAGTAGCTTTTCGATACGGATTCGAATGCGGCGGCGAACAACTCTTTAGTTTAACGTTTGGAGGAGCGCCTCCGGATGGATGACCTCGATCTCTGCCGAGTAGCGGGAGAAACCGCCGTAATCAAAGGTGAGCAGTTGCTCCACGCCTGAGTAGCGAACTCACGTGGCAAGCATGGTCGCGACGAGGCGGGCGTCGTGACCTTTGACGCCTAAGACTTCATACTTTGCGATTAGCCGTTTCCATTCCAGGTCCGCGTCCTAAAGACATTCGGCGTCTATCGTTCCCGGCTCAAACCCAGCGCCCGAATCCGTTTATGCAGATTTGTCCGCTCCATTCCTAACGCGCGTGCCGCCCCCGAGACGTTCCACTGGGATTCCTCCAGCGCCCTCAGCAAATGCTCACGTTCCGCATGCTCCCTTGCCTCATGCACGGTCGACTTCGTACCCGTCTCTCGCGCCAGCCGCAGTTCCACCGGGATGGCCGCGCGGGTGATCCGCTCACCCGAAGTCAGGATGGCCATGCGCTCCACCATATTGCGCAGCTCACGCGCATTCCCAGGCCAGTGATAGTGCTCAAAAGCCTCAAATACCTCGGGCTCAATGCTGCGCGGCCGGAAGCTATTCCTCCGCGTGAAGTCGTCCAGGAAATACTCCGCCATCGGTCGCAGATCCTGCGGACGCTCGCGTAGCGCCGGCACGCGGATGGGCACCACGCTCACGCGATAGAACAAATCTTCGCGGAACTTACCCTGCAGAACCATTTGCGTGAGGTCCCGGTTGGTGGCCGAGATCACGCGCACGTTCACGCGGATATTCTGCTCACCGCCTACACGATGGAATTCCCCTTCCTGCAGCACGCGCAGTAGCTTGGCCTGCGAGCCGGCGTGGAGGTCGCCCACCTCATCGAGAAATAAAGTCCCGCCATCGGCCAGTTCGAACTTGCCGCGCCGCCCGGCGGTGGCTCCGGTGAACGCGCCCTTCTCATGCCCAAAGAGCTCGGATTCAATCAGCTCCGTGGGAATCGCCGCGCAATTCACTTTCACGAAGGGTCCGGCCGCGAACGGACTGTTGGCGTGGACGTGCTCCGCCAGCAGTTCTTTGCCAGTCCCCGATTCGCCGATCAGCAGAATTCGCGCATCCGATTGCGCCGCCATGGACGCCTGCTCCACGGTTCGCATGAATGCTGGACTGGTTCCGATCATCTTCGGACCCGGCCCGACCATTTCCCGCAGTTTTTGGTTTTCCGTACGCAGGGCAGATTGCGCCAGCGCATTTTTCAAAGCAACCAGAACCTTATCACGGCTCAGCGGTTTCTCGAGAAAATCGAAGGCCCCGGCGCGCGTTGCCTCCACGGCGTCGGCAATCGTCGCATGGCCGGAGATCATCACTACGGGGGCCGGAATTTCCCGTGTTTGCACCATACGGAGCAGGTCGATGCCATTGCCGTCGGGAAGCCGCACATCGAAGACGAAAACGTCGGCTTTGCCCAAATCCGGGAAGGCCTGGAATTCCTTCACCGAGCGGAAGGCGTTCACCGTGTAGCCCTCGCGTTCCAGAATCAGGCGAAGGGAACGCCCAATATTCTCTTCGTCATCGACGATTAAAACGCGGCGCTGATTCATGGGTGATGTTTTGGAAAGACCACGCGGAAGCCGGCGCCGCCCAGTTCTCCCGCGACGAGCAAAATGTCGCCGCCCGTGAGTAAGGCGCATTTCCGCGCGATGGAAAGTCCCAGGCCCATGCCGCGCTTCTTAAAGGAAATGGTGGGCTGGAACAGTGACTTGCGGGCCAGATCGCTCAGGCCTGGGCCGGAATCGTGGACCTCAATCACCACTCTTTCTTCGTCGGCTTCGGTGCGCGTCATGACGCGGCCACCCTCGCCCGCTGCCTCGGCGGCGTTCTCCAGTAGATTCACAAGAATGCTGCGCACCAGGTCCTGATCGGCCATTACCGGCGCGGACTCTTCTGCAAGGCGCACCGCGTATTCGATTTCGGGATGACTGCGGCGCAGGAATGCGATGCGCTCTTCAACGACCGCGTTAATGTCCAGAGCCTCCAGGCACACCGGAGGTTCCGTCGAGAACTCGGAGAACGCGCGAATGCGCCGTTCCAGAGATTCCACCTCATCCACCACAATCTGGGCCGCTTGCTCCAGGAATGCGCGCTGTTTTTCGAGCGGGCCGTCGGAATGGCGCGCCACCATTTCCTCGACAGTCAGGCGGATGGGCGTTAGTGAGTTCTTGATTTCGTGGGCCGTTTTCCTGGCCAGCACCTGCCAACTGGCGAGTTGAGTAAGGTACACCAGCCGGTCCCGGCTCTGTTGCAGTTGCACGGCGGTGTTGTTGAAAGCGGCGGTGGCTATTCCGATCTCGTCGTTCTCTGCGGGTTCCAGGCGCGCGGCAAAATTCCCACTGGCCAGCTCGGTCAAACCGGAAGCCAGAGCTCGAATGGGTTTACTCACGCGACCCGCGACGAAGGTCAGAATCCCAAACGAAGCCAGCCAGATGAAAACGGTGATCAGGATCAGCGTGGAGTTGAAACCGCGCCGCAGATCGCGTGAGCGCGCGGCGTCCACCACGGCGCGGGCATCCCGGAACTCCCTCGAAACACGGCCCATGTCGAGGCCGAGTGGTTTTACAAAAATGTCAATCCCGCCGGGCGCGCGGCGGAACAGAAGCAGCTTGTTTCCCGCCAGGGCGAATCGTTCCGCATCGGCGCTGGCCCAGAAATCCTGCTGTTCGTTGTCGAAATCAGCCGTCGCAACGGGGGATGGCTGGAGTCTGCCGGCATCTGCATCCGCCTTCAAGGACTGGCGGGCAGCTTCGTAATACTCGTGACCTGCGTCATGCAGGGAACGGGACGTGGAATCCAGCCGCTCGATGGACGAATAGCTCAGGCTGCGCTCTAAAAGGGAGGAGGCCATCCACAGCGTCGCCGCTAGTGGCACCGCAGTGGCCGCAACAAAAATCAGCGTCAGACGTGTGCGCAGAGTCCTCATTCAGAACGCCTTAGCCCGCAGCTCTGCGAACGAGTATGGGCCGGCGTCGAGCGTCCAATGAGGCTGGGCAGATCCTGCGGGACGGCTGAACACTTCCACCAGCCGGGTGAGATCAATCCCCGATCCGCCGATGAAATCCATGCCCGCTTTCGGGTCTTCGGCGCGGAAATCGAAACGAAGCCAGAATGAACGATCCTGCGGCAGCGCGCTGGCGTTGAGGGTGAGATTGTCGAAAACCCAGTTTTGCGCGGCTTCCAGGCTCAGGTGTGAGGCCGCGCGCTTGCTTTGCTGCAAGCGGATCACTGTAAACTTCTCTTCCCATATGTCGTAACTGACGGCAAAACGGGCAATGGACCGCGTCTGAACGGTACGATTCCCATCCACCGAAAGGCTAAGCTGGCCGACGAAGGAAACCACGGCTCCATCATGCAGGCGCTCCAGAGTTTTGCCGGAAAGAAAGGCCAGGTGCGGGGCGGCGATGCGGAGGTAATCCCCGTCAAGGCGCGCGGCGATTTGTTGTGCGCTCAGGGCAGTCGCGTGAGGCACGAAGGCGACCGGAGCGCTCACCAAAGCGAGCAGCCATACCCTGCGGGAGAATAACATCAATAGTTCATTCCAACCATGAAAACCGGTTCTACGCGGCCTTCCCGAAATGGAAACGCGAGCGCCAGATTGAAGACACTTTGCCGGTAGCCGACTCCCATGGAACTTCGCACGGGAGCGGACTGTCCCTGGTTCCACAGGACCCCAGCATCGTAGAAAACCTCGAAAGACGACGGCTTTTCCCAACAATTCATCCGAAAACTGTAATCGACGGAATTGTGCAGGATTCGGTTTCCCCCCAGCGGATCGATCTCAGAACGGTTCCATCCACGCAGGAGCGAACTGGTTCCAACCACGAAACGTTCGTAAAGCGGGGCGTTGCCGGAGATGAAACCCGCGAGCGCCTCGTCCGCTAGTGTACTCCGTCCAAACTTGATGGAATACCGAGCTCCGGCCCGATGGCGCGTGTAATGGAAATCGCCTCCCAAGCCATAGGCCGTACGCAGGCTATAACTGGCGTCGACTTGCTGGGGGTCGGCGAGGCCTTCTATTGGATTGGAATACCGCAAGACCGCGACGATCGCGTTGGCGTTGCGCTGGGAAATGGCCGGATCCTCCATCTCCATCTGTTCGAAGCTAACGCCCACTGTAAGGCTGAGAGGCCTGGACAGCAGGAAGATTGCCTCGGGTTGAAGATTCCGACGGGACCGGTAAAGATCCGTCTGCCTGGGACCGTCCGCCAGAACAGTTGCCGGGTTCCATTGCTCGTGGAGATCCTCTACGAGAAACGCCGTATGCACCCGATCGCTTCCCGCGCTGATATTTTCATAGCCCGCCGTGACGCCGGAGTAGCGTTCGGTGAGTTCATCGTCGTCGCTCACAAGACCGACTCGTACCACATTGGTACGCGCGATTGTAGTGGAGGCCTGTGCCTCAGCCGTCCAGCCTTGGCTGGAGTGATAGAGAAATTTCGGTACGGAGACATCGAATTCGACCGAGCGACGCTCGGTGACCAGAAGAACGCGAATCCGGTCGGGGGAGGTCCCACGGACAATATGCGGCTCCACTGAGCGGAGATGGAGCTGTTTACGGATTTCCTGAGCGACTTCATCGAACTGCGCAGGGTCGAAACGGGTGCCGATCATACTTGCCAGCCGCTCTTTCAGCGACTGGGGCAGCACCGGTTGAGATTCCCCGGCAACTTCAATGCTTTCTACGGTATATCGGGAGTTAACGTTGTCTTCGGCTACCAGACGCATGGAAGGCTGCTGGTTTCCCCAGGAAGGTTGCGGGAAAAAAAAAGCCCCCCCAGCGACAAGAGAGCTTAACAGCAGAAATCTCATGGTCCACCCTGATGGCACGACAGGTGCCAGCCGCTAACAACCTTTAGCTACTTCAACTTCGAAGAAACAATAGTGTGCCCACCCGGCACAGGTGTTGGAAGGCTAGAGGACTTTGGCAAGCTCGGTCGCAAAAGCACTCTGCGGCTCCGCGTTGCGGTCTCTGGTCTTCTTCGGTCGTCGAATAGGTGCGGCAGCGGCACGAGAGTCGTTGCCGACCGCACTGGTTACGGGTTGTCCTTTGCCCTTGGTAGGTTGAGCAGGGTTGGCACGAAGCAATTTATCTTCGAGCGGCGCACGATCAAAGCGTCTAATGATCGCCTGCATCTCATCTACGGTAGGCGCTTCTACAAACGCAAAGCCTTTCGACTCCTGCGTCTCGTGATTGCGAATCACTTTCACAGAATCTGCGACCAGATCCTCCGCGGTCAGCCATTGTTTGATATCGTCCGCGGTTACCCAGGCGGGCAGATTACCTAGAAAAACGGTAAAGCTCATTCAGTTAGTTCTGTTTACTCCGTTAGGTTGGGGTTTTGGCACTTCAAGAAGGCGGGTTCCGTTCTCTGCCAGCTTGATCGTATCA